>Ga0181537_10000364_pt1 | contig 42818 bp, 33 predicted proteins | sample PEATcosm2014_Bin_39_FD_119765 | JGI IMG/M metagenome (GOLD analysis project Ga0181537, IMG submission 119765) | Peatland microbial communities from MTU Mesocosm Facility, Houghton, MI, USA - PEATcosm2014_Bin23_10_metaG | ecosystem: Environmental > Terrestrial > Soil > Wetlands > Peat | place...
GCCCAGCTCGAGAAGTCGAAGGCCGCACTCGAGGCGGTCCACGCCGAGGTCGCAGCGGCGAACAAGGCCTCCGACCAAAGGCTGGCCGAGGCGCTTGCCGCGGCCGGGGCCGAGAAGGCCCAGGTCCAGCAGGCGCTCGACGAGGCCCGGAAGGCCAATGCGGATTCCGCCGCCCGGATCGCCTCGCTTGAAAAGGACCTCGCAAGCCGCGCCTCCGAGAACCAGACCCTCGCCGCCAAGGCGCAGGCCGGCGACCCCGACCTCAAGGCCCGCGCGCTTGCCCTCGAGGAGGACAACGCCAAGGCCGCGGAGCGTATCGCTTCGCTCGAGAAGGACCTTTCCTCCCGCGCCTCCGAGAACCAGTCCCTCGCCTCGAAGCTTGAGGCCGACGAGGCGGCGCTCAAGGCGTCCGGGGATTCCGGCGCGAAGCTCGCCTCCGTCCAGCGCGACCTCGACGCCGCCCGGGACACGGTCGCGAGCCTGAACCTCAAGGCCGCCACGGAGTCCCGGGCCGCGGAGACTGCCCGGAGCGACGCCGCGACGCTTCGCACCCAGCTTGAGCAGGCCAAGGCTTCCAGCGAGACCCTCTCGGTGAAGCTTGCCGGCGACGAGGCTGCCCTCAAGGCGTCCGGGGATTCCGGCGCGAAGTTGGCCTCCCTCCAACGCGACCTCGACGCCGCCCGGGACACGGTCGCGAGCCTGAACCTGAAGGCCGCCACGGAGTCCCGGGCCGCGGAAACCGCCCGGGGCGACGCCGCGGCGCTCCGCACCCAGCTTGAGCAGTCCAAGGCCGCCGGCGAGACCCTCTCGGCAAAGCTCGCCGATGACGAGGCGGCGCTCAAGGCGTCCGGGGATTCCGGCGCGAAGTTGGCTTCCCTCCAGCGCGAGCTCGATGCCACCCGGGACACGGTCGCAAGCCTGAACCTGAAGGCCGCCACGGCGACACGGGCCCTCGAGAGCGCCCGGGACGACACCGCAGCGCTTCGCACCCAGCTCGAGCAGTCCAAGGCCGCCGGCGAGGCCCTCTCGGCGAAGCTCGCCGACGACGAGGCGGCGCTCAAGGCCTCGGGCGACGCGGGGACGAAGACCAGTGCGCTTTCCGCGGAACTCGAGCAGACCAAGAGCGACCTCGCGGCGGTCCGCACCCAGCTCGCCACCGCCCAGAATGCCGCATCCGCGGTCAGGGAGGTCGACACCGCCTCATCCGCATTGAGGGACGCCACCGACCATCAGATCGCCGACCTGACCCAGAAGCTCGCGGCGTCGGAGCGCACCAACGCGCTCCTCCAGGAGGAAAACGCCCGCCTGAGGCGCTCCTCGCCGCTGCGCCCGGGCTCCGTCGTCGCGGCGCTGCCGGTACCGGCCGCGCCCGCCCCGACCCCCGTTCCGACACCGGCCCCGCGCACCCACGTCGTCGTCTACGGCGACACGCTCACGGGCATCTCCGTCCAGTACTACGGCACGTCAAGCCGCTGGCGCGCGATTTACCAGGCGAACCGGGACATCCTCCCGAACGAGAGCACGCTCTCGGTCGGGATGACGCTCACGATACCGTAGGCGCCCCGGGTTCGCCCGGGGCCTTGGGCAGGAACTCGTCGATGTGCGGGATCTCGTGGACCCGCCTTCCTCCGTTGCGGCGCTCGAAGTAGTAGTCCTCCTCGGGCTTCATCTCGACCTCGTCGCCGTCCTCGGCCTCCTCCTCGTCGTCGTCCTCGTCGATCGCGATCCACTCCTGCTCGTCGAAGGCATGCGACATCCGGCGCGCCACCGGGGAGAGGATGAGCGCCGGGTTCTTCACGCGGCCGTCCTTCACGAACTCGAACAGGCAGGGATAGAACTTGTCCTCGAACTTCGTCCGGAAGTCCCCCACCCACTTGTTGCTGACGCCCTCCCGGCGGTTGAGAAGGACGACGTCCGAGTAGTGGATGCAGGCCTCATACCACGCGAAGAGCCTCGGGTGGTGCTCGAGGAGGGAGCAGTTGACGACGCAGAGGGCGCGCGCGACCTCGGCCTGGCGGTCGCGCAGCCAGGTCCGGAAGGCCTCGACCTGGTCGACGGGGTTGAGCCTCCCGTCGAGGAGGATGAAGACGTGGGTCGCCCCGGCCGGCATGTCCGCCTCGACGGAGGCCTCGGCCGCACCGCCCCCGACGAGCGTCCAGCGGGCGGCCCCCTCCAGGCGCGCATCCGCGGGGTCGGGCCATTCCGTGGAGGACATGAGGACCGCGGGCTGGTCGTCCTCTGCGAGGCCGCCCTCGATCAGGTCGGCCAAAACCTCGCGGCGCCCGGAGCCCGCGGCACCGAGGACAAGGTACACGAGGGGCTTGTCTTCGCTCTCTGTCAGAACTTGAAGACCCGGTTCTGGGCCGCATTTCGCAGCCAGTGGTCAAGGATGACGAGCGCCGCCATCGCCTCGACGATGGGCACCGCCCGGGGAAGGACGCAGGGGTCATGGCGGCCGCGGCCGGTCAGCTCGGTGGCGGCGCCGGACAGGTCGACCGTCGCCTGGGGCTTCATGATCGTCGCCACCGGCTTGAATGCCACGTCGAAATAGATCTCCTCCCCGTTGCTGATCCCGCCCTGGATCCCGCCGGAGCGGTTGGTCGCGGTGCCGATATGGCCCGCCTTCGGCACGAAGGCGTCGTTGTGCTCGGATCCCTTGAGGAGGGTGCCGGCAAAGCCGCTCCCCACCTGGAAGCCCTTGGTTGCCGGCAGCGAAAGCATCGCCTTCGCGAGGTCCGCCTCGAGCCGGTCGAAGGCCGGCTCGCCGAGGCCGGGGGGGACGCCGCGGATGCGGCAGCGGATGACGCCGCCGACCGAGTCTCCCTGGGACTGGACCTCGCCTATCCGCTTGATCATGGCCTCCGCGGTCTTTGGGTCGGGGCAGCGAACGGGGGTCGCGTCGACGGTTTCAAGGGAGGGGAAGGCGTCCCCGGCGGCGGCCGGCATCTCGATGTCGTGGATGCGGGTCACGTAGGCCCGGAATTCGACCGGGCCAGCGAGGGTGAGGATCTTCCTGGCGACGGCGCCCCCGGCGACCCGCCCGACGGTTTCCCGGGCGGAGCTGCGCCCACCCCCACGGTGGTCGCGGATGCCGTATTTCGCCTGGTAGGTGTAGTCCGCGTGCGACGGTCTGAACTTCTCCCGCATCTCGTCGTAGGCGCCCGGGCGGGCGTCGGAGTTGCGGACCATCATGGAGATGGGGGCCCCGGTCGTCCTGCCCTCAAAGAGGCCCGAAAGGATCTCGACCCGGTCCAGCTCCTTCCTGGGGGTGGTGATGTCGCTCTGGCCGGGCCTGCGCCGGTCCAGGTCCGGCTGGATGTCGGCCTCGGACAGCGGCAGCCCGGGGGGGCAGCCGTCCACGACCACCCCAACGGCGGCCCCGTGACTCTCGCCCCAGGTGGTCACGGTGAAGAGTTTTCCGAACGTATTGGGCATCGCTCGGGGCAGGCTTGGCCCCGAAAACCCCTCCCGCAAGCGGCAAATCTTGCAGACAAAGGCAACCTTCAGCGGGATACGGCGTCACACCACAACGCCATTTACAATCGGGGCCGTTTGCCCTTTGATCTCCACTCCCTCAATTCGCATGACCTTGCGCCCCGCACGCTTGTGGCTCGTCCTCGGCTTTTTGGCCGTGGGCCCCGGCCTGTTCGCACAGTTCCCCTCGCCGGCCACCGCGAGGTCGAACCCGATCCCCAGGCCCAACGCGCCCGCCGCTAACAACGGGCCTACCCCCAAGCCGGTCATGACGATGGTCAAGGGCGCGGACGACGACACGGTCGATTCCTTCTCGCTCAGCGACGGGGACATCGACTCGGTCCTGAACCGCCTCGAATTCTTCACGGGACGGACGATCGTGCGCCCGGGGCAGCTGCCGACCGCCACCTATTCCCTCAAGATCACCCGCCCGATCTCCAAGCAGGAGATCGTGGTCGCTCTGGAGACCCTCCTGACGCTGAACGGCGTCTCGGTCACGCCCATGGGGGACCGGTTCCTCAAGGTGACGGCGCTCGCCCAGGCGAAGAGCGAGGCGCCCGAGATGATCCTCGGCTCCTCCCTGAAGCTCCCGGCCAGCGGCCGGATCGTGACGAAGCTCTTCGAGCTCAACTTCCTGCGCACCTCGGAATTCGTGCCGCAGATCACGGCCTTCATGAGCCCGGGCGTCGGCGGGGGCATCGTCCAGCTGGAAAAGGCGAACGTGATGATGGTCACCGACACGCTCGAGAACATCCAGCGGATCGAGCGGCTCCTGTCCGAGGTCGACCAGCCGCGGCAGGCCGGCCTGACGCCGAAGTTCTATTCCCTGAAGAACGGGGCCAAGGCCGCAGACGTCGTGACCAAGCTCCACACGATGCTCTCCGGTCCCGCGGGGACGCAGCTGCGCTCGACGACCACCTTCACCGCCGACGACCGGACGAACCAGATCATCCTGATCGCCGATTCCCGCGAGTACCCCCTCTTCGACCTGCTGATCTCCCAGCTGGACATCAAGGCCGACCCGTACACCCGCATGGAGGTGATCCCGCTCCAGCACGGCGACTCGAAGGACGTGGCGACCCTCCTCTCCGCCCTCATCAGCGGGCAGAATGCCGCGACCGCGAAGGCCGCGGCCCAGTCGGTGCGCCCGGGACAGGTGGCGACCGCCCCCGTGAACCCGGCCACGCCGGCGACGCCCGCCACGATCGCGAACGCCGACACCGCGGCGTCGAGTGAATTCTCCACCTTCATCACGATCCAGCCCGACGCGCGCACGAACTCGATCGTGGTCTCCGGCACCCCCGACGACATCCGCCTGATCAAGGGGATCGTGGGCAAGATCGACGTCCTCCTCGCCCAGGTGGCGATCCAGGTCGTGATCGCCGAGGTGACGCTCACGGACTCGGACAGCAGCGGACTCTCCGCGCTCAACTTGACGGTCGGGCCCACGGCGGGAACGACCAACGGATCGACCTCCATCACCAACTTCGCCGGCAACATCGCCGGGTGGAACGTGACCTCCGGCGTCGTGAACCCGCTCAGCTTCGCCGCGGCGATCTCGGCCGCGGGCGACAAGCACAAGGTGAAGATCCTCCAGGCGGACACGATCACGACGACCCACAACAAGCAGGCGACCCTCACGGTCAGCACCCAGGAGCCCGTCATCACGGGCGCGACCTCGGAGCCCATCGCCGCTACCGCCACCCAGTCCTTCGCGACCTCCTCCCAGGTCACGTACAAGGACATCGGCATCACGCTCAAGGTGACGCCGCTGATCGGCGACGACGGCGGCATCCAGCTCCAGATCGACCAGACGGTCGACGACGACCAGGGCTCGACCCAGATCGACGGCAATTCCCAGCCGATCATCGGCCACCGCGAGGCCAACTCCTACGTCAACGTCCAGGACGGCCAGATGGTGGTCCTCGGCGGCCTGCAGAGCGCGGGGCGCACCTCCGACAAGCAGAAGCTCGGCCTCTTCTACGAGATCCCGGTCATTTCCGACCTGTTCGGCTTCCGCACGAACGAGATCGACCGTACGGAGCTCCTCCTCTTCATACGCCCGCACGTGATCCGCGCCGACGAGGCGAACGGCGACGTGAGGAAGCTGATCAACGGGATGTCCAACAAGGACCAGATCAACGACTACCTGAAGGACCCGAACCGGATGCCCAATCCGAAGGAGACCCTGAAGGACAAGCTCGACTGAGCGGCGGGATACCCAAGGCGACATGCCCGAGACCCTGCAGGACCTCCTTCCCGAAGCGCTCGCCTCGCGCCTGAGCGACGAGCAGCGCCAGGCCGTGCTCGAGGCCTCGCGCGGGCTGCGGCTGGCCGCGCTCGTCGCGGCCCTGGGCGTCGACGAGAACACCGCGCTCGCCCTCGTGGCCGAGGCGGCCGGCCTCGACATCGCGACCAACCTGGAGACGGACCCCGGCGCCCGCGGGCTCCTTCCCGCGCGCCTCGTCCACGACTTCCAGATCATCCCGATCCGCTACAGCACGACCCCGGCGCCCGCCGACGGCGACCCCCCGCCGACCGCGTCCACCCCCCTCCACCTCGCCTCGGCCTGGCTCCCCGACCCCTCGATGGCCGACTGGCTGCGGACGTTCACGCCGCGGCCGCTCGTCTGGCACCTGGCGGTCCCGGAGCGCGTGCACCAGCTGATCATCGAGAACTTCGGCGTCGGCTCGAGCGCGCTCGAGGACAGCGACGAGGGCTACGTGGCCCCCGAGGCCCTGCGCGACGCCGAGGCCGACGTCGACGAGGATGCGGCCGTCGTGCGCTTCGTGACGGACGTGATCACGCAGGCCGTCGACGACCAGGCGACGGACATCCACTTCGAGCCCCAGGAGGGCCAGCTGCGCATCCGCTACCGCGTCGACGGCCTCCTCGTGCCGGTCTCGGTGCCCGAGAACCTCCTGCGCTTCCAGGACGCCATCATCTCCCGCGTGAAGATCATGGCGCGGCTCAACATCTCCGAGCGCCGGCTCCCCCAGGACGGCCGCATCAACTTCAAGGCCGCCGGCACGACGCTCGACATCCGCGTCTCGACGATCCCGACGATCTACGCCGAGTCGATCTCGCTGCGCCTCCTGAACAAGAAGAAGGAGGCGTACACGATGGACAAGCTCGGCATGAGCCAGGGCGAGCAGGCCCAGATCAAGGAGGTCCTCGACTACCCCCACGGCATCATCCTCGTGACGGGCCCGACCGGCTCGGGCAAGAGCACCTCCCTTAACGCCTTCCTGCGGGCGATCAATTCGACGGACCTGCGCATCATCACGATCGAGGACCCGATCGAGTACGAGGTCCCGGGGGTGAACCAGATGCAGGTGCGCTCCGAGATCGGGCTCACCTTCGCCTCGGCGCTGCGCCACGTGCTGCGCCAGGACCCCGACGTCATCATGGTGGGAGAGATCCGCGACCGTGAGACGGCCGACATCGCGATCCGCGCCTCGCTGACGGGGCACCTCGTCTTCTCCACCCTCCACACGAACGACGCGCCCGGAGCCATCACGCGCCTCGTCGACATGGGCATCGAGCCCTTCCTCGTGGCCTCGGCCATCGAGCTCGTGATCGCCCAGCGCCTCGTGCGCCGCCTCTGCCCGGAGTGCAACAAGCCGGAGGCCGTGTCCAAGATGAAGCTGCTCGAGTCGCTCGCGATCCTGGGGTGCGACCCCAGGGAGGCCGAGGGAATCTCGACGCTGCACGGCCCGGTCGGCTGCGACCGCTGCCGCGGGACCGGCTACCGCGGCCGCATCGGCCTCTTCGAGATCTTCCGCCTGAACGAGGAGATGCATTCGCTCGTCCTCAAGCGCGAGAGCACCCGCACGCTCGCCCTCGCCGCGCGCGAGCATGGCATGCGGACCCTCGGGCAGAGCGGCTGGGAGAAGGTCAAGGCCGGGTACACGACGCTGGAGGAGGTCCTCCGCGTGATCACGGTCGCCGAGAAGTAAGGCCCGGGAACCTGGATGCCCCGCTTTGTCTACAAGGCACGCGACGCCTCCGGAAGCGCCGTCGAGTCCGCGATCGACGCCCCGAGCAGGAAGGACGCGCTGCGGCTCCTCTCGGCGCGCGGACTCGCTGTTTCCTCCGTCTCCGAGCCCAGCACCCCGGCCGCGGCAGCGCCCGCGGGCGGGGGGCGCAAGCCGGCCGCCAAGGCGGCCGAGCCCGCGGTCCAGAGCAGCTTCACCCGCGGCAGCGGCACCCCGCGCCGCTCCGAGCGCCTCCCCTTCCTCGAATCCCTCTACGACCTGACCTCGAGCGGCCTCTCCGGCGGCGAGGCCGTGCGGCTCCTCTCGATGCGGGTCAAGGAGCCGCGCCTGCGCACGCTCGCCGAGGGCCTGTGGGCCCGCCTCTCAGAGGGCGCCCCCCTGTCGCGCGCGATGGACGCCTACCCGGAGGTCTTCGACGGCTCGACGACGAACCTGATCCGCGCCGGCGAGGCGACAGGCTCGCTGAACGACACGCTCGCCCGGCTGATCGAGGTCCTGACCGAGCAGCGCGAGATGCGCACCGCGCTCCTGACCGCGATGGCGTACCCCCTCCTGATCGTCGTCGCCTCCTTCGGCGTCGTGCTTTTCTTCCTCTTCTTCCTGCTGCCCCGGCTGCAGACGCTGCTTAATTCGCTCGGGGGGAAGATGCCCTTCTCGACGATGATCCTCATCGGACTCGCGAACTTCACGCTCCACTGGGGCCTTTTCGTCGCGATCGCGGTCGTCGTCCTCATCGTTTGGTTCTGGAAGTGGCGCCAGACCGAGAGCGGCCGCGAGCGCACGGACGCCTGGCTCCTCAAGCTGCCGGGCATCGGCCCCTTCATCGTCTCCCAGACCGTCCTCGACTTCAGCCAGACGCTCGGCGTCCTCCTGCAGAACGGGATCACCGCGGCCGAGGCGCTGCGCATGACCGAGAAGCAGATCAAGAACCGGGTGCACCGGGCCGCGTTCACGACCGCGATCGAGCGCGTCCTCGAGGGCGAGGCCCTCTCGGCGTCGCTCGGGCGCACGGGCTGGTTCCCGGACCTCGTCCTCGACCGGCTCGCGGTCGGCGAGAACACCGGCAACGTCGTTCCCTCCCTCCGGGAAATCGCCAAGAACTACCAGAAGATGGTCGGCCGCCAGCTGAACCTCTTCACCAAGGTAGTCGCGAGCACGATCCTCGGCGGTGTCTTCATCTTCGTCGGCTTCATCGCGGTCGCCATGGTCATGGCGGTCCTGCAGGTGAGCTCGAGCTTCAAGGTCGGCGGCTAGGCCGACGCGACGTAGTGGTGGAAGTTGCGGGTCTGCGCCCGCTCCTTCTGCGTCATGATGATCCCCTCGGCCCCGGGGCAGGAGCGGATGAGCTCCAGGCCCAGCTGCACCCCCCCGATGAAGGCTGAGGTCGAGAGCATGCCCGCCTGCAGGCAGGTGTCGGCGATCACGGTCGCCTGGGTGCAGCCGTTCGCGACCGGCCAGCCGGTGCGGGGGTCGATGATGTGCCCGTAGCGCTTCCCTCCCAGGGTGAACGAGCGGATGTAGTCGCCCGAGGAGGCGATGGATTTGTTCGAGAGCCCCACGCTCGCCCAGTGGGTGCCCGGCGCCTCCGGGTCCTCGAGGCCGATGTGCCAGGCGGGCCGGCCCGGGGGCGCCCCGGACCCCCGAAGGTCGTGGCCGAAGTCGACCAGGCAGTCGCGGATCCCGTGGTCCTTCGCGATCAGGGAAACTAGGTCGACGGCGTATTCCTTGCCAAAGCCGCCGAAGTCGAGCGCCATCCCCTTCTGGGGCAGGAATACCCGCCCGGGCTCGCGCTTCACCTTGGGCCAGCCGGTGAGCTTGAGCGCCGCGGCGATCGCCTCCGCGGTCGGGATAACCGGCGGGTCGGCCTTCCAGTTCCAGATCCGGATGAGCGGGAGGGCCGAGGGGTCCAGGATGCCGCGGGTCATGAAGAAGAGCGTGTCGCACATCGAGAGCAGGCCCTCCGTCTCGGCGTCGACGCTCACCCAGTCCACGCCCGCGGCGTCGTTGATGCGGGAGACGATGCTGCCCGGCTGGAAGCGGGAAAACTTGGCCTCGAAGGCGTGCACCCAGCCTTCGGCCGCGGCCTCGAAGCGCGACGCCTGCGCGTCGCCCGCCGGGGCCGTGTACTGGACCTCGCACTGGGTCGCCATCGCGCGGAACGCGAGGCGCCGGAGCGGAAGGTCGGCCCCGCTGGCCCGGCGGGCGGGCTCGGGCGTCTTGTCCTGCCTGGAGACGAGCGCCATGGGCGGGGGCCCGTCAGTTGCGGGCGATCTCGACCGACGAAATCTGGAAGTTCGCGTTCAGCAGCGCCGGGTTCGAGCGGTCGACCTGCATCGAGCACTGCTCGATCCCGATGTACGGGGACTCCTTGCCGAGGGCCAGGTAGAACTGCTTGAGCGAGGCCCAGTCGACCTTCGTCACGCTGAACTGCAGGGTATGCACCGAGAACTGGTTGCCCGGCAGGTCCTTCGCCTCCCCGGAGGTCGTGTTGGTGAGCCCGGCTTCGGTCGCGATCGCCGAGACCCGGGCGAGGAGCTTCGTCGCGTCGAGCGTGCGGACGGCGTCGAGGCGGCTCGCGGCGGCGGTCGCCGCGGCCTCGATCGACGCGCGGTTGGAAAGCCAGAGCTGCTGCTCGTTCAGGTTGCTGGTCGTCACATGGCTGTCCCGCACGATCGCATTCGTGCGCTTGACGATGCTGGAGAGCCACACGGCGGCGGCGAGCACCAGGAACCCGGCCATGAGGACCATCTCCCGCAGGAGCTTCGACAGGAAGAAGGCGCGCGCGGTGCGGATCATGAGACGGCGGGGGTGAGCGCCCCGGGCTTGAAGGTGACGATGAGCGTGAAGGTCACGAGGTTGTTGCGGGCGCGCTGGTCGCGGATCTCGACTCGGTCGACGCCGGGGGACTGCTCAAGCGCGGACTTGTAGCCGGCGATTTCCCCGGCGTTGGCCGTCTGGGCCTCGACCTGGATCGTGTTCAGGTCCGGGGCGGTGGCCCGCAGGAACTGGATCGCCGGCGGGTTCTTCGGGACGGCGACCTCCGGGGAGACGGCCGAGATCATCTCGAGCGGCAGGAGGCGCTTCGTCGAAAGCTCCTCGATCCGCGCGGAAAGCTCCTGCTCCTCCATGATGTGGGCCACCGTGGGCTTCTGGGCCGCGACCCGGGCGTTCCGCGCCGACTGCCAGAGGCCGGCGCCTATGAGGGCGACCTCGCCGAGGGCGAAGAGGAGGCAGGCCGCGACGGAGCCGAGCGCGATGCGCCAGAGGATGACGGCCCGCTTGCGGGCCTGCGCCAGCGCCGCCAGGTCCCCCTTGTCGCGGACGTCGAGCGCGCCCGCGACGTCGGAGGGGAGGCTCGAGCGCAGCTCGCCCGCGCCGAAGAGGAGCTCGCGGTCGCCGCTGCCGGCAAGCGGGAGGGGCTGGGCGGCGACGTCGAGGACCGTCCTCGCCTCGCCGGCCGCGCGGATGAGCCCCGCGCGGGTCTCCGCGCGCACCTCGTCCGTCGCGTCGGCGGCGACCGGCCGGTGCAGGACGAGCGAGGGCACCCTGCCCTGGTCCCAGTGGACGGCGGTCAGGCCGTCCGGGGAGGAGAGGATGATCGTCGTCGCGGGCTCCACGGGAACGCCGAGGAGCGCGGCGAAGGCCGGGATCACGTAGTCGGCGCCGGCCCATTCCGCCAGCTGCTCGACCGTGAAGCGACGCCGGTAGGAGGCGAAGGCGAGCGCCCGGTCGGAGCCCACCGGCCAGAAGTAGCCGTAGTAGAGCTGGGAGAGCGGGAAGGGGGAGTTCGACTCCAGGGCCACGCCGACCTGGGCGACCACGTCCTCCCGCGAGGCGCCCGCCGGCACCGGGATCGTCCTCGAGAAGAAGACCGCGTCCGGCAGCGTCGCCACCAGGGGGGGCGGCGGTCCGGCGCGGAGGAAATCAAGGGGGGAGGCGCACATGCTCAGTTTTGCGGGGGTGGCGGGGGCGGATTCTGCGGAATGTCATCATCTTCCAGCATTTCGAGGACCGTAAAGGGATAATTGATGCTTTGCGAGGCTGCCGCGGCCGTGGCGGCGCTGCTGGCCGTGGTGGAGGGCAGCGCCGTGTTGGTGATCGAGGTCGTCGTGGCTGCAGACGTCCCGGAGGCTGCGGCGGTTGCGTTCGTGGCGTTGGTTTGGTTCGTGGTCGCCCCCCCCTGGGGGGCCACCACCGCCGACAGCCTGTACTCCGAGTGCCCCTCGTGGACCGTGATGTTGATCCGCAGCGCCGAGATGGTCGTCCCGAACACCGTCGAGTTGCCCCCCAGCCCGGCGATCGCCGCGAGCGTGGAGGTGGTCGCGAACCACTGCGGGCCCTGCTGGGCGTACTGGCCGGTGCCGTTCAGGTAGTCGATGATCTGCTGCTGCTGGGCGTCTGTGTACTGGCCGAGCGCCGCCATCACGTCCGGGGCGGCGCCGTTGGCGTTGGGCGTGCTGAAGTTGAAAAGCGAGACGTCGTTCACGAACCGCCAGTAGTAGCCGTTCGGCAGGCCGTTCTCGTCGAAGAAAAAGTCCTTCGCGACGTCGATCGACGCCAGCTCGCTGAAGGAGCGCATCGGCCGGCCCGGCTCGGCGTAGGGGATCGTCGCGTTCTGGTAGTCGGGGTTGAGCGCGCTCGAGTAGACATAGCCGGTCTGCATCCACCCCGCGATCGCGTCGGCGAGCTTCTCGGCGTCGGAGGGCGTCAGCTGCCAGTAGGTGAAGAGGTTCGTCAGCGTCACGAGGCTCAGGTGGCCCATCGGGAGCTTGCCGCTCTCGTCCAGGAAGGAGATGTCGACCTTGCGGCCCTCGGTGGGGGTGTAGGAGGCCCAGGTGAGCGGGTCGCCCCAGCCCTCGGCGGGGCTGTGCAGGCCGCTGTCGGCCTCCCGGAAGTCCTCGAGCACGGCGAGGGTCACCTCGAGAGCGGAGAAGGCCTCCTTGCGCAGCCGCCTCGCGTCGGCCTGGCGCACCTCGACCAGGAGGTCGTTGCCCGCCTTCTCGATGAAGGCCGTGAGCGCCACGGTCGTGAAGAGGAGCGTGACGAGGACGAGGATGATGACCGACGAGCGGTCGGCCGTGCCTCGGAGGAGGTTCGTGGTCGTCTTCACCAGGGGTTGGGCAGGCCCTGCCCGGGGGCGGGGACGATGACGAACATCTTCCGGACGAGGCCGGAATAGGTGAACGTGAACTCGAGGCGCTGCGGCGGGATCGGGTTGTTGCTGGTGTCGGTCTTCAGCTGCGTCTCCGTCGACCACCGGTTGGAGGTCGTGTCGTAGTAGTCGAACTCGAGCGCCGTCACGAAGGGCGAGACCAGCGTCTCCCGCGGCGGGTCGGTGTTGAAGTTGTTCTCGAGGTCGGAATGCCAGAGCATGTAGAGCCCGCGGTCGCGCTTCACCTCGAGGGAGCAGTAGACCTCGGGAAGCGGGACGTCGGGCCACTTCAGGATCCGGCCCCCCGAGAGCTGCATGTAGGTGATGAGGTTGTCCTGGGAGCCCCCGCTCGGCGTCACGGGCTGCACGCCCACCGGCGTCGCGTTCGCGACCGCGGTCGGCGGGAGCGAGGCCCGCTCCACCTCGTGCTGCAGGTAGCGGGTCACCGCGCGCACGTGCTGGTCGAAGAGGCGCACGTCCGAGTTCTTCCCCCAGAGCTCGCTCATGGAGAAGATGAAGGTGTTGAGCCCCATGAGGACCAGGCCCACGAGGGCGAGCGCCATCACGATCTCGATCAGGGAGAAGGCGCGGTTCCTCATTGGGCCTGCTTTCCCTGGAAGAGGGCGATCCGGCTCGCCGCGTTGGAGCGCAGGGTCGAGCGCTCCGTCGGGTCAGACCAGGTGGGCCGCACCAGCATGAACGACTCGGTCACGGTCTTGTTGGGGGCCTTGGGGTCCGTGATGACGCAGGTGAAGGTGACCGTGAAGAGGTCGGTCGTGTTGGTCGTCTCGATGTCGGCGGTCCACTTCACGTGGCGGTCGCCGTCGTCGAACTCGCTGCCGGACTGGGCGGTCGGCAGGTCGGATATCGTGAGGAGGAGCGACCGGGCGAAGTCCACGTCGCCGTCGTTCTCGTTCGAGCGCTGGGCGACCTCGTAGCTGTTCAGCACGTTCAGGTACGCCGCGCCCATCACGACGGCCGTGAGCGAGAAGATCATGAGGGCCACCAGGACCTCGATCAGCGTGAATCCCCCGTTACGACGCATCGGGCTTCGTGATGACCGGCGCGCAGGTCCACGGGTCGAGGGTGAGGAGGTGGGCGGCCCCGTCCACGCGGAACTGGACGCTGAAGGGGGTGCAGGTGCCGTCGCTGTAGAAGGTGGCCGAGCCCAGCACCTCGGAATCGACGAGGGTGCCCCCGATGAGGGTCGAGGAGCTCGAGTCGGTCTGCACGGGGTGGAAGTCGATCACGAGGTCGTCCGGGCCCGTGACGGGCACGGAGTGCTGCGAGGCGCCGTCGGTCATGACGAAGGACTTCGCCTTCTCGTCGTAGGTGAGGACGACGCTCTTCTGCTCCACGAGCGCCTCCTTGCGCGCCTGGGCGACCGCCTTCCAGAATTGGTCGTCGGGCGAGGAGTTCTTGTTCGCGAGGATCGCGGTCGAGCCGCCGACGAAGATCCAGCTCAGGAGGCCGACGAGCGCGAGCGCCAGCAGGACCTCGATGAGCGTGAACCCCCCGCGTTCACCAGTTTCCGATCTGGCCATCGGCTTTGTCAGGGGGTCCCTTCGACCAGAGGTCGTAGCTGTCCTTGTTGTGGGTCCCGGGGCTCGCGTACTGGTAGGGCTGGAGCCAGGGATCCAGGATCGGGTACTTGGTGCCGTCGGCCACGTAGGGGCCGCGCCAGCGGTCGGCCTTGCCGGAGGGGGCGGTGAAAAGGGCCTGGAGGCCCTCGTCGGTCGTGGGATATGCGCCCATCTGGAAGCGGTAGGTGACGAGCGGCGTCTTCATGCTCTGGGTGACGAAGAGGCGGGCGATGTCCTCCTGGGACCCCCCGAACAGCTTGCCGACGTTGGCGATCGTGAGGCCGGCAAGGAGGGCGATGATGGCGATGACGACCAGGATCTCGATCAGGGTGAAACCGCGGCGCTTGGAATTGTCGTGGGGGCTCATGGGCTGGAAAGGCTTGGGCAATTGGGTGGGAATGTCGAGACGCTCCAGAGGCCGGAAGGTTTCAACGGGAGCATCCCTGGGGCCTTGTGACCGCCCCGGTGGCCGTAGGTTCGAAGTTTCACAAGCCGCTAGACGGCAGAACCAAGCAAAACGGGACGGCCCTGCCCTATTTCGCTTCAAGCATCACGACGCCGTGCGCGGGGACGGCGCCGTTGAAGGAGGAGCCGGGGGCAAGGTCCGTGTGGTTCCAGAGGTCGCGCACGTGCCTCGGCGCCGAGGCGTCGACCGACTCCGCCCAGCTGAAGGAGGCCGTCCTTTGCTGGTCGTTCCGGTTGAAGATGCCGATCGCGATGCCCCCGGCCGCGAGCGGCCTCGTCCAGACCTCGATGCCGTCCTGCGCCCATGCGCGCTGGGCCTCCCGTCCGAGCGGGTCCTGGTCGACGGCGATCACCTCCCGGTTCGTGAGGATGGCGCGGGTGTCGTCCGACATGGAGCGCAGGTCGTTGCCGGCCATCAGCGGGGCGGCCAGCAAGCACCAGAGGCTGAAGTGGGTGCGGTATTCCGCGCCGTTCATGCCGCCGTTGCCGATCTCGAGCATGTCCGGGTCGTTCCAGTGGCCCGGGCCGGCAAAGGTCGCCAGCCGGCCCTGGTCGAAGCCTATCTTTGTCATCGACTCCCAGTTGTCCTGGATGTCGCCCGTCGTGCGCCAGAGGTTGCCGCTGACCTTGGGGGCCCAGGTCCACACGTCGCCCATGCCGTACTCGCAGAGGCTGTAGGCGATCGGGCGGCCGCAGCGCTCGAGGGCGTCGCCCATCTTCTGGTAGACCGCCCGAAGGTCGGCTATCTTGTAAATCCTGCCCGCGCTGCACCAGTCGTACTTCAGGTAGTCGATTCCACAGGCCGCGTAGGTCGCGGCGTCCTGCGCCTCGTGGCCGAGGCTGCCCTCGTAGCCTCCGCAGGTGACAAAGCCCGGCGAGGAATAGATCCCGAGCTTGAGCCCCTTGGCATGCACATAGGCCGAGAGCGCCTTCATGTCCGGGAATTTCGCATTGGTGAGGATGTTGCCGGCGGCGTCGCGGCCGCCCTCCCAGGTGTCGTCGATGTTGATGTACTGGTAGCCCGCGGCGGCCATCCCGCTCGCCACCATCGCGTCCGCCGCGTCGCGAACGACGCGGTCGTCGACCTTCTCGGCGAAGTGGTTCCAGCTGTTCCAGCCCATGGGCGGCGTCCGCAGGAGGCCGTTGTCGGGCAGCGTGCGCAGCTCGGGGATCGCGGGCGCCGCCGGGGGCGTCGTGGCCGACGCCGGGACCGGGTAGGCGGTCGCCACGTCGGCGTCCGGGCCGCCGTAGGAGATGACGACGTGCAGGTTGGCGCCGTCCCGCCGGACCCGGAACTTCCAGCCCCAGTCGACGTGGAAGACGGCCTCCTCGCCCTCCATGTGGGCCTCCTGGACCCCGATCTCGTCCGCGTCGTTGACGAGGACGCTGCCCGTGAGGAACGGGCCCTCCTGGCGCAGGATCATGTACGAATGGAGCGTCACGCCCCAGGGCTTTGGAAGGTCGATCCTCCAGGTCCCGGTCAGGTCCGGGGCGGCGGCGCGGGCCCCGGGGGCAAGGGCCAGGGCGGCGGCGAGGAGGAGGCAGAGGTTCTTGAGTCGGGTGTGGAGGGGCATATTGGGGCCGCATCAAAAGCGGTCAGTTCATTTGAGTGAGCGCCATGGCCCGCCGATCGGCCACTCATGTTTGAATTCCTTCGCTTGGCCAACTGCTCGTAAGGGAGGCAATACGAATGTGCGCACTGCGGTCAGCGCCTCCGGCCAAGTCGCCTCGTCGGCGAGACTGTTTCGGCGAAGGAAGGAATGCCATCGCGTAGAGGAAGCCCCATCCGTCGCGAAATCATCTGCCAGCCCAGGGGGATCATCCATCGGGATCGGTGTGTTGCGCGCATGGAACGTGGCCGCAAGTGAGGAAACAGGGTTGGAGCCCTTGAACGGGAAATTTCGGGACAGCGCGAGCAGATCGAAGTAGTCCTTTGTTCGTGTATTGGTGGCGCCAAGCTTCACGATTGCTTCCGTCTTTTCAGCGATCACGGTCTCCATGTGATACGCTGCGAGCCGGGGAGCTGGCAGGTCAAGCAGGGTCGGATAGGTGATGCGTTTCGGAACTGGAGTCACCACGTCGCCAAAGCCGAGATCGATTCGGATTTGCAGCCGTACTTTGCCAAGCGATGCGGGAATATTGACGCGAAAGCCTCCGAAGAGGCGTAGCCCTTGCGTGGCTTCAATCTCCATAGCGGGCGTTTCAAATCTTAGTCCGTCGTCGTCGACTTTGGTAAGGCATATGTCGTGAAAAACCCGCCGAATCTCCCCAGCATCGGGGGGAAAATGTGCCAGCAAGGCGAGGTCGCGGGTCGGACGCGAAGCTGTCCCGGTCCAGACGAAAAACAGCATGGCTCCCTTCAGTACAAAGGAGTCGGCGTGCGGCGACTGGCTGAGCCTGTAGAGGAACCGTTCCAGCCCATAGCGCGTGAACAGCAAGTTGGCTTCCGAGTTTTGAACACGAGCCAGGTTGATTATCCGTTGATGAACGGACGCCGCTGTATTTGTCGGGTTTTTTTGCCTCATTGCATCGCCTCCATGTATGGGCGCATTACGTTGGCCACGCGGCACGCGGCAGCAAACTCGTTGAGTTGGGTGACCGTGGCTCGGCGTTTGCGGAGACAGTCACCCAGGGCTTCGATTGCCACATCCATGCCGATCTGGTTTCTGAATTTAAAGCAATCGACAACGGTCTTGGCCGGAGAATAGACGCGTACCGTCCCGCCGGACAGATGATGTTCCTCGACGCCCAGTGCGTGGGTCAGCCGGGAGAACTTGCAAAACCGGATGGGCAGGTCACGGATTCGCGGGTAGCTCGCGCCGAACGGCAGAGCGAGCCAAACTGCAGATGGCAGTTGCGTGCCAAGCTTGTGGAAACTTAGAGCCGAAAGCAGACAGACCACTCCCGTGGGCACGCGTTTTGCAACTTCGACAAGAGTCTGATGCTCGTCGCCCTCGAAACTCCCATGGGCATACAGACCCCGTCTGATATGCCTCACCTGCCTGCGGTCGACTAGGCGGCGAAGATATTCGCGAGGGTAGCCTGCCATGACAAAATCGCGCGCGCGGAATATCCCCAAACGCCTGGCTGCAACCTCAGCTTCTGCCAGGCGGCTCGTACCTCGTGTGTTACGTTTACGATTCACTTATCAATATGTAGTGTTACAATGTAACACGCTGCAAGGCCAAAAGGCGCCTGTGGAGTCACGGCGATCCCCTAGGCGCAAACCCGGCCAAGGACATGCACCGGCAGATCCAACCCCTCTCCGGGGGACAGGCCGTCCCAATCGCGGGATTTTCAATTGAACTTCCCCGGGCTTCTGGCATTTAAATGTCCGGCGGCAACGGTGCCACCCCTACCCCCGCCTTGCAGACCGACCTCTCGCCCCCGCCGACAGACGCCCCAGGAGCCTCAAAGGCCATCCTGACCGCACGCTCCATGACGCACGAAAACCGTGCGGAGATGCGGAGCGTGTTCGACCGGGCCCTGTCGCTGGCCGAGCACGGGCAGCTCCCGCTTCACGTCCCCCACGAGGCCAAGGCCGTGCAGAAGCTGCGCGGGATGCACTACCACTACCGTCCCGAGATCTTCCTCCAGCTGCAGGGAACGACCGACTTCCACTTCCCGCGCGAGGACTTCCGCCTCGGCGAGGATGAGATGTGCATCATCCCCGCCGGCGTGCCCCACGGCGAGCACGTGCAGTCGTCCCCGGGCCGTCCGTTCCGCAACCTGGTCGCCGGGTTCTACAACAACACGCTCAGCATCCATTTCGCGCACGAGGCGCGCCCCGGCCGCCCCGACATCGAGGCGATCGAATTCTTCGACGCGCCGAACCTGGACTTCTTCCTCGCGCTCGCGAACGGCCTCGCCCAGGCCCGCACCATGAACAGCCCCGCGCAGGGCGCGGTGCAGAAGGGCCTGGTCCTCGCGCTCCTCGGGCTCTTCCGCAACATCGTCGAGACCGGCTCCGGCCACCTGAACAGCGACATCGGAAAGGTCTTCCAGGCGAAGTGCCTCGTGCGGGAGCAGTTCTCGAACCCGGAGCTGCGGGTGCAGCACGTCGCCGACACGCTCGGCTGCTCGGCGGACTACCTCTCCCACCTCTTCCACTCCGAGACCAAGGAGCGGATGACACATTATATCCAGCGCATCCGCATCCAGGGCGCCATCCTCGCGCTCGAGACGACGGCGCTCAACGTCTCGGAAATCGCCTACGCGAGCGGGTTCTCGGACCCGGCCTACTTCACAAGGGTCTTCCGCCAACACAAGGGGGTCACGCCCCAGGTTTTCCGGGTCCAGATCAACGCGCTGCGCAACCAGCGCGAGTCCCAGCCGAAGACCGTGTACGCCGACCGGGTGGACTTCACCCACGGGACGCCGAGGGAAAAGCCGAAGGGGCGCGCCGCGCAGCCCGGCCTAAAGGTCTCGCTCCGGGCCTGAGTCCGCGGGCTCGGGGACCCACGAGAGGGCGACGGCCGCGACGGCAAAGCAGAGGCCCCCCAGGAACACGATCGGGAGCGCCCTCCCGGCGAAGACGTGCTCGACGACGGGGCCGAGGACCGCCGCCGCCACGATCTGCGGCAGCACGACGAAGAAGTTGAAGACGCCCATGTAGAACCCCATCTTCGAGGCCGGTATGGAATTCGCCAACATCGAGTACGGCATCGAGAGGATCACGGCCCAGCCGATCCCGACGCCGACCATGGAGACCAGGAGGAGGCGGGGGTCCGTCCAGAGGCACACAGACATGAGACCCGCTGCGGCGCAGAGGAGTCCCAGGCGGTAGAGGACGCGGGTCCCGACGCCCCGCCGGGCGAGCGCCACGAGCGCGAAGGAGACGAGGAACGCTACGACCGAGTAGGCGGCGAGGCAGACGCCCGCCCATTCGACGCCGCGGGTGTAGGATTCCGAGCCTGTCTCGCCCCCGAAGAAGCGGTGCGCGACCGCGGGCGTGAAGTAGAGCCACATGCAGAAGAGCCCGAGCCACGTGAAGAACTGGACGAGCGCCAGGCGGCGCATCGTGTGCGGCATCTGCAGGAGCCCCGAGAAGATCTCCCGCACCGCGGAATGCGCCGCGGGCGCGACCGGCTCAGTTGGGGGATGCTCGGGCGTCGTCACGATCGTGTAGAGGACGCAGCCGATGAAGACCACGCTCCCGATGTAGAAGGCGAGCGTGATCGACTGCGGGATCCGGGATCCCGCAGCGGTGCCGTGGGCGAGCCCGAGGTGCGTGAGGATCCACGGGAGCGCGAGCGACAGGCTCGCCCCGAAGCCGATCATGAGGCTCTGCATGGCGTAGCCGACCTTCCTCTGGTGGGGCGGCAGCAGGTCCCCGACGAAGGCCCGGAAGGGCTCCATGCTGATGTTGACCGAGGCGTCGAGGACCCAGAGGAGTCCCGCCGCCATCCAGAGGGACGAGGAGTTCGGCATCGCGACCAGCGCCCCGCTCGCGAGGAGGGCCCCGGCGAGGAAGTAAGGGCGCCGGCGGCCGAGGCGGGTCCACGTGCGGTCGCTGTAGTGGCCGATGATCGGCTGGACGATGAGCCCCGTGACCGGGGCCGCCAGCCACAGCATCGGGATCGCGCCCTCGCTCGCGCCGAGGTACTGGTAGATGGCGCTCATGTTCGCCATCTGGAGGCCCCAGCCGAACTGGATCCCCAGGAAACCGAAGCTCATGTTCCAAATCGCGGGCAGCGAGAGGTCGCGATTCGGGGGGGTCATTTCGCGTGGAGGGGGGCGTCCGCCAGGGCGGGCTCGCTGTAGTCGCAGATCTCGTGGTCCCCCCGGCGGTCGTAAAGCTCCACCCACCCGCGCAGGGTGGCGAGCCTTTGCTCGGTGAGCCGGTTCAGCTGCGTGCGCGTGAAGCGCCACTGCCAGTTGCCCTCGGCCGTGCCCGGGTGGTTGAGCGTCGCGGACGAGGGCAGGTCGAGGAGGTCCTGGATCGGGATGATGGCGATCCGGGAGGTGGTCGCGAGGAGGGCCCGGATGACGGGCCAGGCGGACTTGGAGCCGCCCAGGCTGAAGTATTCGTCGACCTTCGCGTCATACGGCGGCGCCAGCCCCTCGAGCCAGCCCCGCGCCGTGTTGTTGTCGTGCGTGCCGGTGTAGGCGACGCTGTCGGGCGGGTAGAAGTGGGGCAGGTTCACGTTGTGCCGGTCATGCCCGTAGGCGAACTGCAGGATCTTCATTCCCGGCAGTCCCGCCCGCTTGCGCAGGCGCACCACGTCGGGCCCGATGTAGCCCAGGTCCTCCGCGATGATCCGCGCGCCCGGCAGCTCCCGCTCGACGGCCTTGAAGAAGCGCAGGCCGGGGCCGCTCCTCCACTGGCCGCCGCTCGCGTCGGCCGCGCCGGCCGGGATCTCCCAGTAGGTGTCGAAGCCCCGGAAGTGGTCGAGGCGGACGATGTCGTAGAGCTCGAAGGCGGCCTTGAGGCGCGCGATCCACCACGCGTAGTCGGTCGCCGCGAGATGGTCCCAGTCATAGAGGGGGTTACCCCAGAGCTGGCCGCTGCTGGAGAAGTAGTCCGGCGGCACGCCGGCGACCGCGAGCGGCTGCCCCTGGGGGTCCAGCTGGAAGACGGCGCGGTTCTGCCAGGTGTCGGCGCTGTCGAGCGCGACGAAGATCGGCACGTCGCCGATGATCCCCACCCCGCGCTCCGCGGCGTAGCGCCGCAGCCGCTCCCACTGCCCGAAGAAGACGTACTGGTAGAACGCATGCTTCTCCGAGTCGCGCGCGGCCGAGTCGGGCATCGCCGCCCGGGTGGCGGGGTCCCAGCGGCGGAATGTCGCCGGCCACGCGGTCCACGGCCGGCCGTCGAAGTGGGCCTTGAGCGCCATGAAGTCCGTGAAGGGCTCGAGCCAGCCCGCGTGCTCCCGGCGGAACGCGGCGAGCGAGCCCAGGCCCGCAACCTCGTCCCCGCCCGCGGCCGAGAACCGGTCGTGCGCGAGCGCCAGCACCGCCCAGAACTGCTCGTAGAGGGCGCCGTAGTCGACCCGCGCCGCGGGAAGCGACCGCAGCCCGGCGACCTCGACCTCCTCGAGGAGGCCGGCCGCCACCAGCTCCCCGAGGTCGATGAAGTACGGGTTGCCCGCGCGCCCCGAGAACAGCTGGTAGGGCGAGTCGCCGTAGCCCGTGGGGCCGAGCGGGCATATCTGCCAGTAGCGCATCCCCGCGGCGGCGAGGAAGTCGACCAGGTCGCGTGCGCCGCGGCCGAGGTTGCCGACGCCGTAATCGCCCGGCAGCGAGGTGAGGTGCGCAAGCACCCCGGCGGCGCGGCGGTCAAGCCAGGTGGTCGGACGGTCTTCCATCGATGGTCGCTGTTCGTGTTAACCGGGCCCGGGGCGCTTCGTTACGGGCCGCCTGGGCGGGCGGGCGCCACGTCTCGCCCGTGACGGACGATGTCATTCCTTGAGGAGGGGTGAAAAAGGGCGGCCGCCAGAGCGATCTCTGAGGGCCGCCCCGATGGGTCGGAGGGTCCGACCGGTCAGAACTTGTACGAGACGCCCGTGCGGTAGGACGCGCCGTACTTCTGCCAGTTCGCGAGCTGGCGCGAGTCGCCGTTGTTGTAGGTGATTTCCGGGGCGTTGTTCAGGTTGCGGCCCTCGATGTAGAGCGTGAGCCCCTTGAGCGAGCCGCTCTTGAACGAGTAGCTCAGCTGCGCGTCGACCGTGCGGAAGGGGATCTCCTCCGAGTACCCGTCGTTCGGGGTCCCGAGGCTGGAGAAACCCGGCACGCCGAACTGCACGATGTATTCCCGGGTCTGGCCCTGGTAGTGCTCGCTGACGCGGGCCGAGAAGCCGTAGCGCTCGTAGTAGAACGTGAGCGTGGCGGCCTTCTTGGACATGTCGGGGAGCGGGTCGCTGGGGCCGGTCGGACCGAAGGGCTTGATGGTGCTGTCCACCACGATGCCGTTCAGGTTGACCCCGAAGCCGCGGACGGCGCCTCCCGACACCGCCTCGCTCGTGATCTGGAGCGTGCCCTCGGCGCCGCTGATGTTGCCGCCCTGGCCGTTGACGTACTGAGAGGCGATGCCCGAGGTGAGGACGGGGGCCTGCGTGGAGGTGTAGGGATAGCCCGCGAAGCTCTCCACCGTGTTCTGCTGGTAGATGTAGCTCAGCAGCTTCTTCTCAAAGAGGGCGAGCGAGACATAGCCGTTGCCCTTGGAGAAGTAGTGCTCGAAGTCCAGGTCGATCGAGTTCGAGAGCCAGGGCTTCAGGCCCGGGTTGCCGCTCGTGGCGCTCCAGGGGCTTTGGGTCGTGGAGAGCGCGTCCGAGGCGTTGTAGCCGTAGTCGCGCGCCGCCCTCATGTAGTACATGTCCGGGCGCATCTCCTCCCGGCCCGCGAAGAAGCGGACATAGTCCTGCTTCGACAGGTCGAAGGTGAGGTTGAGCGACGGCAGGGCGTCCGCGTAGCTTGCGCCGCCCGAGACGGGCGTGACGATGTTGCCGCCGTTGCCCGAGAACCCGGTCGAGCTCTGCGTGGCGAAGTCGCCGACGACGCCGATGTTGCCCTGGAAGGGCACGCCGACGTTGCCCTTGAGGTCGAGCTGCACGAACGGGCGCGTGACATTCTCCTTCACGATGTAGTTGTCGCCCTCCCAGCTGCCGGGGTTCGGGTTCGGCACGAAGGTGTATCGCCCGCTGTTGAGCGCGCCGACCGAGTCGTACGCGACCGAGTGGATGTCGCCGATCCAGCTCAGGTCGGTCGTGCCGATGAGCGGCGGGAGCGCGGCCGTGGGCTGGCCGTTGGCGTTGACCAGGTAGCCTGAGGGGTTCTGGCCGAACTGCTTGTAGCGCTCGGAGTAGCTGAGGCCTGCCTCGACGTCCTTGAAGATGGAGGCGTCCAGCTCATGGGTCATCACCGCCTTGATGGAGTCGACGACGTCGTAGCTCTGGAAGTACTTCAGGTAGCCCTCCATGCCCGTCACGGGGAAGACGCCCGTGCCCCAGCCCTGCGGGTCGGTGAGCGAGAACAGGCTGGCGTTGGACCAGTCGGTCGTCGTCGTGACCTTCGGGGGGTTCGGGCCGGCCGGCTGGACCACGGTCCAGGTGCTGCCGTCGGTCTCGGTGTTCGCGAAGCCGAGCCCCGAGTAGGTCTCGAGGACCATCTCGCGCTTCTCCGCGGAGGACCATCCCGCCTGGATGTGGACCGGCCAGGTCGTGTTCGCGGCCAGGTCGAGGTTGTCGATCGCCGACTTCAGGTGGGCGGTCCACTGCGTGTCCATGTTGCGCACGACCGGGTTCACGTTCGTGAGCGTGTAGTTGGTGATCGATCCGTTCACGACCGTGTAGCCGGGCTGCAGCGTGGGGTTGCCCCACTCCGCCATCGGGACCTCCATGCCCCGCAGCTCCTGGTTGTCGTTGTAGTAGGAGATGAACAGGTCGAGCTTGTTGTGCACCGCGTCGCTCGGCTTGCTCTCGAGGATGGCGATCGCCGAGTCGCGCTTCAGGAGCTCGCTCTGGTCGTAGATCCTCATGCCGCCGAGGATCAGGTTGCCGTCCGGGGCGGTGGGGTAGCCCCAGGCCTGGAACTGCTCGCCCTCATAGGGGTTCTCCGTGTGCGCGTAGCCGAGGAAGATGCCCTCGGTGCCGTTCGCGAACTGGTCGACATAGGAGGCCGTGTAGCTCTCGCCGGCCTTCTTGACGCCGGGGGTGAGCTGCTGGAAGCCCGTCCAGTTGTAGAACGCGCTGAGCGCCAGGACCCTGTGGTCGATGCTGAGCGGGGACGTGGTCTGCAGGTCGATCGTGCCGCCGAGGCCGCCCACCATGTCGGCCTGGCCGGTCTTGAAGACCTCGACGCCGCCGACGAGCTCTGAGGGGTACTGGTCGTACTCGACCGCGCGGCTGTCGTTGCCGGAGTCGCCGCCGGTGGTGGCCTGCTCGACGCCGTCGAGCGTGCCCACGTTGAAGTCGCCCGGAAGGCCGCGGATCGTGGCGTCCTGGAAGCGCCCGTTGACGCGCTGGCTCGTGAGGCCGGGCAGCCGGGCCAGGGAGTCGGCGATGCTCACGTCGGGCAGCTTGCCGATGTCCTCGGGGGCGATGACCTCGACGATGCCCGTCGCGGCCTGCTTCTCGACGGCGGCCATCTCAAGGCTGCCCGCATAGGAGCCCTGGACCGTGAATTCGTTCATGACGACCGGCGTCTGGTCCGTGGAGGACGTCGTCGTGGTGGTCGTGGTCGTCGTCGTGGCGGCCTGGGGGAACGCCACCTGGGCGCAGGCCAGGGCCAGCAGTCCCAGGGCGAGCGGCCGGATCCGGCGCGCGACCTTGTGGGTTGTTTCAGTGGAGGGGTGCATGGCAGTCGTTGTGTGTGTCGGGTTTGGTTGGGCGTTTCGAAGACGGTCCCCGCCGGGGTCGGCGGGGCGGGATATCGGGGTCGCGGCACCTCGGGGCGCCGTTTGTGTGGCCAAAATATCCCACCCGGCCGGCGGCCAAGGCGACGGCCAAACACTGGAGAAAACCGAGATGGCCCGGATAACTCTTAGGTCGCCGGATCGGGCGCCGTCCCAACCCGGCCCCGACCTAGGTTTTCTCCGGGGCATCCGGGATTTCTCCTGATTGGGGCTTTTGACCGGAGGGGCCGCCGTGCCAAGGTGTCTGGACCCCCCGAAGATGACCCCCCTGACCCGACGCGCCGCGCTCGCCCTCGTAGTTGTTTTATCACTACGCATGGCGGCGTCCGCCGCCCCGCTCGTCAGCGTGCCCCGCTACCAGAGCCCCGGGGCGGGCCAGGTCTTCTACTTCGTGCTCACGGACCGGTTCGAGAACGGCGACCCGTCCAACGACACGGGGGGCCTCGGCGGCGACCGCCGGCAGAACGGCTTCGATCCCACCGCGATCGGGTACTACCATGGCGGCGACCTGAAGGGGCTCACCTCGAGGCTGGACTATATAAGGAACCTCGGGGCCACCGCGGTCTGGATCACCCCGCCCTTCACGAACAAGGCGGTGCAGCTCGGGAGCGCGGGCTACCACGGGTACTGGATCACGGACTTCATGCACATCGACCCGCACCTCGGCACCGACGCCGAGTTCCGGGATTTCGTCGCGCAGGCCCACGCCCGCGGGCTCAAGGTCTACCTCGACATCGTCGTCAACCACACGGCGGACGTGATCGGATACCAGGACGGGGGCACCGCCTACATCGACATCGCCCACGCCCCGTACCGGGACGCCGCGGGCCGGCCCTTCGACGAGCACGCGGCGGCCTACAACGGCGTGGGCGACCCGGGGCGGTTCCCCCCGCTCTCCGCCGGGCGCAGCTTCGCCCACGTCCCGGTCGTTCCGCCCGCCGAGGCCCACGCCAAGAACCCCGAGTGGCTGAACGACGTCACCAACTACCACAACCGCGGCAACAGCAGCTTCACGGGAGAGAACTCGCTCCACGGCGATTTCGTCGGCCTGGACGACCTCTTCACCGAGAAGCCCGAGGTCGTGAAGGGCTTCATCGACGTCTACAGCCACTGGATCGACGCGTACGGGATCGACGGCTACCGGATCGACACCGTGCGCCACGTGAACCGGGAATTCTGGGAGGCGTTCGCGCCGGCGATCCGCGCCGACGCGCGCAGGGCAGGCCGGCCGGACTTCTTCATGTTCGGCGAGGTCGCGAACGAGACGGGCGACGCCGAGCTCCTGAGCGAGTTCGCGAACACGGGCATGCTGGACGCGAGCCTCGACTTCGGGTTCCTCGGGGGGGCCCGCGGCTTCGTCTCCAAGTCCGAGGACGCGTCCGTGCTCGAGAGGATATTCGACAGGGACGACTACTTCACCGGGCCCGACCGCAACGCCAACTCGCTGCCCACCTTCATCGGCAACCACGATGCCGGGCGGTTCGCGACCTTCCTCAGGCAGGACAATCCCGGCGCGGACAACGCCCAGCTGCTCAAGCTCGAGGAGCTGGGCTACGGGCTCCTCTTCCTCGTCCGGGGCCAGCCCGTCATCTACTACGGCGACGAGCAGGGCATGGTCGGCATCGGCAATGACATGGGCGCCCGCGAGGACATGTTCGCCTCCCACGCGGAAAAGTTCCGGTCGCTCAGCCTCCTCGGCACGACGCGCACCGGGGCCGACGACAAGTTCGACGAGCACCATCCCCTCTACCGGCTCCTGCAGGCGCTCTCCGCGCTGCGCGCCTCCCATCCCGCGTTCGCGCGCGGATCGATGCTCATGCGCCCGAGCGGCGATCCCGGCGTCTTCGCCTTCTCGCGGGTCGAGCGCTCGGAGCGGGTGGAGTACCTGGTCGCGGCCAACCGCTCCCGCACGGCCGCGGCCACCGTGACCCTTGCGACGAGCCAGCCGGCCGGCGCCTCGTTCCAGGGCCTCCTCGACTCACGGGATCCCGGCAAGCCGGGCCTCCCCGCGCTGGCCGTGGACGCCTCCGGCGCGGTGAAGGTGACGCTGGACCCGCTGCAATTCGCGGTGTGGCGGGCGGCGGCTCCGCTCACCGTGCCCTCCCGGGCGCCCGCCATCGCCTTCGCGACGCCGGCCACGGACGCGACGCTCTCCTTCAAGAGCCGCGACATCGACGGGCACACGATCCCCGTCCGCCAGGAGATCCGGGCCGACGTCACGGGCGGGGACGGCGTCGCCGAGGTGACCTTCGCCCTGGCGCGCGCCTCGCGCCCGGGCCAGTACGAGCTGCTCGGGACCGACGATGCCCCGCCCTACCGGGTCTACTGGCGCCCCCCCGCCGACCTCGCGCCCGGCGAGATCCTGACCTTCATCGCGACGGTGGACGACCTCCGGGGGCACCGCGCCTCCGCCGAGGTCGGGAACGTGGCCGTGGCGCCGAGCCGGATCGAGTTCGGGATCAAGGGCGCCGCGGTGCCGCGGCTGAACCTTGTCCTGCCAGCCGCGATGCGGCTGCGCCCGGGGGAGGCGCTCCACCTGGGAGCGGCGGCCACCGGGACCGATCCCCTCGTCTACCAGTGGCTGCGGGACGGCAGCGCCGTCGCCGGCGCGACCGGGCCCGTGCTGGACGACCCCCACCCCATCGCAGGCAGCTACGTCCTGCAGGTCGGCGACCGCGAGGGCACGGTCCTGAGCGCCGAGTGCGTCGTCACGATCGGCGACTGAGCGAAGCCCATCGGCTGCGCCGGGAGTCGAGCGTTGTCGCCGACCCGGGCGCGGTCCAATGTCCCCCACCCGATGGCCCCGCCGCACCACCCCCCGCCTGTCCGCGGCCGATGGTGGAAGCGCCTGCTCCTCGCGGTGGGCGTCCCCCTCGTCCTTCTCGCCTCGCTGGAGGCCGGGCTCAGGATTGCCGGGTTCGGTGAGCCCGTGAGCTTCATGATCCCGGACGGCGAGCCCGGGATCTACCGATCGAACCCGGACTTCGTGGGCTCGTTCCTGCCGGGCAACTTCGACCTGCGGCCCCTCAATTTCCGGATCCCGCTCCGGAAGCCGCCCCACGCCCTTCGGGTCGTCGTCCTCGGCGAATCCGCCGCCCAGGGCATCCCGTCCCCGCAGTTCGGCTTCGCGGCGCAGCTCCGGGCCCAGCTGCGCGCGCGCCACCCTGACCGGGAGGTCGAGGTCATCAACACGGGGATCGTCGCGATAAATTCGCACGTGGTCTACCAGATCGCCCGGCAGATGGCCGCGTTCTCCCCGGACCTCTTCGTCGTCTACATGGGCAACAACGAGGTCGTCGGCCCCTACGGGCCGGGCTGCGCCTACCTGTCGCAGATGCCGCCGCTCTGGGTGATCCGCCTGAGCGTGTACGTGCGCTCGACGAGGACCGGCCAGCTCGTGAACGCCCTCGCGGGGAAACTTGCAAGCCGCGGCAGCCGGCCCGCGGAATGGGGCGGCATGGCGATGTTCGTCAACAACGCCGTCCGCGGGGACGACCCGAGGCTCGCCGCCGTCTACTCCAACTTCGAGGCCAACCTCGCGGACATCGTCAAGGTGGCCTCGGGCTGCGGGGCGCAGACGCTCCTCTGCACCGTCGTGTCCAACCTGAGGGACTGCGCCCCCTTCCTCTCGCTCCACGGTCCGGGTGTCTCGGAGGCGGACCTTGCGTCGTGGAACCGCTCCTTCAACAGGGGCCGGATCCGCTGGCTCATGGGCGACACGGCCGGCGCCCGCGCGGACCTGCTGGAGGCGCAGCGCCTCGACCCCCAGTATGCGGACACCTCGTTCCTCCTCGGCTCGCTCGACCTCGCCGATGGGAACATCGCCTCCGCCCGGGGGCACCTGGTCGAGGCGGAGCACTGGGACGCGCTGCGCTTCCGGCCGGATCCCCGCATCAACGAGGCGATCCGCAGGGTCGCCGCCGGGGCGGGCAAGGGAGTGACGCTCGCGGACCTCGCGATGCTCATGGGTTCCGACCCGGAGTCGTCGGTCTCCCCGGCCGGGCGGGAGCTCCTGTTCGAGCACGTCCACCCCGACTGGCCGGGAAACTTCATGATCGCCCGCAGGGTGGCCGAGCTCGCCGAGGGAATGCTCCCCAATGCGGACGGCACCATGAGTCCTTCGCTTGACTCCCCGCACTGCGCCGACGCGCTCGCCTACACGCCCCACGAGCGGTTCGGCGTCCTCCAGCATGTCGCGACCATCGTCCAGAATCCCCCCTTTGCGAACCAGCTGACCTACGCCGAGGACGAGGCCCGGTTGGCGGCCGACCTCGCGTCCGCGAAGGCCGCCCGCGGGGACGCCGCCGGCCTGCGCCACGCCCGCGAGGTGGTCCGCGAGGCGCAGGCGCGCGACCCCCGGAACCCGGACCTGGCGGGCATCGCCGAGGAAATCGACGACGACCTCGGCGACACCGCTGCGGCGCTGGACGACGCCAGGCGCGCCGCGGCGCTCCAACCGAGGAGCTACGCCCTCTCCGCCGACCAGGCGATCAAGCTCTCCCGGCTCGGACGCTACGGCGAGGCGGAGACCCTGCTCAAGGATACCGCCCGGGAGTGCCCGCCCAGGGACCGGGCCCTGATGGCGCCGGCCTTCGCCGACCTCTACACGCGGACGCTGCGCTTTGACGAGGGACGCCGGTACCTCGACGGGGAGATCGCCCGCGCGCCGGCTGACCTGTCGCTGCGGCTCCTTCGCGGCAGGCTCGCCCGCCTGGCGGGGGACACCGCCTCGGCCGAGGGGGAATTCCGCTCGATCCTCTCGGAGGACCCAGGCAACCAGGGCGCCCTTGAGGAGCTCGTGAGCCTTCTGGAATTCTTCGGCCGGCGGGACGCCGCCATGAAGGTGACGCTCGACCATGCCGGCCTGCAGCCCCGCAACCAGGCGAACAACCTGCGGGCGGCGATCTCCGCCGATGCGGGCGGGGACGCCGCGGGGGAGATCCGCTACCTCCTCGCGGCGGATTCGAGCGGGCCGGTGAATTCGTCCCTTGAGCTGAGACTTGCCCGGAAGCTCTTCGACGCGGGGCGCCCGGACGACGGGCTCGCCCACCTGGCGCTCGCGATGCGGATCTCGACCCACGAGGGGGATCCGGCGGTGACGGAGCAGATCCGCCGGGGAATCGAGGGCCTACTCGAAAAAATGCGATAGCCTACGGCCCGCGGCGCCCGAGCCAGAGGAGGCTGTTCGCGATCAGCTGGTTCTCCTCCGCGCTCGAGAACGTCGACGAGAGCCGGCGGTTCGTGCCCCCGGCGTAGTCCATGTCGTTGTGCCCCATGTTGAGGTAGATCATGCGGTACCTCTTGTTCGTCCAGGCCACGGGGTAGTAGCCGGCGTGCCAGATCTCCTCCGGCTTGGGGCCCGTTCCCAGGGGAAAACTGGCGGGGTCGATCGAGAGCAGGATCTCGATATCCGGGTTGGCGCGCAGGTCCTTCTCCCAACGGTACCATTCGTTGGGGGCCGAGGTGAAGGTCGCCGGAAGGCCCTTTGTCGCGGGGTGCGCTCGGCTTTCCACGCGCAGGATCGCCGACGTCGGCCTCCAGGTGTTGCTGACATAGGAGCCCGCGCCGAGGAACACGTCATGGTACCAGTCCCAGTCCTGGGGATACTTGGAGGGCGTGAGCGCGAAGGCCGCAAAGTGGAAGCCCATCCAGCCCCCGCCGCCCTCCATGTAGCGCTGGAACGCCCTGCGCTGCTCCGGTCCCCCAGGTCGGGTGTCGAGGAAGAGCACCACCTGGCACTGGCCGAGGAAGGAGTCGTTGAGCCGGCTCCAGTCCGTGGTCGCCTCGTAGGTGAAGCCGATCTTTCGGCCGAGCTCCGGAAACCACGTGTTCGCCTCCTCCACGAAGCTGATGTGCGCGAGGTCGTCCTTCCCGGTATAGAAGGCGACCACCCTGAATCCCGGGGCCGGGGACTGGGCCGCGGCATGCGCCGTGAGCCCGAGGATCGAGAGCGCGAAAGCCAGGCGGCGCATGGCGGGCAGCGTATCCCCGCCCGGGTGTCGTCCACAACTGCGTTTCGTAGGGGTCCTGTCCCGTCCCACCGGCCGAACAAGAAAGCGGGGCGATTGGAGACCAATCGCCCCGCATCGTCCTCTTGTGGGGCGGCTATGCCTGACCCCGGGGAGGAAAAGGCACCTTACTGGAACGTCAGCGTTGCCGGGTCGTTGTAGGACCCGAACGCGGCCATCATGCTCACCGAGACGGAGCGGTCGAGGGACTCGACCGCACTCCGGGCCGCCTTGGTCTCGCGCACCGGGTAGGCCGCGAGGAGGGGGGCGCTTGAACCGTAGTCCGCGAGGAGGAAGGCAACCGTTCCGGCGGCGGAGGCGAACCCCACCGGGAACGAGGCGACGAGGGTGAACGAGACCGGCAGACCGAGGGAGCAGGCCGCTGCGAGGATGACGAGGGCCGCGATTGTCGAGAGGGCGATGATGGAGGGAGCGTTTTTCATATTAATTTCTGTTTAAGGTTGTGAAGTGATTCACCCAACAACGCGAAATCCCCGCCCCAAAAGGATCATCAAAGTTCAAAAATCTTTTCTGGGCCGATTTTGGCCCCATCCCCTAAGGGCGGTTCTCGGGGAACAGGACCCCCTGGCGTGGACCGAGGAACGTCATGCGTCGCCCATGACAGCGATTCATCAGGATCCTGTCTTGCCCCGGCGCCAGGAGGCTGGGACGCATGCAAAAGAAAGCGGGGCGATTGGAGTTCAATCGCCCCGCATTGTCCTCCGTCGGGGCGGCTAGGCCGGACCCCGGGAGTCAAGAGCACCTTACTGGATCGAGAGCGTGGCCGGGTCGTTGTAGGACCCGAACGCGGTCATCAGGCTCTCCGAAGCGGACCGGTCGAGGGCCTTGACGGCACTCCGGGCCACCGTGGTCTCGCGCACCCGGTAGGCCGCGAGGAGGGGGGCGCTTGAGCCGTAGTCCGCGAGGAGGAAGGCGACCGCGCCAGCGGCGGAGGCGAACCCCACCAGGTACGAGGCGACGAGGGTGAACGAGACCGGCAGACCGAGGGAGCAGGCCGCTGCGAGGATGACGAGGGCCGCGATTGTCGAGAGGGCGATGATGGAGGGAGCGTTTTTCATTTTAGTTTCTGTTTGAGGGTGGTGAAGAGATTCACCCAACAACGCGAAATCCCCGCCCCAAAAGGATCATCAATCTTGAAAAATCTTTTCGGGGCCGGTTTCGGCCCCCCTTTCCCTCAGGTCCCCCGGCTGCGCTTGATCTCCTGGAGAAGCCAGGCGCGTGCGTATACCCAGTCCCGCTTCGCCGTCGGAACCGCGATCCCGAGGACTCCGGCCGCCTCCTCGATGGACAGCCCCGCAAAATACCTGAGCTTCACGAGCTCCGCGCGGCGCTCGCTGTGGGCCGCCAGTCGGTCCAGCGACTCGTGGACGCCGAGCAGCTCGTCGTCGGCCGCGGCGGGGTCCGCGATCGCCAGCGCGGGGTCGTTCACGTCGACCCGGCCCAAGCCTCCGCCGTGGCGCTTCGCCTGGCGCCTGCGGGCGCTCTCGATCAGGATCCGCCTCATAGCCTCGGCCGCCGCCGCGAAGAAGTGCGCGCGGTTCTGCCAGGCGGCCTTGCCGTCGTTCACCCGCATCCATGCCTCGTGGACGAGTTCGGTGGGCTGGAGGGTGTGGCCGGCGGCCTCGCGGGCCATCTTGGCCCGGGCGAGCTTGCGCAGCTCCCCGTAGAGAAGCGGAAGGAGTTTCTCGGCCGCCGTCGGGTCCTTCTCCGCCTGGTTCAGAATGACGGTGATGTCGTTCGCGGAGTCCATGGGCTGCGGCACGGGCAAGGGGAGGCTGCCCGCCCCGGGGCCCCAAGTCCAGAAGCAGATTTCCGCCCGGTTCAGCCCCCGGCCGCCCCCGCCGCTGGGAACGCCGAGACCAACCCTTCTGCTGCGACCACAATGACCGAGGACCCGGACAGGGCCGGCGACCCGGCGAAGCCGAAGATCGGCGCCTCGGGCGCATGCTCCACAGGGATGCGCCAAAGGACCGAGCCTTTGGCGCGGTCCAGCGCGACCAGCGAACCCTCGTGCCGGATCAGGGCGCCGCGCTCGCCGGCCGTGCCTGCATAGACGACCCCCTCGGTCACGAGGGGGGTTCCCCAGCTGATCCCACGCACATCCGTCGACCAGACGACAGCGCCGGTCGCCGGCATGAAGGCCGTGACCCGTGCGAAATCGGAACCCCCCACATAGGCGACGCCGTCCCTGACGGCCGGCGTGGATTCAACCCATGAGAACCAGAACGAGCGCCTCCAGGCGACCGAACCGTCCGGGGGCCTGACCCCGTACAGCATGTAGTCGCGGCACCCCTCGATGATCATGCCCCCGGCGAGCACCGGCGCTGAGGCGATCTGGCCCGGGAGGGTGAAGCGGCCTGTCTCTCTCGCGCTCTCCAGATCCAGCTCCACGCCAAAGCCCGCGAAGCATCCGAACCAGGCGCGGTCCCCATGAAGGGCAGCCTGGGCGTAGATCGGCGAACCCGTCTCATGGCGCCAGCGCACCGAGCCCGTGCCTGCGTCCAAGGCGTAGGCCGCGCCATCGCCCGAGCCGATATACACCACGCCCGCCGCCTTCACCGGGGTCGCGGTGCGGTGGTTGAAGGATTGGTTCTTTGGCACCGCCTCCCCGTGAAGGTGGGTCCTCCACCGGAGGACCCCGTCCCGGCGGCCGAGGCAGACAAGGTCGAAGGCCCCGTCCTGAAAACAAACCCGGTCGTCGTACACCAGCGCGGTCCCGTAGATCGGGTTCCCACCCTTCCATTCCCACAAGGGCTTCCCGGTCACGGCATCCAACGCATGGAAGCTCCCGTCGATGGCGCCGACGTAGATCACACCGTCCCGGACGACCGGGGACGCCCACACCTCGGCCGCGAGCGCACGCGTCCAGAGCGGGAGGGGGCCGGCGGGATACGTCACGGGAGGAGGCTCCGGGGGGAAGGTCCCTCCCCTCGTGAGTTCCAGCGGGAGCGCCTCCTTCGCGAACGTCCCCGTGATCCTGTCTCCGACCCGCAGAAGGCGTGTGTCGAGATCGTCGACCACCACCGCGCCGTTTGTTTCCTCCACCGGTCCCAGGTCGGCCCCGAAGACATGCATCTCGGGCATGTAGAAGATCACGTGCAGCCTGCCGTCGCCCCTCGTGTGAAACCCGAAGCCGATCACGGCTGACTGGCTCGCCGAGGCCCAGACGGTCCCCAGCCAGTCGCCCTGGAGCGGACCGGCGGGAGCGGCCACCGCCGGGACTACGCCGAGCAGCACCGCCGCCAGGCCGGCGGCCGCACTTTCCGGGTTGAAGCGCATGGCGCCTTGCTCGGACTCCCCCGGCCGGACCGCAAGCCCAACGCGACGAACGGCGGGATTTGGGGGATGACCGGTGGAATTGCCGGGACGTCCCCGCGTCCACCGCGCTTTCGCAGGAAAATTTTAATTCACCCGGCGCGACAAATTCGTAACCGTCGGCCCCGTGATACACCCCCTGCGTCTTCCGCTCTCCCTCGTCCTTCTCGCAGCCGCAATCGCCTCACCCCTTCACAGCCAGGCCCAATCCGAGAAACCCTCCCCATCGATCGACATCGCCGCGACCCTCGGGCCCATCCGGGACGCCGCGCACCTGCCTGCTATGGCGGGCGCAATCGTGACCTCGCAGGGCCTCGTCGCCAGCGGGGTCGTGGGCGTGCGGCGCATCGGCTCGGACGAGGCCGCGACGATCCAGGACCAATGGCACATCGGCTCGGACACCAAGGCGATGACCGCGACCGTCATCGGGCTGATCGTCGACTACCACATGCTGAGCTTTGACAGCACGCTCGAGGATATCTTCCCAGACCTCGCGCCGTCGCTTCCCGACGCCATGCGCAAGGTGACGGTCGAGATGCTCTTGGCCCACCGCTCGGGGCTGCCGCACGACCCCGACGGCGGCTGGGGGAGGTTCATCGTCAACGGCTCCGTGATGCAGCAGCGCAAGGCCGCGGTGAAGGTGGCTGGCAAGGCCATCCTGCTGGCGCCGCCGGGGACCGCCTATAATTATTCGAACTGGGACTACGTCATCCTCGGCGCGATCATCGAGAAATACGCGGAAATCCCGTGGGAGGAGGTGGTGCGGACCCGGGTGTTCGAGCCGCTCGGCATGAAGGATGTGGGATTCGGGGGCAGCGGCACGCCCGGCAAGGTCGACCAGCCGTGGCCCCACCAGTCCGGCGTCCCTATGCCCAACAACGGACCCACGATGGACAATAGGCCGGTGATGGCCCCCGCCGGGGAGGTGCATTGCCCGATCGGCGAGTGGGCGAAGTTCATTGCCAATGAGCTGAGGGGCCTTCGCGGCGAGCCGAACCTGCTCACGCCGGCGACGTTCAAGCGCCTGCACACACCGGCGTTCGGCGGGAGCTACGCCGGGGGCTGGTCCGTCGTAAGCCGCGGCTGGGCGAAGGGCACCGCCTACGCCCACAACGGGACCAACACCATGAACTATGCCTCCGCCTGGATGGCCCCCAACCGGGACGTCGCGTTTCTCGTGTGCACGAACGACGGGGACGGTGCGGAGGCGTGCGACAAGGCGGTAAACGCGATGATCAAGCTCAACGACCGCCGGGCCCCGTGAGACCCACGCTGGAGCACGACCGATCCGACAGGGTCCCCACCCCAACCTTTCAGCCGATCGGCCCGACCTTCACCCAGGCGCGCTCGCTTGATGACTTGAGGCCCAACTCGGCGAGTTGAACGCCCTTTGCTCCCTCCAGAAGCGTCCAGCGGAAGGGCTCGTCGTCGACCACATGCCTGATGAAGAGCTCCCACTGGATCTTGAAGGCGTTGTCGAAGCCCGCCTCCGCGGGCATCTTCTTCCATCCCTCCAGGAACCTGATGGGCTGCTCGACATCGGGATTCCACACGGCCCGAGGCGTGTCGCCCGAGGCCTGGGTCCAGCATTCGCGAAGGCCGGCGACAGCCGAGCCCTTGGTCCCGTCCACCTGAAGGGTGAGCAGGTCGTCGCGGCGCACCCGCGTGCACCAGGAGCTGTTGAAGTGCACGATGAGCCCGCCGTCCGTCAGCATCGTGGAATATGCCGCGTCATCGGCCGTGCACGCGTAGCGCACGCCCTTCTCGTCTGCGCGCTCGGGGAGGTGCGTCGCGCAGACGCATGAGATCGACTCCACGCTCCCGAACAGGTTGTCGATGACGTACCGCCAGTGGCAGAGCATGTCGATCGCGATGCCCCCGCCGTCCTCCTTGCGGTAGTTCCACGAGGGCCGCTGCGCCGGCTGCTCGATCCCGTCGAACACCCAGTATCCGAATTCCCCCCTGACCGAGAGGATCCGGCCGAAGAACCCCGACTCGATCAGCGAGGCCAGCTTCCGCAGGCCCGGGAGCCAGAGCTTGTCCTGGACGACCCCGTTCTTGAGGCCGGCATCGCGGCATTCCCGGAAGAGGGCCAGGGCGGTCGCCGTGTCTACGGCGGTGGGCTTCTCGCAGTAGATCGCCTTGCGGGCCGCGATCGCCTTGCGCACCGACTCCGCGCGGCGGTCGGTCGTCTGGGCGTCGAAGTAGATCTGGTTCAGGGGATCCTCCAGCGCCTCGTCGAGGTTCGTCGTGAAGCGCGAGAGGCCGTGCGCTCCGGCGAGCGCCGCCAGTTTCTCCCTGTTCCTTCCCACGAGGATCGGGTCCGGCATCGCGATGTCGCCGTTCGCGAGGCGCACGCCCCCCTGCTTGCGGATCGCGAGTATCGAGCGGATCAGGTGCTGGTTCGTCCCCATGCGCCCGGTGACGCCGTTCATCACGACCCCGAGTGTGTGTGTCTTCATGGCGTAGGAATACTGGGTTTGCCCGGCGTCACGCGTGCGCCAGGTACGCGGAGCGGATCCTCTCGAGGTATTCGTGGGGGTCGGCCGCCCAGAGGCGCCGGGAAAAGATCTCGACCTCGATCATGCCGCCGAAGCCCGCGGCGTCGGCCCATCCCCGGATCGTGCGGATCGGGATGCAGCCCTCCCCCATGAGCCCCCGGTCCTCGAGGAGATCGACCGTCGGGGTCAGCCAGTCGGAAATGTGGAAGGCGAAGAGCCTTCCCTCGCGGCCGCATTCCCCGACCTCGCGCTCGAGGCGCTCGTCCCACCAGGTGTGGTAGACGTCCAGGGCCACCCCCACAAAAGGCGAACCCACCTCGGCGCATATCGCCCGGGCCTGCCCGAGCGTGTTCACGGCCGAGCGGTCCCCCGCGTACATCGGGTGAAGGGGCTCGACCGCAAGCCTGACCCCGGAGGATTCCGCGTGGGGCAGGATCGCCGCGAGCGCCTCGGCTATCTGAAGCCTCGCCTCGGAGAGGCCGACACCCGGAACCGCACCGCAGACAAGGACGATGTGCGGCGCCCCGATCGCCGCGGCCTCGTCGATGCAGCGCCGATTCTCGTCGAGCGCCTCCTTCCGCCGGAGCGGCGAATCGGCCACAAAGAATCCTCCCCTGCAGAGCGAGGTGACCGAGAGGCCCAGGTCGCGGACCAGCCGGCCGGCGGCGGCCGCGCCGAGGCCGGCAAGCGTGCTCCGCCAGACCGTGATCCCCTTGGCGCCGCAGGCCGCATAGTTTCGCGCGCACTCCTCGAGCGTCCACTGCCGGTGGGTCATCGTGTGGATGCAGAAACGCGAGAGGTCCTTCTGGGGCGCGGTGTCCATGGTGCGTCGCCCCTAGGCCGCGAAAAACGTGTAGTAGCTCTTGCGCTCGATCATGCGCTTGAGCAGCAGCGCCAACTCCCGGACATGGTAGTCCCCCCACATGCTCGCCTCGCCGCAGGGGACCTTCATCCCCTTCGGGACAAAGTCCCACCCGTTCGGGCGGTGGTATACGGAATGGAGCAGGAGTCCCTCGTGGCGGCTCGACCGGGAGACATATGGCTCCCTCAGGATGGTCCCTGCGACGGAGAGGCCCGCGCCCAAATACCGGCGACCCGCGGCCCCGTGCCCGGTCGCCTTCAGGTGGTTGCCGAGGCGGACGAGCCCCTGCGCCGCGATCGCGGCGGCAGAGCTGTCGACCGGCTCGTGGTCGTTGAAGGGATCTGCCGGCCGGTCCAGGTAGGCGCCCATTCGTGCCAGACCCGGGGCCCCGGTGTCCCAGTAGGGAACGCCGTCGGTGGGGGTCTGGCTGATGTAGAAGTCGGCGGTGGCGCGCGCCACGCCCACGAAACGCCGCAGCAGCCGGGCCTTCCCCCCGAATTCCCTCAGCTCCGGCTCCGGCAGGGACTGGAGGTATTCCGAAAGCTCGGCGAACCCGCAGAGGATCCACGCGAGCCCGCGGGTCCACGTGCTGAACGGCGAATACCCCTGCTGGGTGCTCGGGCACCGGTAGGATCCGTCGTTCAGGTTGAAGATCGACTCGTGCGCGACCCGGCCGCGCCGGTCGTAGGAATCGCGGCCCTCCCCAAGGTACACGTTGTACCGCGCCGTCGTCTCGGCGTGGGTGAGCAGCCGGCCGAGCAGCGAGATCCTCCTGTCATTCTCCCCCATCAGGCAGTGCCCCAGCGAATGCGACAGCGCCAGCGACCGCATCGAGCGGATGGTGTCGGCGAAGAGCGAGTGGGGCCCGTTGAAGGAGTACACGTAGCCGCGCCCCTCCGGGAGCGCGGTCCACCGGGCGGCCTGGACCGCCCCGGAAACCTTGAGCGCGAGCTCGTAGGCCCCGACCTCCCCCGCGTCGACGCGCAGCGCGCCCGAGCGCGCGAGCTGTCGGAGCGTCCCGAAGGTCGAGACCACGTTGAAGCCGTGGTCGTGGACGCCCATGTGGCTCACGTGCCTCGGCATGTGGAGCGCGGTGCCCCGTCGGCCCATGGCGAGCGCCTTCCGGTCTCCCGTCGCATAAAACTGCAGGAGCGCCGAGCCGAACTGGAATCCCTGGGTCCACTCCGTCCACCCCCTCGAGGTGTACCTGCCCTCCCTCGTGACGACCGGGCCGCCGAGGCCCGGGTCCCACCGCCGCTCGATGGCCGCGATCTTGGCCTCCGAGGACTCGAAGAGCCGTTCGATCGGCCCGCGAAGCGACGCGGGGGTGAGCGCGGGGTCTATCTTGATCATGGGGCGGAGCGTCCCGGGTTCCCTAGAGCCTGCGAAGCTGGAAGCCCCCGTCGACCTGGATCACCGCGCCCGTGGAGAAGGGAAGGTTCCCCGCAATGACCGAGCGGACGGCGAGCCCGACGTCCTCCGGCGTGCCCCAGCGCCCCTGCGGGACGAGCCCCTCGGCGAGGAGCTTGTCGTACTTCGCCCTGGCGCCCGCGGTCATGTCCGTCGCCATGATCCCCGGGCGCACCTCGACGACCTGGATGCCGTGCGGCGCAAGCCGGACCGCCCAGAGCTGAGCGGCCATCGACAGCCCGGCCTTGGACACGCAGTAGTCGCCGCGGTTGACCGAGGCCGTGTTCGAGGAGATCGAGGTGACGAACACGACCTTGTGCCCGGACTTGAGCGCGGGCCTGGGGTTCTTGCCGAGCCAGTGCTTCGCGACCAGCTGGGTGAGGAAGTAGGGCCCCTGGAGATTGACGCGCATCAGTTCCTCGAACGAGTCCTCGTCGGCCTCGAGCAGGTCGCGCCGGACCTTCGGCGCGACGCCCGCATTGTTCACGAGGCCGTCGATCCGCCCGAAGATCGAGAGGGTGTCCGCGAGGAGCCGCGCCCGGTCGGCCTTCACCCCGACGTCGGCCTTGATCGCGCAGAAAAACTGGCCCGCGGTCTTCGCCGCCTCCTTGCACAGCGCAACGGTCTCGTCGGCCGAGGCCTTGTTGGCGACATAGTTGACCGCCACCGAGAATCCCTCCCTTGCAAGCTCAAGGGCGATGCCCCGGCCCAGTCCCCGGCCTGCGCCGGTCACAAGGATTACGGGCGTTCGCATTGCGCGGGATCGATTCGGGGTGGGGCAAACATGGTGCGGCGCCCCGGTCGGAGGGGCGTTGTCCCGGTGCGGAGGATGACACCGGACAATCGGGGGCACTGTAGGATTCTACCGGTCGAATACAAGCATCCCACGGTTCAATCAATTGAGGCGGCCGGAAACGCTGCTTGGGGCCCTTTTTCCAACTTATTGAAACCCGCGGTAATTGCGTCCGGACCGAAGGCCAATCATCGGTCTTTTTGTTGCAAGAAGACCCCATGAAGCACGCTCCCCTGACGTCTGCACCGTCGGCGGCCAGGAACCCCGCCCCGAAGGCCGTGATCGCGATCGGCGCGCGAGAGCTCGGGCTGTTTTTCAACGGCCCGTCGGGGGGGCCGGAGCGCCTGGAGGCCCTTCTCCCCGGGGCCCAGTTCTACGCGCCCGAGGGCGCTAACGCCGACTGGGCCGGGTGGCTGGCGTCGGAAAGGCCGAACCTGATCGTCACGGCCTGGTCCACCCCGCTGATCCCTGCGGACCTGCCCGACCTCCATTATATTTGCCACGTCTGCGGCAGCGTGAAGAAGACCGTCCCGCGGGCGCTGATCGAGCGCGGCGTCGTGGTCACCAACTGGGGCGACAATGTCAGCGAGGGCCTAGCCGAGGCTGCGCTCCTCCTCGCGCTTTCGGCGCTGCGGCGAAGCCACTATTTCAGCGACCAGATGCGCCACAAGCGCGGATGGCCCGTCTATCCCGTCGGCACGAAGACGCTGTTCGAGAGCAGGGTCGGGATCCACGGGTTCGGCGCCTCGGCGCGCAAGCTGGTCGAGCTGCTGAAGCCGTTCCGGGCGAAGATCTCGGCCTATTCGAACAACGTGCCCGACGACCACTTCAAGAAGGCGGGGGTCAGGCGGTGCTCCTCCCTCGACGAGCTCTTCTCGGGCTCGGACGTGCTTTTCGAGATGGAGGCGCTGATCCCGGACACGAAGGGCGCCGTCACGGAGCGCTTGCTGCGGCTGCTCCCGGCGGATGCCACGTTTGTCAACGTGGCCCGGGGCGCGATCGTGGATGAGGCGGCGGCGACGCGGATAGCGTCCGAGGGGAAGATCCGGCTCGCGCTCGACGTCTATGCGGTGGAGCCGCTGCCCGCCTCCTCCCCCCTGAGGGACCTCCCCGAGGTGACGCTCTTCCCCCACGTGGCGAGCCCCACGGACGACCGCCTCCACGCGTGCGGCGACTTCGCCCTGAAGAACATCGCCCGCTTCCTGAGGGGCGAGCCGCCGCTGGCCCGCGTCACGCTCGACGTCTTCGATCGCTCGACCTGAGCACGGGGGCGGGGTTCACCGCGGCGCCGAGGCCGCCTCCGCCCGGCGCCCCTGCCAGTACAGGAGGAGCCCGATCGCGCCGGCAAACCCCGCGCAGAACGCGATGGCGAGGCGGTCCCCGGCCCTGTTGGGCACGAGGAGGAGCAGCGCCACGAACCCGGAGAACGCCATGATCAGCTTGCCGATCCCGGCGGACCGGTAGGTGTCTGAGCCCTCGGCCTCGATCTCCTGCTCCGTGAGCGGCGTGTCAAAGCGCCTGAAGAAGTCTGAGACCTCGGCCCGGCGCCTTTCGCTCATGCGCCCGCCAAACAGCAGGCTGGCGCCAAGGTACCACGCCGAGCCGACCGTGATGTTAAGGATGACGAAGAAGACATAGTCGTGCTCCTGGAAAAGACGCACGAAGGCCGCCAACCCGATCCCCGCCGCGAAGTGCTGCACCCCGCCGAAGGAGAAGGCTACGGTGAGCGCCGCCACCATCGCGAGGCTCACGGCCATGGTCGACCATGCCGCCCAGTCCGAGGCGCGCCGGACGACCAGGCACCAGACCATGGGGATCGCAACCGGGACCCCGAGCATCGCGCTGAAGTTCTGCATGAGCTGGAAGACGCCGATGTCCTTCCACGTCGTGTACATGATCGCGATCAGGATCGTGACCGCGCCGAGGAATACGGTCGCGAGCCGCCCGACGAGGATCAGCTCCTTCTCGCTCGCCGCGGGCCGAATGAGCGGCAGGTATATGGAGCGGGAGATGATCGCCGCGCTCCCGGAGAGGCTGTCGTCCATCGTGGCCAGCGTGGCGCTGATCATGCCGGTCGCGAAGAGCCCGATGAGGCCCGAGGGCAGGTTCTGGATCGCGATGGCCACGTAGGCGCCCTCGGAAGGCTTGTAGAGCTTCGGGAACGCGGCCGCAAGGTCGATGCCCTGCGTGCGCGCCACGAGGGGTGGGATGAACCAGATGATGCAGCCGACCAGGAAGAGCCCGCTTGCGAGGAGGGCGACCTTGCGCGCCTCGCGCCCGCTGCGCACGGAAAGGTAGGTCCCCGCGGAGTTCAGGAGGGAATTGGCGTTGAAGACCTTGTCGAGGAACACGGCCACGACAAACCAGGCCCCGAACCCGGCGACGTTCGAGGCCGTGGGGTTCAGGTGTCCGGGCGGAAGCGCGCGAAGGAGGTTCGGGAGGCCGCCGCACTGGCGCAGCGCGTAGACGGCGACCACGAGCGTGATCGGCATGAGGATGATCGTCTGGAGGAAGTTGCCCGTCGAGACACCCCAGGCGCCCCCCAGCGCCGAGAGGATGATCATCGAGACGCCGCAGACGACGATCATGGTGCGGATGTCCAGGTTGAACATGGAGCCGCAGATGATGCCGAGCCCGTAGAGCTGGATCCCCGCCACGAGCCAGCCCACCGGGTAGCTGAGCCAGATGAAGAACTGCTCGTTCGGCCGGCCCAGGCGCAGCCGGACCGCCTCCATGCCGATGATCACCCGAATCTGCCTGAACTTCGCCGCCGTCCAAGCCCAGTTCGTCAGGAAGACAAGGGAGTTCGCGAGGTACAGCACGAGGACCACGATCCCGTAGTCGTAGGCCAGCGCCGCGGCCCCGGTGAAGGTCCACGCGCTGAA
>Ga0181537_10000365_pt1 | contig 42815 bp, 35 predicted proteins | sample PEATcosm2014_Bin_39_FD_119765 | JGI IMG/M metagenome (GOLD analysis project Ga0181537, IMG submission 119765) | Peatland microbial communities from MTU Mesocosm Facility, Houghton, MI, USA - PEATcosm2014_Bin23_10_metaG | ecosystem: Environmental > Terrestrial > Soil > Wetlands > Peat | place...
AGATCAGCAGCCGCCCGGGAAAGCGCCCGCCGCGCGTGGCGGCCGCCCCCGGGGCAGCCGCAGCCAGCGCCGGCTCACGCTCGAGACTCGCGCGCGCCTGCTGGATGACGCTCTTGGCGCGGCTGATGGCCTTGGCGAAGCGCTCATCATCGAACGGCTTGACGACGTAGTCGACCGCCTCGATGTCGAATGCCGCGGCGGCGTGCCCGGAATAGGCGGTGACAAAGATTACGAACGGGTCGATGCCGCGCTCATGCAATGCCTCCAGCAGGGCGAAGCCGTCGCGCTCGGGCATTCGGATGTCGAGCAACACCAGGTCCACCTGCGCGGCGGGGTCGATATCGGCCGCCTCGCCCACCGAAGCGCACGCCGCCACCACGCTGAACTCGGGATCGCGCGCCAGCAGTCGCACGATGCGCCGCCGGGCCAGCGGCTCGTCATCGACCACCAGCGCGCTGATGGTATGGGCGCTCAAGCGATGGTCTCCTGCAGCACCCGCGCTGCGGCCGGATCGGCGGACGTGGGCTGGGTTGCGGTGTGCGCCTCGAGCGGCCGTACATGCGCCGGCAGATTCAGCTCGGCGTGCGTGCCCTCGTCCGGCCCCGGGCCCACGCTCAGTGTCGCCGCTTCCCCGTACGCCGCCCTGATCCGGGCATCGACATTGCCCAACCCGTAGCCGTAATCGCTGCGCGCCAGCAGTGCGCCCAGCCGCGGCCGGCTGTTGCTGACCACGATGCGCAGGCGTTCGCCCTCGCAGCGCACCTCGATACGCACCAGCAGCGACTGATCCGGTGCGCCGCGCCCATGATCGACCGCATTTTCCACCAGCGGCTGCAGCAACAGCGACGGGATCGCCAGGCGCGCGGCCGCAGCATCGACCGCAATGCGTACCTGCAGTCGTTCACCGAAGCGTGCCTGCTGCACGGCCAGGTAGGCCTCGATGCCGGAGATCTCCGTCAGTACGCTCACCCAGCGTTGCTTGCTGGTTTCCAACGCGTGCCGCAGGAAATCACCCAGGCGTGCGAGCATCGTGGTCGCACGCGCAGGATTCTGCTCCACCAGCTCGGCGATGGTGTGCAATGCGTTGAACAGGAAATGCGGTTGCAGTTGCGCCGATAGCATCGCCAGGCGCGTATTGGCGTACTCCATCGACAGGCTGGCGCTGCGCAGTGTCTCGCGGTGATATTCGCGTGCCAGCTTCACCAGCGCCACCAGCACCAGGCCGAGCGCATAGCGCGGTACCGACAGGCGCAGTGCCCATGCCCAGTCCGAGTAGCTCCACTGCAGGCTCTGCAGGTGCTTCAGGTTGTCGCGCAGCTCCGCGGTGAGACCGTCGACCGCGGCGGCGGCCAGGTAGTACGCCGCCGGTGCGCAGCGTACGAACGCCAGCGCCAGGAAAATCTGGATCACTATAACCCGTGCCCGGGCGTAAAAGCCGCCCGGCCACCCCTGCGCCAGCGCCACCCGGTAGACGCACGCCGCGACCAGGAATTGCAGGATAAAGCTCAATCCGCGCGCCGGCGATGTCGGTACGTACTCCCCATCCATCATGGTACCGCTGGCGCGCCAGAACGCGACGATCTCAATGACTGCGACAAGCGCCCAGAACAGGCCGCCGACGGTCCAGATCAGCGGCCATATCGTCGCGCTGCCGGAGCTTCCTGTTCGATGCGTGCTCACGCGAATGAGTCTAGGTGAGCGCCGTCGAAGATACCAACCAGCTCGGGCGCGACCGGTACAGGCGGGCCTGACACGGGTATGAGCGGGACATGACGGCCGCCCGGGCATCCTCACCTGACCTCGACAACGCCCCGGCCGCACCCGGCGCCCCGCCATCCACACCCTGATCGCGCCGCGTGCACCGCGCCGCATCCCGCTCGCGGCGCGCGCGTTGCGAGCGACGGCAAGCCCTGACTAGTTTCCAGCTCGCCAACAAGAAATGCAGGGAGCGTCTCAAATCATGACATCGCCGTCGAAATTAACGTGCGCGATCGCCGCGCTGTCAGCGCTTTGGGTATTGCCGTGCGCAACCAGCCCCGCGCTGGCCCAGGGCTCGGATGCCACCGGTACGCAGGACTTGAGCGAAGTGGTGATCACCGGTACGCGCATCGTGACGCCGAACCTCACCAGCACCAGCCCGGTGCAGGTGGTCACAGCCAAGGACATCGCTCTCAGCGGTCATGCCGATGTCACCGATCTGATCAACATGCTGCCGCAGAACTTCATCAATTCGGCGGTCGATTTCGGCAATACCTCCAATTCGCTGTCGACGCCGGGCGGCATCGCCACCGTGGACCTGCGCGGCCTGGGTCCGCAGCGCACGCTGGTGCTGGTGGACGGCAAGCGTCTGGGCACGGGCGATCCCAATACGTCCAACCCGAACCCGGCCCCTGACCTGGACCAGATCCCGGCCGCACTGATCGAGCGCATCGACGTGGTGACCGGTGGCGCCTCGGCGGTCTATGGCTCGGATGCGATCGCGGGGGTGGTGAATTTCATCATGGTGAAAAATTTCGAAGGCGTACGGGTCGACGCGCAGCTGGGGGCCGATCAGCACATCAATCACGATGCGGTCGCACAGGCACTGGCGGCGGATGCCGGCGTCGGAGTGAATACCGGTCACGTGTGGGACGGGCAGAATCGCAGCTTCTCGCTGGTGCTCGGTTCCAACATCGCCGACGGCAAGGGCAATGTCACCGCCTACCTGACCTACCTGCAGTCCGACCCGGTGACCGGCGCCAGCCGCGATTTTGCCGGCTGCCAGCTGGTCACCGTGCTGCCGGCCAGCGGACAATGCTCGGGCTCGGAGAATTCGAATTACTTCAAGGTCATCGGTGCCAGCACGCCGTACACAGTAGTGGGCAATCAGTTCCTGCCATGGCCCCAGGCCGGCTCAAATCCGCCGGCAGTATTCAACTCCAATCCCTACATCAACATGTCGCGCGATGACCTGCGCTACACCGCCGGGTTCATGTCGCACGTCGATATCGCCAACGCGTTCAAGCCGTATGTCGACTTCAGCTTCATGAACGACAAGACCAATGTCGCGGTGGCGCCATCCGGGCTGTTTCGCAACGGCAATCCGCTGACCGCCAACCTGAACGAGTACGTCAACTGCAGCAATCCGCTGCTCAGTGCACAGGAGCAGTCGGTGATCTGCACGCCGGCGCAGATCGCGGCCGACACCGCCAGTCCGGGATCCGCCAGTGCCAGCCTTGAGATCGGACGGCGCAACGTCGAGGGCGGCGGGCGCATGGCGCTGTTCGACCACGTCAACTACCGTGCGGTGGTCGGCGCACGCGGGGATTTCGCCGACGCCTGGAGCTACGACACCTACGGCCAGTACTATTACACCAGCCTGTACAACTCCAATCAGGGCTATCTGAACCTGGCCGGCGTCAACAACGCGCTACAGGCCACCGGTACCGCGGCCAATCCCAGCTGCATCAGCGGCCCGCCTTGCGTCCCCTGGAATATCTTCAACACCGGCGGGGTGACCGCCAGTCAGCTGAACTCGCTGTACACGCCGGGGACCTCATACGGCACCGTGAGCCAGAGAATCCTGCACGCCGACGTGACGGGCGATCTGGGCCACTATGGCATCCAGCTGCCGTGGGCCACGGAGGGCATAGGCCTCAATGCCGGCTACGAGTTCCGCTCCGAGCGGCTGCAATTTGCTCCCGACGGCGCGGAACTCAGCGGCGATCTGGCCGGTTTTGGTTCCGCGCCGGTTGCGATCGACAACGGCTACAGTGTGTCCGAGGAGTTTGCCGAGGCCCGCATTCCGCTGGCGCAACACCAGCCTTACGCCAATAACCTCAGCATCGACCTGGGCTATCGGCTGTCGGATTACTCACTCGCCGGTCTTACCCACACCTATAAATTCGAAGTCCAGTACTCACCGATCAGCGACGTCAACCTGCGCGCCTCCTACCAGCGCGCGGTGCGCGCGCCCAATATCATCGAATTGTTCACGCCGCTGGACTTTGGATTGCAGACCTTCCTCGGCGTGGATCCGTGCGCACCCACGGTGGGTCCGGGCAACGTGCTGATACCGGCCACCGCGACGCTGGCGCAGTGCAAGCACACCGGGGTGACCGCGGCCGAATACGGCAACGGCGGCAGTACCAACACCATCTCGCAATGCGTATCGGGCCAGTGCGGTCAGCTCACCGGCGGCAATCCGAATCTAAAGCCCGAGCGTTCCGACTCCTACGCGCTCGGCGTCACCCTGACGCCGAGCGCACTGCCCGGACTGACCGGCAGCATCGACTACTACGACATCCGCATCGACAACGAGATCGGCACGCTCCCGGGCGCGTTTTATTTCCAGCAGTGCCTGATCACCGGCAGCCCGACCTATTGCAATGCGGTCGTGCGCACCGGCCAGGGCAGCCTGTCGGGTGCCAACATTACCGGCGGCGGCTACATCCTGCAGAGTTCGGTCAATATCGGTGCCGCATCGATCTCGGGAGTGGATTTCCAGGGCAATTACCGCTGGCGGCTCGCCGGCAGCGCCGGCTCTCTGGTTGCCAACCTGAATGGCACCCTGCTGCTGAGCGCCACCAGCACTCCCTACACCGGCGCGCACACCTATGACTGCGCGGGCCTGTTCGGCACAACTTGCGAAAACCTGTATCCGCGCTGGCGGCATAATTTGCGGCTGACCTGGGAGACGCCCTGGAACACCGACGTGTCGCTGCTGTGGCGCTACATCGGCCGCATGTCGCTCGACAATAATTCCTCCGATCCGAGCCTGCAGTACGCCGAATTCGGCCAGTTCGATTACTACAACGCCACGCTGCCCTCGATCAGCTACCTGGATCTGTCGGCCATCTGGACCATACACAAGGGCATCTCGCTGCGCGCCGGCGTCAACAACCTGCTGGATCGGGATCCGCCGCTGGTGGCCACCGAACTGACCGGCGCCGGCTCCGCCAACACCTATCCGACCTACGACGTGCTCGGGCGCGAGCTGTTTGTCGCGGTCTCGGCAAGGTTCTAGGCCCGGTGTGCAGCTAGCGCCCAGGTGCGCCGCCCCCGGCATCGCGCTCTGCATGGCGTTGTCGATCGGTTGTGCAGATCGACCGCGCGCGCCACCGCCCTCCGTGGCGGCAGGTGCCCCCAGCCCCGGCCCCAGCGACGCCGAACTGCGGGCGCGTGGCTACCGCCCCGCGAGCATCAACGGCACGCGCGTCTATTGCCGCTCCGAGGCTGTCACCGGTACCAGTTTCCGCAGCACTGTATGCCTGACCGCAGCGCAGCTCCAGGCCGAACAGCAGCAGACGCGCGCAGCGCTCGACACCATGGACCGCGTGCACCCGATCGATTGCGGCGGCCAGCAGGGCAGGTGCAGCTCGCAGTGATTTGATCGGCGGGCGAGCGGCGGTCATGATGCGCCATGCGCGCACCAGAGTTCGATGCCGACGAGTCTCGCTGGAGCGGGGCCACCGCCGCGCCCACTGCCGAGCGCACACTGGCGGTGGCGCAGGCGCTGCGCGCGCTGCTGCCGGCGGACTGCGTACTCAGCCGCGCCGAGGAACTGCACCCGTACGAATGCGACGGGCTGGCGGTGTTTCGCCAGCAGCCGATGCTGGTGGTGCTGCCGCGCACCGAGGCGGAGGTGTGCGACGTGTTGCGCGCCTGCCGCCGGCTCGATGTGCCGGTGGTGGCGCGGGGCGCCGGCACCGGCCTGTCGGGCGGAGCCATGCCGCACGCCGCCGGTGTGGTGCTGTCGCTGGCGCGCTTCAACCGCATCCTCGAGCTCGACCCACTGGCGCGCATCGCGCGCGTGCAGCCGGGCGTGCGCAATCTGGCGGTGTCCGAAGCCGCCGCCGCGCACGGCCTGTTCTACGCCCCCGACCCCTCTTCGCAGATCGCCTGCACCATCGGCGGCAACGTGGCGGAGAACTCCGGTGGTGTGCACTGCCTGAAATACGGCCTGACGCTGCACAACGTGCTCGGGCTGCGCGGCTGCACCATCGACGGCGAACCGATTGATCTCGGCGGCCGCGCGCTCGATTCGCCCGGCCTCGACCTGCTGGCGCTGAGCATCGGCTCGGAGGGCCTGCTGCTGATCGTGACCGAAGTGATACTGAAGCTGCTGCCGAAGCCGGATCTGGCGCGGGTGGTGATGGCCTCATTCGACGATGTCGGCAACGCCGGCGAGGCGGTCGCGGCGATCATCGCAGCCGGCATCATTCCCTCGGGACTGGAGATGATGGACCGCAAGGCGACCGCGGCGGTCGAGCCGTTCGTGCGCGCGGGTTACGATCTGGGCGCCGAGGCGATCCTGCTGGCCGAGTCGGACGGCACGCCCGATGAGGTCGCCGAGGAAATCGCGGCGCTCGAGCGCGTGCTGCAGGCGCGCGGTGCCACCGCCATCGCGGTGTCGGGCTCGGAAGCCGAGCGGCTGCGGTTCTGGTCCGGACGCAAGAATGCGTTTCCGGCTGCCGGACGCATTTCGCCCGACTATTACTGCATGGACGGCACCATTCCGCGCAACCGCCTCGGGCACATGCTCAAGGCCATCGAGCAGATGGAACAGCAGTATGGCCTGAAGTGCATGAACGTGTTCCACGCCGGCGACGGCAACCTGCATCCGCTGATCCTGTTCGATGCCAACCGTGCGGGCGAATGGCAACGCGCCGATCGCTTCGGCGCCGACATCCTGGAACTGTGCGTGCAGCTGGGCGGCACCATTACCGGCGAGCACGGCGTGGGGGTGGAGAAGCTCAACTCGATGTGCGTGCAGTTCTCCCCGGCCGAGCGCGCCGCGTTCTTCGGCGTCAAGCGCGCCTTTGATCCGCCCGGGCTGCTCAACCCGGGCAAGGCCATCCCGACACTGGCACGCTGCGCCGAATACGGACGCATGCACGTGCGCCATGGCCAGCTGCCGCATCCCGAGCTGCCACGGTTCTAGATGGACGACGCTCTGCAACAGCTGCGCCAGCGCGTGCTGGCAGCCCACAGTGCAGGAACGCCGCTGCGGCTGCGCGGCGCCGGCACCAAGGACTTCTATGGCGAGCGCTGCGAGGGCACGCAGCTCGATATGCGCGGCTACAGCGGCGTGGTTGACTATGAACCCTCGGAGCTGGTGCTCACGGCGCGCTGCGGCACCTCACTGGCCGAGATCGAGAGCCTGCTGGCCCGGCACGGGCAATTCCTGGCGTTTGAACCGCCGGCCTTTGGCGGCGATCCGACGATCGGCGGCGTCATTGCCGCCGGTCTGTCCGGACCTCGACGAGTCCAGGCAGGCGCTGCGCGCGATTTCGTGCTGGGCACCGTACTGCTATGCGCCCACGGTGAACTGCTGCACTTCGGCGGCAAAGTCATAAAGAACGTCGCCGGCTTCGACCTGTCGCGCCTGTTGTGCGGCTCGCTCGGCATTCTCGGCGCCATCACCGAGGTGTCGCTGAAAGTACTGCCGCTGCCGCGCCTGGAGCAGACACTGCGATTCGAGCTGGCAGAGTCCGAAGCGCTGGCACTGTTCAACCGCTGGGCCGGCCAGCCGCTGCCGATTTCCGCCACTGCCTGGCATGCCGGCGAGGCCTGGGTGCGCCTGTCGGGTGCACCGTCGGCCCTGAGCACCGCCTGCCGGCGGCTTGGCGGCGAGCTGCTGACAGCGGATGCGGCCGCGACGCTGTGGCGCAGCCTGCGCGATCAGACGCATGCGTTCTTCGCGCATGCGAGCTCGCTATGGCGGCTGTCGGTGCCCTCCACGGCCGCTCCGCTTGCGGCTGGCGACGCGCAACTGATCGAATGGGGCGGCGCGCTGCGCTGGTGCGCCAGCGCGCTTCCGGCCGCAGAGCTGCGCGCCCGGGCGCAGGCGGTCGGCGGCAGCGCGCTGCACTGGCGCGGCGGTAGTGCCGGTGCGCGCTTGCACCCACTGACCCCGGCGGTGCTGGACATTCATCGGCGGCTCAAGGCGCACTTCGACCCGCGCGGCATCTTCAATCCCGGGCGCCTGATCGCGCAGCTGTAAGCACCCGATGGAAACCCGACTGGCAGAGTGGATCAAGGGCACGGCGCAGGGCGATGCCGCCAACGACATCCTGCGCGCCTGCGTGCATTGCGGCTTCTGCAATGCCACCTGTCCGACCTACCAGCTGCTCGGCGATGAACTGGACGGACCGCGTGGGCGCATCTACCAGATCAAGCAGGTGCTCGAGGGCGCGCCGGCCACACGCAGCACGCAGCTGCACCTGGACCGCTGCCTGACCTGCCGCGCGTGCGAGACCACCTGCCCCTCGGGTGTCAATTACGGACACCTGGTGGATATCGGCCGCGCCGTGGTGGAATCCCAGGTACGCCGTCCGTGGAATGAACGTGTGCTGCACGGCCTGCTGCGTGCAGCGCTGACACGGCGCTGGCTGTTCGGCGGCGCACTGCGCCTGGCGCGCGCACTGCGCTTCGCGCTGCCGCGGACACTGCGCGCCAAGCTCGGCGAGCGGCGCCCGCCCGGCGCCTGGCCGCGGCGGGTGCACGCCCGCAAAGTGCTGCTGCTCAATGGCTGCACACAGCCGGCGCTGGCACCCTCGATCGACGCTGCCAGCGCGCGCGTGCTGGATGCCATCGGCGTACAGGTGCTGATCGATGCGCGCTCGGGCTGCTGCGGGGCGATCCGCCATCATCTGCACGACCCGCCTGGTGCGCTCGAGCAGGCGCGGCGCAATATCGACGCCTGGTGGCCGCAACTGGAAGCCGGCGCGGTCGAGGCGATCGTCATCAACGCTTCCGGCTGCACGGTGATGGTGCGCGAATACGCCTGGCTGCTGCGCGAGGATCCGGCCTACGCCGAGCGCGCACGGCGTATCAGCGCGGCGACGCGCGACCTGGTCGAGTTTCTCGGTCCGGAACTTGCGCTGCTGCGCCGCCGCGCGACAGCCGAGCCCGGTGCAACTGGCACCAGCGGCATGCGCGTCGCGGTGCAAAAGCCGTGCACTCTGCAGCACGGTCTGGCGCTGAAGGACAATGTCGAGCAATTGCTCGTGGCTCTGGGTGCACAGCTGCTGCCGGTGAACGAGGCGCACTTGTGCTGCGGCTCGGCCGGAACCTATTCGCTGCTGCAGCCGCGCCTGGCGCTCGAACTGCGCGAGCGCAAACTCGCTCATCTGCTGCTCGACCAGCCCGACGTCATCCTTACGGCCAACATTGGCTGCATGTCGCACCTGGCCGCCGCCAGCCCGGTGGCGGTGCTGCATTGGATAGAATGGGTTGATAAGCTAATCGTAGAACATTGATTAATAACGACTAATATCACATTAAGTCGCGGCGAGCTCACGCCCCGGACCCGCTGACAATCGCCCGGTAATGAATGGCGTAAAATCGGCAGCGTGACCGCCATGCATACCCGTCTGCTCAAGCGCCTTTGCTGGTCGCTGCTGGCTTGCTGCGGGCCGTCGTTCGCCGTCAGCGATGCACAGACGCCGGCGAGCGGTGCCTGGGAATATCTGCAGCGCCAGTTCTACCCGGATGCCACGCTTGGACTGCTCGATGATAACTACATGAGCCTGGAGGCGCCGGCCAACACGCCCGACCCGTCGGCGACACCGCTGACGCTGCACTTCGGCGCTGCTGCGCTCGGGCACATCAGGCAGATCCGGGTAATCATCGATAACAATCCATCGCCCGTGGCCGCGACCTTCAACGTCGCCGCCGGCGCGCGCGTGGCCGAAATCGGCCTGCGCGTGCGCATCGATCGGTATACCTCGGTGCGCGCGATCGCCGAGACCGGCGAGGGCCGGTTCGAGATGCGCAGCACCTGGGTCAACGCCAGCGGCGGCTGCTCGGCCCCGCCCGGTCCGATGACCGCCGGCACGCTCGGCGAAATTCGCTTCCGCCCCTCCCCCGACAGTCATTCGATGCTGATCAGCGTTCGCCATCCGAACAATTCCGGCTTTCAGATCGATGCGCGCAGCGGCGAGCCGATCCCCGCACATTACGTCTCGCATATACGCTTCAGTGTCGCCGGCCAGACACTGCTCGAGGCCGACACCGGCATCTCGCTGAGCGAGAATCCGACGCTGCGCATTGCGTCCGACCGGCCGCTGGTGGCTCCGATTACGGTCGATATGGTCGATTCCAACGACGCGCACTTCAACGCCAGCTGGTCCGGCGCACTGGCCGAGAGCGCCGCGAGCGGTGCGGCGCCGGGAGCTGGCGGCACGCGTTGAGATGCGGGCGGGCACTGCTGGCGATCGCGGCTGCAGCGCCGCTGCATGCGGGCGCAATACCGCCCGCTGAAGCGCAGTTCGCGCTGCAGCAGCTCGCCCCTGGCGTATTCGTACATCTCGGCCAGCAGCTGGCGCTCGATGCTCCGGGGCACGACGACATCGCCAATATCGGTTTCATCGTCGGCCAGCGCTGTGTCGCCGTGATCGATAGCGGCGGCTCGATGCGCATCGGCCGTGCGCTGCACGCCGCTATCCGCCGGCGCACGCCGGTGCCGATCTGCTATGTGATCAATACGCACGTGCATGTCGATCACGTGCTCGGTAATGCCGCCTTCCTCCAGCCGCGGCCGAAATTCGTCGGCCACGCGGCACTGCCCGCGGCGCTGGCGCGCAGCCGCGAATTCTTCCTGCAGCACTATGCGGACGATCTCGACCAGCCGCCCGGCGCCGCGCAGATCATCGCGCCCGACATCACGGTCGGCGAGCGGCTCGAGCTCGATCTGGGAGGCCGGCGGCTGCGGCTGCAGGCCTGGCCGACCGCCCATACCGATTGCGACCTGACGGTATTCGATGATCGCAGCGGCAGCTTGTGGACCGGCGATCTGCTGTTTCGCGATCGGCTGCCGGCTGTGGATGGCAGTGTCGGCGGCTGGCTGGGCGTGATCGACCAGCTGGCCGGCCTGCACGTGGCCCGTGCGATCCCCGGCCATGGACCGGTCGCCGCCGACCTGGCGGCCGCGCTGCAACCGCAGCGGCGCTATCTGCGTGCACTGCTCGATGGCGTACGTGGCGAGCTGGCGCGCGGCGAGTCGATGCAGCATGCGATCGCGCACGTCGCCATCTCCGAGATGCCGAACTGGCTGCTGTGGGACGACACGCATGCGCGCAATGTGACGCGCGTGTACCAGCAATTGGAATGGGAATGATCGGGCGCCGGCGCTGGCTGCAGATGAGCGCGCTGGCGGCCGCCTATGGCGTGTCAGGTATGAGCCGTGCACGCGCTGCGCCGGCCGCGGCCAGACAGCGCGTGGTGATCGTCGGTGCCGGCTTTGCCGGTTCGGCCTGTGCGCTGCAGCTGCGCCGGCTCGATGCCGCCATCGAGGTCACGCTGATCGATCCGGTTGGGCGCTACTTCACCTGCCCGATGAGCAACGAAGTGCTGGTGGGGCGGCGCGAGCTGGCATCGATCAGTGTGTCGCGCGCCGGCGTGCGGCGCGCCGGCATCGGGCTGCTGCGCGCGCGCGTCGACGCCATCGATCCGGAACAGCGCCGCGTGCGCCTCGCGGGCGGCCGCACTCTGGGCTACGACCGCCTGGTGGTCGCCCCCGGCATTCGTTTCCTGTGGGACCGGATCGAGGGCTACGATGAGACCGCCGCGCAGCGCATGCCGCACGCCTGGCAGGCAGGCGAGCAGACGCTGCGACTGGCACGGCAGCTGCGCGCGATGGACGACGGCGGCGTGGTCGCGATCAGCGTGCCCTCAGGCCTGATGCGCTGCCCGCCAGCGCCCTACGAGCGCGCCAGCCTGGTGGCGCACTATCTGTCGCAACACAAACCGCGCTCGAAGATCCTGATATTCGACTCCAACAATCATTTCCCGCGACAGGATGTGTTCACCGACGCCTGGCAATCACTGTATCCCGGCATGATCGATTGGATCGCACCGACCCAGGACGGCGCGGTGGTGCGCGTCGATGCAGCGAACATGACGCTCTATACCGCCAGCGCCGCCCACCCGGTCGCGGTAGCGAACATCATTGCGCCGCAGGCGCCGGGGCAGATCGCCGCCGACGCCGGGCTGGCGGCCGGACACGGCTGGTGCCCGATAGCCCCTGTCACGTTCGAGTCGCCGCTGATCAGCAACGTGCATGTGATCGGCGACGCCTGCATCGCTGAAGCAATGCCAAAATCCGCGTCCGCCGCCGCCAGCCAGGCGCATCAGTGTGCACACGCGATCGCGGCGCTGCTGTCCGGCCGTGAGCCCGCGGCGCCGAACTTCGACAGCGTGTGCTACAGCATGCTCGCCCCGCAGCGTGCGCTCGCCATTCACGGCCACTTTTCCATCGAAGCCGGCAGCATCGTTGCACGGGCGCCCGCGCCCGGCTTCGCGGGCAGCGGCGGCGACGCCGGCGCGAGCGCGCAGCAGGCGCGGGCAGCGCAGCGCTGGTATCGCGACATTCGCGCCGATGCGTTCGGGGACTGAAGGCTAGAGCCCAAGGCGCGCCCGCAAATCGCGCGCGCTCAGTACCTGCACGTACACCGGCGTGCCGACATCGAATCGTTTCGCGCTCGACAACGGTCCGACCACCACCGGTTCAAAACCTGCATCCGTGACCAGCTGCGAGGCGACTGCAAGCGCCGGCGCGTCATCGCCCGCCAGTGGTATCGCCACCAGCTCGCCGCTGCGATGCGACAGGCTCGCCAGATCCTTGAAGTTGATGGCGTTGAACGCACGCACCAGCCGCACGCCCGGCAGGTAGCGCGCCGAGGCGACACCGGTGCCCAGCTTGCGAGCTTCGAGCGCCATGTCGCCGTCGCGCTCCGGATAGGGATTGCCGGTATCCAGCACGATCTTGCCGGCGAGCTCACCCTTGAGGTCCTTACCCAGTTGCGGCAATGCGCCGTAGGGTATCGAGACCAGCACCACGTTGCTGAACAGCGCCGCCTCGCGCGGCGTACCGACATGAGCCTTCGGACCCAGAGATTGCGCCAGCGACTGCAGCTGTTCGGGATGCCGCGATGAGATCAGCACTTCATGTCCGGCCTTGACCCACAGCGCGGCCAGCGTTCCACCGATCTTGCCGGCACCAATAATGCCGATCTTCATGGTAGCCGCAGCACCCGTGTCCGCCCCGCTCGCGGCGGCCGGCAGCAGCACGGCGCCCGCGAGCGCCATTGCCGACAGTGCGATGCATGCAAATCCGAGGCGGTGCGCTGACATGATGACGGCTCCGGGGAAGGATCGGGGTGCAGCAGTATAGTATCCGCTGCACATGAGCAACAGCGCACAGCCCGGCCCCCAGGGCATCACGCATGAGCACACACACGTGAGCGCACGCACCTTGATGATCCAGGGAACGACCTCGGATGCCGGCAAGAGCACGCTGGTGGCAGGATTGTGTCGCGTCCTGCACCGCCAGCAGGTGCGCGTCGCGCCGTTCAAGCCGCAGAACATGTCGCTCAACAGTGCCGTCGGCGTCGATGGCGGTGAGATCGGCCGCGCCCAGGCGCTGCAGGCGCAGGCGGCCGGCATCGCACCGACGATCGATCTCAATCCGGTGTTGCTCAAGCCCGAAAGCGACACCCACGCACAGGTCATCGTGCACGGGCGCGCCATCGCCTGCATGGGCGCCGCCGGCTACCACGACTACAAGCGCATCGCGCGCGCAGCGGTGCTCAGCTCTTACCGGCGGCTGCAGGCCGCCTATGACGCGATCATCGTCGAGGGCGCCGGCTCGCCGGCCGAGATCAATCTGCGCGCAGGCGACATCGCCAACATGGGTTTTGCCGAGGCGGTCGACTGCCCGGTGGTACTGATTGCGGATATCGACCGTGGCGGCGTGTTCGCCCATCTGGTGGGCACGCTGGCGCTGCTGAGCGCGAGTGAGCAGGCGCGCGTGACCGGCTTTGTGATCAACCGCTTTCGCGGCGACAGCGCGCTGCTGCAGCCTGGGCTCGACTGGCTCGAACGCCGCACCGGCAAGCCGGTGTTCGGCGTGCTGCCGTACCTGCACGGCCTGTCCCTGGACGCCGAGGACGGCATCAGTCGCGAGCCGGCCGCTTCGGCCGTGCCCGCAGCCGACGCACGCGAGCTGCTGCAGGTCGTGGTTCCAGTACTGCCGCGCATCAGCAATCACACCGACTTCGATCCATTGCGACAGCATCCGCAGGTCAGGCTGCAGTACGTCGATGGCACGCAGCCGCCGCCGGCTGCGGACCTGATCATTCTTCCAGGCTCAAAAAACGTGCGCGCCGATCTTGCCTGGCTGCGCGCACACGGCTGGACCGGGCACCTGCAGCGCCACTTGCGCTACGGCGGCAGGCTGCTGGGAATCTGCGGCGGCTTTCAGATGCTGGGCCGCTCCATCGGCGATCCGCTGGGCGTCGAAGGAGAGATCGGCGACAGCGCCGGCTTTGGCTGGTTCGACATGCACACCCGGCTGCAGCAGGAGAAGCAACTGCTCAACGTCACCGGTACGCTGTACCTGGATCAGGCCGCCGTCAGCGGCTATGAGATCCATGCCGGCGTGACTTGCGGGCCGGCGCTGGACCATCCGGCGGTGCTGCTCGACCATGGAGGCACCGACGGCGCTCGTTCCGAGGATGGCCAGATCCTGGGCAGCTACCTGCATGGCCTGTTCGAGCAGCCCGCGGCCTGCAGCGCACTGCTGCGCTGGGCAGGGCTGGAGCGACCGCGAAGTGCGGATCATGCGGCGCGCCGCGAGCAGATGCTCGATCGCCTGGCCGATGCGGTTACCGATTCACTCGACCTTGCCGCCATGTTGCCCGGACTGTGTGCCGCTGGCCGCGGCGGCTGATGGCTCCGGAGGCCGCGCACGCTGCGCGGCCTCCGGGGCTGGTGCTCGCCTGCGGTCGCGACTACTTCCCGACGACGGGAAGCGACGCTGCGATCGTAGTGGACGCGGCGCTGCAGGTCGGGTGTCCCCAGCCACCCGCACTGATGCCCGACATCTGTCCGGCTTGCGGGGTGATGTCGTACACAATGTTGTCCGGACGGGTGGTGTCGCCGCTCACGCTGGTTGTCGAAGGCACGTGATCGAGTCCCAGGGTGTGGCGGGTTCTCCAGGCGATGTTGTGATCGGCACAGGAACTGTCGCCACTGACGCCGAGTGCTCCGATCAGCTGGTGGCTCTTGTTATAGAGAGCCAGGCCACCGCCAAACACGTTGACACCGCCGACCCGGTAACCGTCCATCGGGTCCTGCGCTGTGCCAAAGTCGCTCGCCGGCCCCAGGTAGGCCAATGCCGGATCGACCGGATTGCTGGCCTGCAGCCCGAACAGGCTGCCGCCAGGCTGGGTGGCCGTATAAAGATTGGCGGTAGACAGGGCCAAGCCGGGCAGGCTGAAGGCATTCGCGGTGTAGGCCTTCTGCGCCGCTATCACCCGGCTGCCGGGCCACTGCTGTGTGCGATCCGAGCCGGTGAAGGCGACCGCGCACACCTGGCCATCCCGATCCACCATCGCGCCCCACATCTCAAGTCCGAAGCCTCCGTTGGGTTGGGCCTGGGCTGCGATCAGGGCTTCCTTGAGCCAGTAATGGCTGGGCAGCGCGGAACAGTCCGCCCACGCACGTACCGGTGAAATGACAGTCAGGCACAACGCAATCGCCGCGCTGCTGGCCAGTGACAATGAGCGATTCTTTAACACAAACACGGTATTTCTCCCTTGGAGTTTTATTTTATGCCGACGCGGGGAGGCCGGAAGCATCGAGGTCAGCGCCGTTAAGGCACTCGCACGTGATCCTGCTCTCCCCTGTTGCATGTCACGGATAATTTTGGTCGCGCCAAGCCTATCCCAGAATTCATTGTCAAGTCACGGGATGACGGGCCGATGACCACCCATCAACAGCGCCGCTCTGGTGCGCACCAGCAACTAAGCCGGATGTTTGCGTGATTCCAGATCGGCGCGAAAAAAGCCATCCAGATCCCGGCCCGCGGCGGCGTCGGCGAAGCCTGCGAAACTGCCCTGCTGTGCGATCAGGCGCGCCGCACGCATGAAGCCGCCCCAGGCTGATCGCGCCAGCGCGCCGCCGACGCTGATACGTCGCACGCCGAGAGCCGCAACATCGTGCACCGTCAGGTCACTGGGAAATCCGAGCAGCAGATTGACCGGCTTGGGCGCCACCGCGCGTACCAGCGCCTCAATCTGCGCCCGCGTGCTGATTCCGGGTGCATACAGGCAATCGGCCCCAGCCTGCGCATAGGCCGTCAGGCGTGCAATGGTCTCGTCCAGGTCCGGCCGGCCGACCAGGAAGCACTCCGCGCGCGCCACCAGCAGCGTATCGCCGCCGTTGGCGTCGATCGCACGCCGTGCGGCGCGGATTCGCGCAGTTGCGCTCGCCAGCTCGTATAACGGCCTGGCGTCATCCCCGGTCGAATCCTCTATCGACAGGCCCGCCACCCCGGTGGCGACCGCGCGACGCACATTGTCGGCCACCCCATCCGGTTCGTGCGCGAAGCCGTTCTGGAAGTCCGCATTCACCGGCACATCCGTGGCAGATACCAGCTCGGCCAGGTGTGCCAGCACCTGCTCTATTGCAACCGCCCCATCCGGACAGCCGCGCGTCCAGGCGAATCCCGAACTGGTGCTGGCCAGTGCCTTGAAGCCGAGCGATTGCAGAAAGCGCGCGCTGCCGATATCCCACGGGTTCGGAATCACAAAGCAGCCGCTGTGATGCAGCTCATGGAACTGCCGCCGCTTCTCGGCCACGTTCGGGCTGGACATCGGCGTCACGCGATCAGGGGATCATCCATCTGAACACGTACTGCTGCAGTACCACGAGTACGCCCAGCAGCAGCGTCAGGATGATGCTGTGCTTGAAGGTGCGCGCCACTACCAAGCCTTCCTGCCCCTTCAGATGAGTGACCGATATGCCGGTGGCGATGTTCTGCGGGGAGATCATCTTGCCCATGACGCCGCCGGATGAATTGGTGGCGGCGATCAGCACCGGATTGAGCCCGAGCTGATTGGCCGCGACCACCTGCAGGTTACCGAACAGGGCGTTGCCCGAGGTGTCGCTGCCGGACAGAAACACCGCGACCCAGCCGAGGAAAGCCGACAGCATCGGGAAGAAGATGCCGGCCGAAGCGACCCCCAGTCCAAGCGTGTAGTTCAGACCCGAGTAGTTCATCAGATAGGCGAGTCCCACGATCAGTGCCACGGTCAGGATGGCTATGCGGCTCTGCATCCAGGTTTTCGCGACCGCGTGCAGGTAGCGGCCCGGACCGATGCCCACCAGCGCGGCGGTGATGATGGTCGCCACCAGGATTGCAGTACCGGTACCCAGCGGCTGGAACACCCAGTTCGCGGCATAGACCTTGTTATAGAGCGTAATGAATACCGCATTGTGCAGGCCGGGCCAGTGAATGGTCTGCGCACCGATGGTCGCAATTTTCATCCGCGTCCAGATGATGACCACCGCCGAGACGATGACCCAGGGAATCCAACCCTGCCAGGGCGACATGGCTGCGCCCGCGCCGCCGGCGGCCACCACCGGCCGGCGAATCAGGAATTCCGGATCGTCGGCCGGCGTCCAGACCTGCAGGAACAGCAGCGTCACGATCAGCGACGTGAGCGCCGACAGCACGTCGGTCAGCGAATAGTCGATGTAGTTCGACGCAACGAATTGCGCTGCCGCAAAGCTGCCGCCGGCGACCAGCAGCAACGGCCACAGCGCCCGCATCGAGCGCAGCCCGCCATAGATCCCCATCACATAGAACGGCAGCAGCATCGCGATGAACGGCAGCTGGCGGCCCACCATCGCCCCCAACTTCACCGCCGGCAGATCCGTCACCTGCGCCAGCACCGTGATCGGTGTGCCAAGGGCACCGAAGGCCACCGGTGCGGTGTTGAAGATCAGCGTAACGGTGAGCGCTTCGAGCGCCGGCAGGCCCACCATGACCAGCAGCGCGGTGGTGATCGCCACAGGTGTGCCAAAACCCGCGATGCCTTCCAGCAGGCAGCCGAAGCAGAAGCCGATCACCACCAGTACCACACGACGGTCGTTCGGCAGGTGCACCAGCACCCAGTCACGAAAGGCATCGAAGCGGCCGGAGATGACCGCGAGGTTGTAGAGCAACAGCGCATTGAATACCAGCCACATCACCGGCCAGAGCGCGAACACGGCGCCCGCAGCGACACTGTTGAAGGCGAGTCCAGCCGGGAACTGCCAGAACAGCATCGCGATCACCAGGCCGACGATCAAACCGGCCAGCGACGCCTGCCAGGCGGGGCGGCGCAAAATGCCCAACGCCACCAGCACGGTGGCGATCGGCAATGCGGCCGCAATCATCGATAGCAGCAGGTTGCCGGCAACAGGCGTCAATATCTGGTGGAACATCGATCTCTCCCCTGGTAGCCGCTTGTTGTCGTTGTCACGCCGAGGGCACCGCGGTAGTTCATGGGCCGCGGCTCGCACGCGACTATATTGGCCGTGCCGGGTTTGAGTTTCAAACGACATTTGCAATGTCGGCCGCGGCCCTGCCCATGGTGGTGTGGCGGCAGTTAATAAGACAAAAAGTGACCCCGACTTGACATCCGGTGCGGCAGTTCAACGGCTGGGCAGCCAGGTGCCGAAAGCGATAGTAAGACCGCGGATGTAACCGGGACGGGGGCGAGACCGAATGACACTCTAGCCTCGCCTCATTTTCCTTACCGCAAAGGGGAACCGACCAATGATTACGTCACGTTCTGCCCGCCGCACGGCCCGCTGGGCCGCCGGCGCGTTAGCGCTCAGCTTCTGCGCAGCCTCGATGGCCGACGACATGGTGAATTTTGCCACTGCCGGCTACGCCAGCGGCATTCGCTCGATGCCGTTGATGCACAAGATCGACACCAATGGCGACGGCATGGTCTCCAAGGACGAGTGGCTGGCATTCCACGAAAAGGTCTGGACCATGATTGACAAGCACAACAAGGGCGTCGTCAGCGCCGCCGAATTCATCAGCCCCGGCGCAGGCGAAATGAACTCATTCGCCACCGGCGGATTTTCCAAGGGACTACAGACCATGGCGGTGGTGCACAAGATCGATACCGACCACGACGGCACCGTGTCGCACGATGAATACATCGCCTTTCAGTCGAAGGTGTTCGACATGATGGATACCAGCACCACCCACAAGGGCATGCTGGGCAAGGAACAGCTGTTCGGCAGCGGCGGCGCCAGCAGCCATTGAGCGGGCGATTCGCCTAGCGCACTACCAGTGCCACGCCCCGGGCGCGCGGGTCGGCCGCCGCAATCGGGGCGCGGCCGACCACTTCGACGGCTTCCACGTCGCCGTTGAAATTCTGTGTCTCCAACCGATAGCCACGATCACGCATTGCCTGGGCCAGCGACGGCGGAAACGGCGCATACGGCTCCTGAAACAAGGTGTTTTCGGGCAGCAGCTGGTGGTGAAAGCGCATCTGCGCAAGCGCGCTCGGCAGCGGCAGATTGAAATCATAGACGTCAACCAGCACCTGGAATACCGAACCGAAGATGCGCGAGCCGCCGGGCGAACCGAGTACCATCGCCACGCGGCCGTGCTCGAGCAGGATGGTCGGCGTCAGCGAGGACAACGGTCGCTTATAGGGCGCAATCGCATTGGCATCCGCGCCAACGACGCCGTACTGGTTCGGCACGCCGGGCTTGGCGGAGAAATCATCCATCGTGTCGTTCAACAGGAAGCCGGCACCCTCGACCACAACGCCGGAGCCGAACCAGCCATTGAGTGAATAGGTGTTGGCAACGGCGTTGCCCCAGCGGTCGACGATCGAATAGTGCGTGGTCTGCGGCTTTTCCAGCCCCGGCGTCACCGACGACAGCACCGAGGGGCGCAGTGGATCGATCTCGGCGGCACGGCGCGCCAGATAGCCCGGATCGAGCAGCGCGGCTACCGTGAGCGGCACCAGGTCCGGATCACCCAGGTACTGCGCGCGGTCGGCGAATACCCGCTTCTGGATTTCCGCCACCAGGTGCAGATACTGCGGCGAGTTGAGTGCGACTCCCTGGAACAGGGCGGCGGCATCCTGCTTCATGGTCAGCATCTGCAGCAGCCCGATGCCGCCGGAACTCGGCGGCGGCGCCGTGAGCACGCGAAAGCCGTGCCACTCGCCCTCGAGCGGTGCGCGCCAGATAGCCTTGTAGTGCGCGAGGTCTGCGCCATCGATCAGGCCGGTCGGCGAGCCGCGCTGCATCTGCGCGACCAGCAGCTCGGCGGTACGCCCCTGGTAGAACTCGCGATCACCGCCCGCGGCGATCCGCTGCAAGGTGGCAGCGAGCTCCGGCTGACGAAAGCGCTGACCGGCACGCATGGCGCCGAAATAGCGTCCGAAATTGGTGCCCGGCAGTAGTGCGGACTGCCTACCATCGCGGATTCCGATCAATTGCGGCACCACTTCAAATCCCTGGCTCGCGAACCTGATCGCCGGGGCCAGGTCGCGCCGCCACGACAGCCGGCCGAAACGCCGATGCGCCTCGGCCAGCCCGCGCACGGTTCCCGGGATCCCAACCGACAGATTGCCCACCAGGCTCAGCCCGGCGATTGGTTCGCCGTCGGCATTGAGGAACATGGCCGCGCTGGCTGCCCCCGGAGCGGCTTCGCGATAGTCGAGGAAATAAGGCTTGCCGCTCATGTACAGCGTCATGAAACCGCCGCCGCCCAGGTTGCCCGCTTCCGGATAGGTGACCGCCAGTGCGAAGCCGGTCGCTACCGCCGCGTCCACCGCATTGCCGCCGGCCTTGAGGATCTCGTGCGCGGCCAGCGCGCCGTACCGATCGGGTGACGCCACCGCTCCGCCGACCAGAATTCGCGCGCGCGCCGCCCCCGCGTCGTCCGCGCCGCCCGCATCGCCCGCGACAGCGCGCCCGCACTGCGCAATGCCGCACGCGAGCAGCAGCGCCAGTGCGAGGCGCGCCAAGTCGTCAGCCGGGCGGATCAACCGGCTCCTCGTACGGCACCGGTGCCGGGCTGCGCGGTGCCGATGGCGACGCGGCCGGCGGCGCGGCCGGCGGCGCCGCAGCCGGTAGCGGTGCGGGCGGCTGCGCAGCCGGTCCGGGCGGCGGCGGGCTGGTTTGGAACGTCACTACGCGCCGCTGCGCGCTCAGCACGTAAGTGCGGTCCGCGCCCTCGTAGTCGGCGGGTGGATTGCGAGGCCCGGTTTCACAATGCGACAGGTTGATGCATTCAATCAGCTGGAAGCGCACCCCGAGCCGGAAACGATGCGAGGCAGCGCCCTGATCCCAGCCAGCCGGCACCTGATAGCGCAGATTCCTGGCCAGTCGGCGCGCCCATTCATCGAACTCGCGCGCCGGCTCGGCATTTACGACCACGACATCGACCGGAACTCCGCGAGCATCGATGGTGAATTCGACCAGTGCCCTGCCTTGCCGATAGTGCTGGCGCGCATCGGGGGGGTAGTAGTCGTCCTTCAGCTCGCCCTTGTAGGGCGGCAACTGGATCGGCGCCTTTTCGGCCTGTTGCGCCAGTGCGCCGCGGTTGAGCGCCAGCAGCGCAATCACGGCGGCCATGGCCGTGCGCACGATCAGCCGGTGGCCTTGCCTGGTCATGGTGAGCTCCCTTCCGATCTAATTCTTGTAGGCGGAGCAATCGTACCGGTGCGCGAGCGTTACGGCGAGCGCCGCCAGCCGCGGCAGCCATCGAGGAACAGGCGCACCGAACTATCCGCCCAGTGTTCCAACTCCGCCGCCGTCATCGGCTGATCGAAGCCCAGGGCCCGGCGCTGCGGCACCACCACTACCAGCTGCAGGAACTGCAGCGCGACAAATTCGCGCGCCGACGCCGTCAACTCCGGATTATCGAGCGCCCGGGCCAGCAATCCGCCGATCAGCGTGACCGCCTCCTGGCTGGTTCCCTCATCGTTCAGCGCGCGCGCCAGCTCCGGAAAGCGCGCGGATTCCGCGACCATCAGCCGATGCAGCGCGATGGCCGGCGGCGACAGCGCCGCCTGCAGTATCAGGCCTGCCAGCCGCTTGAGCACCTCATGCAGCGTGGCGCCCTCCAGCAGCGGCACGTTCGGCGGCGGGCGCAGGCGCTCCAGAATGTGGTGCACGACGGCGCCGAACAGCACCGCCTTGTCCGCAAAGCGATGATAGAACGTGCGCTTGGAGATGCGCGCCCGCCGCGCCAGCGCATCGATGGTGGTCAGGCCATAGCCCTGTGCCAGAAACAGCTCGGTCGCGACGTCCAGGATGCGCTCGTTGAGCAGCAGCGCCGCGCTCCGTGACGGACGCCCGCCGCGCCGCCGGGTGGTTGCGGGCGGGTGATGACGGGATTTAGCGCGGGTAGTGGTAATAGCCTGAGCGCCGGGGGACCTGGTAGCCAGGACGCGCATAGTATCCCGGCCGGGCACCGTAGTATCCCGCGGGCGCTGCGTAGTAGCTCACCCGCGGCGGATAGTAGTAGCTCGGCGCCGGCGGGTAAGGCGCGTAATAGCGCGGCGCCGGCGGGTAATAGGCGGGAGTCGGCGCGTAATAAGCGGCCGGCGGCGGCGGATAGTAGCCCGCCGGCGGTCCATAGGAGCTGGCCGGCGCCCCATAGCCTTGATCCTGCGATTGCGCCGCGGCAGCTGCCACGCCCACGATCGCCAGCGGCAATGCGGCCAATCCGAACAAGCTGTGTGCAAGGGCAGCGCCGAGACCGAAGTGGCCGAATGCGTGGCCGCCCGCCCAAACGCCCGGGCCCGCCGCCGCCGCCGGTGTCAGCGGTGCCAGCGAGAGCAGCAGGACGCCGCAAGCGGCGAGCATCTTCCTGGGTAATTTCATGGTGTGGTTACTCCGCGTGTCGGGTCCGACCATCGGGCCATGAGCGCACGCTACACCGGTGCCAGCATTAATGCAACGGTACCGTATCGTTTCCAACGCTACCCGCAGCAGCCGCATTTTTGCTGCATCAATCACGGCCGCAGCCGGCGCGGTATCCCGGTCAGCTGCAGGATGCGGCTGGAAATCTCCTCCACCGAGCAGTGCGTGGTGTCGATGTGCGGTACGCCGAAGCGCGAATACATGCGCTCGGCAGCGCGCAGCTCGTAATGGACCTGCTGCGCGGAGGCATAGCGGCTCTCCGGCCGCCGCACTTCGCGGATCTGCTGCAGCCGCGCCGGCTCGATCGTCAGCCCGAACAGCTTGCGCGCGTACGGACGCACCGCCGCCGGCAGCTCGCCGCCTTCCAGATCCTCCTCCATCAACGGATAGTTGGCAGCGTAGATTCCGTACTGCAGCGCCAGGTACAGGCAGGTCGGCGTCTTTCCCGAGCGCGACACGCCCAGCAGCACCACGTCGGCACGCTCGTATTCGCGGCCCTGGCCGCCGTCATCATTAGCGAGTGCGAAGTTGGTGGCATCGATGCGCGTCATGTAGCCGGCCAGGTCGATCATGCCGTGCGCGCGGCCGAGCGCATGCGAGCTCTTCTGCCCCAGTTCCGCCTCCAGCGGTGCGAGGAACGCATCGAAGAAATCCAGGAACAGCCCGTTGGCGCCCTTGACCAGCTGGCGTTCCGCGTCGCGCACCAGCGTGCTGAAGATGATCGGCGCCGTACCGTCGGCGAGCGCAGTGGCGTTGATCCGCTGCAGCGCTTCCGCCGCCTTATCCATGGTGCTGATGAATGGTAGTGTAACCGCGCGAAACGCGATGCCCTCGAACTGGCTGAGCAGGCTGTGTCCCATGGTCTCAGCGGTAACCCCGGAATGATCGGAGATAAAGAACACCGTGCGCGTTGCCGTCTTGTTGTCTGACACCGATCTGCTCCGGCCGCTGTTGCAGCGGATGTCCGCTAGTGTTTCACTTAACTGTTAACGACGGCAATAACGACTTGCCGGGGGGATGCTGAGTGACCGACTACGTGCTGCCGTATACCGAACTCGGAATGCGCGATGTCGAGCGTGTCGGCGGCAAGAACGCCTCGCTCGGCGAGATGATCAGCCACCTGAGCCGCCTCGGAGTCAGCGTACCGGCCGGTTTCGCCACCAGCGCGGATGCGTACCGCGAGTTTCTCGCGCACGGCGGCCTGGCGCAGCGTATCGAGGCCGAGCTGTCACGCCTGAACGTCGACGATGTCGCGCAATTGGCGCGCACCGGGCAGACCATTCGAGGCTGGGTTATGGCCACACCGTTCGCGCCGCAGCTGGAGCAGGCGCTGCTGGCGGCCTGGCAGCAGCTCGGCGGCGACGCCATTGCGGTCGCGGTGCGCTCGTCCGCAACCGCCGAGGACCTGCCGGATGCCTCGTTCGCCGGCCAGCAGGAAACCTTCCTCAACGTGCGCGGCGCGGAGGATCTGCTGCGCTCCACGCACCAGGTGTTCGCCTCATTGTTCAACGATCGCGCGATCGCCTACCGCGTGCACCACGGTTTCGCGCACGCGCAGGTGGCACTGTCGGCCGGCGTGCAGCTGATGGTACGCAGTGACCTGGGCGCCAGCGGCGTGATGTTCACGCTCGATACCGAGTCCGGCTTTCGCGACGTGGTGTTCATCACCGCCTCTTACGGCCTCGGGGAGACCGTGGTCCAGGGCGCGGTCAATCCGGATGAGTTCTACGTCTACAAGCCGGCGCTGCGCGCCGGGCGGCTGTCGATCGTGCGCCGCGGCCGCGGCAGCAAGACCGTCAAGATGATCTACGCGGACGATGCCCACGCGGCAGAACGGGTCCAGACGGTGCCGGTGGCGGCAGCCGATCGCGAGCGCTACTGCATCAGCGATGCCGATGTGGTGACACTGGCGCGCCAGGCGCTGATCATCGAGGAGCATTACGGCCGGCCGATGGACATCGAATGGGGCCGCGACGGCCGCAGCGGCAGGATCTATATCCTGCAGGCACGTCCCGAGACGGTACAGAGCCGCAGTGGCCGCGACCTGCAGCGCTACAGCCTGCAGGATCGCTCGCCGGTCATCGTGACCGGCCGCGCGATCGGTTCGCGCATCGGCGCGGGCGCAGCGCGCGTGGTGCGCTCGGCGGCCGATATGCCGCGGGTGCAGGCTGGCGACGTGTTGGTGGCGGACATGACCGATCCGGATTGGGAGCCGGTCATGAAACGCGCGGCGGCGATCGTCACCAACCGCGGCGGGCGTACCTGCCATGCAGCCATCATCGCGCGCGAGCTGGGCATCCCGGCGGTGGTCGGCTGCGGCGATGCCACGCAGAAGATCCCCGAGGGCGAGCTGGTGACTGTCTCCTGTGCCGAGGGCGATACCGGTCATGTGTACCAGGGCCGGCTCAGGTTCGAACACCAGGTCATCAAGCTCGATGCCATGCCGCCGGTGCCGGTGAAGATCATGATGAACGTCGCCAATCCCGACCGCGCCTTCGACTTCGCCGCGATTCCCAATCGAGGCGTTGGACTGGCGCGGCTGGAATTCATCATCAACCGCACCATCGGCATCCATCCGCGCGCGCTGCTCGAGTTCGCGACGCTGCAGCCGGCACTGCAGGCCACGATCCGGCAGCATATCGGCGCCGGCGTCGAGCCGGTGGAGTTCTTCGTCGACCGGCTGGCCGAGGGCATCGCCACCATCGCCTGCGCGTTTGCGCCTGAGCCGGTGATCGTGCGACTGTCGGACTTCAAGACCAATGAATACGCCAACCTGATCGGCGGCGCCCAGTACGAGCCGCACGAAGAAAATCCGATGCTGGGATTTCGCGGCGCCTCGCGCTTCATCGACCCCAGTTTCCGCGCCTGCTTCGAGCTCGAGTGCCGTGCACTGCGGCGCGTGCGCGAGCGGATGGGACTCACCAACGTGCAGATCATGGTGCCGTTCGTGCGCACGCTGGCCGAGGCGCGCGCGGTCTCGGAGCTGCTGGCCGACAACGGTCTGAAGCGCGCCCCCGGCGGCCTGCAGCTGATCATGATGTGCGAACTGCCGACCAACGCGCTGCTGGCCGACCAGTATCTGGAATACTTCGATGGCATGTCGATCGGTTCCAACGACATGACACAGCTGACACTCGGGCTGGACCGCGACTCGGGCGTCATCGCGCACCTGTTCGATGAGCGCGACCCGGCGGTCAAGGCCATGATGTCGATGGCGATCCAGGCCTGCCGCAGGGCCGGCAAGTACGCCGGCATCTGCGGACAGGGTCCTTCGGATCATCCGGACCTGGCCCAATGGCTGGTCGATCAGGGCATCGAATCGATGTCGCTGAATCCGGATACCGTGGTCGAGACCTGGCTGAAGCTGGCCGCGAATAGCCGTTAGAGCCCGGCGGCGAACGCCGCCGGCCGCTCCCATACATTTTCCAGCGCCAGCGCCTGCGCCCCGACGCCGTAGCGGCGCGCCGGCCTGGCGCGCGACAGATTCGGGCGCAGCGCCTGGCGAGCCGCCTCGTACGCGTTCCAGTCGGCGTTGTCCGGCAGCGACGGCACGGTCACGAACTCTCCGAGATCGAATCCCGCGAGCGCCGCGTCCACCATGTCATCGGCATCCATCACGATCTCCTGCGGTAGTGTGGCGATGTCCACGCCGGCCAAAGCCCACAGCGGCGTGCGCGTGGCACCGGGCAAAACCGCCTGCACCACCACGCCCTTGCCGGCCAGTTCATGCCTGAGCGACTGGCTGAAGGCGAGCACGAACGCCTTGGTCGCGCCGTAGACGCCATTCAGCATCTCCGGTACCACCCCGACCACGGAGGATATGTTGATGATCGCTCCGCCGCCGCGGGCCACGAAACCCGGCACCGCCGCATAGGTCAGGCGCATCAGCGCGGTGATGTTCAGCGCGATCATCGCCTGCATCTGGTCGACATCGGAACCGAGCAGCGGCGTGGCCGCAGCGACCCCGGCATTATTGACCAGCAGCGTAATGCTCGGATCCGAGCGCAATCGGGCTTCAACGCCGGCCAGGCCGGCGGCGTCGTTCAGATCTGCCGCCAGCACTTCCACCGAGCGCTGCGTGGCCTCGGAAATGCGCTGTGCGATGGCATCGAGACGCTCGCGGTTGCGGGCCACCAGCAGCAGGTCATAGCCGCGCTGTGCCAGTCGCTGCGCGTACAGCGCACCGATGCCAGTGGATGCGCCGGTGATCAGCGCCGTGCCCTTGTGGATGGAAGCATTCATGGTCGTGTCTCCTGCAGTAATTGCGATAATTCGTTGTGCTCAAGATGCGTCATGGGCATATGCCCCTATCTGCTCGAAAAAAGTCTCGCTGTGCGGCCTCGACAGCACGTGCGGCCGCGCCGCCGCTTAGTCCTTCAGTGTTGCCAGCCTCTCGTCGTGAGCGATGCGCAGCAGCGTCGTGCGCAGCTCTGCGGCCTGCGAGCGGCCGAACACCTGCTCGAACCGCTCCTGCGCCGCCCGCCAGCAGCGCAGCGCCTGCTGGCTCTTGTGCCTGCCCTTCGAGGTCAGTACCACATGGCGCAGTCGCCGATCGGCGTCACCCTCCTGCAGCACCACCAGCCCGTCGCGCTCCAGCGGCCGCAGGTTATGGCCGAGCGCCGAGCGATCCATAACCAGCGCAGCCGCGAGCTCCGCCATGGTCGGCGGCCGTGCGTCCCGTGCGGCCAGTTCCACCAGTATCGTCAGCTGGGTTGACCGCAGACCGGTCTGCTCCAGCGCCGTATCGTAGAGCTGCGTCAGCCGCCGCTGCGCCTTGCGCAGCGCGGTCGCATTGCAGGGCGAACTGTCGCCCTCGGGTGTAGTGACTTTGGACATAGGCTGTACCGTCCAACGGCATAATAGGGCATATGCCCCTATATGGCAAGGGGCGCTGATTTTGGGTGATCAGCTCATCAACGTGCGTCGTACCGCCGTGCGCCAGCCATCGATCAGCGGCGCGCGTTCGTGCTGCGGCATGCGCGGCATAAATTGCGCACCGCGCGCCCAGGTCGCGGCCACGGCCGCCAGGTCCGGCCACACACCGGTCGCAAGTCCCGCCAGAAAACCCGCGCCCAGCGCGGTGGTTTCAAGCTCGCGCGGCCGCTCGACCGCAGCACCGAGCATGTCGGCCAGGAACTGGCAGAACCAGTCATTGGCGGCCATGCCGCCGTCGACCCGGATCGAGCGCAGCGCGGCGGCACCGTCGTGCGTCATTGCATCGCAAAGATCCAGGGTCTGGTAGGCCACGGCTTCGAGTGCAGCGCGCACCAGTTGCGCACCGGTCACATCGAGTGTCAGTCCGCAGATCAGGCCCCGCGCATCAGGTCGCCAGTGCGGTGCACCGAGTCCGACGAAGGCCGGCACCATGTAGACACCGTGGTTGCCCTGCAGGCTGGCCGCCACCTGATCCGACTGTGCGCTATCGGTGATGTGCTTCAACCCATCGCGCAGCCACTTGATGGCCGCACCGGCAACGAAAATCGAACCCTCGAGCGCGTAGCTGGCGCGCCCGTCGAGCCGGCAGGCGACCGTGGTCAGCAGCCGGTTTCCCGACGCCACGGCCCGCTCGCCGGTATGCAGCAGCATGAAGCAGCCGGTGCCGTAGGTGGACTTGGCACTGCCCGGCTCGAAACAGGCCTGGCCGAACAGCGCCGCCTGCTGGTCGCCGGCAATGCCGCCGATCGGAATGGATTTCTCGAACAGCCCCGGCGCCGTGCTGCCGTAGATCCCGCTGCTGTCATGCACCTCAGGCAGCAGGGAGCGCGGAATGCGAAACAGCCGCAGCAGCTCGTCGTCCCACTGCTGGCGATGAATGTCGAACAGCAGCGTACGCGATGCATTGGTCGCATCCGTGGCGTGCACCTGGCCGCCGGTCAGGCGCCACAGCAGGAAGCTGTCGATGGTGCCGAATGCCAATGCGCCACGTTCGGCGCGCGCGCGCGCGCCCGGCACGTTGTCCAGGATCCACGCCAGCTTGGTGGCGGAAAAATAAGGGTCGAGCAGCAGCCCGGTGCGCGCGCGCACCGGCGCCTCGGCGCCCTCGCGCTGCAGGCGCGCGCACTCGTCGGCAGTTCGCCGGTCCTGCCAGACGATCGCCCTGTGAATAGGTGCGCCGCTGTCGCGCTCCCATACCAGCGTGGTTTCGCGTTGATTGGTGATGCCGATGGCGGCGATGCCCCCGACGCCGACTCCGGATTGATCGATTGCGGCGCGCGCCGTAGCCAGGGTATCGCGCCAGATGTCCTCGGCATTGTGCTCCACCCAGCCGGAGGCCGGATAGTGCTGCGCGAACTCGCGCTGCGCCCTGCCCAGCGGCCGCGCCTGCCGGTCGAACACGATGCAGCGGGTGGAGGTGGTGCCCTGGTCGATCGCAAGCACGTGCCGGGGTTGGGCCATGCCTAGCGCTGCCACGGCGTCGCCGCCTCGGCGTCGATGCCATAGCGCTCGATCGCCTGCGCTGCGGACTGGCGCGCCACATCACCCAGCCGCGCCAGCGTGGCAAGGGTGGCGAGCACGATCGAGTGGCGGTCGACCTCGAAGAAGCTGCGCAGCGCCGGACGATTGTCGCTGCGGCCGAAACCGTCGGTACCCAGGGCGATGAAGCGCCCGCCGACATAGGGGGCGATGAGCTGCGGATACGCGCGCACGTAGTCAGTCGCCGCGATCACCGGCCGCGTCCCGGCCAGCTGCCGCTCGACGTGGCTGGTGCGTGCCGGCTCGAGCGGATGCAGGCGGTTCCAGCGCTCGATGGCGGCCGCCTCGCGTGCCAGCTCGGCAAAGCTGGTCACGCTGAACACCTCGCTGCCGACATTCCAGTCCTGCGCCAGAAGTTCCGCCGCAGCAATCACCTCGCGCAGGATGGCGCCCGAGCCGAGCAGCCGCAGCTGGCAACTCTGCTTCGCCGGCATATGGGTCGCATAGCGGTACATGCCCTGGATGATGTCGGGGCCGACGCCATCAGGCATCGACGGCTGGGCGTAGCTCTCATTCATCATCGTGATGTAATAGAACTCGTCCACTTGCTGTTCCATCATGCGGCGCATGCCGTGATCCAGGATCAGTGCCAGCTCATAGGCGAACGCCGGATCGTAGGCACGACAATTGGGCACCGTGGCCGCCGCGACGTGGCTGCTGCCATCCTGATGCTGCAGTCCCTCGCCGCCGAGCGTGGTGCGACCGGCGGTGGCACCGAACAGGAAGCCGCGCGTGCGCTGGTCGGCGGCGGCCCAGATCAGGTCGCCGACGCGCTGGAATCCGAACATCGAGTAGTAGACGTAGAACGGCAGCATCGCGATGCCGTGCACGCTGTAAGCGGTGCCGGCGGCCATCCATGAGGACAGCGCGCCAGCTTCGGTGATGCCCTCCTCCAGTAGCTGGCCGTCGCGCGCTTCTTTGTAGAACAGCATCGACCCGGCATCTTCCGGCTCATACAGCTGGCCGAGCGGCGAATAGATGCCGACCTGGCGGAACAGGTTATCCATGCCAAACGTGCGTGCCTCATCGGCCACGATCGGCACGATGCGCGGGCCGAGCGTGCGGTCGCGCAACAGGTTGCCGAGCATGCGCACCGCCGCCATGGTGGTCGACATGGGCTTGCCGTCGGCGGCGAGCGCGAACTGCGCGTAAGCGTCCAGTGGCGGAATCGGCACCGGCGCGCATTCGCGCCGTCGCACCGGCAGCGGGCCGCCGAGCGCCGCGCGGCGTTCCGCCAGGTAGCGCAGTTCGCGGCTATCCTCGGGCGGGCGGTAGAAGCGCAGCGCCGCGACATCCTCGTCCGACAGCGGCAACTGGAAGCGATCGCGAAATCCCTTCAGCGCCGCAACGTCCAGTTTCTTCGCCTGGTGCGCGGTCATGCGCGACTCGCCCACCCCTCCCATGCCGTAGCCCTTCTTGGTCTTGGCCAGGATCACAGTCGGCTGGCCGCGATGATCGCTGGCCGTGGCGAGTGCAGCATAGAGCTTGCGCAGGTCGTGGCCGCCGCGCTTGAGCGCGTCGATCTCGCCGTCGGTCATATGCGCTACCAGCGCCTGGATCTCGAGGTCCTTCTTGAAAAAGTGCTCGACGTTATAGGCGCCATCCTTGGCACCGAGGTTCTGGTATTCGCCATCCACGGTGGCCGCCAGCCGGCGCAGCAACGCGTGCTGCGTATCGCGCGCGAACAGCGCGTCCCACTCCGAACCCCACAGCACCTTGATCACGTTCCAGCCGGCACCGGCGAACAGCGACTCGAGTTCCTGGATGATCTGGCCGTTGCCGCGTACCGGACCGTCGAGCCGCTGCAGGTTGCAGTTGATGATGAAGGTCAGGTTGTCCAGCCGCTCGCGCGCCGCAAGGCTCAGCGCGCCGACCGATTCCGGTTCGTCCATCTCGCCATCGCCGAACACGCCCCAGACGCGCCGGCCGGCGGTGTGCGCGATTCCCCGGTCGGCCAGGTAGCGCAGGAAGCGCGCCTGGTAGATCGCACTGATCGGACCGATGCCCATCGAACCGGTGGGAAATTGCCAGAACTGCGGCATCAGCCACGGATGCGGGTAGGAACACAGGCCATCGCCGGATACTTCCTGGCGGAAATTGGCCAGCTGCTTCTCGGTAAGCCGGCCTTCCAGAAATGCGCGCGCGTACACCCCGGGAGCCGAATGCGGCTGGAAGTAGACCAGATCGCCGCCGCCTGCGTCGGCGCCGGCATGGAAGAAATGATTGAAGCCGACCTCGAAGATCTCGGCCGCCGAGGCATAGCTGGCGATATGACCACCGAGCTCGCCGTAGGCCTGGTTGGCGCGCATCACCATCGCCAGCGCATTCCAGCGCATGATCGCTGTCAGGCGTTCCTCGATGGCCAGATCCCCGGGATAGATGCCCTGGCGCTCCAGCGCAATGGTGTTGCGATACGCCGAGAACGGCGCCGCGGCCGCTACCAGCCCCAATTCTTTGGCGTGCTCATCGAGCGCCCGCAGCAGGAACAGCGCGCGCGAGGAGTCATCGACACGAATGACCGCGTCGAGCGATTCAATCCAGTCGCGCGTTTCCTCAGGATCGCTATCGGGCGCGTCACCGCTGGGCGGCGCGGCCGCGCTGCGATCCGATGCACTCATGCGTCTGTCCCCCTCGGAATGAAGTGCGCATCCTCAAGCAGCCGCGGCAGGATGCCAAGGTCCCTGAGGGAGAGAGACGGCCCGGTCGCGGCCTCGCACAGCCGCGACCGGGGAACCCGACAGCTACGCGATCGCGGCAGTCGAGGGCGACTTCCTGGTCAGCGCGCCCGCAAGCTTGCCGGACAGCATCCCGAAGATCGCTCCCAGGATCAGGGACACGACAAGCAGGATCAACGGGTTGGCGAAAGAACCTGAAGTAAGATTCTTCAACGGCCCGACGCCCGGATCGGCGGACGGCTGATGCAGCGAATAGGCGACGATCGCGGCATAGCCGTAGACATTCGCCGGTACCACCGACAGCAGATCGATCGAGGCGACGATGACCAGGAAGAACACGGTCACGCCAACCAGGATCGCCGGCCAGGCAACGCCCAGTGCCGGCACCGAGGTATTCACCACCAACAGCAGGACAATCCAACCGATGAACGCGCCGTAACAGGTGCCGGCTATGGTCCGGTTGAGCGCCTTACCGTCGGCGCCGCTATGGAAGTAGCAGCCCCAGGCGATGAACCCGGCCCAGACCAGCACACAGCCACTGAGTGGTCCGAGTGCCAGATAAGCCCATATGGCCCCCAAAATAGCGATGCTGAGTGCTAACGCTGCCAACTGTTTCATGTCTTTATCTCCTGATCGCGAGGAGTTTTTGGTTATCCAGACGGCACTGCGGATGAAGTGCTTCCCCGCTGATATTGTTAGACCGCAAGTCATACTAGCATGCGATTGAAAGTCCTACTCTTTTGCGCCCCTTCCGGGCGCTATCGCCCGCCAGGCGGCCGTCGCGCACGCGCAACGGCCGCGTCTGGCGGTCGGCGCCGCCTGAGTCTGCGCCGCAGACGCGGCGCGGACTGGTGTTGCGCATCTGCTACGCCGGCTGGCGGACGCGCCGGCTCCGGGCATCTTCCGCTGGCCGCCCTGCTGTTACTCGCGGTCTCTGCTTCAGCTCGCGCGCCGGCCGCAACCGCCGACAACCCCAGCGAGCAGCGCTGGCAGGCATGGGTGGTGCAGGCTGGCGCACAGCTTGATGCGCGCGCCGTCGCCGCGCTCCAGCAGGTGGCCGGCGCCGATCGGCGCCTGCTGGCGCTGCGCGCCTACCTGCGCGCCGGAGACTCGCTGGCCGGACGGTGGAGCTGGACGCAGGAACAGCTGGCTGCCTATCCGTCCAGCCCGGAGGGCAAGGCGGCAGCCGCCGACATTGACGCCGTGGCGGCGCAATTTGCCGCCACCCACCCCGGGTTCACACTGCGGGTCAATCGCATGCCGCGCAGCCTTGGGGTGCAGATCACGCACTGGAACGAAAACCGCTCGGTCGGCATCGCCGCCGCCGCACTTGCCAGCGCGCTCGATCGGAAGTTTGGCGCCGCCGCACCGCCGGATACAGCCGCGCTGCGCGCCGCACTGATTAACTGGACGCCGGGCACCGCCGCCGCCCTCGCCGCTCCCGGGCTGTCCGCACATGGCCAGGCGCGCGCATTCGACTTCCAGATAGAACACGGGGGCAAGATCATTGCCGGCCTTGACGCCGGCGTGGCGCGGCGGCAATGGGATGAAGCCGGCTGGACACAAGAGCTGCACGCCGCGGTCGCGGCGGTCGGCGGGCACTTCAGCGGCCCGCTGACCTCACCGTACGAGCCCTGGCACTACGCCTATATCGGAGCGCCGCCGGCTCAATGAGGGGAACGTACATGCTCGGGCCGCACGCCGAGCCCCAGCAGCTGCGCCGGCCAGCGCCGCAGCCACGCGCTGCGATCGAGCAGCCGGATCACCCATGGCACTTTCAATTCGCGCTGTGAACCGGTGACCGCCGGCTTCAGGACCCGGTTCTGCACCAGCACCTGCACGCGCTGGATCAGTTTTACCGGGAATAATCGCCGCCGTTGCACGCGCTCGAGGTGCTGGTCCTTGAACGTGCCGTTCTTGAGGCTTGCCGCCAGCAGATTGGCGGTCGCCACCGCGTCCTGGATCGCAAGGTTGATGCCAACGCCGCCGACCGGCGACATCGCGTGCGCCGCGTCGCCGATGCACAGCAACCCCGGCCGCCACCATGTCGTCAGCCGGTCCACCGATACGCTCAGCAGTTTGATATCGTCGAACGACTTAAGCTCCTGCACCCGGTCGGCGAGGAAATGCGCGGCGGCAGCGACGCGGCGCCGGAAAGCTTCGAGCCCATCGGCATGCACCTGCTCGATGCCGCCTTTGACGATGACGAACGCGCACTGCCAATAGCTGTCGCGATCGATTGTCACCAGCATCGAGTCGCGAGTGATTCTCCCGAGCACCTGCTGTGGGTCGCCGGCCTGCTTCGAGAGGCGAAACCACAGCACGTCGATCGGTGAGCCCAGCTCCTCGACCGCAAGGCCGGCGGCCTTGCGCACCGTTGAGCTGCGGCCATCGCAGCCGATCACCAGCTGGGCGTGCAGCTGCAGCGGCCCGCTGGGCGTGGTCGCCTCCACGCCCACCACCCTTCCGCCGCTCTCGATCAGCGCCTTCACCTCCGCCTGCATAATCACCTGCAGCGTGGGCAGCTCGCGCCCTTTTTCAGCCAGGAAATTCAGGAAATCCCACTGCGGCATGATCGCGGTGTACCGACAGACCGCCGGGATGTGCCGGAAATCCGCGATCTTGTAACTGCGTTCAGCGAACTCGAGACTCAAGGCGTGAAGTTCAGAGTGTGGCCGCCGCAGAAACTCCTGCAGCAGTCCCAGTTCGTGCATCACCTGCAGCGTCGAGGGATGTACCGTATCGCCGCGAAAATCACGCAGGAAATCGCCATGCTTCTCCAGCACGCAGGTCCGGATACCGGCACGCCCGAGCAGATAGCCAAGCATCATGCCCGCCGGGCCGCCACCGGCTATGCACACTTGCGGCTGCATCGCCGATCAGCTCACCGGGAGGATTTCCAGCGCGCCAACCCGGTCGGGATAGAAGGCCAGGTATCCCTGGATGCCCCTGACTGCGTCGTACGGCCGCTCATAGCTCCAGACGGCGTTCACCGAGCGCTCGCCGCCGGCAGGAATGCAGTAGTAGGAGCACTCGCCTTTGTACGGGCAATAGGTCGTGTGAGTGCTGCGTTCGAGCTGCGACATGTCGACATCGGCGCGCGGCAGGTACTGGATCGGCGGATATGCAGCCTCCTGCAGCGTGAGCGCCGCGCGGGTATCGGCAATGATCCGACCGGCCACGGCGACCGTGACGCGCGCGCGGCTTGGCGCCACAGTGATCGGATGGTCGGGGCCTGGAATCCTGATCGGCTTGTCCTGCATAGGGTGAATTCTAGCGGATTGCCGGACGAACCGGCTTGCCGGGCGCGGCGGCAATTCCCTAGACTGACTCACCATGACCGATAACCCAGCTGCGGCGCACGCCGCGCGTTGGCGTGCGCTGGCGGTGCTTTGCCTCGGTGTATTGATGATCGTGCTCGATATGACGATCGTCAATGTGGCGCTGCCATCGATCCGCTCCGACCTGGGGTTCTCCGACGCCTCGCTCGCCTGGGTGGTGAATGCCTACCTGCTCACCTCGGGAGGTTTTCTGCTGCTCGGCGGTCGGCTCGGGGATCTGTTCGGCCATCGGCGCCTGTTTCTGATCGGAATCACGATGTTTACCCTCGCCTCGCTCGCCTGCGGTCTGGCCGGCGGGCGCGCCTTTCTGATCGGGGCGCGTGCGTTGCAGGGCTTTGGCGGCGCCATTGTCGATGCGGTGGCACTGTCGCTGATCGTCGCTCTGTTCACCGAGATTGGCGAGCGCGCCAGGGCGATGGGGGTATTCGGCTTCGTGTGCTCGTGCGGCGGCAGCATCGGCGTGCTGCTGGGCGGCCTTCTGACCAGCGCGCTCAACTGGCACTGGATCTTCCTGGTCAACATACCCGTAGGCATCGCGGTGCTGGTTGCCTCGGTAAGACTACTGCCAGCCGCCGCTCCGCAGTTGGCCGGCGCCGCGCACCTGGATGTGGCTGGAGCACTGACCGTGACCAGCGCGCTGGTGCTGGCGATCTATGCCATCGTCAACGGCAACGACATCGGCTGGCTTTCCGGGCAGACACTGGGACTGCTCGCCGTCGTGGCCGTGCTGCTGGCGATGTTCCTGCTGATCGAGGTACGCGCGCCCTCGCCCATGATTCCGCTGCACCTGTTCAGGCGGCGCAATCTCACGGTGGCGAACATCGTCGGCGTGCTGTGGGCGGCGGCGATGTTCGCCTGGTTCTTCATGTCCGCGCTGTACATGCAGCTGGTGCTGGGCTACAGGCCGATGCAGGTCGGCCTGGCGTTCCTGCCGTCCAACCTGATCATGGCGGCCTGCTCGCTTGGACTGTCCGCAAAGCTGGTAGTGCGCTTCGGCAACCGCGTGCCGCTGGCCGTCGGGCTGCTGCTGGCGGCGGGCGGCCTGTTTCTGTTCGCCGGTGTTCCGCTGCAAGGCAGCTTCATCGCGAACGTGTTGCCGGGCATGATCCTGCTGGGCATTGGCGCCGGCATTGCATTCAATCCGGTGCTGCTGGCTGCGATGGGCGACGTCGAACCAACCGAGTCCGGTCTCGCTTCCGGCATCGTGAACACGTCCTTCATGATGGGCGGGGCCCTGGGTCTGGCAGTCCTTGCCAGCCTTGCCTCCTACCGCACTACGGCGCGGCTGGCGCAAGGCGCTGAACGCCTGGCGGCCCTCACCCACGGCTACCAGGCGGCGTTTCTGCTGGGCGGGATCTTCGCTGCGCTGGCTGCGCTGACCGGCGCCGCATTGCTGCGCAGCCCGGCGCCAGCCGCCGCAATTGTGTGACGGCGGTCACTTCCTGCCCGATTGGCTCATCCTCATTGCCGATTTGGGATTCGCGCAACGTCCGATTGCGCCAGGATTATCTAGTCTCGATTGATGACGATACGACCGAAGGTGATCGTGCTGGTGGCGTGCATGCTGGCGGCGCTGGGCGTGGTGCAGATCGTGGTCGAACACCGCATCCTGATGCCGAGTTTTGCCGAACTGGAGCGTGACGATGCACGCATCGCGATGCGGCGCATCAGCTCCGCGCTCGACCTGACACTCGACCGGCTCGCATTGTCGGCCTCGGACTGGGGCAACTGGGAAGATACCTATCGCTTCGTCGCCGATCACAACCCGGATTACGTCCGCGCCAACGTCACCACCGTGGGCCTGAAGCAGCTGCAGGTCAATGCGATGCTGGTGATCGATCCGGATGGCCGCTTCGTCATGGGCAGCGCCCTCGACCTGGCTTCGGAACAGCCGCTCGACCTCGATTTCAGCGCCCGCAAGGCGCTACCCGACGATTTCCCGTGGCGCGCCAATCTGCGCGACGGACACATCGCCAAAGGCTTTCTGCAGACTAATCGCGGCATCATGATGATCGCCGCCGCGCCGGTGCTCGATGGCAACGGCGGCGGCCCGCAACGCGGCATGGTGCTGCTCGGCCGCTTGCTGTCGGAAAGCGAGATCCAGCGCATCGCCTCCCAAGCGCAGGCGTTGCTGTCCACGGTGCCGGCCAGCGATGCACAGCCGCCGGGACAACTGGCCGAGACCGCAGATGTCACCCAGGTGTTTCGCACCGTGAACGACGTCTATGGACATCCGCTGACGGGACTGCGCGTGGACGTACCGCGGCGCATCACGCAGCGCGGCCATGCCGCAATCGCCTATGCCTCGGCCTGCCTTATTGCCGCCGCCATTGCGGTCCTGGCGGTGCTGGTGCTGGTGCTCAACCGCGTGGTACTGCGACCGCTGGCACGGGTGACCCGACATGCGGTCACCATCGGCAACGGTGAGGACCTGACCGCCCGGCTCGATCTTCAAGGCGACGATGAAATCAGCCGCTTGGCGCGCGAGTTCGACCGCATGGTGGAGCGCGTGGCCGATTCGCGCCGCCAACTGGTCGATCAGTCCTTCCAGGCCGGCTTTGCAGAACTCGCCAAGGGCGTGCTGCACAACCTGGGCAACGCCATGACGCCGATCGCAGTCAGGCTGTCGGGGCTCGACCAGCGGCTGCGGCAGGCGCCGAGCGCCGATGTCGAGCAGGCTGCCGAGGAGCTGCGCCGCGGCTGCGCCGCCAGCGCGCGGCGCGCCGACCTGGAGGAGTTTATGCGCCTCGCCTGCGGCGAGCTCGCGGTCACGGTCAAGGCCGCGGCCGAGGACGTCGCGGTACTGACCCGCCAGATGGCCATTGTGCAGGGCGCGCTGTCAGAGCAGATGCGATCGACCCGCAACGAGCACGTGGTCGAATCGGTTCGCCTGCCGGAACTCATAGCCCAATCGCTGGAAGTGGTGCCGGACAGCTGCCGCCAACGACTGGAAATCGTTGCCGACGAGTCGCTCAGGAGCGTCGGCGTCGTGCACGTGGCCCGCACGGTACTGCGGCTGGTGCTGCAGAACCTGATCATCAACGCCTCGGATGCGGTGTGCGACGCCGGCAAAAACAGAGGCGTGCTGCGGGTGAGCGCGGAGATCCTCCGCGCCGAACATCATGAGCAACTGCACCTGCACTGCCGCGACGACGGCGTCGGCATTGCCGCAGCCAACCTGGAGCGCGTATTTGAGAAGGGCTTCTCGACCAAATCCAAAGGTAGCAACTACGGCATCGGGCTGCACTGGTGCGCCAATGCCATCAGCGCGCTTGGCGGCCGCATATGGGCCGCGAGCGACGGTCCCGGACTTGGCGCATCCATGCATTTAATCCTGCCGCTGGTGACGCGCGATGACCGCGCCAGCGCCGAAGCCGCGTGAGGTCATCCGTGTCAGACCGAACCCGATCCCCGATCCGAGTGCTGGTCGTCGACGACGAAGCCGACGTCCGGGACGCCTACCGACAGATCCTGCTGCAAGCGGACGTCAACCGCGACCTGGCCGCATTTCGCGATCTGCGCACGCGCCTGTTTCGCAAGCCGGACGATGCCGCGGCCCCGCAGCCGAGCGCGCCACGCGCCGCGACCTTCGATGCGGTATTCCGCGACGGCGCCGAATCGGCGGTTGTGGCGGTCAGGGAGGCACTCGCCCAGGAGCAGCCGTTTGCGGTGGTATTTCTGGATATGCGCATGCCTCCGGGCCCGGATGGAGTGTGGGCGGCGGCACGTATCAGGGAGATCGATCCGGCCATAGAAATAGTCATCTGCACCGCCTATTCGGACGTCGACCCGTGCGAGATCGGCGGCATCGTGCCGCCGGAGGAAAAGCTGTCCTATCTGCAGAAGCCGTTCCATCCGCATGAAGTGCGCCAGATGACCATCGCGCTCGCCAGCAAATGGCGCGCGGAGCGCACCGTGGTCAAGCTCGCCTACTTCGACGCGCTGACCGGATTGCCGAACCGCGAACAGTCACGCAACCGCCTGGTGAGCGCGATCGAGGCGGCAAAGCAGCACGAGCGCATGCTGGCGGTGCTGTATCTTGACCTGGACAACTTCAAACGCGTCAACGACACCCTGGGGCACGCGGTTGGCGATGACCTGCTGCGCGTGGTCGCCGCGCGACTGCGAAGTTCGCTGCGCTATGGCGATGGCTGGAGCCTGGAATCGAGTGCGATTTCGCGCCCCGGGGACCTGGCGCGCCTGGGTGGCGACGAGTTCATGGTGCTGTTGCCCAACATACGCAAACCCGCCGATGCCGGCGTGATCGGCGAGAGGATCATCGCGGCGCTGCGCGAGCCGATGCAGCTGGCGCTCAATTCCCTGGTAGTCACGCCGAGTGTCGGCATCGCGATATATCCCAACGATGGCACCGACGTCGACGCGCTGCTGCGCAACGCCGACCTGGCGATGTATTTCTCCAAGCGTCGCAGCCCGGGCACCTATTCGTTCTACGACGCTGCGATGAACGCCACCGCGCTGCATCGCTTCACCATCGAGGACAAGCTGCGCGGCGCGCTGCAGCGCAATGAATTCAGCCTCAACTACCAGCCGCTATTTGATATCCGCACCGGTCACATCTCCGGCATGGAGGCACTGCTGCGCTGGACCAACGACCAGCTCGGCGTCGTGCCGCCGTCGGAATTCATCTCGGTGGCGGAGGAAACCGGCCTGATCCTGCCGATTGGCGACTGGGTGCTGCGAAGCGCCTGCGCCCAGGCCAAGGCCTGGCACGACGAAGGCCTGCCACTGATCCGCATGTCGGTCAATGTGTCCGGCCAGCAATTTGCACTCAGTGATTTTCCGGAACAGGTCGGCGCCATATTGCGCGAGACCGGACTGCAGCCTTCGAAACTCGAGCTGGAAATCACCGAAACCCTGATCATGAACGATGAAACCTGGGCCGAACGCGCGGTCAACCGCCTCAAGGCGCTCGGCGTCGCGCTGGCGATCGACGACTTCGGCACCGGCTATTCGAGCCTCGCGCGCCTGCGCCGATTCGCGGTCAACCGGCTCAAGATCGATCGCTCATTCGTCACCAGTCTCAACGAGTGCAGTGACGACCGCGCCATCGCGGCTGCCATCATTGCCATGTCGCGATCGCTGCGCATCGATGTCACCGCCGAAGGGGTCGAGAACATATCGCAACTGATGTTCCTGCAGGAGCATGACTGCCACGAGGCGCAGGGATACCTGCTGGGCGAGGCACTGCCGGCGGGCGACGCCGTGCAGCTGCTGCGGCGGGTGGACGCTGTGCTCGACGGCACTCGAACACAGCGTCTGAAGGCGCTGATCGGCTGATCCGCGGCACTGTACCGCGGCATCATCCCTAAAGTACCATTCACCGCGCGGCCGCGGGCCGCACCCGACCTTAACCATGGGCAAGATCGATAAAAGCACCGCGCCGCGCCAGACCGGCTCCGCCTATCCGCCGCCATTCGACCAGCCGTGTCGGAACCGCGTGCGCCAGGCGCTGGGCGAGGCAGCCAAGCTGGCCGATTTCGGCGTCAACCTGCTGTCGCTGCCGCCAGGTTCCTGGTCGAGCCAGCGCCACTGGCACAGCGAGGAAGATGAATTCGTCTGGGTCCTGCAGGGCGAGGTGGTGCTGGTCGGCGACGGCGCGGAGCAGATCCTGCGCAGCGGCGATTGCGCCGGGTTCAAGGCCGGTGTCGCCGACGGCCACCACCTGCAGAACCGCACCGCAAGTCCGGCACTGGTGCTGGAAATCGGCTCGCGCCGGCCGCGGAGCGACCACGCCGAATATCCCGACATCGACCTGCGCTGGACACCCGACGGCTATACCCGCAAGGACGGCACGCGCTACTGAGCCGGCGCGCCGGTTTGCCGGTGGGTCAGGAGAAACTGGCCGGCTCGGTGGCGCCCGCCCCGGTCTCCGCCTGCGCGAAACGCTGCGCCAGGGTCTCGAGCAAAGTTGAGCGCAGCGCATCGCGACTGGCTGCATCCGGCGCCTTCAGTCGCAACTCCAGTACCGCGGCGCTCGGTTCCATCCGCACCAGATAGCAACCGCTGACGGCCTTCTCGCCAACCGCCGCAGCTGCAACGTTGATCGCAAGCCTGCGAGCCGCTTCCAGATCGGCAGCGCGGCTGATGCGGATCGTGATCGACATCTGCCACGGCGTGAAGGTCTGGCTCAGGTTGATCATCACCTGGCTGGCCGCGATGCTGTTGGGAAGCACGATCAGGCGGGCGTCGGGCGTCCGCAATGTCGTATAGCCGAGCGAAATCATCTCCACCGTACCGATCTCGGTGCCGGTCGGGGACGCCATCTGCAGCGTGTCGCCGAGCCGGAATGGCCGGTAGATCGTGATGGCAACCCCGGCCACCAGGTTGCCGAGCGTGCTCTGCGCGGCCAGGCCGATCACCACCGAGGCGATGCTGGCGCCGGCGAGCAGTGCGGTGCCCATCGCGCGCAGCACCGGGATCAGGTGCGCGTACAGGATCAGCATCAGCACCCAGATGAACGCCGAGGCCAGCTGTTGCACGAAGCTGATTGTGGTCCGATCGATATGCGCATGGCGCGTCATCGCCACGTGCACGGCCGTGCGCAGGCCGCGCGACATCAGCATGGCGGCGATCACAAACACCACCAGGTAGATCAGCGCCCCGATCAGGCTGTTGGGACTGAGCGTGGACAGTACGTCGTGTTCACCGAGCTTCAGGTCGTTCATCGCTGCAGCGCCTGATCAACGCTCATCTAGGCCACCTGGTCGGTCCAGACCCGGAAACTGCTCAGGCTGCCGGGCCCGAATGCGGTGCTGATCGCCACATCCGCCGCGTCGCGGCCGTGGGCGATGAGGATGCGGCCGATACGCGGGTGATTGTGGCGCGCGTCGAACGCATACCAGGCACCGCCCAGATAGGCCTCGAACCAGCCGGAGAAATCCATCGGCGCGTCCACCGGCGGCACGCCGATGTCGCCCAGGTAGCCGGTGCAGTAGCGCGCCGGAATGTTCATGCAGCGGCAGAAGGTGATGGCCAGGTGCGCAAAATCGCGGCACACGCCGTTGCGGTCGGTGTAGGCCTGCATCGCCGATTTGGTCGACCTGGCGTACTGGTACCCGAACAGCAGGTGATCGTGCACGAAGTCGCAGATCGCCTGCACCCGCGGCCAGCCGAGCGGCGTGCCGCCGAACAGGCTCCAGGCGATATCGGCCAGGCAATCGGTCTCGCAGTAGCGGCTGCCCAGCAGATATACGAGTGTGTCCTCAGGCAGATCCTGCACCTCGTGCTGGCACGCGCCGGGCATCACCGGCTCGGGCACACCCGAATCCTGCACGATCGCATCCGCGGTCAGACGGATACCCCCCGCGGGGGCGACCAGGCGAGTGCACCAGTTGCCAAATCTGTCGCGGTACGCCGTCAGCGGCACCGGCGGATCGGTCTGCAACAGGTCGGGGCGCACCAGATCAGCGGCCCGGCTGTGATGAATGTTCAGCACCAGGATCATCGGCGTGGGCTTGGGGAATTGATAGATCAGCTCATAGCCAGCCCGGATTTGCATTGCCATCCCTCATAAGAGTCCAGAAGCACCGATCGGCGATCCGGAACGCGCGTTGATGAGCCAGTCGGCCGACGACTTGGAGGTAGCAAA
>Ga0181537_10000366_pt1 | contig 42791 bp, 27 predicted proteins | sample PEATcosm2014_Bin_39_FD_119765 | JGI IMG/M metagenome (GOLD analysis project Ga0181537, IMG submission 119765) | Peatland microbial communities from MTU Mesocosm Facility, Houghton, MI, USA - PEATcosm2014_Bin23_10_metaG | ecosystem: Environmental > Terrestrial > Soil > Wetlands > Peat | place...
CCCGCGATCACTCCCTGGAAGCAGAATAATATGCCCGATTGCACGAGTGGTGGCGGTAACGGCATCATTCTCTTCGATCATTTGGCCTCGGTCTGGATTATTGCCGTGCGTCAGGGCGGGCCGAATTATTTTTTCTGTATCGCGGTTTCAAATACCGACGATCTGACGTCGCCAACTTTCGCCTGGTATACCTATGAGTTTTCGCTCAACTCGATTCTGAATATCAACGGCATTAACTACTACCCTGACTATCCCAAGATCGCCACCTGGCCCGACGCATATTACGTGACCATGGACTTGGAGAACCCGGGCAAGGGATATCAGGAGAATGGCATTGTTGCGTGTGCCTTCGATCGGGCCGATATGTTGACGGGCGCACAGATGCTCACGCCGCAATGCTTCAGCAATTCGAGCACGAATGGATGGTATCTGGCGCACAGCCTATTGCCGGCGGACATTGACGGCACAACGCCGCCGGCGCCGGGTACTCCCGAAGCCTTCGTCAGTATTCAAAATCCGGCGAGCGGCGCGACCACTTCCAGTTCGATGAACCTCTGGCAATTCCATGTGGATTGGAGCAATCCAGCGAACTCGACCTTTACGCAGAGCAGCATCGCCGTGCCGGCATATCAGCCAGGCTGTTATACGACGAAGCAGCCAACCGACACCTATTGCGTCCCGGAGGCCAGTTCGTCGCAGACGAAAAATCGTATCGATTCCGTGGGTGACCGGCTGATGCATCGTTTTGCCTTCCGGCAATACCCCACCTACTCTTCCTACCTCGTGTCGCACGACATTCAGGTGTCGCCGACGTCGATGCAGACGGGCATCCGGTGGTATGAATTGCGGCCCAGCGATGGAGTGTTCAGCGTGGCCAACTCGGGCACCATTAGCCCGGATAAGACGTATTTCCGCTTTGTTCCGAGCATTGCCCAGGACAAAACGGGCAATGTGGCTGTGGGATATAGCGGGTCTTCGTCCGGCATTCATCCGGCTATTGCATTTTCGTATTTCAATTTGCCCAAAAGCAGTGCAGCGAAAGAAGTCTTGATCCTGGAAGGCGCGGGCGACGAGGAGAATTCGTCACACTGGGGTGGTTACACCAGCATGACGGTTGACCCGACCGATGATTGCACCTTCTGGTACGTCAATGAGTATTTGAACGCCAACCAAACGGGTACGACGCACGTCTGGAAGACCCGACTGGCGCACTTTTTGCTACCGGGGTGTTCATAAGAAATCGAGGTTCGAAACTGTTGTGTTGGAGAGGGGCCAAGAGTAGGATTTAGGAGCGCCCTTTCCCCCAGAGTAAACAAGTCAAGCGATGGAGACTATGAGGGCACAAATGATTAAATCGGAAATAGTCACACGTGGCATGCGCAGCCTGATGATGCTGGCGGCGAGTGCGAGCTTTTGCCTTGCAGCGGCAGCGCAAAACTACACGTTCACCGAATGGGCAACTCCCAGCTTGAGCAGCCAGCCGCTGCACATTGCCGTGGTGAGCAACACCCAGTTCTATTTCACTGAAAGCTCCAAGAACCGGATCGGCGGTGTGAACCTGGCGACGAGCCAAAACGGAGCCAATCCGGTTACAGAGTGGCCTTTACCTGCGGGTTCGATGCCCCACTCGATTGTGCTCGATGCAAACGGGAACCTGGCGTTTTGCGCTTATGGCGGCAACTTTGTAGGCGTATTGACTCCCACGGTTGCGCCGAAGCCTCCCAATAGTCCGTTTACATACTACGTGCTGCCGGCTGCCGGCTCCGGTCCGATCCATCTTGACACGGAACTCGACGGGGTTGGTTCACCAGAGTATTTTTTGAGCGAGGCTATCGCCAATAAGATCGCTTTGCTTGACCCTGCGATGGGAACTTTTACGGAGTGGAGTGTGCCAACAGCCAGTTCAACACCCCGAGGTGTGAGCATAGGCGCGGGAACCCAGGTCTTCTTCGCCGAGCTCGCGACTCATAAGATTGGCATGCTCGACACTTCGACGAACATTATTACGGAGTGGACGATTCCCAGTGTCCGCCAAGTCGAACACCTGCATTATGTGAACGGCTTAGTTTACTTCGGCGATCTGGCCACGAGCGTGGTCGGGATTTTGAACCCGAATGCAACGACGAATAATGTGACCGAATGGACTGTGCCGACGCTGGCTGCTGATATTCCGGATGTTTACGTGGTGGGAACCACCTTCTACTTCTCAGAGCGCGCCAGCGGCAAAATCGGTTTCCTTGATCCTTCGCAGCAGGCTGGGACGTTGAAGACCGCGAAGCAAGCGCAGACGGTGGCGACGCCGGTTGTCAGCCCCGCCACCCCAACGCCGGCCACCTTAAATCACAAGACGACGTATGTAACCCCGACCGTAACGAATGTTGCGGGCGTCGTGACGGGAGGTTTCACGGAGTGGACCATCCCCTCGACCGAGCCGGGGCCACTAGGCATACTCGGACAAGGGTCGGCCAACCCGATTTTCTTTGCCGAATATTTCGGAGCTAGAGTGGCCATGCTTGCACCCCAGAGCTCCAACGCGCCGAGCTTGACGGCCAGCAGTTACGCGGAACATTCGGCGCAACAAGAAACCACAGGAAAGTAACAGTAAAACCTACCTCAACACCACATTGACCGGGCTTTTCTTCTGCCGGTCAATGCGTTTTCTTCGCCTGAGTTTCCAGCAAAATTGGTTTGCGTCCGACGGGCACGGTGGTGTTCACGACTGGGTGAACATTTCCTTCGAGATCGGTCCATTGTGTAAACTCGGCGGCAACCTTTTGCCCGGCAGTCCCGCAGGGATCTGAGCCGGGGCAGTCTTTCGAAGTGTCGTACATGACCAGCATGGTTTTGCCCTGCGAGTCTTTAAGCTTGCAGGTGTAAAGCGTCCCGTCCGGGGTGCAGGGCTGGATCATAGTCGCGCCCTTGCCCGCCGTCCAGGCGTAGATTTCGCGGAAGGCCATGCCGCCTTTATTGAGATGATCGTCCGGGTCACCCTGATGGCCGGCGAGCAACGCGAACGGGGCTCCGAAGTCCCAGCCATACCACGCAACCAGTGACGTGCCCCGGCCCATGAATTGAAGCAAGTAACGGGCGACGAAAGCGGCATGGCGGTCGTCATTGGTCAACGCATCTTCGCTTGTTGAGGGCAGGCCGTCGCCGCCTTCCGTCATCCAGATCGGCTTGCCACTATTGCCAGTGCGGCGCACGATGGCATTCACGTTGGCGGTGAGATTGGGAACGTTATAGCGAATCGCTTCCCGAGGCAATTTGCTGTCAAAGAGAGGATCGACGGGGTCGGGGAATCCGTATCCGTGATAAGCGATGATGTCTGCGTATTCGCCGCCACCGTCGGCAAGATAACGCTGCATCAGACTGCAATCGTCGTCTGTGCAGTGCTCAGAATCGATGACACGGCGATAGCCGAGGATGCTCGCAGAAGTAAATGCGGGCGAGATGAATTGGGCCGTGGGATCCAGAGGCTTGATAGTGTTGCGAATATCGCGGCACATAGCGCCCAGTTGCTGCATGGTGCCTTTGTATTCATTGCGGACATCGGGTTCGTTCCAGCACTCCCAATATTTGACGTGCCAGCCGTTGGCGGTCGCGTGGCGATAGACCGCGGTGACGAAATCTTTCAGATACTGATCGGCGCCATCAACATCGGACGGCGGGAATTCGCTGCTGGTGTTTCCGTTCGCGAAATCGGGTGTGTCAAAGACGGTATAGATGACTTCCTGATGGTGAGCGGCGGTCTGGCGCAAGTAGCCGTCCAGGCGTTCCCAGTGGTAGCAGGGATCCTGAGGATCTGCGCCATGACGGGGAGGGCAGTTGGAGCCGTGAAGGTTGGAACCAACCGCGATCTGGTCCCAATTGACCTGGGCTCCGAGACTGCGCCATACGCCAAAATCCACCGGGGCCGCAGATCCCCGGCAACAGTCATTGGGCCAGGGTGATTGCTGGCCGCCCACGTGCGATGCTTTGTTCATGTCAAGAGCGAAGAAGTCGCGGGTGATTTGCTGGGCGGACGACAAAGACGAAAAGCATGACAAGAAAAACAGCGCAAGAATCAGTGGAGAGGCGAGGCGATATCGCACGGGCTTGGTCACGTAGGCCAGTCTAGCGCAACTGCTTTTCGGCATGCCCAAAAAATCTCCCGCATCAGCCGGGCCTCGCGAACACGGCCGATTCACATCCCGCATTATTGGAGCAACACAGGCTTTGCCCCGACGAGCACTGCCCCTCCCGAGATGCCACTGGTGCAGGGATTGCCCGCCAGATCTGTACATCGCGTGAACGAAGAGCCGGACGGAATCGTGAAAGTTGTGTTGCCGCAGACATCATTGGAACAACTGTTGACGTTGGCTGCGTCCCACACGATTAGCTCAGATGCGCCCGAGCTGCCTTTTAGAGGGCAAGTGTAGATGGTGCCGCTGGCATTGGAACATCCGGATGTGTAAGTGGCACCGACAGTCCAGGCGTAGAGCTGCTGCCAGGCGACGCCAGCGGGGTTCAGGGCCGTGCCGGTTGCATTCGGATCATCGCCGGGATAGTCCACGAGGTTGATCCCGTTGCCGAAATCCCATCCCCAGTACGCAAATGTGGCCACACCTGCCGACTGCTGCAAGATGGAGAAGCGGGCGAGGAAGGCGGCATGAAAATCGGGATCGGAAATAGCCTGATTGCCTGCGTCGTCACTGCCTTCCGTATCCCAGAGGGGCATGCTTGCGGCCGGCGTGCCACCGAGCGCGTCCTTGAGCGGGTTTACGACACCGATGGCGACATCTTCGGCGCTCGAGGCGGTGCAATTGCTGGCATCGAGGCAGACATAGCCGTGGAAGGCCACGATGTCGGCGCTTTGTACATTTTGCGGATCGGAGAGCCAGGTACTGAGCCATGTAACCACGTTGTTATTGCCGGCGTCGGTCGGACGCGTGGGAGCTGGCGTGGTGAATTTTGCGCTGGAATCCAGCGATGAAATGGTGCTGCGCAGGTCAGCGCACATGGTGCTCAAATAGCTTAGAGCCTGCGTGTCAGAGCCATAATATTCACTCTGAATATTCGGTTCATTCCAACATTCCCAAGTCGCGATGTGCCAGCCGTTAGCGGTGACGTGCTGATAAACGGCGGTGAGAAAATCCTTCCAATAAGTGTCGCCCGTCGCGACATCAACCGGCGGGTAGCAACCGCCCGTGGTCTGGCCGCCGACCGTGTTGGCCTGACAGGTTGCGCCTGGTTGCTGGGAGATGCTTGTGGGCGTGTAATAGGCGGTAAAGAGGATCTTTTGCCCGTTGGCAGTTGCTAACGAAAAGTAATTGTCGAGCGAACTCCACTGGTAAGAAGGATCAGTAGGGTCACTGGTCGGGTTGGCTGGTGGCGTGGGTTGCAGGTCACTCCAGCGCAACCTGGCGCCTAAGGTCCTCCAGATGCCGAATTGAACGCCCAAGGAGTTGGGCCATGGGTTTGCCGGCCCCATATTGAGGGCGAAGTACGTATCCTGGGGCGTACCGCCGCCTGTGGTACCACCGCCGCCACCGGGCGATTGTACGTTGCCGCTGGCGGCGCCTCCGCCGCAGCCCGTAGCAACAAGCGCGGCAGCAAAAATTGTCACGATCGCGAATACCTGCACTTGGGGGAGTTTACACATGTTAGGTCTCCGCAAAAAAATATATCAACTACTAAGGTTACGTTGACTTACGAGTCTTCCGGAGCTACTGTGCAAACCCTTGCACCATGAAAAAGTTGCGCTGGATTCTCCCCTGGCCGAGCATAAAAAAACCGCTGGGCCGGCGGTCTGAGTGGACCGAGCTTCAGCGGTTAGGATGCTAACGAGATGTTGAACTGTGCGTTTACGCGCCGGAGGAAGTCAAAGGCTTTTCGAAAACAATCCCCAGGGCGAAGCGGCCTGTCGGCAGCGTCTGGGCTCGAACAACATTTCCGGTGCCATAGAGCCGAACCGTTTCTACACCATCCTTTTTCAGCGAAATAGCCACGTGGACGGTACGACCTTCAGCAATAGCGATGTCTGTAGTCAGAAACACGCTGTTTACGCTCGCATTCAAAGTGAATGCCGGGATCTCCGCGGAGAGAGTGTTCTTGTGGCGAATCACGGCGGATTGGCGCAGCGGAAAACGGCGGGACTTACGCCGTTCCGGGCGCGGCATGAGGAAGTCGCGATCCGCGGAAGAGAAAATTCGGTCGGGAGTGGATGTTGATAGGGTCACGTTCAATCACCATTCCAGGCGTTTATGCCCGAGTGTGTGGCATTGGCCTGCAGTTTGTGGTTGCTTTGGCGCAGTGAAGTTCAACAGGGACGATTACAGCTGGCGCAAAGCCTGCTTGAGAACTTTTCCTGCATTGTTTTTGGGAAGCGCCGTCAGGATTACGTACTCTTTGGGGTTCCACTTTATCGGGAGATTCTGACGGCAAAACTGACGCAGCTGGTCTTCAAAACTGGGAGCCTTTGAGTCGCGAGGTACAACGAACGCTTTAATGGCTTCGCCAAGAACTTCGTCCGGGATTCCTATGACTGCCACCTCGAGCAATCCCTCGAATTCGAGCAAATGCTCTTCAATGGTTTGACCACTGACGCGTTCCCCCCCGCATTTTAAAAAGTCACGTGTGCGGTCTAGTAAATAGAGGAATCCATCTTCGTCCACCGTGCCGATATCGCCGGTATGTAACAAACCTTGCCGAAATGCGGACGCGCCGTCATCTTCATCGCGCCAGTAACCCATGGCGACATTGTGGCCTTGGGCGACGATTTCGCCAGGCTCGCCGGGCTTAACCTCGATTCCCGCTTTGTTGACGACCCGGATGCTGACGCCTGGAATCGCCTTGCCGATGGAGTTCGGCTTGGCTACGACATCGCCGGGAGGCAGGCAGGTCAGACGGGCGGTTGCCTCGGTCTGGCCGTACATGAGATAGAGATCGGTATCCGGCAAGGCCGCTTTGAGCTCGCGCACGAAGACTGGCGCCAGATGTCCACCGGCTTGCTGCACATAGCGCAGATGCGGGAACTTCATGCGGGGAAGGCTCGACTTGCGCAACAAGATCTGGAAATGGCTTGGAACTCCGGCAAATCCCGTGCACTCTGTTTCAATCATGCGGTGCAGAACTTTGTCGGGGTACATAAAACGCGAATCGATGACCAGACTTCCGCCCAAGCGCAGATGCGTGTGCAAGAGTGACGCGCCGAAGCAATAGTGGAACGGCAGAACCGTCATGATGCGATCTCGCGAGCTTAATTGGAGGCTGGAAATAATTGATTCTGTATTGACCGCGATGTTGCCATGCGACACCATTACACCGCGGGGTCTTCCGGTAGAGCCGGAGGTAAACATCAGACTCGCAAGATCATTCGATGATGTTTCCGGTAAACGCTTATCTGCAGATTCAATTGTGTTTGCATGCTCAAGCACGCATTTAAAATCAAAAATTCCTGACGAAGAACAGCCCTCCGCATCGCTGACCTTGAGCATGTCGGGGATTCGACTCGCATTATTAATCGCTTTGTGCTGGAGAAATCCGAAGCGCGGCTGCGTGAGTTGAGCGATGGGCTCCAAAGCCTCCTGGTCGATCGCCGCAGGCAAAGGAACCACAACCAAGCCCGCGCGAATCGCTCCGAGGTAACTGACGACCCAGAAAAACGAGTTTTCGGCAAGCAGCAGAACGCGGTCACCTTTCTTGCCCCCGTGTTCAAGAAGAAAGGAGCAAACCGCGGCTACCGCGGTTTGCAGCTGGCCATAGGTGTATGACGCCTGCTGCGTGAGGAGCGCAGTGTGAGCAGGCTCCTTCGCCGCGAGCAGAGAGTCGGCCACGTTCATAGTGTTACGGTGACGCCAGTTCAGCGCGGCGATGGGTTCGAGCGCAGCTGTCATGTTAGGAGATCGTAGGGACGGCATTATTTAATTTCAGGCACGGGAGCCATTAATAGAGGAGCAAGATGGAGATAGCGTGTGGCGTGCCGTTTTGCATCTATCATGCTGAAAACCCGCTCGACTTGCGCCTCTGGAATTCCCACGATAGGGGCGAGCACCGCGGCCGGGATGCCATGGTTCTTTCCATAAAGGCATAAGTCCATTTTTTCGAGCGGAAGGGAAAAATAAAATTCCTCTTGCGTCTGGGCCAACGAATAGGTATCGGTCGTGGGCACGCGGCGCTGAATCTCCTCGGGGACGCCTAAGTACGAAGCAAGCTGAAAGACTTGCGACTTGTACAAGTGCGCGATGGGTTTGAAGTCTGCGGCGCCGTCCCCGTACTTGACGAAGAAGCCTTGATCATATTCCAAGCGATTCGGTGTGCCCGCGACCGCATAATGCTTCAAATCAGCGTAATAGTATTCGATCATCTTGCGGGTGCGCTGTTTCAGATTCGTCGAGGCGAGGATGCCCATGTAGGCTTCCGCAGTCAAGCGAACCTGCCTTTGCGGACCGTTGGGCGGCTGCACGACGAGTGAAAAAATCGGATATTTTCCCGAGGAGAGAAGATCAGGCAGTACCATCTTGCTTTTCCACCCGGGGCCATATTCTGGAATAACCCGGCGAATGGCTTGATCGCGCCGCTCGTAGCAACGAGCTGCCCGCAGAATAGGCTCGATATCTTCCAGCTTGGAATCGGCACCGAGCGCATCCGCCACGAGACGCCCCAGACGTAAACTCTCCGGCGAAGAATCGGCTTCCGGCGTGAACAGCAGGAGAACACGCTCTTTGCCCAGCGCGCGGACGCAAAGAAAGGCAACAACCGAGCTGTCGATTCCTCCGGAGACGCCGATGACTGCGCCCTTGCAACGGAGTTGATGGGCGACGGCCTCGCGGATGGCGGCGACAATGCGGTCAGTTTCGGCCGCCGCATCGATACGAAGCGCATCGTGCGAAATGGCAACGGTGGGTTGCATGGCGTTATTTAGGGTTCGACGTTAGAGTCGCACTATCGTTGGGCTTGCGCCTGGGCGACAGCAAGTGCAGGGACTCTCCGTTGCAAGAAGCGAACCAGCGAGTTCACGGAGTCGAGATTCTCAGGAATCAATTCATCCGGCCCCAGCTCGATCCGATATTTCTGCTCGAGGAACGAAACCAGCTCAAGTATGCCGGTCGAATCGAACGTGCCTTTTTCAAGAAACGAATCGTCGTTGTCGAGAGCGCTCTCGTCGCCCAGTAGGAATTGGCCGACGATGAAGCTGCGAATTTCCTGTTCAATGGATGGCATAGGTTGCCGGCTGGTGCGGGGCGACCAGTTGCTGCATCAGCAACCCGGTCGAAACCACGCCTACCATGGCCATGTTGTCTTTCACACTCATGGCTCGGCCGCTCCGGAATTTTTCCGCGAGAAGGTGAACAGGGGAAGGATCAAAGATCCCGTCTCGCAATATATTCTGCCGCGCGAGCACTTCCGCAACGTACCCCGGGGAGTTGGGTGTTGCGAAACTGGCCCCATCCGGAGCGCGATACGGTTGCTTCGGGCGCTGAAGGATGGATTCGGGAAGCAAGTCTTTAGCGACTTTCTTGAGCAAAAACTTCTCATCCAGAACCCGCATTTTCAGCGCTGGTTCCAATTTCTGGCAGAATTCTACCACGCGATGGTCGAGAAAGGGATAGCGGGCTTCGACCGAGTGGGACATGGCCATTCGGTCGGCTTGGGCCGAAAGTAGGTATCCGGGAAGCAGATATTTTGTCTCCAAATACTGCGCCTGGCAGAACCCCGGCCAGGCATCATAAGCGGCGGGAAGAGACGACCGCAGATCGTCATAAACGTCGTAAGTCCCTAAATAATCTTTAACTTCCCGTGAATATAAGGATTTCAATTTGGCCGTCAGCTGCCACCGCGGCAGGTGAGAGAAGAACGGACTAGCAACGTCCACCCCTTCGACGCGGAAGAAACTGGCGAGATAGGCGGACGGCTGCTTCCGGATGTTTTCCATATACGGATACAGCTGCCTCAACAAGCCCGGCCGGATGCGGGAGTGGGGCTGGCGCGCCCAGAAACGTCGAATCTTGGCTTCCTTGAAAATGTCGTAACCACCCAGAATCTCATCGGCGCCCTCGCCGGTGAGAACAACTTTGTACCCGCTGTCGTGGACAAGTTTTGACAGAAGAAATAAAGGAGCGGGCGCGGTGCGGAGCACCGGTTGTTCAGTGTGCAGGACAACTTGGGAAAAGACGTCGGCGATGTCGCGAGTCGTGCAGCGAATCTGCGAGTGCGCTGTCTCTAAATGCTTGCTAACGATCAACTGATGCCGGCTCTCGTCGAGATGTGAGTCTTCGAATGTAACCGAGAACGTGCGCAGCGCAGATGGGGCGAAGCGCTTAGCGAGCGCCGCGATGACACTCGAGTCAATGCCGCCACTCAAGTAAGCGCCAACAGGAATATCGGCCCGCAGGCGGAGGCGCGTGGCGTCAGATAGCAGAGCGAACAATTCCTCGGACTTCGCTTGGACGCACTTGTCATTCCAGGCATCGCAAGGCTCAATCTCTGAAAAATCGGGGGTCCAATATTCATTGATGCGAATCCGTCCATCCTGGACGACGAGATTGTGCCCCGGAGGCAGTTGGTGGATATCGCGAAATGCAGTTCTCGGCGGCAGCGTGACCCAGAAGGTAAATATCTGATCAAGCGCTTTAAGGTCCAGTTCGCGGGAGACCGCAGGATGGGCGAATAGGGATTTAATTTCTGACGCAAAGAGAAATTTGCGATCCGCAACCGTGTAAAAAAATGGCTGAATACCAACGCGATCGCGGGAAGCAAAGAGTTTTCGCGAACGCGCATCCCAGATGGCGAAGGCCCACTGTCCGTTGAGACGGAGCACGCAGCGCTCGCCTTCGGCCTCATAGAGATGCAGAATCACTTCCGTATCGGAGCGAGTAGAGAAGGAATGTCCTTTGGCGAGAAGTTCCTCACGCAATTCAACATAGTTGAAGATCTCGCCGTTGAAGGTAATCCAGAGTGAACCATCGGCATTGGACATGGGCTGCGCGCCGCCCGAGAGATCCAGAATGCTCAGGCGGGTATGCGCGAGGCCAGCCTCACCATCAAGATGCAGGCCACTCGCGTCAGGGCCGCGATGGATGAGCGTATCCGCCATTTTTTTCAGGAGATCGGAACTGGCTTTCTCGCCTTGTAATCCGATTATCCCTGCAATGCCGCACATAATTTATTCTCTTAATTCGAAGAATAGTCCGGCTATAGACTGCCATCGCCGTCAAACGACGAGGGATCCCAGCACGCCGGATCTTTCAATTGCTCCGACAATTGGGGGTGGTTCTTGTTCACCTTGTAGAAATAGAGCCAGCAAGGTAATTCCCGTTGATGGGGCGCGATCCGGGCCAGCACGCGTTGCTTTGCGGCCGCAAATCCGATGGCTTCGAGCATGTGGATCTTGTGTGCACGGCATTCTTGCAGGGCCAGCGCAACCAGGGGAACCAGATGCTCCGCGTTTCCGTCTCGCGACTGAAAGTCCACAAGGCGCATGCGGTTTAAGCCGACTTCGTGGTTGTCCTGCCGGAGAAAGACGGCGTACGCCAGCAACTGGCGATCTTGCGCGATGGCGGCGATCCAGGCGGCGCCAGACTCTAGGGCATATTTGAAATGCCAGTCGAGCGTTTCACGCGAGCGTACACCAAGCACAGAACCTGAACGGTTGCTCAGGCTCCGCCAGAACTCATCGAAATCTTCATCGAAGCGGTTGCGGAGACTCAACTGTAGTCCTCCGCGGATCTTGGTCGTGGGACGGTGCCTGATCGCGTCCTTCGCGGCTAAGGCCGCTGCGATGGGATAACTCAGCCAGCGGGGCCATTGTTTTTGCCTCAACATGCGGGAAGCAAAGTTGGGATAATCGATCACCCAGAAGGAGGCGCGATTCCAAGCCCCCGACGGTACGGGAAGAAAATGAAACAACTGGTGTAGCGGCATGCCGTTGGCATTGACCGACGTATTTAGAAAGATGTCCGGGATGGATTGATTGCAAAAATGGCTGAATAAAGGGAACGCATAGCTGCGATATGGTTCATCCACGACCAACCCGCCGCCACTTGCGGCCAAGAGCAAACGCCCTTTGAACTCAAGTTGCGACGGAATGTTGGCGATATGGCCAACAATCTCCCCCGCTGCTGTTTCGACAACCCATCCGATCGTCCACTCGGCAAGGCCGCGGTAAACCGGATTGCCCTTCCACAAGTGTTCCCACTCGTTGCGCGCTTTCGGGTTCAGACCGTACCGCGAAGCCAGCGTGGCGATTCGCGGATAGTCATCGAAAGTGGCTGGGCGAATCTGAACCGGCACGGCGGCTGGCGAATTCTTCATAAGGCTCGGGGATTGCAGCCCGCGGCTTTGCTCGTCCACAGCCGTATTCACAGTCCCACCGCCGCGCTGCAGGACGAGGTTGCAGATCGCATACTGATTGTCATTGCAAGAAGATGGATATGCTGTTCCCGGTTGTATCGGTCACGACAAGATCGAGTTTCCCGTTTCCGGTAAAGTCACCGAGCGTCAACCAGAGTGGATTTCCGCCCGCAGGAGTGTCGGCGTGCGGCAGGAAGGTGCCGCTGGGCGTTCCAGCCAGAAGCGAAATACTGTTGGCCCCGGCGTTGGCGGTCACCAGATCCAGATAGCCGTCGGAATTGAAGTCACCGACCAGGATCGATTGCGGCCCGGTGCCAGTGGCGTAAGCTACGCCGCTTTGGAAGGTGCCATCGCCATTACCGGGAAAGACCGTTACCGTATTCGCGCTCGGGTTAAGAACAGCGAGATCTATTCGCTGGTCATTGTTGAAATCTGCAGCCGCCAGCCTGCCGGGTCCCTTAGTGGAGATCGTTCCTGTCGCCTTGAAAACTCCACTGGTGTGGCCTAGCAGGATCGCGACTGTGTTGGAGGCCGGACTGTTGATGGCGAGATCGGTTATGCCATCCCCGTTGAAGTCGCCCGCCGCAATCGCGGTGGGGCCGCTCAGTGCGACGGGTGTCAGCGATTGCAGCCGGAAAGTGCCGTCGCCAACTCCAAACAGGATCGACAGCGTACTGATGGATTGGTTGACAACCGCGAGGTCGAGATTGCCGTCACCGTTGAAATCCCCGACAACCATGGCTACAGGATCGACGGTGTTCGTGCACATCGAAATCAGACTGCAATCACTAGTGTTCGCTGGGATGAAGGTGCCGTCGCCTTTGCCTAGGAACACCAAAATGCGGCTATCGGCGGAATCAGCAACCGCAAGGTCCACAATACCGTCATTGTTGAAATCGCCTGCAACCAATGCGCCAGGCTGATTTCCAGTGTTCAGCGGCGTACCCACGGTAAATGTGCCATCCCCATTGCCCAAGAGGATCGACACCGTGTTGGAACCTTGATTCGCAACCGCGACATCCTGGATAGAATCGCCGTTGAAATCCGCGGTCACGATACCGTTGGGAGTGGTCCCCACACCCATGGATTGGGTCGAGAAGCTCACGGTATTCGAGGAGTTTGAGATGGGGAAGAAGGCAACGTTAGAAATTCCACCACCCGGCTTGGGAGTATTTACCGTAATGGCCGCCGTGCCCGCTTGTGCGACGAGCGCCGCGGGAACCGTGGCTTGCAATTGGCGCGAGGATTTGAATGTGGTCGCCAACGCTGTCCCGTTGAAGTCTACGACCGACGTAGTCGTAAATTCGGTACCGTATATCTTGAGCGTAAATGTTGGGCTGCCCGGCGCAATGCTGGACGGAATAAGAGGCTGACTGACGGCGGGTGCCGGGTTGCTAGTCGACGGCGCTCCCGTGCCAGCCAAGGCCACGCTCAGTGGGCTATCGGGAGAAGCATAGTTCACCAGAAGCGAGGTTGGCGTCTTGGTCGCACCCAGCTGTATGGGGGTGAAACTAACCTGCACTGTGCACGTCCCGTTAGGCGGCAGGCTGCCAGGGCAATCATTGGTCTGTTCAAAGTCCCCATAGTTATAAGTCCCGCCAAAGGAAAAGCCCGTTACTGTCATCGCTGAGTTGCTCACATTTTTGATAGTTACGGCCTGGGGTGTGCTGGTTGTGCCCAGCGGCTGACTCGAAAACGTCAGCGTCGTAGGTGTCGCCGACATGGTGGTACCTGTGCCGGTCAGGTTGATGGTCTGAGGGCTCGAGGGATCGTTGTCCACGGCCGTGATACTGCCGGGGCGGCTTCCGGGCTTGCGGGGTGTAAATGTAATTTTCACCGTACACGATCCCTGAGGTTCGATGACCGAACAGTTGTTCGTTTCGCTGAAGTCGCCTGTGATCGAGCCTGCAGTGGCCTTGATTGCGGTCGTGCCGGTATTGGTCACTTTCAACAACAACGGTGCACTCGTCGTGCCCACCGCTTGAGGACCGAAATTGAGAGTGCCGGAGGGTGAGAAGCTGAGGTAAGTACCGATGCCGGTCAGGTTGATGGTGTGCTGTTGCTGGTTTCCGTGTTGCCCCAGCATGTCTGTAATTGTGATAACGCCGGTGCGAGGGCCGCCTGCGGTTGGCGTGAACTTGGCCGTGACTGTGCACAGGTTACCCGGGAAAATCGTCCCACAATTGTTGGTTTGGCTGAAATCGCCGGTCGTAGTTACACTCACAATCGTATCGCTCTGCGTCGAATTGTTATTGCCATACGTGAACCAATAGTCACCGCTTGTGGTTCCCACAGTCTGGCTTTGAAAGTTCTGCGAGGTCTGGACGACTGGACAGGAGTGAGTCTGGAGCACGAGGGGCGGGTTCGGAGTCTGGTTAAAGTTGAAGCTGTCCGTCATGTCATTCGCCAGGAGGTCGCGGCCATTGAGACTGGGCAAATTGAAGCGTTCTTCGATGAACTTTAAGACCGAAGAAGGCTCATACTGCGTAGTGCTGATGTGGCCGGGAAGTGCGTAGGGCGAAATGATGATCATGGGTACGCGCTGCCCGAGTCCGAACTGATCTTCCGTCGGCGGCGGGACGTGGTCGTAGAATCCGCCCGGGTCGTCCCACATCAAGAAAATGGCTGTACTATCCCAGTCCGGTCCATTCATTACCGCGTTGATCTGGTTTACAGTCCAATTCTCGCCGTAGCAGGTGCTGAACGCGGGATGCTCGCTCTCCGCATTTTCCACCAGCCAGCTCACGGAAGGCAGCCGTCCTGCGAGGGCATCGGACGCGAACTGCGTATAGGGAACCACGTGCTGGTTCCATTGATCGCTGTTGTAGATGTGGTTAATCGCCGTGTAAGCGTTGAAAATAATGTTCGCGGGCGCATAAGAGCTCCAGCTCACACCTGCCGCGGTCAGCAGATCGCCAAGAGTGTTGACGTCGAAGCAGGGGTACTGGTTGCTGACGTTGCCGTTCTCATCCACAAATTGCGCCGTAGCGCCTTGCGGAGCGGAACATCCCACAGCACGGCCGCCATTTAGTGACGCTTGGTCAATCAGTCCTCCCGATGTCGCGGCAATGGTATAGACGTGATTGGGGAAGCTGCTGGCATGAAGGGAGGAGAACAAATTCGCAGCCAGGGTAAAGTTCGAGGCATAGCTGTAGTAGTTGGGAATATCGGTTTCCTGCATTTGCGTCATGCACATCAAACCGCCATTTTGAACGCAAGTCGGCTCAAGGTCGAAATGATCCATCTTGCCGTTGTCCAACATGGGAATTAAGCACTTCCAACTATGGCAAATGTCGTTGGGAGTGTTATCGGGCGTGTGCCCAAGCGGAATGGTGGCACCGGTGGAGAGCAGGCCCGTGGTCGTAAAGTACGGATTGGGCGGCGGATTGCCTTTGTTTAGCCAGCTCCAGTACGCGCCAAAGTAATTGTCGAAGCTCCGGTTTTCTTTTACCAAAAACACGATGTGCTGAATTTTGTTGATGCCTTGTTGAGCCATCGCGGGTTGGCCCACGGAAATCAGTTGTAACAACGCCAGAAAAAGGGTGGCGATACGCAGCATCGAAGGTTTCATCGGAGTTCTCCAATTCGCCAGCGGAAGGTATGCCGGCGCGGTATTGAGTCTAGTTGTGCTCAGGGGTCGAGTCATTCTGCGGGATCCGTGGGGGAACTGCTTATACTGACGCCGGTGCGCGGGAGACCCCGGGCTTGCTGCCTGACTGCAACTGTGAGAGGCCTGCCTTGGCGAGCACAAAGTTTCCAATCACCATGGCATCCAGGCCGGAACAGAAATAGCTGCGCACCGCGTCGCGCGGGTTGACCACGAGCGGCTCGCCGAAAAGGTTGAAAGATGTATTGACGAGAATTGGCGCCGGCGCTGACTCTCCAAATTGCTTAAGCAACCGCCAAAATAAAGGGTTCGTTTTTTGCTTCACTACTTGCAGTCGTACGCGGCCGCCGGCGAAGGCCAAGCCTTCAGGGAGAACCTTATCGCCCGGGCGCTCCCACGCCAGCGAATTCATATGCTCGCACAGCGAGGATGCTTCGAAGTAACGAGCGCAATCTTCTTCGGGAACGGCGAGCGCAAAAGGACGGAACCATTCGCGATGTTTGATGTAGTCGTTGAGGTTTTCCTTTACGTAGCCACCCCAGGGTGATGCCAGTACACTGCGATTGCCCAAGGCGCGCGGCCCAAATTCGGTCGCTCCCTGATACCAGCCGACAATTTTTCCTGCTGCGAGCAGGTGCACCGTGGTTTCCATCTTGCGTTCGTCGGTGACGCTGACGGAGTAGCGAGCCTTGCAGTTGTCGAGTACATCTTTGATGTCCTGACTGCGAAAAGCTGGTCCCCAGTAGACATTGTCCGTCACATCTGTCCGGGCGCGACCCGCGTCATGCCAAACGTATAGAGCCGCACCCAGCGCCGTACCGGTGTTCCCGGGGGCGGGCGGAACGAAAAGAGAGACGCCATCCATTCGTTTTTCCAAATCGGCAACCAGCAATGCGTTCTGGAAAAGGCCGCCTCCAAGGCAAACATTTTTCACGCCCTGCCGCTTGGCGAAAGAAGCGATGATGCCGGCGATGAGCTCTACCGTCGCCGCTTGAATGCTTGCCGCGAGCGCCTTCTTTTGATCCTGCGTAATCCCCGACGGCTCCGTCACCCCAATCTGCTTATAAAACTTGGCGGAGAAGGGCAATCCACCGGCAAGTCCGCGGGTAAAGTAGCTGAAATCGAGGCTCGGCAAAACTTCGCTGGATCCGCGCAGCAGCTTCAGAAATAAGTCCTTGTATTCCGGTTCTCCTTCGAGGCTGAGCCACTGCGTCTTATGTTCGTCCTCGTGCGGACGGAAGCCGATGAGATCTGTGACGAGGGTGTAGATCCATCCTATGGAGTGCGGAAAGGCGATGGTTTCAAACACACGAATTTTGTTTCCTTCACCGATGGCCAATGTTCCCGAGCGGCCGTCTCCTTCTTCATCCAGCGTGAGGATGAGAGCCTTGTCGTAAGGCGAGCAGTAGAATGCCGAGGCCGCGTGGCACAAGTGATGATCCAGAGTGACCACCTTCTTGTCATCTCCGACGCGCTTGCGCAAGCGGCGGATGTGATTGAGTTGCTGGGCCGCCAAGCCGCTATCGTCTGCTTCATAATATGCATTGGCCAGAGGTGAAAATGCGGACTGCTTGGCTCGCGTCCAGGAGCGCCGCCGCCATCCTTGCAGAGGACGGCTGCCGACCGCGATGTAGTCAAGATCTCCCCAGTTGAGATGGGTGCTCTCCAGGCAACTCTCGATGGCGGTAATCGGCATGCCACGCGTACGCGAACGCAATAATTTCTGGTCTTCAATGCCGGCTCGTACCTTGCCATCGCAGAAAATAACGGCGGCCGGGTTCAGCTTGAACGACGACAATCCAAGGATGTTCATGTCAGGTACCAGGTTAAGAGGCGCGAGGCGCGGTTTCAGGCTCGCTCTGGGGCGACGCATTACGGGAAAGCGGGATCGGTTTCTTCGCCACCTTGCGATATTGCCTCAACAGCCACATGGGCGCGTAACAGTAGATACCCAGGCGCAATTGATCCCATGCCAGCACCCGGCGATAGTGAATCGTGTCTGTCAGCTGTTCCCACGCCGAAGGTTTCGTGCCGCCCGGCGCCAGAGGCTTGCGGATCGTGGGCCAGACCCCATGGAATTCCTCCTGCCAGAGGCGGATATACGACTCGACTTTGCGCAACCGCGCCCCGGAGAGAATTTCTTCCCGGTCAGCGAGTTTGCTGATGTGATCACTCTTAACCTTGGCATGATGCGCAGCGTTTTCGATGGCCGAATGGTCGCCCCCCGAGAGGGACGCCGTCGCAGGATCGAAGGGTAGGTTCAGAAAGTCGGAAACGCCTTTCATTACGCCGACGGGATCCATCACGAGTTCTTCATAGGTCACTTGATGAACTTGAGCGTTGCGACGAACGAGTTCATCGTACTGACGGCGCAAGAGGCGACAACCGAATAAGGCGCGCTCGAACATCCAGCGACGCGCGAACCAGGAATATTTCGCCTCGCCGGCGCGGGCGACGCTACGGCAAACGTCGCGTGGATCACGCCAGATTACGATAAAGCGGGCATCGGGAAACATGTCATGCAACATGTCCATGCGGTCGTAGTAATTCGGTGATTTACAGCCCCAAATCGTGTTTGGGCCGGCATACGCACGGTAGACAGTCTCGATCGCCGTCTTGAAATCAGTGATGTTCGCTGGAATCGAAGCAGGATCAATACTATGGCGGCGAAGGGCTCCGCTCCAGAAATCCCAGTGTTCCTTCCAGCGCGCTTTTTGGCTGGCGGGATAAAACAACGGCCGGAAAAGCCCCAGGTCGCCTTCGTACATCAGGGCGATCTTCGGGTGACGATTGAGCAGACGGTAAAACAGCGAGGTACCGGACCGCCACATGCCGACGACGAACAAAGGGCCGTGCTCACGCTCAAACGACCCCGGCGCGAGGCTGTTCGGTGGCTCTGACAGCTTTGCCTGGGAGGACGCGGTCATTTTGCCGGCTCGCTCTTTCCCGCAGACGCAACCACCGGTGTGCAGGCCGCCTCGTAGACTCCTGTGTTCCGCACGACTTGCGTCAACGCGTCGCCTATTTGCGCATGTCCGACCTCTGTCGGGTGCACGTGGTCCATAAACAGCGGCTTACGGTCTACAGATTTCCAAGCATCGATCATATTTACGATCGGCACGTTGTTCTTTTTGGCGAAATCGATCATCGCCTGCTGATAGGGGTGCAAGTCCGAAGACTCATCATCGGATCCGAGATCGAGCAGAACCACTGGCACATGATGAGCAACAGCATCATCATAGGTATCCTGCAAGCCCGCACTGAATTGATCGACAGGATCATCTGGTTTGTCTTTCTGCGTGTCCCAAGTACCATGGGTCAGCAGTTCGCGGAAGCGGTAATAAGCCAAATCTCGGAGGACGCCTTCAATCAAAAAGTCGTACAGTGCGCTGTGGCGGAGCATGGATTTCATGGCCACGCCCTTAAGAATTTTCTGCCTGGCGGCGCCTTGAAGATGGATCATGCTCTCCCCGCCGGTGTTAAAGCTGTAGGCCAGCACCACCAGATCGGGCTGATAGCCGCTTTCAAGCACAGTCTTAAGCCGCTCACGCACCAGAGAATTCGGATAGGCGTTCACGCCAGCGTCAATGACTTGAAATTGTCTATTGCAGCCGGATGCGTTTAACCGCTCTTCGAGCACCGCACTATAAGTGGACTTATCGTTCACGCCCCAGCCCATGGTGACGGAATCGCCGAAGGTAAAAATGCGGAACTGATTAGGTTGCTTGGGGCCGATATCCGTCGGATAGCGAAATCCCTGATCATTGATGGTAATGAGTTCCTTATTGATCGGGGTGCGCTTGTCGCGGCCGGCTTCCGGTACCCAAAGCAAGCGGGCGTCGGGTTTGTACTCCACAAAATTTCCATAACCGAACAAACGAAGAACTAATTCGAGGGCGAGGCAAATACCGAGGAACCACCCGAGCCCACGCCAGAAGCCGCCTTTTTTCGAACTCATAATTGCAAAATTTCCCTGGGAATTAATTTCGCTGCGACGAACGGCCCGATTGGAGAGGGAATCGGGCCATCCGCCGAACGGTTGAGCTTTAAATCATTAGACCAACGCCGGTTGAGGAGCCACGCGCCCGTGCTTGCGCAGCTCGGCTTCGATCCACGGGTAAGTCTTCTTGAGACCCTCGCGGAGAAATATCTTAGGTTCCCAACCCAGCGTGCGTCGTAGCCGGCTGTTGTCGCTGTTGCGTCCGCGAACACCCTGTGGGCCGGTCAGGTTGTGGCGCTTGCCGATTTTCTTGCCCGCGGTTCCGGCAACCAGATCGACAAGTTGATTGATGGTGACCAGTTCGTCGGTGCCAAGGTTGAGAGCGTCATAGTAATTCGACGCCATCATGCGGATCATCCCCTCAACGCAATCGTCCACATACATGAACGAACGCGTCTGCTCGCCATCACCCCAAACCTCGATCTCCCCGCCGTCTGGCTGCAATGCGATCTTGCGGCACATCGCGGCCGGAGCCTTTTCTTTTCCGCCGTCATAGGTGCCGAGAGGGCCGTAGACGTTGTGAAAGCGCACGATGTGAGTTTCAAACTTGTAATCGTGCTGATAATAGCGGCACAGCTCTTCGGTGTAGAGCTTTTCCCACCCATAACCAGGCTCGGGCTCAGCAGGGATGGCATCCTCTTCCTTCAGCGGGGTGACGTTGGGATCGGTCTGCTTGCCGTGGGGGTAAACGCAAGCTGAGGACGAATAGAGTAGTTTGCCGGCTGCATTCTGCCGCGCCGCTTCGAGCATGTGCGCGTTGATAAGGATATTGTTGCGCGCAATATCGGCATGATTGCCGGTGATGTATCCGATTCCGCCCATATCAGCCGCAAGGGTGAACACTTCGTCAAGGCCGCCCCGCGTGGCCAGTAAACATTCGTCCCACTTGCGAAGGTCGCGAAGTTCGAACTCGTCAGCGTGCGATGCCTCATACTCGGGCATCTTGATGTCCACGCCACGTACCCAGTGGCCTTCTTTTTTTAACCGGGTGACGAGGTGGTGGCCGATGAAGCCGCCCGCGCCCGTTACCAGTATTCGTTTGCGATTCATAAATAGAATTTCCTCTCCCTAAGGTTTTTAGCTGCTAACTCTTCGGTGCCGCATTTGCTTTTCCGTCAAAAACTTTCACGCCGAGCAGTTCAAGACAGACATTCCACACAAACTTTCCGCCATTAATGATGTAACGGCGCCACAGCCGCTTGGGCTCCGCTAGCAGGCGGTAGAGCCATTCCAGGCCATTTTCGCGCATGAAACGCGGGGCCTGCGACAGTGTACCGGCGTTCAAATCAAACGCCGCGCCCACGCCAAGCATGACCGGAGCGGAAATCTTTTCGCGATGTTCATACATCCAGCGTTCTTGTTTCGGCGTGCTGAGCCCAACCCAGACGATGTCGGCTTTCGAATCGGCGATTTGCTTCATGACGGACGCATCTTCTTCAGGCGTCAGCGGGCGAAACGGCGGGCAATGAATGCCAACCACGTTGATGCCAAATTTGTTCGTTGTAACTTCCGCCAGCTTCTCCGCCACACCAGGCGCGCCGCCGTAGAAGAAATGCCGATATTGCCCGCGCGTTTGCTGAAAAAAAGTCTCCATCAACTCCGGCCCGTAGACGCGTCGTTTCAGCTTGAAGCCGCGCCAACGGCCCAGCCACACCAGCGGCATGCCGTCGGGAACAACCAAGTCGGCTGATTGCAGAATGGAGAGGAAATAACTGTCATGCTGCGCCTCGCTCATCCCGTGCATGCCGGTGACGGCCACATAGCGCGAGAGCTTGCTTTCAGACGAGCCGTTCTCGGCGATCCAGTTCTCCAGGATCTGAATGACCTGTGGAATCTGAACAGCATTAACCCCGACGCCAAGCACCGGGAAGCGGGTCAATCCGGCAGGCGTGTCTAAGACAGCAGTTTGCGAAGCGAGGGACGAGTTCATGCCCAGGTCTGTGATGCCCTCAGGCGGACTTTTGCGGCGGCAACTTTGCGGCGCCGGATCATCTCCGCGCACCCAAGAACCACAAAATAGAAGAGTGGAGCGTGCCAAATGAGTTCCACATTGAAGAAAGAGTGCACTACAAGTACCGTCATCACGCCGAAACATTCGAGAGACAGCTGCCGTTCCAGCGGAGTGCAGGTTACATCGCGGGTATATTTGTAGAGCAGATACCAACTCCAAATAATCGCTATCGCGAACAACGCCGTACCAATAATGCCTGTACCCACGAGCAGTTCGATGTAGTCGCTATGGGTCGAGCCGGTATTCGCGTTCAAGCTTTTCATGACGGCGAATTTGCCGGCGGCGTATGCGCCCAATCCGCCGAGGGGGTGTTCGATGAAATAGACCCACGCGATCTTCCACCATTCGAGACGACCGCTCAAGCTGTCAAATGCGGCATCGCTTTGACCGCGCTTGAGGAAGGTTTTTACGGCCGTACCCAACGCCGTCAGGACGACGCCTGCGCTGGAGAGGCCGAGAATGACCGGCCCGGATAGACCGCGGGAAAGAATCAGAACCAGAACCATTGCGACTGCAAGGCCGCCGATGGTGTTGCGGGTGTTAGCTGCCAGCAGCGTCGCAAAACCGAAGGCCAGCACCATCAAATACCAGGACCGTTTGAAAGGAAGCTTGGCTATCGGTATCAGGCGGGCAAAGGCCACGATGCAAAGCAGCGCACCATATTCGCCGAGGGCGTTGTACCCGGTGAGGGGCCAGACTCCCTTTAGACGCCCGTCATCGAGCACTTGGCTGGGCCAGATGCCGATTTGGCACCAGCACCATACCGCCTCTATGGCATAAACAGTCCAGGTAAAATCCAAAAGCGTCTTGTACTTTTCTGCGTCAACGGCGATACATAGAATCGCTGAGATTACAGCGATGTCCAGCGTGTATTCCATCGATTTGTAAATGGTCCAGGGTGGAAATACCGACCAGACGCTGGAAACCAGACAGAATATTGTGTAGAAGGTCAGCACTTTCGGCACACCCGTCAGCATGGAACCGACCACAGGCAACTTGCGCGCCGCGACCAGAAACAGCAAATAGAAACCGATGATGCCTTCCGGGCCAATTCGCAGCATGGCCCAGCCATCTACTGGCTGCTCGCGGAATTGATCGAGAGCACGAATACGAAACACGAGAGAGCTGACATAAATGCCGTACCAGACCAGATGCCAGCGGTTGAGGCGGGGCCATAGATAGGCGGCATTCTCGCGTATACCTGGAAGTGCGGCGGCGATAAGCCCCATGCCTAGCAAGCCGACGACAATGAGGAGCGCGTTCCAGATGCCATACTGTAAGGTCGTCAGCATCGAGATAACCAGGAACGTCCCGATGGTGATGGCGCAGAAGACAGCGACAGCCCCCAGTTTCTTCTGCAAAGCGCCGCCTTGTGGCGATACCGGTTGGGTATATGTCCGTTCCATTTCGAGTTGTTTCATGAGGTCGCTCCAACTTCAGACTGCAGACGGCAAATTTGAAACTTCGGGATGAGACGCAGGAGTTTCATCTACGACGGCCGCCCCGCTTTAGCTGCCGTTGCCGTATGGGTTGCCGTTTTTGTAGAAGGCAAGGTGACAGCGGGCTGCGCAAGCATCTGGCAAACTTTCTGTGCCATCATTTGGCCGCCCAGTTCGTGCCCGGCTTCATTCCAGTGTCCTTGCCGGCTTCCGTGAAACCCATGCAATTGGACACTGTGCTCCTGCGCATACTTTTGAAACTCTGGTGCAAGCGTGAGAACCGGAATTCCGTCCCGCTCGCTGACCTGCTGTACGCGATCGTCCGGGTAGAACAAATCAGACACGCCAAGCCGCTTTTCCAACTGTTCGCGCGCCGTCGGGTCGGGATCTACCTGAATGCTGCTGCTCAGCGTGGTTACCAGAAATTTTGCATTGTGCGCCTTGACCTCGCTATTCATTTCCCCGATAAGGCCGTCGGTGACGCTCCATGCGTCCTGCCAGACGGGATCGGTTGGTGGACGATAGATGGCGTCGTTCAAACCCATCTCCGTCGGCTTGATGCCATCGGCGTTCTTGCGGGTGATGTAATTCATCGCCGCGGCCATGACTTGCAGTACGTGGGAGTGGCCCACAGCCCATGAAAGCGCTAGCTTCGGCCAACTGAATTGTTGTTTCCAGCCTGGTGCGTGCAGAAACGAATCGTCCAGAACCAGTTTGCCATCCTCATGCACAAAGTACGGGCGGTACGGATCATCCTGCAAAATGCGGTTGTTGTTCTGGACGTCGTTGCCGGTGAAGAACGCGAGCACAACCAGATCGGGCGAGTAGTCCCAAACATAGTGCTGAAGAATCAGCAACTCCTGCGCGGTGCCATAGCCCGACACTCCAAAATTGATTGCCTCAACGGATTTTCCGTCCAACCCAGGACACCCTGCCAAGTCGCGCTCCATCACTGAGGTAAACGACTTGTCGACGGGCACCTGCATCGCCTCGGTGAAAGAGTCTCCCAAGACTGCGATGCGGTAGGTATTGGGGGGCTTGGCCTTGGTATGTTCCCGATCGTGAAATCCGGCACTATTGATCTTTACGTAGACCGTGTTTTCGATGTGCGCTAATCCCTCAGCATTAGGACGGAGTGATACACCCGTGTAAGGGTTCCAGGTAAAGATGTGTAACTTGCCTCCTAAGCCGGGATAGCCGATATGCGCGATGCGAAGACCGATTTCGGCGAGCCCCAAGGCAAACGTGACACTCAATACGAGTAACAAAAATTTTGATAACAGGTTCTTGAGCATTTTATGAGTTCATTTCCGGCATAAGCCGGTATCTCCTTCAAACTGTATGCAGTTATCCGACAGCTTGTCCAGTAACGGTGGTGTTTCCAACCTCACCCACGTCAACCGCACTTTTGACCCCTGCTAGTCCCTCCTGCAGGCCTTCGAGGATGGGTCCAACGTTCGCATCGGCGAACATGGATTCGTGGCCGCCTTGGACTCGGCGAACGCGCAAATCCTCGATCACACCCTTCCAACTGGCGAAAAAATTCCAATAACCACCTTTTGGCCAATCGCTGGACTGGAAGAATAAGACCTTTCCTTTTAAAGGCTTAGGCTTGTAGTCGTAAGACGATGGATGAATGATTATGTCTAGATTGCGTAAATTTCGCTCGTGCACCCGCAGGGCAAAATGATGGTAAATACGCCAGCGAAGCACGTTCAAACGCTGGCCCGCCCTTACCACACGTTCGCGAAGCAAGTCCGGCAAGTTCGCCGGCGTGGCGGCAAGAATCTTTTTAAGGTGGAAACCGATTTTGTTGATCGTAGCCCGTTGTGCGCTCTCACCCGCAAAGTTGTGATAGTACTCGGGGTTTTGGGCGTCAAACAAGGCCAGGATGCCAATTTCCTGCCCTGATTCCTGGAGTTGTCGAGCCATCTCGTAGGCAATCACGCCGTTGACGCAAAGTCCGGCGATGTTGTACGGGCCATTGGGTTGCACGCTGCGCATTTTCTCGATAAGCGCGCTGGCGATGTCTTCCAGGCGGTAGGGAACGGGAAGGCGGACGGCGTCAGCCGGCGGGAGGTCGAGACCGAGTAACGGCTGGTCCAGACCGAGGCCCCGAGACAAGCCCAGGAACAGCGGGCCTCCGCGCACCCAGAATAGAGGCAGTTTGCTTCCTTCGGGCTGAATGGGAATAATTGCGCTCCTTCCCACCTCCCGGGATGGCGCCTGCAACAGGGTCGCTAATTCCCGCGCGGTCGGAAAACGAAAGACCTCCGCCCACGATAAATGGATTGAAAAGCTCTCTTCGATGAGCAAGAGAAGCCGCGCCAGCAGCAGCGAATGGCCGCCCAATTCGAAAAAACTCTGGTTGGCACCCACCGAATGTTTTTCGAGCACTTTCTCAAAAATCGCCACCAGCTTCTCTTCAGTGGGGTTCGCCGGCTTGTCTCCCGGTGTTGCAGACGATTGCGGTTTCGGCAAGGCGGCCCGATCCAATTTGCCGTTGGGCAAGCGCGGCAGGGTTTCCACTATGAGTATCGTCGACGGAAGCATGTACTCAGGCAAGCGATCTTTCAGATAACGGCGCAAGTCCTTAAGGCTGAAAGCTGCCTCGGACTGGCCGGAAACGACGTACGCTACGATCTCCTGATGGCCCGCCTGGGGTTCATAAACCGTCGCCGCCGCCTCAAGAACTCCGGGAAAGGACATGATTTCCGAAGCAATTTCATCCAGTTCAATGCGGAAACCGCGAATTTTTACTTGCGCATCGAGGCGGCCCATTAATTCGAGGGAGCCCTCCGGCAGGTGACGCGCCAAATCGCCGCTACGGTAAAGCCTTCCCGCTCCGAACGGGTTTGGAAGGAATTTCTCCGCTGTCAATTCCGTACGATTCCAATACCCGCGGGCTACGCCCGCGCCGGCGATGCAAAGTTCTCCTTGAACGCCGGCAGGGACCGGGTGCATGTATCGATCCACCACATAGATTTGCGTGTTGGCAATCGGTTTACCGATGGAGACGGTCGCGCGCTTGGGATGTGTTTCACAGCGGTGAACAGTCGCCCAGACGGTCGCCTCGGTTGGGCCATATTCGTTATAGAGCGTGGCACCGGGGAGCAGTTTGTAGTGACGCTCTAAAAGTTCCGGCGGGCACGATTCGCCGGCCACGATGGCGCGACGCAAAGTCTTCATCTCGCCATGGCTTGCCTGCTCCAACATAAGCCGGTATAGCGACGGCACACAAAGCAGGTCGGTAATCTGATGCGCAGCTACTAGCCGGGCAAGATCCGGCAGGCTCTCGGGCAAAGACCGCGGTGGCAACACCAGCGTTCCGCCGCTGCAGAGGGTACCGAAAATTCCTGCCACGGAGCTGTCAAAGGCAAATGACGAGAGCAATAAGAAGCGAGCATGGGACTGATCGTAGTACCTGATGCGCGCTTGCGTAGAATTCATCAAATTGCGGTGCGTAATTTCCACGCCGCGCGGTTCGCCCGTGCTGCCCGAGGTATAAATCACATAAGCCAAATTGTCAGGTTGTACGATCCCAGCAGGGACGGCATTCTGTGTACTCTCGCATGGGCTCGTCGCATCCACTGTCAAAATTTCCACGCCTTGCCCTGCGGGAACAGTGTTACGCCTGGCCGGATTGGTCAAGACAAAAGCAAGTTCGGCATCTTCCACGGTGCTGCGAAGGCGTTGCACGGGATAGGCAGGATCGAGCGGCACATAGGCCCCACCAGCTTTAAGCACTGCTAGAATCGCCACTAACATTTCGGGCGAGGGATGGATATAAATACCGACTTTACCCGCCGGTTTCAGGCCGTGTTGCAGAAGCATCTGGGCAACCGCGTCAGCGCGTTGATTCAATTCGCCATAACTCAGGCGATAGGCGCCCTGTTCCAACGCCACTGCCGAAGACATCTTTTCTGCCTGCGCCCGGAAGAGATCATGAACGCAGCCATCGAGGGAGAAATCCTGCGAGGTTGCATTCCATTCCACGAGAACTCTGCGGCGCTCGGCCGCCGTCATGATTTCGACTTGCGAAATGGGCGCATCCGGGTTGGCAGTCACACTGTTGAGCAGCACCTGGAAGTGCTCCGCCATGCGTTCCACGGTAGATGCGTCAAATAAATCAGTGTTGTATTTGAAACGTCCGGCCAGCCCTGTGGGCGTGTCATCCAGTTCGAGCACAAGATCGAATTTGACCAATCCCGTGTCCACTCCCGATTGGGTGAGGGCCACGCTCCAGCCATTCTTGGCTGCGGGCAAGGGAGGTTCCAGGGTAAACAGAACCTGAATCAGTGGATTGCAACTGAGCGTGCGCGTGGGATGAGTTTCGTTGACGACGCGAGTGAACGGCGCATCATCGTTGGCAAGGGCATCGAGCGTGGAATTGCGAACCCTCTTGAGGACTTCGCGAAAGCTGGGATCGCCAGACAGATCGTTACGAAGCACGAAAGGATTGAGGAAGTAGCCGAGTAGGCCCTCCACTTGGGAGCGTTTACGGCTCGACCCGACGGTGCCGACGGCAATGTCATCGAAGCCCGAATACCGCTGCAAAAGTACCGCCAAGCCGGAGAGCAGAGTCATAAACAGCGTGGCGCCGTTGCGGCGGGCCAGTTCTTTTAGTTCACGAGCAATGGCCACGTCCACGATGAACGGCTGAATGGCTCCGCGGAAGCTCTGCACTGCGGGCCGTTGACGATCGGCAGGCAGGGGGGGCATTACGATGCCCGGCAGCCTCTGCCGCCAATAGGCCAGTTGGGTTTCAAGAGCGCCACTGTTCGCCAGCCACTCCCGCTGCCAAAGAGTGAAATCGGCAAACTGCACGGGAAGTTCCGGCAAAGGCGAATCTTGATGCCGTTCGTAAGCCGCGTACAGTGTTTCCAGCTCGGGGAGAAGAACGCGATAGATTGATGTGCCGTCGAAAATGATGTGGTGCAGTGTGAGATAGAGACGATGGTCCTCGTCGCTCATGTGAACCAGGAGCGCCCGATAAAGCGGCCCATCGCCAAAATCAAAGGGACGAAGCGCATCTTGAGTTGCCAGACGCAAAGCTTCGCTCTCGCGTCCACCTGCAGGAAAACTTCGTAAATCCTTCACCGGAATTTCAAATGTAGTCGCCGGTCGCACGACCTGCACCGGCTGTCCATTGATGACGCGGATATTGGTACGCCATGCTTCGTGACGGCGGACGATTTCACTCAGGGCACGCTGCAAAATGGCGACATCGATCGTTCCTGCTTTGCGAATCGTAACCGGCTCGTTATACAGCGCCAAATGCGGTACCAGTTGCGAATGCAGCCAAATTTGTTCCTGACCGTACGACAGAGGAACAGGGCCCGTCGCAGCGCGACGGGTGATCTCCGCGGCGGGCGCATGCTGGGTAAATTCTGTGGTGATGGCGCTCATTATGAAGGCTTAGTTAAGCTGCGTAGGGGCAAACGACACGGGCAGAGCGGTCAATCCGCGCAAGCCGAGATTTTCGCGCCAAACAATCGGGCCAGGCTGCAATTGCAAACGTGGCAAACGACGCAGGATGGTCGCAAATGCAATCTGTGCTTCGATACGGGCTAGCGGGGCGCCGAAACAGAAGTGTGCGCCCCAACCGAACGCAACGTGACGATTGTCTTTACGTGTCAAATCCAACCGATCAGGATCGGGGAAGCGCTCCGGGTCGCGGTTGGCCGCACCCATCACCGCCAGCACAGCCTGCCGCCGGCCAATTTTCTTCCCCCCCAGTTCCACATCTTCTGGAGCGAGCCGGCCGGTGTACTGGCTGGGGCTCTCGTAACGCAACAACTCTTCGACCGCGGTTTGAATGATGGAAGGATCGCCACGCAACTGCTGCAGTTGCGCCGGGTTCCGTAACAGCGTAAGGATTCCGTTGCCGATGAGATTAGTTGTGGTTTCCTGACCGCCAACCATCGTGAGTATGGAATTGGCAATGATTTCTTCTTCGCTCAATCGGTCGCCGTCCACCTGCGCTTCCAAGAGAGCGCAAACCAATCCCGGGCGGGGTTTGTGGCGCAATTCCACCAGCATGCGGCGAAAATATTCGATCAGATTTTCCAGGCTGCGTTGTACACCCTGCACGCGATTGGGGTTGTGCTGAAAATTGCCCAGCATTTCCGCAAAATCGGCGGACCAATTCTTGAGCTGCACATGATCCGACGAAGGCACGCCCAGCATTTCGGCGGTCACGATCGCGGGCAAGGGCGCCGCAAAATCGGCGATCAATTCCATCCCCCCGGACTCCTGCACCTTATCGAGGAGACGGTCAGCAATCTCCTGGATGTGTCCCCGCATAACTTCCACACGTTGAGGGGTAAAGGCGACGGCGCACAGCCCGCGCAGGCGGGTGTGCGTGGGCGCATCCATGAAGAGCATCTGCTGAACCATTACTGTGGCGATCGGGCTGAGATTCGCCAGTCCCATGGCGGTCAGTTGTTCAGGCGTGGGCGTCCTGTTAGCCGAGAAACTGGAGAGCACTTGCACGACGTCCGCATAGCGCGTGATAACCCAGGCGTGCAGAAATGGGTCCCAGTGCACGGGATCTTCGGTGCGCAGCTGATGATAAAGCGGATAGGGATCCGCGAGGACTTCCGGCTCCAGCAACCGGTAAAGGCTGAGGGGGACGGAAACCACCGAACCACCTGATGATGATGTTGGCATGTACAAGAAAAATTAGTCGGCTGCGGGGTTAGTCCGCGCGAGGCGAGTCTCAATTTCCACGGCAAGTTCAGCGGCGGTCGGCGAATCAAAAATTCTGCGAAGGGAAAGCTCCACGCCAAAGCTGTCGCGCAGCCGCGCAATCAACTGGGTGCCCAGCAGGGAATGGCCACCCAGGAAAAAGAAGTTGTCGCGAGTTCCAATCCCCGGCACGCCCAGCAATTCCGCGAGAATAGCGACAATGCGCGCTTCGAGCGCGTTTTGCGGGGCATTTTGCGGGGCATTCCTTCCTTCATCGCCGATGATGTTGCCGGAGTCGGGCAGAGGCAGGACGGTTCGGTCCACCTTGCCGTTATGATTCAGGGGCAATGCGTCGATGCGAACGAAAATCGCGGGCAGCATATAGTCTGGCAAGCGCCCCCGGCAAAATGCGAGCAGTGCGGTATGTGAAAGCTTGGCTTCCTGAACGGGCACGATATAGGCAATCAATTGCTTACTGTCGCCGACATCTTCGCGGGCGACGACGATGCTTGCCTCCACAGCAGAAGACTGGTCGAGGACGCCGACAATTTCATCAGGCTCAACCCGGAAGCCCCGAATTTTGATCTGGCCATCGCGGCGGCCGATGAATTCAATCTCACCGTTGGCCAACATGCGGCCCAAATCGCCGGTACGATAAAAACGCTGACCCGCCAGAATAATAAATTTCTCCAGATCGAGGTCAGGCCGGTTCAAATACCCTCGCGCCAGCCCAGCGCCTCCAATGCAGATTTCGCCGCTACTCCCGGGCGCGACCGGGCGCAAATCTTCATCGAGGATGCGAATCTCCACATTGTCGATGGGCCGCCCGATGGAGGGCTGGCTGCCATTGCTCGACTGGGGCGACACCTCACCTGAGGTTGCGACCACGGTGCACTCCGTAGGGCCGTAGTTGTTGACAACCTGAAATGGCAGGGTCGGAGACGGGTGCCGATGCAGTGTGTCTGCGCCGGTCAAAAGAAGCCGCAGCGAACATGGTGTAGGCCAGTCCATGGTCATGAGCCGTTCGGCGAGCGCGGTAGGCACAAAGCCGATGGTGATTCGCTTTTGCACCAGCCAGTCCTGGAGCGATTGTGGCGTCAGGCGCGTCATCTCATCGCAGAAGGTCACGCTCGCGCCCGCGGTTAGATATGGCCACACTTCCCAAACAGCGGCATCGAAACTCATGCTGGCCAGTTGGCTGGCTCGATCTGCCGCGGTCACGGCGAACACGCGCTGATGCCATGCGATCAAATTGAGCAGTGCCCCGTGGGTGATTTGCGCGCCCTTGGGACGTCCATCCGAGCCTGACGTGTAGATGACGTAGGCTAGATCACTCTCCGACAGTTCAACATCCAAGGCTGTGTTCGGCTGCCGGGCAATCTCCGGCCCGTTCTTGTCCATTTCAAAAGTGACTCGGTCGCCGACGGGCAGGTTATGACTCATGGAAGCGCTGGTAATTAGAACCGGCACACGTGAATCCTGAAGCATGTAACCCAGACGTTCGAGCGGATAACTCGGATCCAGCGGCAAATAAGCCCCACCCGCCTTAAGAATTGCCAGCGCGGCGACCACCATAGCCGCCGAGCGTTCGAGGCACAAGCCCACGAGCACATCGGTTCGTACGCCCATGGTGCGCAAAACGCGAGCGATCTGATTCGACTGCTTATCCAACTCGCCATAGCTCATGACGTCTGTTCCCGAGATCAGCGCGATCGCGGAGGGTTTCGCTTGAGCGTGGGCTTGCACCATCTGCACCAGCGATTTCTGTGCTGCCGCGACATCGCTTGCCATGGCAGGAGAAAAAGGGATCACGCCGGCTGCGGTAGGGCTCCCTGCAGGTCTTTCCTGACTGGACATAAATGAGTAATGCCTTAAACCGGCTGGGGAGGAACCGGTGAAATTTCTGTTACCGGGATCGCAGCGTCTACGCAGGGGAATGCGTGGACGCGTGGGTCGCTATATACTCCGGGTGCTGCGTGGCCCATTGCGCATAGAGTTCGCCATTGGTAACGCGGATCAAGTTTGGCCTTTGCGCAATCATTCTGAGTGCTTCTTCAAATTTGTCCCAATCGCCATTCTCATCAATTTCCCAACTATGCATGGTCAGGTGGGCCACACCGCCCCTGGCCTCGACCTCGTCGAGCGCCATGCGGAAGTGGCTCTCCCAGTTGGTCTCCGCGCGATAGATTCTTACAAAATTCAGCGCTCCCTGGAAATTTCCTTCCAAAAGAGCATGCCGCATCTGAACCCCCCGGCCGTGATTGTGGGCCTGCGTGCTTACGCCGAAGCGGAAGGGATTGTCGGGAAGGTCAGTGCGATTGAACGCGCAAGTGCGCGCGCCGACGAATCCCGCCCGCACCACCATCTCAATGATGCCGCGGGTGTATTTACCCCGGGGATAACAGAAGGATGTGACAGGTTTTCCCAGAACATCTTGCAACCAAGCCTTGCCTTCAGAAATCTCCAGCCAAGCCCGCTCGCGAGTCACGGTCGTGAGTGGAAGGTGGTTAAGGGTGTGGCTGCCGATTTCAAAATTCTGGGCGATCTCCCGCAATTGCGGCGGCGTCAGAACACGCCGTTCGGGGTTGCGCGCAGGCACATAGAAGGTCGCCGCAATGCCATAACGCCCGAGCAATTCTGCCGTCCGCACATCGAGGGGATGGCCATCATCCACGCTGATGGTGACGTAGCCCGCGTCGCGCGGAAAACTCGGCTGTTCTTCCGCCGAGTCCCGGGGGTCTTTGACCTGGACGTTTTGATCGTCGCACTTCATGCGTTCACTGTTTGTGCGCAGGCTGCGTGGCCTGGGCCGAACTCGTTAGCGATGCGTGCCTTTACTTCCTCCGAGAGCACCGATGCGTAAATCTCCATCAGCCGGCTGTAGTTCAACTCGGCCGTGTATTTGCTTTCAAACTCCGCGCGCGCCTGCCCGCCCATCCGTTGCATCTCATCACGGCGTCGCCATGCGTACAATGCGTTCTCCGCGAGAGCTTGCGGGTTGCCGGGTTCAAAGTGGAGGCCGGTTCGATTGTGCTCCACGATTTCCTGCATGGCCCCAATCTTCGACGCCACAACCGGCACGCCGCAGGCGAACGCTTCACAGAGCGTCAAGGGGAAATTTTCATAGAGCTCGCTGGGGAAAATCAGAAAGCGCGCTCCCTTCATCTCCTCCAAAACCTGCGTCCCGGATATCTGTCCCAAGTATTCCACATGAGATCCGATTCCCGCCGCCTTCCTTCGCACTTCTTCTACCAGCGGTCCCGTACCTGCCAACTTCAATGGGATCGCTTGTGGCAATCTGCGCCAAGCCTCGAGAAGCGTTGGTATGCCTTTTTCCGGGGAGATACGTCCGACATAGAGCGCATAAGCCCCATCCGTCTTGCGCTCTCCCGGATCGGGATCCACGAAATTGGGCTTGACCATCATACGCTCGGAGGGGAAGCCTGCACGCAAAAAATTGCTGCGCGAGAATTGCGTCAGCGCAATGTAGCGGTCGACCAGTTGATGGTACGTCCCAGCCGCCCGGTGCCAGGCAAGCATTAGCGCGACTGAGGCCGTAGCCGTTCGGGAATCGCGATAGCAGCCGTGCAGCACACTATGCCCCAGGTTTGACTCGCAGTCATGGCAGGGTTTGCCATTGCGGAAAAAGACAGCGGAAGGGCACAGGAGGCGATAATTGTGCAGTGTCTGCACGACCGGTATCCCGAGATCGCGGCAGGCACCGTAAATCGAGGGCGAAATCACCATAAAGGTGTTGTGGACGTGCACCAGGTCCGGTTGGAATTGTCGCAGCCGCGCTGCAAAATCTCGTCTGGATTCGCCATTCCAGACGACCTTGCCCGCCATTTCCAGCCGCTGCAACCATGAATATTGCTCAATCTCGCTATTGTGCCGCTCGTATTCCTCTACGGTATGACCGTGCGCCCCGAGCAAGTCGCGCTCACGAGCGCAAACCACGTCTTCGCCGCCCGGTAGCTGATACTTGTTGTGGACTAGAAGAATCTTCATGCGGAGAGACGAGCTAAAGCGAGAAGTTGAGAGAACAACACGCCGGGCATCGAACGCAGGACCGTCGTTCGAAGAAGCGCCTTAGCGTTTGGCGGCCAGGATAGGTTCGTTGTGCAAAGCGGAAGCAGAGGCGCTCCCGCGTTCATAACCCATTCGGTCCATGACATCGCCAGCGTGATAATCAATCGTGTCGAGCTGTTCCGGTGTAAACTTGCCTGCCCATCCCCCCACCTTGCCTGTACGGATAAATTGCCCGCGTACTGAAGCTTTGCGCGGCGACTGTAATTCTTTGGCCCGCATCTGCTCGACCGAGTTATTGGCGATCGCGCGTCGAATCTGCTCTGGATCACGCTCCAATCCGCCGAATCGCAGCATCTTCGTAAAACCGGCTTCAGGATCCCGGCGCAGATCTTCGTAGCGCAGGATCAAAAGATCATCAGTGCCGTAATAGGGGCATTCGAGCCAGGAGGCCACGTGCCTCGGCCATGAGCCATAACCGGTGACCTTGCCTTTGAAGAAGGCTTTGAGAAATTGGTCCATGTCGCCGTGAAAGCGGTCCAGCGCGGTCATGAATGCGTATTCCGAAAGGATGACATCCCGCACGTCGCGCAGCAGATAAATCGAACGCTTGTACTCTTTGCGAAAACCTTCGTGGGTGCCAATCAGGCGGCCGCCGTTGGGCAGTACGCTGCGGGCCCGATCATGCATGCCCACACCCAGCATCAGCGAGTTGACCGACTCGAACGTGGCATTTTCTCCAGTCAGGATTTCGAACATCGTGAACCGGGTCCACGTAGTGCCGGAGCGGGGATAGGTGGAGAAAAAAATGTCGGCGGGGCGCAAGCCGCGATGGCGCAGCCACATTACTGGACGGCGCACCGGCGTCTTGGACATCAGAAAGCGGAGCTTTGCCTTCACGGTTTCCGGCTTTTTAGCGGCGTTTTCTGGTTTCTGTATGCTCATAGGTCTAAATTGCTCCTGGTTCCGCGAAACTTCAACCGAATCACTTATGACGGTCGTCCGCCCTCGGGCACTAACGTTTCGCTCATAATCGTTTGTGTTGCTCGTTGGCGAAGTCTGCGCTGAAGCACAACAAAGACCATAATCAACGAACTAAAATCGGCCAGATTCCCACCCCAAATCGCGCCCTTCAGTCCGAAATACCATGTCGCCGGGACTCCAATAATCAGCGATCCCACGGTCGCTACGGCGAACGCCTTGAACACCAAGTCCGGCGCTTCCATGCCGCGCAATGCGATGGCGGGCCCATAAGCTGCGCTCCAGACGATCGAGCCCACGGCCACGATCGGGAGCAATCCGACGACGTCCATATATTTGCCGGAATACATCATGTGAAACACCTGCTTCGGAAAGGGAAGGATGAGCGCCCAATACACCGCCGCGCCCGCGAATGCCAGGGCCGTCATTTGGGCGCTAAGCGCCGTTGGCCCCGATGCGCCTTTCCGCGCGGCCACGCGCGCCGCATACGGCAGAAACAACATCGACAACGCCGCTTTTACCTGTTCGAGCGGCAACGTTAAATTCATTAGTGCTTTCAGCTGGCCGGAAGCAGCCATGCCATGAAAGCTGCTGATGAGCGGGTAGTAAATATTCGCTGGAATCCATCCAGCCACGCTGCTGGCCAGCGCCCAACGGCCGTAACCCCAGTGGCGGCTCCACGTTTCTGCCAAGGAAGGGCCGGGATCACCCGGCGGCAACTTGGCGCGCATGCGGATCCACATGGCTACGCCGGTTCCGCAGGCGCCAATGGCTATAAACAAGAATGCCGTAAAGGGCGACAGCAGGCCGCGATGAAAGGCGATGAACAGCGCCGCCATTATCAGGCAGCAATATATGAAAGACCCGGCTGCCGCCTCGGCGGGAGATAATTCGAGGTAAAACATCCGTCGCGCCAGTCCGAATACCAGGACGCACGGCGAGGCAATCGTCACGCCGGCCATGGCACCCGCCAGGCCGCCGGTGTGGCTGAGTCCATGTAACGCGAAGGCCGAGATGCCAAGAATGATGCACAGCGAAATCGAAATTACCAGATGGATTCTAAGTAACGTGCTCAGGTACTGTTTAAGACAGTGGTGATAGGATGAGCCCCCAAACACTGCCATCGGCTCCAGCACCAGCGCTTGATACACCAGCGAGAGCAGAACAAATATTCCGAAGGCAACGGCGTAGGCGCCGTATTGGTCCGCTCCCAGCCATCGCGCCAGCAGAATGCTGAGGGCAAAATTTGAACCCGAAATCAGCCCTTGGTCAATAATGGCCAAGGCGCCCTTGCCGGCCAGGGGCACCAGTCTTTTCCGCACCGTTTCGCGGTGAATACCGAAGACCTGCCGCGGAAGCACCGTCCACGGCCATCCCAAAGTCGCCGGCTCGCCCGCATTTTCGCTGGCTTCAAGCGACGCCTCGATGCTGGCCCGCATCTCGTCATCGAGCTCAGCCGCGCGAGTGACTTCCGTTGAATTTAAATTCGCCACCGTCACATTTCTCCGGATGTTCAACTCACCGCTTGTTTGACGAGGGAACGCGCGTCGGCGTGCCGGGCTGCTTCATCGATTGCGGCCTTCAAACTCTCGGCAAAAAACGCCACCTGCGGTTCCACCAGGACACCGAAATGGTCACCGGGAATGTCTTGAAATTCCAATCCACCCAAGGCCAAACCGCGCCATGCGCGGTAAGGATTATCGGCCGCGCGCAAGGATTTTTCTGTTGCCCGAAACAGGGTGATTTTCCCTTCGTAGGGTTGCAGAGCGTACTCTTCGGCAGCCCGCATGTTTGCGAAAAAGACTTTCTTCAGGGAATTGGGCACTCGCAAGCCACGCCAGCGCCGGCGTATACCCTTGTAGACGCCGCGTGGAAGGTCAGAAAAGAGAAATTTCGGGGTTGGGCGGCTCAGCGATTTCAGCAACGACGAAGTTTGCGGTTTCACATGCCCAGGAGCCGTATCAAATAGTGCGAGAAAGGCGACCTGCTCGCCCCGCGCAGTCAATCGCCGCGCCATCTCGTATGCCACCAACCCACCGAAGGAATATCCCCCCAGAAAATAGGGGCCTTGCGGTTGCACGCTGCGAATGTCTTGGAGATACTGCACCGCCATCTCCTCAACGCTGTTCAGGCAGCTGTGCGTTCCATCGAGGCCGCGTGCTTGCAATCCGTAAAATGGATGTGTCGGGCCCATGTGGCGGCCCAGATCGCGAAATCCTACAACATTGCCGCCCACGCCGTGAATACAAAAGAATGGCGGATTCTCCCCTCGCGGTTGAATCGCCACAATCGATGACCAATAGTGCGACACACCGTCGCCTTGCAACGCGACGCTGAGTTGTTCGAGTGTCGGTGCCTCGAGCAGCATCGCCAGCGGCAGGGGACGTCCCACGATTTTTCCGACCTGATGCATCATGCGAGCTGCAAGCAGCGAGTGCCCGCCCAGCTCAAAGAAATTGTCCTTTGGGCTGACGGAACGGCCAAGCACATCCCGCCACACTGCCGCGATCTTGCTCTGCAAGCTGCCGTCGCTCGCCCCATCGCTTCCAGCCTCCTGCCCCGCCGGCTGCAAATGACTGAGCGCGCGCCGGTCGATTTTTCCGTTCGGGGTAAGTGGCATGGCGTCCAGCACGACGATCGAAGATGGCACCATATACTCCGGCACGCGTTCTCTCAAATAAGCCCGCAATGCCTCCGAATTCCTGCCGTTCAGACTTTGCGAGAGCACAACATATGCAAGCAGGCGCTTTTGGTCCGGACTGTCTTCCTGCGCGATCACAGCCGCTTCCCGTACACTCTCGTGGTGCGCCAGCACTTCCTCAATTTCCCCCGGCTCCACGCGAAAACCTCGGATCTTGACCTGGTCGTCCTGCCTGCCCAGGAACTCGATGGCTCCGTCATTGCGGTAACGCGCCATATCGCCCGTACGATACATCCGCGCTTTGCTGTGAATGCTGAAAGAATCGCTTACGAACTTTTCCGCTGTAAGCTCCGGGCGATTCAGATATCCAAGAGCCACGCCGTCCCCGCCTATATAAATCTCGCCGGGCGCGCCGATGGCAACTGGTCGCCGATCAGCGTCGAGCACATGAATTTGGGTGTTGGCGATGGGCCAGCCGATTGGGACCGACGTGAGTATCTCGCCCGAGCGCGCGGGTTCAAATGCGGTCGCGATCACACTGGCCTCGCTCGGACCATACGTGTTCACCCAGCGAATCTTCCCCGCAACACGCTCTCGCCAGCGTGCCAATCCAGCAGCGGAAACTTTTTCTCCCCCCACGATTACCAGACGTAACCTTTCGGGCAACGGCAGGCCTGGATTTTCGTGAAGATAATTGGTCCACTCGTGCCAGTATGCCGTGGGTAAATCGAGAGCGCTGATGGCCTGTTCCCGCACAAAGTCGGTGAACTCCGCGAAGCCCAGCGAGAAGTTCTCCGGTTTGAGCACTACCGTGCCCCCAGCCGTCCAAGTGGGAAAAATTTCTTCAATCGCAATGTCAAAACTGATGGACGAGAACTGGAGCATGCGATCGCTTTGGCTTAAGCCGTACAGAGGCACCGATGCCAGGCTGTGATTCACTAGCCCACGATGCCCCAAAAGCACACCTTTCGGCGTGCCTGTCGAACCGGACGTGTAGATGATGTACGCCACGCTCCCCGGCGTCGCGAGGGCCGCAACCTTGTCTTCCGGATCACTGTCTTGCGAATCACTGTTTTGCAGATCAATGTCTTGCGGATCACTCGCCGCCGGCGATGCGAAGAGTGCTAAATCGACAACCCGGGTGGCCCGCGGCGCAACTTCCGGAAATAATCCCGGTCGCGTTAGCAATACTGGCGCTTGAACATCGTCAAGCATCAACTGCAAACGCTGTTGCGGATAGGCCGGATCCAGTGGAACGCACGCGCCCCCGGCTTTCAGGGCGCCGAGCAGGGCAATTGCAAAATCGAGTGAAGAGGGTAACCCGATCGCCACCGGCACGCTCTCCCGAACACCTAGTGATTGCAGATGTCTCGCCAACTGGTTGGCTCGTGCGTTCAGGTCGGCGTAACTCAACTGCATCTGGCCCTGGACCACCGCCGTCGCGTTGGGATGTCGCCTCGCGGATTCTTCGAAGAGCTCGTGCAGGCAGGTCGTCAACGAGTAGGGAACTTGCGTTTGATTCCATTTGGCGATAGTTGCGGCATCCGTTATCTCGCGCTCCGCCTGGGCTGAGGACAGGCCAGTCGCTTCCGCCGCCAAATCGCGAATGGGCGCATCCATGCGGCTTGTGGAATCCTGACTCAACGGTTTGATGGGGGTAAGCGCAGACGAGACTGCCAGATAAACTGGCGAATTTAGGCTGGTTAGGCGGCTCCCGAGCCGCGAATCACTGCCGGGATGGTGCGCAACAAAATCTCGAAATCGAGGCGCAGCGACCACTTATCAATATATTGCAGGTCCATCTGCATCCACTTCTCGAATGGAATCGAACTGCGGCCGGCAATCTGCCACAGGCACGTGATGCCGGGACGAACGCTGAACCGGCGCCGCTGCCAGTCCTTGTCGAAGCCCTCGTAGTCGCGCACTGGCAAGGGGCGGGGGCCGACCAGGCTCATGTCGCCTTTGAGCACATTAATCAGTTGCGGCAACTCATCAATGCTCGTCTTGCGGAGAAATTTTCCCAACGGCGTTATGCGCGGATCGTTCTTGATCTTAAACACCGGGCCGGAGACTTCGTTCAAGTGCTCCACTTCGCGCATTCGCTTTTCCGCATCTGCCACCATGGTCCTGAATTTGTAAATGTTGAAGCGGCGTTTGTTCAGCCCCATGCGGCTCTGCACAAAAAATACCGGCCCCGGGGACGTCAATTTTACGAGCAGGGCCACAATCAACAGCGCCGGGGACAAGACCAGTAGAACGGTAAATGACAGAACCACGTCCACCAGACGTTTGACGTAGACCGCCCATCCTTCCGACATCCCCGCATAGTGCGTCAGCAGCGATGCGCCTTCGATCTCTTCCGCCTTGGCGCGGCGGCCATTGACGTCGAAATAATCGTTGAGCACCCGGATGGTGATGCCTTGTTCATCGCAGATGGCCCGAATGTCGGCGCTATGCGAGTGCAAGGATGCCAGCGGTAGGGTTACGATCACTTCATCTACAGGCTGCACACGCAGATAGTCGACGAAATGATCGAGGTCGCTCACCAGGCTGAATCCGCTTTGCTTGAACTCGGGAAGACCCGGCCAGTGGCTGTCTACAAAACCTAGAATGTGGTATCCCAGCCCCGGCTTGCAGGCAATGCGGTTGGCAAACTCAAGCGCCCGCGGATTGGTTCCGACAATCAGCATGTGCCTGAGATTGTGTCCGTGCACGCGTACCCGTCCGAGCGCCGCCCGCAGTGCGAAGCGTACTCCGATCGAAATCGTGGCCGTGTAGACCCAGAACACCGCCAGGAAAAGCGGCGTAACCATTTTGACTTGAAAAGCCACGGAGACGAGGAGAATCAAGACCGTGGCCGTTGAGGTGGCCTTGGTGAGGTCGATCACGTCGTACCGCCGCCGCCCCATTCGGCGGGAACCGTACATGCCGAAGGCCGCAAAAATCGCGTGCCAGATAATCAACAAACCAACGAACAGCAGGATGTTCCCCAGCTTGACCCGCATGGCGAACAACTGCGAAAAGGACTGCGCGGAATGCGTGTAGCGCAATTCCACATAGGCTGCCGCTGCAAAGCAGCAAACCATCACCATCAAATCGAACAGCTTCAGAGCGGTAATCAGTAATTGCCGTCGAGCCGTGACCATTGGGGTTCTTTTCTGCCGGCGGGGGATACCGGTTTGTTGTGGTGAAGATTGTGAAAAAATGCCGCGTTACAGCCTGCGGTAGACCGATTCCGGCACCGGGAACTGTCGCTGATTCAGCACCGCACCCAGAACCCGTACATTGGCGCTCTTCGCTTCCTGCAACATCTTCTGTGCGATCTCACGGCGCGACGAATTGGCTTTGATAACCAGCGCCAGGCCATCGCTGGCGGATCCCATGGTGATCGCGTCGTTGAACAAATTCATGGGAGCAGCGTCAATGACCACGTATTCAAACTGGCTGCGCAACTGGCGGATGCTTTCCAGCAACGGCTGCGTCGCCCCCACGGCCAGCGCGGCTTTCTCCGGCGTGCCGTTCGTCAGCACCCAAAGATTCGATTGCGCCGTATTGCGCAGATAATCCTGCGTGCGGCCGCCATCAAGTACGGCGTCCGCCAGCCCCTGCTGATTATTGAGCGCGAAGACTTCGTGCAAGGCCGGCGAGCGGAAGTTGCCGTCGACCACGCACACCGAGTTACGCCCTTGCGACGCAAGGGTCTGCGCCACCTGAGCGGCGAGCCAAGTGCATCCTGCGCCGCGCTCGACGCTGGTGAAGACGACCACGCGCGCGCCTTCTGGCTGGAACAGGCGTTGCGTGAGCTTGTTCAGTTCCTCGCGCGAGATTCCGTCCAGCGCCTGAGGCAGGATGGCATTCTCCACCGTGCCTTCCGACTGCGGGGCCCACGAACTGGTCGTTCCCACGGACTCGACCGTTGCCGGCTGTATCCGTTGCCGTTCTCGTTCTTCTTCTGCCGCCTTTTGCAGCAGCTCAAAATTTCTGCTCATAGCCCTGGTGTCCTTTTCTGGGGAAGGGAGCTACCCAACCTTTGAGTTATTTATTAATTTCGTGTTTCGCGCAGTACATCCACCGGCAGGTGCCGTGACGACGCGCCGTTGCCATTTAACGAATAGCCAATTCCCGAAGCCGGTACAGCCGCCAGCACCGGAAGGTTCAAGATTGACTCGACTTCAGCTGGGGTGCGGAACGAAGCATCGAGGCGTTCTCTCACAAACACCACCGCAGCGCTCACCGTCAGCGCCATCAGTATGCCGATTACGGCAAACAGCCACGGCGACTGTGAAGGATAGATCGGTACGGCCGGTGCTTCCATGACGGCCACGTTGACCATCTGCGTGCTGTCGAGCGCATCTGTAATGCGTGCCTCCTCGCGCTTCTGCAGGTACAACAGGTAGTTGGTTTCGGCTGCCTTCGCATTACGAACCAGGTCGCCTTCTTCCAGCCCCGAAGTTTCCAGCTTGCGGATCGAATCCATATTTTGGTTGATCACGGCTTCCAGTTCGGTGGCTTTGGCTTGCGCTCCCTGCAGCTCGGTTTTGTCTTTCGCCATTTCGTCGTCGATCCAGTTGTAGGTCGGGTTCTGATCCGTAGTTACTTCTTGCAATGGTTTCTGCGCCGCCAGGGCCGCTTCCGTCTCAGCGATTTCTTTGTTTACTTCCACCAGCGGCGGGTAATCCGGCTGATACTTCGACGCCATATCACTCTGCCGCAATTGCAAGTTCAGCAGCGTGGTCTTCATCTGCTGGATCGTGCCCGCGTCATCGTTGCTGTGCACTTGCGTCGTCATCCGGGCGTTGGTGTTCTTCTCCAACTGTTCCAGCGCAGCAACCCGGCGTTGCGCCTCCGCGATCTCGGTGCGCGTCTGGCCCAGCGTGAAGTTGAAATCGTTGACTTTCTGCAACGCGATGTCACGCGCCATCATGGCGTTAGGCGTGCCGTGCTCGCGCGAAAACGCTTGCAGTTTCGCCTCCGCGTCCTGCAGCGCGGCCTGCGCACCCTGCACTTGCTTGTCGAAGAACGCGTACTGCCCCACGGGCCGGTTCATTTCCTTGTGGTGCTCCAGA
>Ga0181537_10000368_pt1 | contig 42694 bp, 35 predicted proteins | sample PEATcosm2014_Bin_39_FD_119765 | JGI IMG/M metagenome (GOLD analysis project Ga0181537, IMG submission 119765) | Peatland microbial communities from MTU Mesocosm Facility, Houghton, MI, USA - PEATcosm2014_Bin23_10_metaG | ecosystem: Environmental > Terrestrial > Soil > Wetlands > Peat | place...
AGAGAACAGAAAAACGCGAGCAAAAACACGAAAGCGGCGAGCCGGAGGTCCGGTTTCGCCGCCTGTTTTTGACTACATTTCTATTGTGCGCTTTTTCGAATAGTTAATACGCAAAATCGATCAAAAAATCTTTCACTGTAAGTGATAGGAAAAAAGGCAGTTAGAAAATTGGGAAAATTATTTTTGGGGTTTACCTCTTGACAAGATTTCCACAGGCACCTGCGGTGGGGCCAAATGCGCTTCGCGCGGGGGTGGTGGCGGGTGTGCTTCGCGTGCGATTGATTGGCGGTGGGGCAGACGGCAGACTGCGACGATATTAGATTTCCTCTGGCCGGGAAGCTAATCACACACTGACGGCTTTCATTTTGATACGCTTGCGTTATGCACATTGATTACGAAGGACTTGTTCTTGAAAACGAGGCTGACGTTGAAACAAAAATCATTGTGCCGCTCCTTTTAGGAGCAGCGTACTTAGATATCCCAGCGGCTGCTGTAAAGTCGAAAAATTATCTTTCCCCTACGCCCTTCAATCGCAAGGCGGGCCAAACTTCGGGGAATTATCCCGATTTCAGTGTCTGGTTTCGAAGTTTCCCATGCCTTGTCGTCGAGGCGAAAGCTCCGGATGTGTCCGTGGAAGTCGGATATCACGAAGCTTCACTTTATGGGGCCTACCTAAACCACAACTACCCAACTGGGCTTAACCCGACCCGATTTCTCTTTGCAACTAACGGGGTCAACTTTCTCTTTGGTTACTGGGATTCCAATCCGATACTGAGCGGCTTGGTCTCCGATTTACTGCCACAGAGTGCTCTCTTGACTGAGCTTCAGGGCCTGTGCGGAAGAAATGTTCTTCAGGCCCACGCTCTCAGCTGTCTTCAGCAGGTCGCCGCGAAGAGATTTCTCCTTCCGTACAACCTTGCTGGAGGACCGGCCCTTCTGAGAGCAACGATCACGATCAATCAGTTCGCAGCTCCCTTGGCCCCATTGCTTCAGAGATACTTCTCTTCTTCGCAACAGTCGAGCGTTCAGGAAATAGTGGATCGAGCTTACGTGAGCTCAGATGAGGTTACGGAATACGACAAAATTCTTGAGTCACTCCTGAAGGAGCGGACCGCGACCCGGGGTGATACCCCTGTTAAGACGCTTCATCCCGAGAGAAGTGGTGAGGAAGTACTACGGCAGGAGATCGAAGACCGGACTGGCTTGAAGAGTCAAGATCGGCGCACCGGCCACCTTCAGCTCATACAAGGCTCAGTTGGCGCCGGCAAATCTCTGTTCATGGAGAGATATAAGCGAAAATTGCAGCCCGTCGAGGCTGGAGCTAGAACGAAATGGGCCACGATCAATTTCAATAGTGCCCCCGTAAGCCTTATCGGTGCCGAGAAGTGGCTTTGCAAATATTTCATCGAATCGTTTCAGGTCGAGAATTCCGACATCGATTTAAGTTCCTTGGCGGTCCTTCGTGGTGTGTTCTCTCGCAAGATTCAAGGTCGGAAGGCAATCTACGCAGTCCTGGAAGGCACCTCTCAGGAAAGGGCGGATGTTCAACGGGCGGAGGACCTGATTGCGTGGCAAGACGACCCTGAGGAGTTTACTCGCGGTATCGCCGATTACGTTATTGGGAGCCGGAACGAGGCACTGGTTGTTGTGATGGACAATGTCGACAGATTGAACCTCGATAATCAGCTGGCTGCCTTCCAACTGACTTTATGGTTTCTTCAATTGACCCATGCCTTCACCATCCTCCAGATGCGCGATGAGACCTATGAGCGTTTTAAGGATAAGCCACCGCTCGACACGTTTCGAACCGGTGTTGTTTTTCATATCACCCCTCCGCGATTCGTTGACGTCGTCAAGAGAAGGCTGGAACTTAGCATCGAATACCTCGCGACTCACAAGGACCAAGTCAGAAGCTACGAAATCGAAAGTGGTTTACGAATTCGTTACACGAGCGAAGAGCTAGAGGGGTTTTTACGCCGGTTATACAATTCGCTATTCGATCGCCGACGTAACATTGCGCGTGTGCTGGAAGCAATCGCTGGCAAGGACGTGCGCCGGGCCTTGGAAATCTTTGTCGCAATCATTACGTCCGGCTATTTGAGCACGACGGTAATTGCCTCCAACACGCTTGGGAGCGGGGACGTGTCGTTGAAGGAGCACACGATTCTGCGAATCCTCATGCGGACGAATAGGCGTTTCTTCAGCCCGGAGAGCGGGGGGTTTGTACACAATATCTTCAGTTTCGATGAGAATTTCGAGAAACCCGACAATTTCTTGATCGCCGAGATACTTTATTTTCTATTGCGGAATCGGAAGGTGCTTGGACAGATAAATCTGGAGGGATATTTTACGTGCACGCAGATAGTTGACGTGATGCAGAAGATTGGTTACACGCCTGATGATGTGTTCCGGATGCTAAGGCATCTCGTAAGGATCGAGCTCCTGGTTACTGATCGGATGAACTCGGTTGAAGTTGATTGGCAAGATTCGGTGCGAGTTCTCGCTGCGGGCTGGGTGCATTTGCGGTTGCTTAGTGGAAGATTCGAGTATCTATTTGGAGTCATACCGACGACTCCAATTCGTGATCAACGCACTGCGGAGCAGCTTTCAGAGCTGGTGAGAAACGAGGCAGCGAGGGGCCAACTCGATCTCCACCAAAAAGTTCGTGCTGTCGATATATTTTATCGCTACCTTTGGAGCGAAAGGCAGGCCTCAAAGACACCCTTCAACGACGGGCCTGAGTCTGGCGCGGAATATGTCTTGACCCACATTCGCCAAGCTCTAGAGCAAAGAAGAAGCGCAGCCAAGCCCAATGAGATCGAAGAGGATCCCCTAGACTTCTAAGGTGGGCACTTAGGAAGGATTTGGTAGAGTGGGCCGCAGACTCTAGCCTGCGAAATCGGCGTTTGTCGTTACTCATACTTATTTAATTCGCGGCGAGGGGACGCATGGGGGAGTGCGGGCTAGCGGCGATCGCCGTCGACGAGATCGCGGACGACGAGGTAGCATTCGCAGGCGGCGCTCTGGAGCTTGTCGGGATCGAGGATCTGGATATGGCCGCGCCGGTACTCGATCAATCCGCTCTGCTGCAAACGGCCGGCAGCCAGGGTGACGCTGGTGCGGCGAGTGCCGAGCATGGTGGCCATGAACTCCTGAGTGAGATCGAATCTTGGGCTCTCGACCCTGTCTCGCACCATGAGCAGCCATCGGGCGAGCCGCTCCTCAATCTCGTGGAGGCCGTTGCAGGCGGCAATCTGAGTGAGGGTGAAGTTGTGGCGCTGGACGAATTCGAGAATCGAGCGAAGCAGCGGGCCCCCGGCCTGAGTCTCTTTCTGAATCACTGCGAAGGGGATCTGAAGGGCTGAACCCTCTACCTGTACAAACGCGGTGGTGGGAGAGTTGGCCGAACCGAGGAGTTGCATGGACTCGACCAATCCCTCTCGGCCGATGAGACCGACCTCGGCCGCTGCGCCATCTCGCATCTGGGTGACGACCGAAGTGATGCCGGAGACCATGAAGTGAGCGTGCTCGGGCACTTCGCCGGGACGGGTGAGGACTGTACCCACGGGCAGGGGGACCAGCTTCATGCGCGCAATCAGGGCTTTGCGCTGAGTTTGCGGAAGTCGATCGAGAATGGAATTTGATGACGCAGTTGGCATGGCAGCCATCCCTTCGAGCCAGATCGCAAGGGATAGCCGCCGTAGTAAGGCGAGATGAATTGCGTAGACTGACGTGTGCAGAGCAACTACAGCTCTTACACGAACTTAAAAGCTAGCGCTAACTACAGTATGTTCCTTATCTGACATACGTGCGGACTTTCTTTTTTGCGGGCTTCCTACCTGCGCCACCCCCAAGAAATGGTTGCCGAAAGCGTGTTTTCCGAGGGAGAATAAAGCTCTGGATATGTTCGGTATCGAACAGAATAAAGGTCTGAAAGGTCTTATTCTGCGCCCCTGTAGAGGGATTGTGGCGCACCGCCGTGATCCATTCCTGGTTGCTGAAGCGAAGCGGGTAAGGAGACAGTTCGCCGCTGCGATATTGAGGGCCAGATGACAGTCTCGACGATCCACGATCATCCCAGAGTGCTTGTTGTCGACGACGATCGCATGGTGGCCGACACAGTCACAAAGATCCTGGACATAGCCGGCTTCGACGCTCGTGCAGCCTACTGCGGCGAGATCGCACTCGATGTGGCACTCGACTTCGATCCGGACATGGTGATTACCGAGGTGGTCATGCCGGGCATCAGCGGGATTGAGGTCGCGATCAAGATGCGCGAGCTGGCGCCCGCCTGCAAGATCCTGCTCTTTTCGGGGCGAGCGACAACGCATCTCTTCATCGAAGCCGCGCGCGCCGAGAACCAAGAGTTTGAAATGCTGGCCAAGCCTGTTCACCCACGTGAACTGATCGCGAGGGTGCGCGCTGCCCTTCCGGTGCCTCAGCCCGCCGCTTAAGGCATGCATCTGGTTGCCGACGGACACGTGTCGGACGCGCTTCAATAGAATGCCCCGGCAGGCGCGTGACCGAAACCTGATCGCTCGCTCTGCAGACAGCACCTCGCGGGCGTCATCCAGCACAATCGAGAATTCACAAGATCGAAGCCGGCGACGCGAGAGCTCTTTCGGCTGTGGTTATCCGGCGGCGGTTCCTATGCGGTGAGGCGCGAGGCCCAGGCTGACGATGAGCTGCTCGAAAGCAGGCATATCCCGCAAAGCGTCATAGCGCGGATCAACGTTGACCCAGACCAACTGGCGAATTCGCTTTTCAAAAGATTCCTGGAGGCAGCGGAGCGCGGCATCGCGATCACCGAGCCCCACGTGGACGAGAGCTGCGTTGAGTGGCGAAACCCACGAATCGCGACCGAGCTGCTGCAGCTTATCGAGCGTTGCAAGCGCCAGATCGCGGCGACCCATGCGGGCATGGCAGTAGCCGATTTCAGCTATTCCGGCAGGAATCTCTCCCATCATTTGCGAGCCGCGCTGAAAGCAGGTGAGAGCTTCCGCTGTCTGGCCCTGTTCGAGAAGCACTCGGCCGAGGGACCAGTGCGCATGGCCGAACTTGGGGTTTGCTTTGAGGGTCGCGCGCAGAGTCTCCGCAGCCTCATTCCATCGCCGCATTCTGTAAAGACAGCCGCCGACTGCGGTGTGCACGATGGGAGACAGAGGATCAAGCCGGAGAGCCTGGCGGAGCTCGCGTAAAGCTTCTTCGAGGCGCCCGCACGGGGTAAGAAAGTCCAACCCGTAGTGGAAGTGTACGGAAGCGAGGCCGGCCCCCGCCGCTATGGCGCGATTGAAGGTTTGACCGGCGGCTTTCCAGTCCCAATCCCAGCCAGCCTGGGTGAGAGCGAGAGCACAAAGGCCGGCGACGGAGTCAGGTTCGAGACGCAAGGCGGAGGTCAGCGCAGATCGGACGGCAGGCACGGCTTCAGAGGCCGGTTCGAGGCCGTACCAGTCAAGCCGCATGTGGGTCTCGGCGATTCCGATCAAGGCCGGAGCGAAAGCGGGATCGGCGGTCGCCGCGCGGAGGAAGAGAGCGAGAGCCTGCTTGAACCCGTCAGGCGTTTCCTGATTGAAGGCAAATCTGCCCTGCAGATAGAGATCGTAGGCTTCTGACGAGGGCGTGTTCCGAACTGCATCGATCTCAGGAAATCTCGCGCCCAATTGCGCGCGGAGCTTTTCAAGCACCGCGGCACTCAATTCATCCTGAAGCGCAAACAGATCGGTCACTTGCGAATCGAAGCGCTGCGACCAGATTTGATAGCCTTCGCTGGTCTGGCTCAACTGCATGGTGAGACGGATGCTGCTGCCGGAGCGGCGGAGGCTGCCATGGACCAGAAGGCTGGCCCCGAGGCGACGACCAATCTCCCGCACGTCTGGAATGGTTCCCTTGCACTGGAAGGCCGAACTCCGCGAGACAACACGCAGGCCGGTAATCTGGGTGAAGCCGTTGGTCAGTTCTTCGGCCAGCCCGTCGCAGATGTATTCGTTCTCAGGGTCGGGACTGATATTGATCAATGGCAAAACTGCAATCGTGTGCGGTTCCGCGGCTTTAGCAGGCGCTGGCGCGCGCGTGGGCTCGCCCGATGCGGCATTCAAATCTGTCAGCATCTCCCGGATGGTTTGATATCTCTCGGTCGCTTTTTTGGCCAGGGAGCGCCGTGCCACTAATTCGAGCGGTGCGGGAATTTCCGGTCTTGAGTCGCGCATTGGATCGGGATCGACGAACTGCATCGCGTGCAGCAGGGCTACTGGACTCTTGCCACGGAAGGGCAACCGGCCGGTGAGCAACTGATAAAGAATCACTCCAAATGAGAAGATATCCGCGCGTTCGTCCACCTCTTCGCCGCGGGCCTGCTCTGGCGCCATGTAGCCCATAGTGCCCACGGTGAGCCCGCCGAAGATGCTCATGGCCTGGGTCTGAGCGTCGGGGGAAAATGGGCGAGATACTTTGGCAAGTCCAAAGTCGAGGATTCTAATCTGTCCGTCATCGCGGACGAGAATATTGGCAGGCTTCAAATCCCGATGGACGACGCCCGCGGCATGAGCGGCGGTGATCGCATCACCTACGAGATTCGCCATGGAAAGAGCGCGGTCGACAGGCAGGCCAGACTCGGGAATCAACTGCTGCAGCGGCCGTCCCTGGACAAACTCCATCACGATGCAGGTGGTTCCGCTGTGGAAGAGGATGTCGTAAATGGTGACGATGCCGGGGTGACTGAGCGAGGAGGTCAACTGCGCCTCGCGCAGCAATGCCGCCTCAAGCACCGGGCTGGATCTTTTGGCAGGAATGACCTTGATGGCAACATTCCGTTCAAGGCGAGTGTCGCGCGCCCTGTAGACGACTCCCATGCCGCCGGATCCAATATGCTCTTCGATCCGGTAAGGGCCGATCATCCTCCCCATGGGCAGCAGCGCCGCGCTCATGCCGCTCTCTGCCGCGATTTTCCCCGCTCCCGGGCCGAGCGTGGCCCCATCCGGAGGAGATTTCTTATTTTGAGGCGGTTCGGGCATCGGAGCTAGAAGTTCTCCTTCCCCTCCTTGTACCGGGAGGCTTCCTGCTTTGCGCGCCACCAAGATTTGCTGGGACGCCGAGGTTCAGAAGAGCGCGACGGGCGCCTCCAGCGGCTCACCGGAAGTGGCCGAAATATCCGCGGACTCGATCTGACCCTGAGGCGGCATATCTCAAGCATACAACTGCAAAGCTCTGCTCTTGTTTCACACAAGAATTGATTGATGCGATGCGACTCGTCTCAAGCGGATGGGACAGCAAAGTCGAAAGCATGAAGGGCTTTGGAGTTCTGTTAACCTACCCTGAAGTTCTTTATGTTACACGCGGACCGTGTGCACCTTTCGCGTTCGAGGCCCTCATGAAGGGGATGCAAACAGACGTGTGTGTTGTTGGTGGTGGACCGGCCGGCAGTACTCTTGCCGCGGAACTTGCCGCCCTGGGCCATCGCGTCATCCTCGTCGAGCGAGCGGAGTTTCCAAGAAGACACCTGGGCGAATCTTTGACTCCAGGCGTGCGTCTGCTGCTCGAGTCAATCGGCGCTGGTGATGTCTTTGAGAAGGCCGGCGCGCTGACGGTAGAGTCGGTCCTGGTGAACTGGGATGGGGAGCTTCGTGAACGGACCGATCCAGAGGCGAAGGGAATGCTTGTGGATCGGGGGCGATTTGACGCTCTGTTGCTCAAACGCGCAACGGCGGTTGGCGTCCGGGTGCTCCAACCGGCAACCTTCCGGGATTGCACTCGGATCGGGGAGGGGTGGCGGATTGCGGTGGAGCGAGGTGGAGAAACGATCTCCATCAGATCTCGATTTGTCGCCGACGCGAGCGGCCGGGCGTTTGCGACACGAGGCCAGAAGCGCCGGACAGGAGCTCGGACCAATGTGTTCTATTCGTATTGGCAAGGCTCCGATCTGCCCAGACTGCCTCGCATCGAGGCTGGTTTGGATGCCTGGTATTGGGGTGTTCCAATACCGGACGGCACATACAACACACTGGTCTTCGTTGATCCTCGAACCTATGCACGGGAACAATTTCAAGAATTGGTGGCCCGGTCTGGCCTGCTGCAGGGCTGCCGGGACATCTGTTTGATCTCGCCGGTTGAGGCGGCCGATGCAACACCCTATCTCGATGAAGAAAGCGTCACCCCTCACAGCATCAAAGTTGGCGATGCGGCGCTCTCGATCGATCCTCTCTCGTCGAGCGGAGTGCAAAAGGCGATTCAGGCGGCGCTCTCGGGCGCCGTGGTGGTGAACACCCTGATCAGAAAGCCGGAATGCAACGAAGCTGCCATGCAGTTCTACCGGTCGAGTCTCGCGGATGCAGCAGAGCGTCATTCCAACTGGGCGGGCGAGTATTACAGCGCCGCGGCCGCCACTCGCAATACAGCGTTCTGGCGCCAGCGTGCCTTAGGGAATTTTCCCGCCGAAGCCGCGCCGTCCTTCGCCGCCAGCGACTTCGCGGATGAGCCGTTGGCCCTCTCGCCCGACCTCACGTTTGTGGAATTGCCCTGCATCGATGGCGGGTTTGTGACCTTGAAATCGGCGCTGCATCATCCTTCACTCGACAGACCCGTGACCTTTGTCGGCGGCTGCGAGATGCCGCCGCTGGTTAAGAGAGTGCGCGAGGGAATGAAACCCATGGAAATTGCATTGCTATGGTCGGACCGTGTGTCAATAAAAACTGGACTCGCCCTGACGGGATGGTTGTTGGGCAGGGGGCTGTTGATTCGCTGGCGCGAAGAAAAAGCACAAAAGCCTATACGCCAAATCAGCGCGCTTCGTGTATAGTTTGCGTTTAGTTCTCCCCTTAAACCCAAATCACAAGTGAACAGTGATCATGGGGCTTAACTACCCCGCACCAGACATTGCTGAAAATTTGAGAAGGAATCGAATGACACCTCAAGAAACGGGGGACTCGCTTCCCCTCACCGCTTTGTTGGCCGACCAGTTTCCCAAGCGGCGCGAAATGACCTGGCACGACCAGCTGGTATGGCTCCTTCACCTTGGGGCCGCCCTGGAACACGCGCTGATGGTGCAGTATCTTTACGCTGCCTATTCGCTCGGCGGCAAGCAGGTGCCGCCGGAACATCGCCTCAAGGTCAAGGAATGGCAGGAATCGATATTGGCCGTCGCCCGCGAGGAAATGGGCCACCTCATCACGGTGCAGAATGTGCTCACATTCCTGGGAGCCGGCTTCAGCCTGAACCGCGATCAGTTCCCGTGGGCCATCGAATGGTTTGACATTGAGCCGTTCTGCATGGGCTCGCTCGCCTGCTACGTCAACGCGGAGATGCCGGAGTCAGAGGACTTCCCCGAACGAGCAGAGATCGGGGAACTTGTAAAACGTCACCTCAAGAAGAATGCGTTGCCGGTGCATCCTGTAGCTGCGATCTATCGCCAGATCATGACTCTGCTGGCAGATCCGGAGAGGATTCCAGAGAGTGCGCTTCAGCCTCAAACCTATTCGCTGCAGGCTTCGTGGGATGAGTGGGGCCGCGGTTACAAACCGGCTCCGCGGCCACTCGATGCAGCGGGGAATCTGGTCGATGCCACGGCTGAAGTGGAAAAGCAGGCGCAGTTCGACTCCCATGTTTTGATTTTTCGTGTCGCTACCCGCACCGAAGCTCTGGCGGCGCTGGATGCCATCAGCCTGCAAGGTGAAGGAGTCGAGGACATCAAAAAGGAAGGGGAGTGGACGCACTTCCGCCGCTTTATCAAGATCTTTCGCGAGTACAAGAAGATCGAGAGCAGCGACTGGAGTCCTGCGGCGCGGGCGGCGGTCAATCCCAACACCAATGGTGAGCCAAATGCGCCGTGTCCCGACGGCTACATCTCCTGCGAGCGCACCCGCAATTGGGCAGTGTTGCTCAACGTGCGCTACTGGATGCTCTTCCGGTATCTGGCGCATACTTTCCAGATCGATCCCGCCGGCGCACCGAACGAACCAAATGTTCGCGCCATGCTCATGCACCGGGTCTTCGGAGAGATGTACCAGCTGAAGACACTGTCGGGCAAGTTGTTTCAAATGCCGTTGCGCGACATCGATGCAGATCCTAAAACGCCGGATTCGATGAGAATGACTGCGGGTCCGCCGTTTGAGCTGCCCGCGAATACGCGGCTGCCGGTGAGCGACGTCGATTGTTGGTGTCTGCATCGCGACTCGCTCGTCGCCTCACTCAATGCGTGCAACTCGATTCTTGGCAGCAACCCGACCCCTGACGAGAGAGAGTACGTCAAGACGCTCGTCGCACTCGATGAAAAGACGGCGGTTTGGATCGCAAGGATTCTTGCCGGTATGAACTCCACTCTGAGGTATGAAGCATGAAGATCCGCGAGTTGCGAATCCTGCCGCCATTTGCGATTGGGCGCCTGGGCTCGGCAAAAGAGCCTCAAGAGAACTACACGATCGTCGACAACCCCAACGAACCGCTTGGGTACCGGAAGATCGTGCCGGCGAAGACTCTGAAAGTACGCGAGTCAACCGGGGAGATAGCCAGCGCGACAATTCCGAAGACGATCTCGTTCAAGGTTGACGGCAAGATTCGCCCCGTCGCGCCATTTCTTGAAGTCTTCGCAGTGGTGGAGAAGCCGCGGAAGGACAAGAAAGTATCTGTGGAGATGGTGCCGCTCGATCGCGCGCTGCTGAGAAAACTGGGGGCGAGCCCTGCCAAGGTCGAATGGAGAGTTTCAGTCGCCAACCGCAAGGTGATGCGGCGAACCGGCGATCCCGACGACATGGTGGCCGCGAAGACAAGTTGGTTCTCTGATCACAAAAGCCATGTACTCCTGGGCGCTTGCAAGAATTTCATTCCCGGCGGCCGCATCAACTTTGGGCAGGTGCGCTTCATCCGTCCAAACAAGCGGTTCGGAGAGATTCGCCTTCGCTTTACGCCGGCACATGGACTGATTTACGGACCTCATCGCAAGACAGACCCAACCACCACAAAGCCCGATCCCGCCATCCCCCCGGAACGCGCCATCTACGATGACTCCAAAGACTGGGTAGGTTTTGGCAAGGATCCTGACAAGGTCGAAAACCAAACCCTGCCCCCCTCGCTGTATGCCATTGAGCCTCCGGCTCCATCGTGGCTCAATGACAACGTTGCGGTCAGCCGCGGATATCTCGACGATGCGTGCGACGGCTTCGTTGAGGTCCGCTTGACGTTGCCCACAGGAAAGCGGCTCACCGCGACCGCGCGAATATGTGCCGCGCCGCCCGCGGTCATTCCCGATTCGCTGTTCATTCGGAGCCTGGCTGACGATCTTGAGCAGGTCATCCACGGACCGGAGGTGTCAGACGACGAGCCTTACGAGGTGACTCGCAATCGTGCCCTTGACATCGTCCGCAGAGCCTATGAAACCGTGCGCTTCATGAATGTGGCAGTGATGAACGGCAACAATTTCAAGGGCCGCCCGTCTCTTTTGCTCGATTCCATGCCCGAAGAAGAAGCCGCCGATACTGAGCGCGCGATTCGTCCCGTGATGGCTCCTGGTTCTGTGGATACATTGGGAATCATGACGCTCCATGAGCAGGTGTATGCCGCGTTACGCGGAGGCGCCGCGCCCTGGTTTGTGAAACTGCTGCGGCGTCCCGATGAGGTGGCCGACTTTACCGACCGGGGACGGAGAAAAATGCCTGCGCTCATGTGCGGGGCCGATAACAGCTATCTTGCGCTGACTTACCGGCAGATCGATTCCATCCGGAAGGTATCTGAGGAAGCGCCATTTCGAGGCAAAAACCTGGGCATTCCCGCGCCGACCCCGGAGTCGCTCACAGCGCTGAACCTGACCGCTCAGCTTCACTATGAAGCCCTCGGCAATCCGATTAGTTCGCGCCCGGTGACGTCGGTGGCGAACTGCTGCCCCGGCCTGGAAGTGGATTTCCGTGCGGTTTGGCGGCGGATGTTCAAAGGGATCGTGCTGCGGGAGTACGACAACCTGGTGATTGCTGTCGATCCGGATGTCAAAAGCCGGAAGATCAAGTCCCTGGTGGGTCGACAATTGTTGCGCATCCGCCTTCTGGAGGACAAGCACCTACACATCAAGAATCAAAGGCAGTTTTTGACGACCACGCCGATTAAGGGACCGGCATCGTCGGACGTGGATGGCGAAATCAGTTTGACGACACAATTCAATCCCTTCGGTCTCAAATCCATGGAGTGGTCCAACGCGCTGGCACATCTCTTGAATACGCACCAGGGGAAAACAGTTCTGTGCGACTTTACCAAAGAACTGCCCGACGATCAGAAAGAGATGCCGCAGCCCATCATCGAGCAACCTCGCAATTTCGTCACCATCGAGTTTGAAGTTCGAAAGTTCTTTGACGGCGGCACAGCCGTTATTGCCAAGGCGCTGGCCGACCCCGGCGAGCTTACCCAGGGGCTTTGTTCCCCCTGGCAGAACGACTATCGCGAATGTTCGTGCTACTACTGGGCCTCTTCCCGGCCCGATTACATCAATGTGGAGCCGGCCGGCAATGGCCTGAGCAAAGGCGATAACTGGTTCCAGATGAAGCGCACCGGGGACTATGTGCCGGACGATTACGTTGATTCCCGGCTGGTGCTTTACGATGAGCTTTTTATGGAGTGGGAACATTGGCTCCGGTTCCAGGTGGGCGGCAAAGACTATAAGGAAGGGACCGGCCGGAATCCGAAAGACGCATTGAAGCAAATGGTGACTGGTGAGTAGCGCCGATGCCCGGCGCTACATGCAGGCCTCCGCGCCGCGTGTCCCGCAGCTCCACCTGATCGAGACAACTCACGGCGGGAACCTGTTCGTCGCCGACGGGAGCCGCCTGTTCGCTGCCGGCTCGGATTTATACGGGCGTCTTGAAGCGGCGGTCATGGACGGCGGCGCGCATGAGATCGCCGCGCTGCTTGAAAAGGTCGGACTGGGGGGAAGTCCACTCATCGACGATGCGCCGCTGGCGCAGCCCGCAATTCATGCCCTCTCGCTTGCCATTGCGCAGAAGTGCAATCTGGGTTGCACCTATTGCTATGCGCAACAGGGCGAATTCGGGGGTGCAGGAAAGAATATGCCCCTTGAAGAAGCCACAAGAGCAGTGGAACTGTTGGTGAACGGCGCAGAGAAGGGTGCGCGGCTGAACCTCGCTTTCCTCGGCGGCGAACCGCTGGTCAACCGGCCTGTTCTGCAGGCTGCCACACGGCTCGCGGCGCAGTTGGCCGAGCGTCGTGGCAATCCAATTACATTTTCGATCACGACAAATGGCACGTTGCTCACACCGGCAGATGCGGAATTTTTTGAGGCCCACGGCTTCGCGGTGACCATCAGTCTCGACGGTCCGCGCGAAGTACACAACCTGCTGCGGCCCTTCAAGAGCGGGAAGGCCAGCTTTGACGTAATTCTTCAGCGGATTGAGCCCTTGCTTACGCTTCAACGTCGCATGCAGGTATCGGCCCGGGTGACGGTGACGCCCGCCAATCTTGACCTGCGGCGCGCACTCGACGATTTCATCGAACTTGGCTTCCATAGCGTTGGGTTTTCGCCCATGTTGAGCGCACCGAGCGGCAACGGCGAGATGCAGAGCGCCGATCTTGAAATCATGCTGGGCGAGATGATTGACTGCGGGCGAGAGTTTGAGCGGCGCACACTCAAAGGAGAGCGCTATCCTTTTGCGAACATGGTGAACGCCATGCGCGAGATTGGACGCGGGACGCACCGACCGTACCCGTGCGGCGCCGGTGCGGGCTACCTGGGTGTCTCAGCCGATGGGGAGTTGTCTGCGTGTCATCGCTTTGTCGGGGACGAAGCCGGCGCCATGGGCTCGCTCAACGATGGCATCGATCGCAAGCGACAAGCGGAGTGGCTCACGGAGCGTCATGTGCACAGCCAGGAACCGTGCCGGAGTTGCTGGGCGCGCTATTTGTGCGGCGGGGGCTGCCATCACGAAGTGATTCACCGCGGCCGGCCCGCCTGCGACTATATTCGCGGCTGGCTGCACTATTGTCTCGAAGCGTGGCTAAGGTTGCCGCAAACCGCGGTTGACGGGCTTTCCCGTGGATCCGATGCGCACAGTTCTGTCCGCGCCTGAGAGCACTTGGGACGCCGCCGTGTATTTTGGCGAGGCCGTCTCCCGTTTCAAGCGTCTGCGCCCGTCTCCTGCATTTTCCCTGAAAGATAACTATCGTACGCCGCGAGATCGAGCAATCCGTTGCCACTCAGATTAAAGACGATCACTTGTTTGCGGTTTTCTTCACGGCACCGGATCGCCTCATCGATTACAGCGGCGATCGCATGAGCAGACTCAGGGGCGGGTACGATGCCCTCGGTTCGCGCAAATTCGATTCCTGACTTGAACACCTTCATTTGTGGCACCGCAACCGCTTCGATCAGGCCAAGCTTTATGCAATGGCTGACCATTGGCGACATGCCGTGATAGCGCAGACCGCCCGCATGAATCACCGGCGGCATGAACGCGTGGCCAAGTGTGTACATCATCATCAGCGGAGTCGTCTGTGCCGTGTCGCCGAAGTCGTAGCGCAGCTCGCCCTGGGTGATAGATGGGCACGACGCGGGTTCGGCGGCAATGATGCGATATTTGTTTCCAGACTTGATCTTTCCCGCGACAAAGGGGAACGCGAGGCCCGCAAAATTGCTGCCGCCCCCTGCACATCCGATGATGATGTCAGGAGCTTCACCGGCCATCTCCATCTGTTTGATGGTTTCCTGCCCGATGACGGTCTGGTGCAGACACACATGGTTGAGCACGCTGCCAAGCGAATACTTTGTGCCTGGAGTTTTCACCGTGTGCTCGATGGCTTCAGAGATGGCGATGCCCAGGCTGCCGGAACTATCGGGGTCATCGGCCAGCACCTTGCGGCCAAATTCAGTTTGTGTGCTCGGACTGCCGTGCACCGTCGCGCCGTATGTTTGGATCAGGAGCTTTCGGTAGGGCTTCTGGTCAAAGCTCACCTTGACCATGAAAATGGTGCAGCCGAGGTTGAACACTGAACAGGCAAACGCGAGTGAAGAACCCCACTGCCCCGCGCCCGTTTCCGAAGCCAGGCACTTTGTGCCGGCCACCTTGTTATAAAAAGCCTGCGGAATTGCGGTATTGGGCTTGTGGCTGCCCGCCGGACTGACTCCCTCGTACTTGTAGTAAATGTGCGCCGGTGTCTGGAGCGCCTTTTCAAGACGGGCAGCGCGCAGCAGCGGCGTGGGACGATAAAGCGAGTAAACGTCGCGAACTTCCTGCGGAATCTCGATGGTTCGCTCGGCGCTCATCTCCTGAGCAACAAGAGCCTCGGGGAAGAGCGCGTACATCAGGTCTGGGGTAACGGGCTGACCGGTGCCTGGATGAAGTGGCGGCGGCAACTGCTCGGGGAAATCCGCCAGGAGGTTATACCACGATTTCGGCATTTCGTCGGCCGAAAGGAGGAATTGTAAGTTGTTGTTCACCGATCGCCCACCCCTGCTTTGAAGATGCAATTTCCTGAGGTCGTTTTAGTTACTTGTTGCTGTTCCAGATGTCGCGGAAGATCAGCCACTCGCCATTTTTCTGCCGCTTGTAGACAAGAATTCCTTTGCAATCCCAGCGGGTGACCTTCCCGTCCTTCTTCGATGTATCCACAGCGGTATCAATGCCCTCGTCGAATCCATACTCGCCCATGACAAAATTCTTTAGCGGCACCTTCTTCCAGTGCGTCTTGAACTCAGTAAAATAATCGTTCACCCACTTCCGAATGTTGCTGCGGCCAGTTACCAGCGGGCCGCCCGGCTGCAGTATCTCGGCACCCTTGTCGTACATCGCCATCACGCGATCTGTGTTATTTGAATTGATCGCGGCTTCGTACGCCTTGTGCGCCCGCAACAGGCCCGGATCAAGCTTCGGCTTCGATTTCGCGGCTGACGCTTTTTTGGTGGCCATTTCTTTTCTTCCTCCTGGGGATTTGAACATCACGGTAACACACTGTTGTTCCCTGCGGTCAATTACTGCCCTGACCTTGGAAGTTATCAGCCGTCAGGCTTTGGAGTAACTCCCTGGCCTCGACCAGGTCTTTGGTTTCCGCGCCTTCGGTAAACCACTCGCAGATGGGAGAGAGCAGATCGCGTGCCGCATCGGAATTGCCGCGACTGACAAGAAGCTCGGCAAGGGTGGTCGAACTGCGCAGCTCCCACGACCGAGCCTGCTGCTGGCGGGCGCAGTCAATCGACGCGCGCAAAATCGCTTCCGCCTCATGGTCGCGACCATCGCGCATCAAGATCCAACCTTTGCAGCGCAGCACTTCGGCCAACCAGAGTCGCTCCTGCCCCGACGGACGCTCGATCTGCTCGATGCACTCATCAATCAGTTTCAATGCAGTGCTTCGGTCGCCCTCCAACTCAGTGGCCACTGCCAATGCCGATTTGACGAGGGGAATGCGCACGTTTCCACCGGTCTTTGTCCAACGTTCAATCCCTTGCCGGAGCAGCGCAACGGCCTCGGCGGAATGATGGTTCAGCAATGCGGCAATCCCGCTGGCTTGCGGAACAGAGACCTCATGGATAAAGGCCAGACCCTGTTCGCGCGCCAAGTGATCGGCTTCGCCCAGCCGATCAAGAAAGCGGTCAGGCTCGCCCCGATATGCGAAGACATAAGCGCTGAACGTTAATGCCCACACCAGGTTGAAAGCATGGCCGTCGCTGCGGGCACTGACGACACATTCGTCGCTCAGCTTTCGGGCCTGATCCGGGTAGCCCATAATCCAGATGAGCTGGCAGGCATACACCTCGACGAAGGTGCGCAAATCATGGCCCGTCATCTGGATCCACTGCTCCGCGCTCCCAGGATCGTATTGCGCCAGGGCCAGGTCGGTCTGTTCTTTGGCCTCAATCAGCCGGCCGTTCAGAAAATATTGGACCATCGCCGTCAGATGGCCAAAGCATTTCAGGTCGATTTCGCTGGCTTGCCGGCCCTCCTCGAGAAGGCGGTCTGCCCACATCTGCGAATCGGCAATGCGCCCCTGGGTGATCGTGCTGGTCCAGACCCACCACAAAGCCAGAAACAGGTTTCGCTGATTTCCACGACTCTCTGCCAGGCGCAGAATCGCCATCGAGTTCACGCCAACCTCGGGAGCGGCCCATCCGCGCAATCCTGTCCACGCCGCGTTGAGAGGCTCCCTGATTGTCAGTTCCATGCCGTCTCGCTCAAGGGAAGGCGCAAGCTGATCAATCAAGCCCAGCCCCTTGGTGAAATGCGCAACAGCCTCTTTCAGCGCGACTCGCGCGACTGCCAGCATTCCCGCCCTGCGCCAAAGCGGAATCGCCTGCGTAAGATGTCCTGCCTGTGTGTGATGGTGGGCCAACCATTCCGGTGTTTTGGCAACTCGGTCGGCAAATTGACTCTCCAGCACAATTGCGATCCTGGAGTGAAGCTCTGCGCGCCGGCTCTTGAGCAACGACTCGTAGGCCGCATCCTGAACCAGGGCATGCTTGAAAATGTAGACTGCGATGGGGGTCGCGCCATTGCGAGAGACGAGTCCGGCCTCGACGAGTTTCTCCAATTCCCTGTCCAAAGCAACCGTGTGCAGCGCCGAGATGTGGTGCAGCAATTCGAAAGAAAACTCCCGACCGATGCATGCGCCCATCTGTGCCAACTCTTTTACTTTTCCCAGGCGATCGAGGCGAGCCATCAGTGAGTCGCGCAACGATACAGGAATCGCGAGAGCAGACAGCGGCCCCTGCAGCAGATAATGATCGCCCTCCTCCCGCAGGAGTCCCGATTCAAGGACTGAACGCGTCAATTCCTCCACAAACAACGGAATGCCATCGGTACGGGCGAGCACTTCATCCAACACTTCAGGCGGCAACGCCTTGCCCCGAGTTACGCTCCCAACCAAGACGGCGCCTTGCTCACGGCTTAGGCGATTCAGCGTGATTGTGTTCACATGAGGCCCGGTCCATGGCGGCAGATACTCGGGCCGGTAGGTCATCACAAGCAGCACGGGAAGGCTGCTCACGATCGGAACCAGAAGCTCGAGCAGATCCTGGCTGGTCGGATCGATCCAGTGAATGTCTTCGATGGCGATCATCACCGGGCCGCGGCGGGTGAGCGCCCGCACTCGATCGATGATGGCTTCAAGCGTCTTCTCTTTCTGTTTCTGAGGAGAAAGTTGAAGCGGCGGATACTGTCCGGCAGGAAGCGAGAGCAACGCCGCAAACAATGACAGCGCTTCCTCCTCCTGCGGCACCACATCGGCGAGCGCCACCTGCAGCTTTTCGAAACGCCGCGCAGGCGCATCTTCGCGAGCAAAGCCCGCCGACGACTCAAGCTCCTCAATGAATGGATGCAGCGGCGAATTGAGATGAAAGGGCGAACACTGATAGTGCAAAGAAGTGTGCGGTTCCGAGTCTCGTTTTTGGATCCGTTCTCGCATCCCCTGCGTCAGGCGCGATTTGCCGATGCCCGCTTGCCCGGCAATAAGCACAACCTGGCCTGAGCCGCCGCGCGCCTGCTGCCAGCGCTCTTCGAGCAGAGTCGCCTCATCTTCGCGCCCCACCAAAGGCGCAATTTCGATTCCGCCATGCGCAGCCGTGAAGCGGCCTTCCACCCGTCGAGCTTCGTCGAGGCGCCACACTGGCACTGGCTCTTCCATACCCTTGATGGAGTGCCTTCCCAGATCGGTTAGTGAGAACCCATTGCCCAGCAGGCGCCGGGTTCGGGACGCAATCACGATTTCACCGGGGTTGGCCAGCGCGAGCAAGCGGGCCGCCAGATTGGGCGTCTCTCCCACCGCGAGACCCGTCTCAGCGCCGCCGTCGGCGGAGTCTTCCCCTACAACCACCGGTCCCGTCGCGAGACCAATACGAACCGCCAGTGGCCGGACAGAGTGCATGGCCTTGACCGCATCTACGATGTCGAGCGCAGAGCGGACAGCGCGTTCGGCCGAATCCTCGTATGCAATTGGCCAGCCGAAGTAAACCAGAATCCCGTCGCCCAGGTACTGGGCCACATGGCCGGCATAGCGCGCAACAACAGCCCCGCAGACCGCGCGGTAGCTCTTAATCAAAGCATTCAATTCTTCGGGGTCAAGGACGGTGGAAAGCGCGGTTGACCCCACCAGATCGCAGAACATCACGGTCAGTTGTCTCCGCTCGCCTCTGGAGGAGGCCCTGGGCCTCTCGACTCCTGGCTGACCCGCGGCCTTCAATTCCGCGATCCTATTAAGGATCCGCTTTCGTGGGCCGAACGGAAGACCAAGTTCCTTCAGGTCCGGGTCAGTCAGAACAAAAAGGGTCTTCAGGTCCACCTGGTTTTGGGCAAAGACTTCCTCAAACTCCGAGAGGCCATTGGCGGTCAGCCATTCCCTGAGGGACTCGGCCATCCCTGCTCCTTTCGGCTTATGTTCACAGTTGTGTCGACGCGAGACTTGACTAGATACCCGCGAGTGATCTCGGCAGACCTCGCCAACCCACTGCCCCAGACAGCGGGTCTCCCAAGGTTGGAGGCGTGGCCTCATCCTTACACAGAATTATGCAGCAAGCGAGGATCACTTTAAATGCGAAACAATCCTGGAATGGCGTTCTCAAACTCGACCGGCGCTCCAAGGCTGCAACAAGGCTTTGGAAAGCATTGCCGGTTTACCAGGAAGGGTAATAGACTCTACGGCGATGCTTCCCGTTCCCCCGAACTCTTCAGCGGCTGGGCAGCCTTTCGCAACCTCTCGAGGCCATCAGGCTGCAGCCCGCGTCATTATCGCCATCAGCCCATCGGATGAAGAAGCTTGCGCATTGATGCACGAGTTGGACGAGGAGATCGCCGCGCTTTATCCGGGTTCCGTGATCAGTGGCATCGACGAAGCTGAATTTGAAAGGTCGGGTGGATACTTCGTCATCGCGCAGCAGGGGAACCGGATCATCGGGTGCCGTGGGTTCAGGCCAGTTGATAACGAGTGCGTGGAGATTAAACGCATGTTTGTGCGGCCAGAGGTGCGGCGCCGCGGTGGGGCGCGCCAAATCCTGCGGCATTTGGAAGAGGAAGTTCGTCGCCGCGGATTTCGCTCGACGGTCCTCGAAACAGGATGTGACAACGCCGGCGCGATCGCCCTGTATGAATCCGAGGGGTATTCGCAGATTCCCAGATTTCCCGGCTGTCAGGGAATTCCGGTCAGCCGTTGTTTCTTTAAGCGATGCTGAGGATCAGCGCCGTCTGGGAAGCGGCGTTATCAACGCCGCCCGCCGGTGATCTTGGCGGTCCACGGCGTGGCCCTCGAGAGAAACAGTGAACTTGTTCACTCAATAATCTCGACGTGTCCTGAATCGTTTAGGACAATCGCCGATTTGCTCAATTCGACCCCGCAGCAACCCCTACCGACGTCGCGAACATCCAATGGAGGGTCATATAAGGAGATGGAATGAAGAGCTTTAAATGGGTGTTGATCGCTGCGGGGACGATCGCAATCGGAAGCCTGGCTATTGCGTTGGGACCGGATGTGCGCCGTTATCTACGCATGAGGGCGATGTAAAACACGGCGGCGGCGAGAAGCGACAAGTGCCAGCAATTGGGCGTTCCCTTGCTTTGCCTCAGCCGACGCACGCGCGGCTGCATTTTGCGTCCTTACAACTTCATTGCCCCCGGGCCAAGAACACAGCTACGGCCTTGCCAGCCCACCTGGATCACTTTTCCATTCTCGACGAGCACTGGGACGCTACGGGTACCGCTATTAAAAGACAACATCCGTGCATGCGCAGCGGGATCGGCTTCCACGTCGTATTCTCGAAAATCGCGCCGGGTCCATTCCAGCCAATCGCGAAGCTCTTGAGTGTACGGGCAGTGAGAAGAGCCATAGAGTTCAAGCATCGCCACGGTTCAAGACCTCCAAAGTGTCAAGAATGACGTGGTACGCGGAAGCCTGCACCTCCTGAATACGCGGAATGTAGCTGCTGCGAACGATGATCGGGAAGTCGACCAGCCCTCGCCGGGCGATCTCTCCACCGTCATTGCCCAGCAGTGCGACTGTAAGCAGTTTGCGTTTGCGCGCTTCTTCAAGCGCCATCACGATGTTGGCCGAGCCACCACTGGTTGAAATGCCAATGGCGACATCTTCGGGCCGGGCCTGGGCCATCAACTGCCGCGCAAAAATCACTTCGGTGCCCACATCGTTGGCGAGTGCGGTAATGTTGGCCGGCTCCATGGCGAGAGAAATCGCAGGGATTTTGCGACGGCCCTCAGCCGGCGTTGCGCAATCGAGAGCCCAATCATTTGCGTCTGTCGCCGAACCCCCATTACCAAAAATGATGAGTTTGCCTCCGCGTGTGATGCGCTCGTGGATTGCGAGCGAAGCGGCGCCAATTTGCTCTGACTCTTCCGACGCAAGGCGCGTGCGCAGATCCGTGTCTTCGCGGACCTTCATCAGGATTGACGCTGCGACATCGCCGACAATCGATGCAATTTCCTGTTTCTTTTTCCCGAGGAATGGATACAGAAATTCACTGTGACCGACGTCCTGCCCAAGTTCGCGATGCTCCAGAAAGACATGCACCGTCTCCCAAAGCGTATGGTAGAGAATCTCGACCAGTTCCTGGTGGATGAACGGATCGCGAACCGACGTCTGCAGAGTGTAGGAGCCGCTCGGCCCCGGCAAAGCGAAGGTCATGGCTCCGCACGCATGCGCCGAGTCGAGAGCGGACCAAACCTCAGTGTCGCCCTGAGGCGGGCCAAAGCCCATCACAATATCTTCGGAACGGAGGATGGAGTCAAGCCAGGGCTGCATGAGGGCGGAGAGATCAAGGGCGGGAAGGGCGCGTTTACCCACGATGACCGGATGGACGAATTCGACAGATACATGCTGCGCGTCGGTCGAGCATGCACCGCGGCCGAAAGCAAGCAGACGTCCGCCAATAAGAAAACGCTCGGACATCTCGCGGCAGGCCTCGGCAAGTCTCCGTGATTCTTGCGAAAAGAAGCTTTCGAAGATGTTGTTGCGCGAGAGCAGCGCATTTTCAATTCGGGTTGCGAGATTGGCCGTGGTTTTCATGAGCGTGACTAGCAAATGCGCGGTAGTGGATCGCCTACTAACATGTCAACGATTCGCCTGCCTCCATAGCGGGTATTGACCACGACTGTGTTGGCCGGCTCTTTGCGGATCTCTCCGATGATGCGTGCCTCTTCGCCTCCGTCAGTGAGTTGGATGGCGTTGAGCGCGATGTCTGCGAATTCGGGAGCGACGATGGTGACGAACTGGCCTTCGTTGGCGATGTGGAGCGGATCGAGTCCCAGGATTTCGCAGGCGCCGCGGACTGCGTCGCGGATGGGGATCTCTTCTTCATTCAGTTCGACCGAGAGACCGCAATCGCGAGCGAGTTCGTTGAGGGACGTAGCCAGGCCGCCACGGGTTGGATCGCGCATCCAGCGGATTCCGGGGGCGGCCTCGGCTGCCATGGCTTCAATCATCGGAAGTACGGATCGCGTGTCGGAGGAGAGGTCGGCTTCGAGATCAAGTTCAGCGCGAGCCAGCAGAATAGTGATGCCGTGGTCGCCGATGGGCCCGGAAAGAATGACCTTGTCGCCGGGGCGCACGGTGCGGGCGTCGACGTGGACGCCGGGAATGGGAGTACCGATTCCTGCGGTGGTAATGTACATGCCGTCGGCTTTGCCACGCTCGACGACTTTGGTATCGCCGCCCACCATCGTGAGTCCGGCGCGCTTGAGGGTCTCAGACATGGCACGGACTTCGCGCTCAAGGACAGCACTCGCGAGACCCTCTTCAAGCACGAAGGTGACGACCATGGAGTGGGCTTTTGCGCCGGATACGGCCAGGTCATTCACGGTTCCGTTGACGGCGAGTTCGCCAATGGAGCCACCGGGAAAACACAGCGGGCGAACAACAAAGCTGTCAGTGGTAAAGGCGACCGTGGCGCCGCCGATTTCGATATGAGCGGCATCGGAGAGCCGGTCGGATGCGCCTGAGAGCAGAAGCGGCGCGAAGAGGCCTTCGACGAGTCTGCGGCTGGCTTTGCCACCGGCGCCGTGAGACATTTCGATTTGCAGATCGCTGAAGCGCAACCTCGCCGGCACATCTGCGTTCAGCGCGCGATGGTTCAGGCTACTGCGCTGATCGTTGTTACCAGCGACTTCCGGTGTTCGTAGTTGTAGTACGCTGCGCATGAGCCCTCCGAAGAAACCATCAGTGCGCCTATCGGGTGTTCAGGCGTGCACTCCTTGCCAAACAACTTGCATTGTGCAGGTTTCAAGACGCCCTTCAAAACTTCTCCGCATTGTGCTGATTTTGGATCGGCTACCCGCGTTTCCGGCACAGAATAGCGCCGCTCCGCGTCCCAGGCGGAGTATGTGTCGCGGATACGCAATGCTGATTGGGATATGAAACCGAGACCGCGCCATTCGAAATATGGGCGTAACTCGAAGACCTCGGCCATTGCATTGAGGGCGGCGCGATTGCCCTCCCACGGGACAACGCGCTTGTATTGATTTTCGACCTTGGCTTCTCTGGCGTTGAGCTGTTTTAGCAGCATGACGATAGACTGCAACAGATCGAGCGGCTCGAAGCCCGATGTGACGACCGGTTTCCCTTCAGACTTGGCGATCCACTCATAGGGACGGCAGCCGATGACGGTGGAGACGTGTCCAGGGCCGATAAAGCCGTCGAGACGCATGTCGGGCGAATCGAGAATAGCGCGAATCGCGGGCACTATAGTGACGTGATTGCAGAAGACGGAAAAATTCTGAATGCCCTGCTTCTTTGCGCTCATCAGCGTGAGAGCGGTAGAAGGCGCAGTGGTTTCGAATCCGATGGCGAAGAACATGACTTCTTTGTCAGGATTCTTCCGGGCGATTTCGAGTGCGTCCGCGGGCGAGTAAACGATGCGCACATCGACGCCCCGCGCCTTGTGTTCGAGCGGGCTGCCCTTCGCGCCCGGGACGCGCATCATGTCACCGAATGCGGCAAAGATGCGGTTGGGTTCGCGAGCGATGGTCAGACCGTCATCAATGCGGCCCATGGGTAGCACGCACACCGGGCAACCGGGGCCATGAATGAGCTCGAGGTTCTGGGGGAGGATGTCTTTGAGGCCGAAGCGATAGATGGCGTGAGTGTGGCCGCCACAAACCTCCATGATGCGGTAGTGGCGCGCCGGATCGACGAGACGGCCAATCTCTTCTGAGGCTTTGGTGATCAGTCCTGGATCGCGAAATTCATCAACGTATCGCATCGTCAATCTCCCGCGTTCAATGGTTTAGGCGCGGCCAAGCCTGAGAAACGCCGCTGGTCTCACTTCTTGTCTCTTCGCCGCCGTAGCCGCGGACCTCTTCCATGGCCTGATCGACTTCACCGAGCAAGGCCAGCAGGCGCATCTGTTCTGCGGCATCCCATTCGCTGATCTTTGACATGGCAAAGCCGACGTGGATGAGCACCCAGTCACCCTTGACCGGCATATCTTCTGAGAGCAGTCCGAGCTGCACCTTCCGGCGCACACCCGTGACTTCAACGACCCCGACCTCGTTTTGTCCCTCAGCGATTTCGACAATCTTGCCCGGTATGGCTAAGCACATTTGTTGGCTTCCTTCCCAAGAGCGAATGTTGGCAGCATAGGGCGTTCGCGGTTTACTCCTCTTTGCGCGCGACCATATCGAAGGAAAACTTCAATTCGTCTTTCACCTTCAGTGTGCCGCCCGCCACCGAAATTGGTTTGATCCCATAGTCCGACTGGCGCAACGTAAATTCGCCCGAAGCGCGCACCATCTCATCGAATGATGCAATCCGGGCCGATACCGGTTGGCTGCGAGTTACCCCGCGAAAGCTTAGCTCGCCCGCGAGTGTCGCCGAGTACAAGGCGTTCTCCAGCCGGGTGACAGAAATGGACGCAGCCTCGTACAAGATCTCAGGATATTTTGCTGTTTCGAGAACCTGCTCGCTGATGATTCGCTCGATTTCGCGGCGGTCGCGGTCGCTGATGTCATCGAGCACACTCAGCGAATCCGCTTGTATCGACAACTGCAGGTTGCTTCCTGCGAGGGACTCAGGACTGAAATCCACAGAACCGCTGAACGTGCGAATGCCGATCCTTGGGCTGTGGCCCATCGCTGACAGCATTCCGGTTGCAAATGCCTGCACCGTGAATCGGCTTGCCCTCGCATCGACGACGAAGTGAAGCGTTGCCTTCGCTGTTTCCATTGACAATGTCATGATCCTGTTTGCTCGGCACTGCCAGGTACAAGCGGCTCAGCGCCGGTGATAGTCGGTTCGAGTTACATCGCGCGCAGCTTGAAGTAGCGCTCCATATCCGGCATTACCGCTTGCGCAAGATTCCCCACGCCCAGTTGAGACATGTAACGCCGAATGAAGGGATTTGAAAGTATCAATCCCGCGCCGAACACGATCATCGCCACGCCACCCAACAGGTAGAGCGTGTCTTTTTCGCTTCCGGTTCCATTCGTGGCCCCTTCGGTCATTTCATTTGTCATACCGATTCTCCTCGTCAGTTACTTGTTTGCTCAGATTGGTTCACTCTTCAAAAGGCGCTCGATCAACGCCTCTGTCGCATTCGTCGCCTGTTCTACAGCGGCCTCAACCGGTTCGCTCAGCCCCATGAACCCTTCATCTCCGCCGAGAGTGGCGGGTTCGCAGCCGACGAGCACGACCCGCTTCAATGGGCCGTTCATTTCGCTGACCATGCGCAGCACGGTCAGCGGGTTCATGTTGTGGGCATCAACAAAACTCTCCCGTCCCGCGGCGATCTCCTGCGCGTCCGGGTCCACTATCGACACCGTTCCGGGCGCCTGCCCATGAGGGAATGCATCGATGAGGACAGTGGTTTCATAGCCGTCTTGCAGCGCATACGCCAGGTCGAGCCCGCGTATGCCAAAGTCCACGACACGCACTTCCGCAGGTTGAGCGCGGCTCGCCAGGCGGCGAACAACCTCTACGCCAAATCCATCGTCTCCGAGAAAGATGTTCCCGATGCCTGCGATCAGAATCCTGGGCTTGAGCGCTTTCGTGTCAACAGTGGATTCATCAGGCGTCTGCTCTGCCTGCTCGATAGGTTCCACCTCAGACGGCGTGAAGAAGAAACGATGTCCAGGCTGGCGCATCATTCCAAGATCGCGTCCCGGGTCGTCTTCTAGAACCACGCAGACATGTTGTGTCCCTTCGTAGTCCTCTTCAATGCTCTCGATGATTGCGACTTGCCCGCGCAGTGCGATGTCCAGAATGTCGCCGCCCGGCTTTGGGCACAGGCGCACACGATCCCCTGTCTTCACTGCAACTCCGTTAATCGTCAACGGTTCGGCAGGCGTCTTGTCTTCGAGGAGATTCCATTCCCACTGATTCATCGCATCTCCTCCTTCACCGCTGTCAAACCGCGCAACACACCGTGCAGCTTCATGAACTGCTCTTCTGGCATATTTTCAGTGCGCTCGAGAATGCCGCGTGTGCGATCGTCCGACTGCCGCATCTCGCGTTTCTCTTCCTCAGTAAGCGTGAGAATGCGTAGCGAAAGGATCTCGTCAATCTCGGTCGAGTCGAAAAGATTCCCTGCGCTCTCCGGCGCAATCTGCGGATGGTCGTAAAGAATGATGGGGGAGGACAACACAGCGTCGGCAGCGTCCGTCGCGAGAACGGGCCACGTGCCAATGTTCTGACATTGAGCCACCAGATCCTCGAATCCCGCCGGAGGCTCGAGCAGGGAAAGAAATTCACCCGATTCAGTTCCGAGGAGAGTGTGAGCCGACACCAGCGACTGAAGAAGAATCGCATCGCGCGCAGCGGTGTCAGACCGCTTGTCGGGATCCCAGCGCGTGAGATTCTGGACCTGAACCGTAACTTTGGCAATATCGTCGAGGCATTGCTTCGATCGAATCTCAAGCGATCCGTTGATTGCCTTCCGTTCACGGACAAGTACACCGGCAATCACGCCTCTCTCATCGCGCAGATACTCAACACTCCTGTCTTCCGGAAATGTGAATGGCCTAGACGCAGTGGCTGCAAGATCCACCTCTTCGCAGCAAATCACTTGCTCTACTGCTTCCTGCCAAGGCTGATAGGCACGCCCGGCCACAACGAGACGATGGACGAGCTCGATGTCTTGCTCCGCAACTTCGGAGGCTTCTGTCGCGGTTCCGCGAAGCCTCCCTACTGACCGCTGCACGATCTGTAAAAAGCGAACTTTGACGGTGAGCCGCGAGGGAGATTGTGCCTTCAACAGGCACTCCGTTTGCATGCTGCTTGGCTCCACGCCCGCCTGCAGCGCGCAATAGGCTGGCGGATACAGCACGCCGAAGTTCCAGCGCTGCTGGTTTTTGACCGACGAAGGGCGGTAAGGGTACAGCATGTAGCCCTCGTAAAGCACAGCCTCAGCGATCTTTTCCACCTGATCGAGGTTCACTGATTCACCTCGACTTCTTCGCCAAGCGCCTGTTCAAGTGCCTGCTCCCACGTGGGGATTCCATGCTGCATCTTGTAGCGATTGAGGCGATCGAAGACGTCTCTTTGCAAATTAATCCACACGCTGTTGGGGTAGTAGCTCTCCATCATCTCGCGCCATAACTTCGCCGAAAGTTTGTACCGCGTTTCCTGCGCCCATGAGATGGGCGCGACCTGGAGCGGGCTTTCTTCGGGCACGTAGAAGACCGTTCCACTGAAGAGCATGTTCAGCGGGATTTCGCCGTCATTCAGGGCTGCAAAATACTTGGTCGCGGCGACGTTGAAGTCGAAGGTGCAGGGAACCTGCATGTCGACAACCGTGCCTGCGCCTTCGAAACCGGGAACCACCAGGTTAACGTGGGTCCAAAGCATGCTGCGCAAAGTCTGGCTCCATCGATCGGGGTGGCCAAACAAATCAAGCAAGCGTTCCTGCTCGTCTGGCGCGTAGCGGCGGCGCGTCGCCTCGATTTGAATCTGACAACGCAGAGCGATAGTGTGAATCTTTTCGCCGGCCACACCATTCATGATCTGAAGCTGGAACGCCAGCATCGGAACGGCTGCGAAAGGAACCACACTCGCAGTGTCAATCTTGAAGGTAAGATCAGGCATTGGCGCCTACCCCGATTGCCTCGGATTTGGATCGCAACTCTTTGAAGAACTGCGCGACTTCCGTCCAGACTTCCGTTCCGCCCGAAAGACCTTTCCAATTGCTGCGGATCAACCCCACAAGCTTGTAGCACTCGTCGATGGGCGCAATGTAATACTCTGCCTGTCCAAGGCCGTGGGCATGACCGACGCGGTTCACGAGCAACGCTTCAATATCCGGGCTCATCCGGTGCAGAGTCGGATTATTCTCAGTGATGTCAGCCCATGCTTCGAGTGGTAAGAGAGACTCGATGGCGCCCGCCGGGCTGGGATAGAGCGCGACAATTCTTTGTTCCAGGCTTGAGCGAAAGAGGAAAGCCAGGTTGATCGGAATCAGAAGGCTCTCCCATTGCCCGTCTGACATCTCAAAGTCCTGGAGAAACTGCGCGGACCTGGAAACTCGTTTGTACTTTGCCTTCTCCATCCCATCGAACAGCATTGCGCATGCATCGCAAGCGCACAAGATCTGCCGCGACGCGATCTCCACTAGGTGTGGATGCGCGCGGCTCAAGCCAGCGCTGCAGAGCTCGCAATGCTCTTCGGCCCGCGATGCACTGCGCGTTCGCGTGAATTGGCGAAGAACCGCGAATGCCTGGTCAAAGCCCATTGTCGACTGTTCAGGCATGACCGATCCCTTCTTCGCCATTGAGTGGCATCCTCACTCTGCGCTCTCTAAGTGGCTTGCGTGCCCGTTGGCGGTTACGCCGACGAGACTGTGGGGTACCAGGCTTTCCAACGCGACAAAGCCGGAAGGAGACGGCTCTACCAGTCCGACAATCTCGAGCGAGGTCACATCCGGCGCAAACTCATACACGCCTTCCTCAACAATCGCCTTCACGTCTTTTGTCGAAGAGCCGCAACTATGACCCGTCGTTACACGAACCTGTACGACGCCTTCGACGACGCGCACGAGCTCGGCAATACAGGCCAGTTTGCGCAGTCGAGGACGCATTCGCTCCATTGCCCGCCGCAGGCGCGTTTCAAGATCATCGGGATGCAGCGAATAGAGCAACAGCAGGCTGCCGGCAATCGAGTCCTGGCCGAGCTTGTCGATGATCGCAGCGCCGGAGGCTTCGTTCTCAAAGACGATCTCCAACACCCGTTCAAGGCCAGCTCCGTGAACGTCCATCAGCAGCTGCACCAGTTCCTTGCAGCCGTTCTTTTGAGGGCCGTCCGGCATCTGGTCGAATTGCGCAATCAGCTTTCCGAGTTGTTGAATCTTTTCTTGAAATTCGCCGCCGTTCGCCACGCGCCTCCTTTATTGAGAGCGAATTGACTGCGTGTGAGCCCAACCGCTGTTAGCGCCGAACTCTGCGCAGAACGTTTGACTCACGCGACAGGTCAAACCTGGAGCATGGGTTAAGAGTGTCCGTCAGACTGCACGCCAAACATCGGAGAGTGATGCGTCTCCAGCACCTTCCCGTTGCCGAGATACATGTGCACGCCGCAGGGCAGACATGGATCGAAGCTGCGCACGGCGCGCATGATATCGATTCCCTTGAACTTGTCGGGACCGTTTTCCTCAAAGATTGGCGTGTTCTGCACCGCATCCTCATAAGGCCCTGGAGTACCGTAGATATCCCGCGGATTGGCATTCCACGGGGTCGGCGGATACGGATGGTAGTTGGCGATCTTGTGATCTTTGATGACGACGTGGTGCGACAAAACGCCGCGCACCGCTTCGTGAAAGCCGCAGCCGATGGCTTCTTCGGGCACTTTGAAGTCGTTCCACGTGCGCGTGCGCCCGGCATGCAACTCTGCCAGTGCCTGCTCAGCAAAGTAGAGCGCAGCCGCGGCCGCGTAGGCCTGGAAGTAGGTGCGGGCGCGATCGCGCTCAATCGCGTTGCTCCACTTGGGCACATGCCACTCAAATTCAACTTCGGGCTTCGACGACGTCTTGGGCAAATAGATCTTGACGCTGTGCCCGGTAGCCTTGATGTAGCCGATGTCGACGATGCCGGCAAGCGCGGTCGCCCAGAATCTCGCAATAGGGCCGCCACCGGTGTCAAGGGCGAGATAGTCGCCGGTGCGCTTGTCATACCAGCGCGGAGACATGACCCACGTGTACTTCTCCTTGAAGTCGCGCTTCTGCGGCTTTGGAAACGTGCTCTGGTTCCATGGATGACGTTGATCGACAGGATTGCCGAGCGGATCTTTCTGAACAAACGTCTGAGCATTTTGCCAATCGTCGTAGTACGAACTGCCCAGCAAGATGCGGATGTTCAGATTGATGTCCACCAGGTCCGTCGTCACCAGCTTGCCGTCAACCACAACGCCGGGTGTCACGTACATGCCGCGGCCCCACTCCGTCATCTTTGCGTAGGTGTAGTCGCAGACATCGGGGTTGTTAAATGACCCCCAACAACCGAGAAGAATCCGCCGCCGTCCGACCTCTTCATAACCGGGGAGGGCTTCATAGATAAAGTTGAAGAGGTCGTCGTGCAGCGGCACAACTTTCTTCATAAACTCGACATACTTCATCAAGCGAACAATGTAATCGGTGAAGAGCTGCACGGTGGGCACCGTGCCCACGCCGCCCGGATAAAGCGTTGAAGGATGCACGTGGCGCCCTTCCATCAGGCAGAACATCTCGCGCGTCATGCGGCTCACTTGCAGCGCTTCAAGATAAAAGGCGCCCGTGAATGGATTTAGCGCCTTCATGATGTCACCGATGGTGCGGAAGCCGTGCAGTTCCGCCTGCGGGGCCGCGGTCTTCTCCGCCTTCTCCCACACGCCGGGATTGGTTTCCTTCACCATCTTTTCGCAGAAGTCCACGCCGACCAGATTGTCCTGGAAGATGTTGTGGTCGAACATGTATTCGGCAGCTTCGCCAAGGTTGACGATCCACTCAGCCATCGCAGGAGGCCGCACGCCGAACGCCATGTTCTGCGCATAGGTCGCGCAGGTGGCGTGGTTGTCGCCGCAGATTCCGCAGATGCGGCTGGTGATGAAATGCGCGTCGCGCGGATCCTTGCCCTTCATGAAGATGCTGTAGCCGCGAAAGATCGAGGATGTGCTGTGACACTCGGCAACCTTGCGCTTGCCGAAGTCGATCTTGGTGAAGATGCCGAGGCTGCCGACAATCCTCGTGATCGGATCCCAATTCATCTCTACCAACTGGCTCTTATCAGTAGCTTCTTCTTTACGCGTGGCGGTAATGGTAGCCATCGATGTTTCTCCTTCTTTGCTCGGTTAGTAGGAAAGGGGACGGTAGCCAGTGGTGAGTTCGGCGCGAGGATGCCGCCACTTGGGCTCTTTGTTGACCGTGGCATTCGTCAAACTGCGCAGTGTCCGCATCGCCTTGCCATAAGCACCGATCGCAGTGCTCGACAGCTTGCCGCCCGGAGGCTCGTCCATGAAGGGCATGAACTTGTCAGGAAATCCGGGCATGGTGCAGCCAATGCAGATGCCGCCCACATTTGGGCAGCCACCGATGCCCGCCATCCAGCCGCGTTTGGGCACATTGCAGTTCACCACCGGGCCCCAGCAGCCAAGTTTCACAATGCATTTGGGAGATCCATAGCTCGTGGCAAAATCGCCCTGCTCGTAGTAGCCGGCGCGGTCGCACCCATCGTGTACCGTCTTGCCGAAGAGCCACGTCGGCCGTAGCTGCTCATCCAGGGGAATCATCGGCGCCAGACCTGCCACCTGGTACAGCAGGTAAAGCACCGTTTCCATGAAGTTATCCGGTTGCACCGGGCACCCGGGGACATTCACGATCGGCAAGCCTGCTTTCGACTTCCAATCCCAGCCAAGATAGTCTGCCAATCCCATGCAGCCGGTCGGATTCCCCTCCATGGCATGGATACCACCGTACGTCGCGCAGGTTCCGCAGGCGATAACGGCCAGAGCCTTCGGCGTCAGTCGGTCAATCCACTCGTTCGTGGTGATGGGCTGCCCCGTGTGCGGATCGGTCCCCAGTCCTGCCCAATAGCCTTCCTTCTTGATCTTTTCGTTGGGGATGGAACCCTCAACCACCAACACGAAGGGCTCAAGCCTGCCTGCTTCCGCTTCGTACCAGAACTTCAGGAAGTCGTCGCCGTTTTCATACGCCAGGACCGGATTGTGCAAGTGGACCTTGGGCAAACCAGGGATCGCGCCCAGAAGGACATCTTCAATGCTTGGCTGCGTGGCAGCCGTAACGGAGACCGAATCTCCATCGCATCCCAGTCCGGCTGTGATCCACAAAATATGCAGTTCAGCTACAGCAGGCTTTTTCTGGGTGACTCGACCGTAAGGAGCAGCTTGTGGAGTCATAAACCGAGTTCTCCTTTTTCGCTTCGATGCATGCTTGACTTACTGCGTGCACATTGCGGGCAGCACATTGCGGGCGTCGCTCCCTACGACCCGCAGGGTGCAGCACGAGCCCGCTCGATCTCACAAACGATAGACACGACGAGTTGGCAGACCGCCCCGTCGGCAGTCATTGAGAACCGCTCGCCGCATCCTCCGCCACTCCGTCATTCGCGGTTCGGAGCGGAGCCTCTGTTGACCTGACGTTTCATCCGGGCGTTCTGCCTTTGTTGGGCAAAGACAGAGGGAAGTCGCCCTTTTTCAAACTTCGTTATCCAAACAGAACCCGCGAAACAGTCGCAAGCGGGATGGACCCTATTCTCTCTACAGACTTTTACTTCGAGAGGGGTAAGGGATTCCCCGATCAGGAAACGCGCCCATCAGCAATGGAAGGCCCGGCTCAAACGCAACTCCGCTCATGGGGCCTTAAACGCACCAGTGTCTTGGAAATTCAGGAGTTGCAACAGAATCTAAGAGGCCTTTTCGTTGATCTTCCATTGAATCGCGTGCTGAATCAATTCCCGCCCGCTGCGCAATGCGAGCTTTTCTTTAATGTGGGCTTGATAAGTTTCTACAGTCTTGACGCTAAGGTGCAGTTCTTCCGCGATCTCACGCGTCGAAAGTCCTTCTCCGATCTGCCGGAAAACTTCCAGTTCCCGATCAGAAAGCGATGCGATGCGCGACTGAATCATCGACGGAGCTCCGCCAATGTACTGTTGCAGCATCTTGCTTGACATGCGCTCGCTGAGATAGATCTCGCCATTGAGGATGCGGCGCACCGCGACCAGCACCTTCTCCGTCGCCTCCTGTTTCATAATGTAGCCATTAGCGCGAGCGCGCAGTGCGCGTTCCGCATAGATCGCCTCGTCGTGCATCGACAGGATTAAAACAGGCAGGTCCGGTTCCAGAGCGCGAATGCTTTTCAGTAAGTCAAGACCGTCAGGACCGTTGAGAGAAATGTCGAGAATGATGATGTCTGGCCTGCGTCGTGCGATCGCCTGCATCGCGGCCTGGGCTTCCTCCGCTTCGCCGCAGACTTCAACGTCCTGCTGCTGGTTGATCAGCAGCGCAAGCCCCTGACGCATCAGAGGGTGATCGTCGACTACAAGCACGGTCTTCTTGGCGACCTGTACGGGCGTATCAAGAACAAGATTCATCGTCATTCACTTCTCCCCTCACTGGCAGCCGCCAAAGGAAACGTGCAATGCACTGACGTCCCCCGGGCAGAATTCGGCCTGACTTCGAGCCTTCCTCCGATCATCCCGGCCCGATAGCTCATGATGTGCAGCCCCATGCCTTGATTGGTTGCGCGATCGTCCGCAATGCCGGAGCCATCGTCGCGAATCAGCAGGGTTCCCCATCCGTTCTCGGCGCCGAGCCGGATGAGAATGTTGCGCGCCTGCCCATGTTTGATGGCGTTATTCACTGCCTCTTGCGCAATATGGTAAAGATGGGTGGCCATCGCATCGTCGTGAATCAGCACGGCCGGCTCGCACTCGAAGCAGCAGGATATCCCGAACAGATCCTCCACTTCAGCCGCCCATAGCTGCAACGCAGACATCAATCCGCGCTCGTCCGAGACCACCGGCAACAAGCCACGCGCCAATTCCCGCGTCTTGTGGATCGCCTCATTTACCAGCTTCACAATCTTGGCCGCATCGGCAGCGTCCTTCTCATTCTTTTCAGTGAGCTTGGCCTCGTGAACCTTTGCCATGAAAGCGATGCCCGTCAGGTGTTGTCCAAGCCCGTCGTGCAGATCCTGACCGATTCGCCGCTGTTCCCGTGCACTCACGTTCAGCAGCGCTCTCTCCAGTTGTTCTCGCTCCGTGATGTCGATGCCCGTCGCGATGATGTAGTTGGGCGTTCCATCGCTGCCCGGCAGCATGGAACAGGACCAGGCGATCAACCGATGCGTGTTGTGCCGTGTGACCCAATGGCTTTGAAAATCCTGCGGCAGCAAATCGGCGCTTAACTGCGCAAAGATCGATCTGGACCGTTCAGTTTCCTCAGCCTGCATGAAAAAATCCCAGATGTGCCTGCCGCGCACCTCATCAAGCGAATATCCCGTTGTCAATTCGCATGCACGGTTGAATCGCACGATGCGCCCTTCCGGGTCGAGCACCGTCACCAATGCGCCGACAGTGTCGAGGATCGCTGAGACAACATTTCTCTCCTGCTGCAGAGCCCTCTCGGTGTCCTTCAGATCGGAGATATCAAATGCCACCCCATGGATGAACCATGGCTCTCCATCGGGGCGTCGCACCATGCGCGCGTCGCAGTGGAACCAGACCACCCGTCCGTCGCGCGCAATTACCCGGTACGAAGACCGCAGCGGCTTGTCAGACAGAAACATGTTTGCGGCTTCCAGGCTCCAGCGCTGTTTGTCGTCGGGATGGATGTGTCCATACCACCGAATAGGGTCCTCCAGCCATTCCTCGCGTGAGTACCCGAGCGCGGCTTCGATCTCCGGGCTGACATACGCTTCGCTGACGCCGCGATCGAGATAGGCCATAAAAACCACGGCGGGAATCTGCTCCAACAGGGCACGGTATTTGGCTTCGAGACTCGAAGCCTGCGCCTCTTCCGCCTCTTTAGCGCGGCCCGCATCCGATACAGCGCCAGCCGACGCTCCACTGAAGACATTCGCCAATTCCAGCAGCAGCGCCTCGGCATCGACAGAGCCCAGCAGGTCTGTCGGCGGTTCCGGCTCGCGCAACGGCGACTGATCCCCCCATTCGGTTTGTGCGAGCAGTGCCATCGCTTACTCCAATTTGGGTAGCAACTCGACTCTCTTCACTTGGATGTCAAACGTCTCCGCCGTGGATAGATTGTTGTCGGCGCCAGCTCGGCACTCTGTTGAGTGAGGCCTGGGTAAACTTGCGCAGGGCGTGAATCGCTCGTCCATAAGTTTGGACGGCAGCCGAAGAGAGCAGCGATCCGGGCGGCTGGTCCATAAAGGGCATGAATTTGTCTGCAAACCCGGGCATAGTGCATCCGATGCAGATTCCACCCACATTCGGGCAGCCGCCTATGCCGCCCATCCAGCCGCGCTTGCCCACATTGCACTGCACCACAGGTCCCCAGCAACCCAGCTTCACAATGCAGAGCGGAGATCCATACTCCTCGGCAAACTGGGCCTGCTCGTAATAGCCTCCCCGATCGCATCCTTCATGCACCGTGCTTCCAAACAACCAGGTGGGCCGCAACGCCTCGTCGAGAGGCATCATCGGTGCGCGTCCTGTGGCCATATAGAGCAAATAGAGCAGCGTTTCCATGAAGTTGTCGGGTTGCACGGGACATCCCGGCACGCAAATGATAGGAATCTCTGCCTTGGATTTCCATTGCCACCCCAGATAATCCGGCAGGCCCATGCACCCCGTGGGATTGCCCTCCATTGCATGGATACCGCCGTATGTCGCGCAGGTTCCCACAGCGATCGTGGCCCAGGCATGCGGAGCAAGCTTGTCGATCCATTCGCAGGTTGTAATCGGCTGCCCCGTCGCCGCGTCGGTGCCCAGCGATGCCCAGTATCCCTCTTTCTTGTTGTTTTCGTTTGGGATAGAACCCTCGACAACCAGGATGAACGGGTCTACGCCACCCTCCGAGGCCAAATGGAAGCGCTCAAGAAATTCGTCGCCATTTTCATAAGAGAGAAAGGGGTTGTGAAACCTCACCTTGGGAATCCAGGGAATTCCCCCCAGAACGATGTCCTCAATACTCGGCTGCGTAGCCGCGGTGATCGCGATGGTGTCGCCGTCGCATCCCAGCCCGGCGGTAATCCATAGAACATCGATCTCCGCAATCGGCGGATGATGTTGGTCTCGGCCAGCCACAGACCTCCGCGCGGGCCATGGGGAAACGGCGCAGGGAATATATTCCACCTGAAATTGGACTTAGGCAAGAAATAATCGAAACAAGAGTCGGCGGAATCCATGAGCGGATCCCTGTTCCGTACTCGAGAAATGAGGCAATTGACGCGGTTAAAGAAGGCCGCTTAAGTTATTTTATTTGTGTGAGAAAAAATGGTCGGGGAGAGAGGATTTGAACCTCCGACCCCCTGGTCCCGAACCAGTTCTCGCCGGTTATTGAAAACTATTGAAATTGCTTGAATTTAATTGCTTTATTATGAATGCTTTGTAGTCATGGTATTGGGAACTATAGCTCTGAATCGCACTAGAGTGCTCTGACCGCTACAAATTCGACTACATCGGCTCGACATTTTCGATGCTTCTCGAGCCCGGATACTCCCCTATCTAAGTACCCCCGATTCCTCGACACCGGGGACATTCAATTTGTTTCTATTTCTCAACTTCAGCAACCCAGCCCTAGAGAACAGATACTCAATCCCGCTTGGCACCTCAACAACAAAGATCTCTTTGCTGCTATTTGCCTGCTGGGCATTGATGCGAATACCGGCGGTCGCCAATATTGCCGCGACTCGCATTATTTCCTGGTCCACGGAACCTCCAGCGGCTCTTTGGTGACCCGAAACAGTAAAGCAATCCCTGCCAGCTGAGCGCGCATTGCAGATCAGCCGCAATGCACTGAAGCGGAGCCGCCTCCTACGCGTTAAGCCTTGTTCTGTTTCGCGGCCTTGGCAGCCGTTGCCCGTCGCGCTCGTGCGCTTTCCTGGAATGTTCGTCGGCCTGTTTGGTGAGTTCGTGGGGGGTCAAATGATCCGTTTTGTCGCGAGCAGCAGCTTCATGGGTGTGCTCTGCAAGGTTGTGAAGTTCGGCCGATCGATTCTGCTCGCTCTGTGGCATTTTCTTCTCCCGAGAATGTGAGATATTACGCGATCGTAGATTGCTCGCTCTCGTCAAGAGCGGCGATAGCGATTGTCAATTCACTTTTTCATTCTGCAAGGTAAAATGCTGAGCAATCGGATACATTTATTGGCATACCGCAGAGTGGCAAATTGACGTGTCAAGCAACCACGACTCATAAGATGGCGAGTTCCGAGATTGGGCATGAAGGCTTTGCCTCAGTGATGTAGTCAGCGGAAAACGAAATCTGGCCAGAACTCAAGATTAAATATCCGAGGGTAGGGACTAATGCTTAGAGACGTCGCTTCACACTGGGGCTGGATTGCGTTTGCTCTACTTGTCTTGATCACAGTCGCGGTAACAACCAGACCGGCTTTCAAACAGCCGTCAGACATGGTCGTCATTAGGCTGCCCGGACATCGTTGGTTCGGAGAACCGCAGCGGGCCCAAGCCTGTGCGGCGAAAGATGCCCCCTACGCATTGCTCAGCTTTGCCGCCTATGCTTCTCCCTCCAGCAAGGAGGCGAAGGATGTTTCCACCTTCGAGGAGGTGAGCGCAGGGTTAGGTGAACGGTGGCAGCGGTGGCCTGATTTTCCCGACGCTGTCCTGCTGAAAGAAATGAATGCCGTGCACCTACGAGCGCAGGTATGGGAGAAACAGTCGGATCATCTTCTCGTCGTTGCGTTCGGTGGAACTGATGCGACAAATATGAATGACTGGAAGTCGAATACGCATTGGGCGCATCCCTTCCTTAAAGACGAGTACGCCGTACTGGGAGAAAAATTCGCTCCTGCCTTCGCAAAAGAACTTGCGCGCAAGATGCAACAATCGGGGCAGGAAGACATCAGCTCGATCCATCTCCAAGCGACGGGGCATTCCCTTGGTGCGGGGCTAGCCGAAAAGTTCGCGTATTCGTTACCAACAACCGAACGTCGCATGCCCCACGTCGAGAAGGTTTATGCGTTTGACCCTTCTCCAGTCACCACGTTCTTGAACACCTCGAGCGGAGTGCGTGGAGAAAATAAAGTTGGTTTGGAAATAGACCGAATCTTCGAACGCGGAGGGGTTGGCGATCGTCCGCGCGATCACTGCTGTTGTCCATAAACCATCAACAGCTAACCCGAAAGTGACGCAGTTTCGGTACAACCTGTTCGGCGACGATCGGTTCGGGTTCACAAACCCAATAGCGAGCCACTCGATCCAGAAACTTGCAGAGCGCCTCCAGCAAGTTGCTGCCGGAAAACCTCCGTCATGAACGGCTGGCTCCGCGCGTCGGGCATTGATTGTGGCTTTCAAAAGGGAAGTAAAAGGTACCTGCTCGAGGTGCTCCAATTTGATCAGAAATCCTCCTGGGCAACTCTTAGGGTCACTTGTAGCGAAGAACTGGGACAGTCGTTATAAGGGCTAGTCCGCTTCGTTTTGGGAGTGAGGCTACAACATGGAAACCATTTTGATTGTTCTAGTGGTGCTTTTTCTTATCGGAGGCGGGGGCTGGGGATATTCGCGGTGGCGGCGCTAACACGCCTCAGGATTAAGCGCATATTGTTTGGTCCTATTTGCGAGATTTCCTGGGGAGTACCGGCTCTGAACTCGGCACGGCAATTCACCGTTCTTCAAAGAAAGGTCGTTTCATGAAAAAGAAAAGCCGGATCGAGCTGGCGAAAAACATTGTCTCCTACGTAAGAAGAGAGATGGATAGGCCGCGACTAACGGAGTCGGTCCGCGAAGGTTTCAGCGCAACCGTCGCTCGGGACATCGAGAAGCCCATAGCCATTCCCGCGCGGGCGTGAATCCTCACCCTCCGCCTGCCCGCGATTTTCGGCCGCAATTTGCTCAATTCTGCCTGTGCTAGGTGCGCCTGGCAGCCTTCGATCGAGTGCGTGCATTGGCTGAAGCAGAAGATCTCCGGGAGGGGCGCTTGGGTAAATGATCAAGCAGGACCGCATTTATCAGCGATTTGTGTACCTTGATGCGCCCGTTGTACTCAATAAACCCGAGTTTGCGAAATCGATTCATGAAGAAGCTCACGCGGGAGCGAGTGGTGCCCACCATCTCGGCCAAGGTCTCCTGAGAGATCTTGGGTATGTATTGTTCCGGTTCGCCCGGCTTGCCAAATTCCGCCATCAAGAGGAGTATCCGCGCAAGGCGCTTTTCACTGGAGTTGAAGAGCTGATCGACCAAGTCGGCCTGAATGCGCATGCTGCGCTCCAGTATGACCTTCAGAAAGAGGTCGGAGAAGCTATGTCCCACATGCATCACACGGATCATCTCTTCACGGCTGATTTTGAGAGTGGTGCAGGCAGTGATGGCAGTGGCCGTCGACAAACGCAGCCCAGCCATTGCTGCGAGCGCCTCTTCGCCCACAAAGTCTCCGGCGGCGAGAAGCGCAATGGTAGCTTCCTTCCCGGCTGGGGAAACCACCGTGACCTTTGCGCGGCCTTTTTGAAGATAAAAAACCGAGTCCGCTGGATCTCCCTGCGAGAAAAAGGCATCCTTCGGCGCCAATTGAATTATTCTTCTCCCTAGGCCGGCGCTCGCAAGGAAGGCGGCGGCATCGAATCCGAGCTTTTCAAGTTCAACCATTGAAATGCCTGCTTACGGTTGGGACCTTTGCAGGGCGGACGCTGGGGAATGCGCGGTGGCATCGCCGTCAGTTTAACAAAGCAGCTGCGCCAAGAGTAAACAATCATCTGCTCCAGGCATGGCCCAGGGGTGCCGGATTTTCTCCCATCGACTAAGCATCCGCTGCACCCTACGTGGTACCACAATCCGACTTCACCCGGGGACTCCTCCGACAACTGGCGATCCGTTCAAGTTTGCTCATCTTGCCTGGGTTGTTTCAATTACTCTTGCATCGCATGGCGTCGCATTGACTATGATGAATCCCCTTGGGAATCTCACCACAGAAACGATCACCGCGATATTATCGTAGCGGTAAATGCTTTACGCTCAATACGAAGACGTTGAGTGCAAGGAGAGTCGGAACCGATGCTTCCTCCGAATAAGACGCGCGAATTGGCCCGCAGCCTCGTTGCTTCAGAAGCCGAAGCAGCCACAACCTCTCTTCACGCCGAACCTGCAACCGTGCGGGTGTATGAGAAGCTGCGCCGACAACTCGGCGCACCCGTTGGTATTGATGGCTTTCAGGCGCTCGCCTCCCGTGCCCTGGCTCTCGCCAAGTCAGAATCTTCCCGGCTCAGTGCCGTGCAGGTAACCGCGAATGGAGGCTTGCGCGGTCTCGCCGAAGTCGAATCCAGCATGAACGCAGATGAGGGCGGCGAGGCCGGAATCATTCTGATTGCGCAACTGCTCGGGCTGTTTCTAACCTTCCTTGGCGAGGCAACTACGCTGCGTTTGATCGAAGATCTACGCCTTCAGGCTGACATCGGCACGGTGCCGACCAAATCGACAATGGACATGACAAACTCGACGACCGATGGGCCGGCTATGGCTGCGGCTTTCGAGGATCTTCTGCTGGAAATTGACCGGCTGAGGCGTGTGAGCGAACGAATTGAAATCCTCGCGGACAACCATCCCGGCATGGAAGATGGACTGGTGAGTGTTGCGGGAAACATCCGCAGTATTGCCACGGTTTTGGACATTTTTACACTTGTCCGAAGCCAGGCTGGCGGCTCGCAAGAAGACGAATCTAACCCGGAAAAGAATCGCTACATGAATTGAGTTCCACCGGCGCTGAATCCCGAGCGACTCTGGGCGTCGAACACCCAACCGCGAATGCGCTTCAAGAAGAAACGAAATCGTCGCACTGGCTCCAACTAAGCGTGCAACGGTTATCGAAATCGGCTATATGGAACAATGCACGGCTGAACATGACGACCCCTCCACAAATGCGAGATTTGGCCCACCGTCTTCTTGACTATGAAGCCGCTGCGGGCAAGACCTCCGATCCTGCGGAATCCGCGACTCTTCGCGTTTATGAGAAGCTGCGCCAGAGTATTGGTGACTTTGCCGGAACTGCCGCTTTCAACTCGCTGGCTTCTCGCGCTTTGGCAATGGCCAGATCGGAAATACCGAGTCTTCGAGCGGCGCAGGTCTCCGCGGATGGAACGTTGCAGGGGTTAAGACACGGCTTGGGACAGGGCCTGAGTGAGTTTGGGCCTCAAATCGAACTTGAAAAGGATGTGGCTGGCGAGCATCGGGCTGGCGATGAAGGAATCGTTGTCATCGCCCGGTTACTTGGACTGCTTCGTGTCTTCGTTGGAGAAGCCTTAACGTTAAGCCTGCTGCGCAACGCGTGGCCAGGCGAAACACTTGATGATCGAAATTCGGCAAACGGGAGAAAAGCGTGAGCACCCAAGACAAAGTGAAGATAAACAAACTACCCACCGGAGTTCCGGGTCTCGACGAAATTGTGGGCGGCGGACTCCCCGAATTCTCGTTCAACATCATAGCGGGCGCTCCTGGAAGCGGTAAGACGACCTTGGCTCACCAGTTCGTGTTCGCCAATGCGAGCGCAGAACGTCCTGCTCTCTACTTCACTGTCCTCGGCGAATCCGCCATAAAAATGTTGCGATACCAGCAACAATACACATTCTTCGATCCCGCCAAGCTGCCGGGCTCCATCCGCTTTATTAACCTGAGCCAGGTTGTTCTAGAGAAGGACCTTGGGGCAGTCCTGGAGGAAATCACCAAAGAAGTTGAAAAGGCTAACCCCGCCGTCGTCGTTGTGGACTCCTTCCGGACGATGGTGCGCAAGCCAAATAGTGATATGGACTTGCAATCATTCATTCAGCGGCTAGCCCTGTTTTTGGCTAGTTGGCAGGCTACAACCTTCCTGATCGGTGAATATGCGGAAGATGAGTTACGTGATAATCCCATCTTTACCGTCGCCGATGGGCTGTTTTGGTTGCGCCAAACGGCGGAGCGAAATTCAATTGTCCGAAAATTGCAGGTCATAAAACTGCGCGGCCAGGATTCCGTTCCGGGGTTGCATACGTTCCGCATAACCGATGCTGGAGTGCAAGCCTTCTCGCGCACGTTTGGGCTGACTGCGCGCAAGAGAAATCCTCCCGGCGATCGCCGCCTTTCCTTCGGCGTTCCGGAGTTGGACAAGATGCTGGATGGTGGCGTGCGCGAAGGCGATAGCGTCCTCGTGGCAGGATCTTCGGGAACCGGGAAATCTGTCCTCGCAACCCAATTCATTGCGGATGGCATACGCCATGGGGAACCGGGAATCGTGGCAGTCTTTGAAGAACGTCCAGAAGCGTATGCGGAGCGGGCCGCCAGTTTAGGTTTGGACCTGGAATCGCCGCAGAAGGACGGCAAGCTCACAATCCTTTATCTCCGTCCCCTCGATCTGTCGGTGGATGAAACCATGCAGTCGATTCTCGACGCGGTGCAGAAGATCGGCGCCAAGCGGCTGGTGATCGATTCCCTCGCCGGCTTTGAGATGGCCCTGTCCCCCGGCTTCCGTGCTGACTTTCGCGAATCCCTCTATCGGATGATTTTCGCCTTGACCGGAATCGGGGTGACGATCCTAAGCACAGTTGAGGTGGATGAGTCCTTTACTGAATTCCCCTTCAGTACCTACTCAATTTCATTTCTCACCGATGACATCATCCGGCTGCGGTATGTATCCGTCGATGGCCAGCTTC
>Ga0181537_10000369_pt1 | contig 42666 bp, 39 predicted proteins | sample PEATcosm2014_Bin_39_FD_119765 | JGI IMG/M metagenome (GOLD analysis project Ga0181537, IMG submission 119765) | Peatland microbial communities from MTU Mesocosm Facility, Houghton, MI, USA - PEATcosm2014_Bin23_10_metaG | ecosystem: Environmental > Terrestrial > Soil > Wetlands > Peat | place...
AAAAGTCCAAGAAGCTGAAAGGCTCGATCCGTCATGCTTTATTTTTCACTGCCCCCAACTCGCGCACATGCCACGGTCGCATTCTGATGCCCACGCGGTAGCGGGCGCAATAGGCTCGCGCCCTCGGTTCGACCGGCTCGCCTAGCCGGGTTTGCGCCCCCAAAACAATTCAGCGCCGCGCCATTCGAAATTCATCGCCTCGATCAACAAACCGGAAAACGCACTACGCAGCTCCGCCGGACTGTAGTACGCGAGGTCCATGCCGGACAACCCGGCACCCCGGCAAAGTTTGTCCATGTAATACTCGACATGAAGATCCATGGCCATGGCAGCGCGCATCGCCTGGCCGAAACCGATCTCAGACAGCATGATCATACGGCCGGGCTTCACCACCCGTGCGAACTCCATCGCCGCCTCGCGCCAATCGTCGCAGTGTTGAACTGCCTGTAGGATCCCGACGCAATCGAAGTGCTCGTCAGGCATGTCCTTCGTATAGCGATACGCCCACGTGCCCAACTGGCCGCTGCGACCGCGTCGATTCGCCTCCACCGCATTGCGGGCCTCCTCGATGATATCGATCGCGTGAATTTGCCCGGATGAACCGATGCGCTCGCGTATATCCACGACGAATCCGCAGCTCTCGAGGCTTTCGCCGATCACCAGCACGTTGTCGCCCGGCCGCAGCTCCATCTTCAGGTACATCAATTCCCGGACCGCAGCGGCCCTATCGCGCCAGATTAGCGGCAGGCCGCCGGTCAGCACCGCGCGGCACCACCGAGCGCGCTCTACCGGATCGTGAATGACCTCGCCGAATCGAGCGCTGTCGTGCGGTTGCAGTCTGTCCCAAGGGTTGTCGTTGGCGCTAGTAGTCACAGTACACTCCCGTGCGAGGTGGAGAAACGTTGGAACAATCGACTCACCGCCGCGCCGATACCAGCCACCCCGCCGGTGGTCCCAGAAGCGGCCACGTAGCGATCGGGCCTGACCAGCAAGATGCGTCCGCGATATCGCTCGAAGTCGAGCTGTGGCGTCGTGAGAGCGGCAACTTGCACCGATGGTGCGCCGGGATCGCTCAGTGAACCGATGACGAGGCAGGCCGGTGCGAGCTCGGCAAGTTCCGGCGTCGCGGCAGCATCTGCGACCGCGGCGGCAGCCACTTGTATGCCCACCAGGGCGAATCCAGTTCCCAAGAAGCCGTCGAGGAGGACGGGAGCACCGTCGCCGGCCGCGACCATGGGTTGGGGCAGCATGCGCCCGACCAGGGTTCGCCGCCTGCCGAAACCGTCGGGGTGCATGAAGCCGGCGTCGAATCTTGGCTTCGGCTTGTACTTCATCTCGCCAAAAAAGCGCTTCGCGGCCGGCCACAATCCGATGGCCATAAAAGTGCCTTGGACCACGAATCCGTGCAGCCGCGTCCTGGGACTCATGATCTTTCCCATGCGCAACGCCAGCCGAATCATCTGCCAGACATGATTGCGCCGCTCTTCCTCGTAGGTAGTTAGCAGCAGGGGCGATGCGCGCCCCGCGGTCACCATGGTCAGCTTCCAGGCGAGATTGAAACTGTCGCGCAGACCGCTGTTCATTCCCTGGCCCGCAAACGGCGGCGTCAGATGCGCGGCATCACCGGCCAACAGCACGCGCCCCTTGGCCCACCGGGAGGCAACTCGCGCATGAAAAGTATAGACGACCTTGCGGACCAGTACGCTATCGGCATGCGCGCCGTGTTTGCTGAGCAGCCGCTCTACGACTTCGGGGCGAAGCATATCCTCGTCGCGCTCTTCTGGATGCAGCTTGAATTCGAAGCGGCGCGTCAGACCGGGTCCGGGAAGCGCGATGCAGGGCCGCTCGGCATCGCAGAACACGACGGTATTGCGCCGCTCGGCGGGCGAGTTTGCCAGATCGACGATGAGCCATCTCTCGGCGAACGTTTTGCCCTCCAAGCGCCAGCCGAGCTCGCGCCTCACCGTGCTGCCGGCGCCGTCGCAGCCGATGAGATAGTCGCAGCGGATGGTTCTCTCTTCCCCCTGATCGTTGGTCAGTCGCGCCGACACCCAGTCATCGTTTTGTTGGAAACTGCTCAACGCCCAACCATAGTGGGTCCGTACCGAGGCAAACCGGGAAATGCCGGCCCGCAGTTGGGATTCCAATTCGGGCTGGCGAAAGGCGTTGCGGCGCGGAAATCCGAACGGCCTCCCGGTCGGCTCGACGCTCAGAAAGCGGCGGCCTCGCGGCGTCAAGTAATCCGAGCCGTAGCCCGGCACGATACTGCGCAGAACCTCCTCGCTGAGCTTCAGTGCCTGCATGGTCCTCAGTGATTCGTCGTCGATCGACACCGCTCGCGGTTCACTGACGGTCGATTGATTGCGCTCGATGAGCAATGCCCGTGTCTCATACAGACCCAACAGGTTCGCAAGGGTCAAGCCGCAGGGACCGGCACCTACGACCAGGACGGGTACGTACTCATTCTCCCGATCGATATCATGCGTACCGCTCGACACCAGTTCAGGTTTCGTCGGCGACGTCATTGATCAAAAGACCGACACCGCTGATACCGACTGCGACCAGGGTCACCCCGATATGAGCGTCCTCGACGACGCCCCAGCGGGGAACGCCCTTGTGCAGAACGCCCTTATTCAAAAACGAAGCAAATTTCATGGAGATGTGAACTCCGTTACTCTGAGAAAATCCACGGCAGCTCGGTCGAGGAGCCGGCTGCGCTCTACGGGCGCGTCGATACTCGCCGATACCCACGGTGCCATCAACAGATGCGACGCTACTTTAGCAGATTTGACGCCGCCAAGATAAATGCGCCCTTCTGGATTGAATCTTGATGGCATTATTCTAGAAAAAAGATTTTCGCATTATTGCGTTATTATCGGATATCGAGATAAAGTAAAATCAATCTTTTCTTTCGACTTTCTCCGCCGCTCGAGAATCCGATGCCAGCGACTAATCCGCTCTTCAACGCCAATCGACTAAAACTCGGCGTCTTCGGCTTCAATGGTCAGGCTCCGAGCAACACGATATTGGAGGAGTTGTACGTTCCCAGTTGGCCGCGCATTCTGGACATCGGCTTGGCTGCCGACGTTGCGGGATTCGAAGCATTGGTGCCGTTCGCGCGCTGGAAATATGGTAGAAACCGCGACTCGCTGAACGTCGCCGCGTTGGACGTATACGATCCGTTTATCTGGGCGGCGGGCCTCGCGCAAGCCACCCGTCATATAGCGCTGCTGGCAACCTCCCATATGTCGCTGGTTCATCCGGTGATTGCCGCCAAACAGTCCGCGACCATCGATCAAGTGGCCGGCGGCCGCTTTGCCCTGAATGTGGTTGCAGGATGGAACGAGCCGGAGTTCCTCATGTTCGGTGGCTCGCTCCGGGAACATACCGACCGCTATGCGCAGGCGGCGGAGTGGATGCAGGTCATCAGTCGGCTGTGGCGCGCGCGCGAAGAGTTCGATTTCGAGGGAGAATTTTATACCATCAAAAAAGGCGAATCCTTCCCCAAGCCCATTCAGACGCCAACGCCGCCGATCATGAGCGCGGGCGGCTCGGATAAGGGACGACACTTTGCCGCCAAATACGCGGATCTATGTTTTACGCTGCTACGCTCCGATGATCCGGACGCGGCGGCGGCGGACGTGAACGCGTATCGGGAGCTGGCCAAGCGCGAATTTGGTCGGCACATCCAAGTCTGGACCGTCGCCTACGTCATTCAGCGCGACAGCCAGGTGGAGGCGGACGCCTACCAAAAACGAGTGCTCGACCACGCGGACCGCGGCGCCAACGATGCCATGATGGCCATGCTGGGCGCGCAGTCGAAAATGATGTCGGCGGAAGCATTCGTCGCGTTCAAGAATCGATACATCGCGGGTGCGGGAGGTTTTCCTCTTGTCGGCACCCCCGACCGTATCGCCGATCGCTGCGCTCGCCTGTCGGCAGCCGGGGTGGATGGCGTCCTCTTATGCTGGATCGATTTCGCGGATGGGCTGGCCCGATGGACGCAAGGGGTGATGCCCCTGCTCGAGCAGGCCGGCCTGCGAAACGCGTTCTGCGCGGCTGGCTGAAGGGGATCTGCGCGCTGCACGACCCGCACGGCGATGATCAAGGCCGGATCTGCCCGCTGCCCCGCACCACGTACTTGTAGCTGGTCAATTGCTCCACGCCCACGGGCCCCCGGGCGTGAAACTTGTCCGTGCTGATGCCGATTTCCGCGCCCATGCCGAACTCCCCGCCGTCGGCGAATTGCGTGGACGCATTGTGCAGCACGATGGCGCTGTCCACGCGCTTCAGAAACCGCTCGGCCGCGGCGGCGTCATCGGTGACGATGCACTCGGTGTGCTGCGAGCCGTACCGGCGAATATGCGCGATCGCCGCGTCGACGCCGTCGACCACGCGCACGGCGATGATGGCGTCGAGGTACTCCGTGTACCAGTCCTGTTCGGTCGCCGGCTTCACCCGTGCATCGACGCGCGCGCTCGCCTCATCGCCGCGCACCTCGCAGCCGGCGTCGAGCAAGGCCCTGATCAGGGGCTGCAAATGGGTCCCCGCGCAGGCGCGGTCCACCAGCAAGGTCTCCGCCGACCCGCAAACCCCGGTGCGACGCATCTTGGCATTGAGGACGATGCGCTGCGCCATCTCGAGATTCGCGCCGCCATCGGCATAGACATGGCAGACTCCCTCCAGGTGCCCGATCACCGGCACCCGCGCCTCCTGGCGCACCCGGGCGATGAGGCTCTTGCCGCCGCGCGGCACGATCACGTCGATGCTGTCGGTCATGTCGGCCAGCATGTGGCCCACGGCCGCCCGATCGCTGGTGGGCACCAGCGCAATGCTGGCCGGCGGCAGGCCCGCCGCTTCGAGCCCCTCCGCGAGACAGGCATGGATCGCCTCGCTCGACCGCGCGCTCTCCGAGCCGCCCCGCAGTATCACGGCGTTGCCGGACTTCAGGCACAGCGCACCGGCATCCGCGGTCACGTTGGGGCGGCTCTCGTAAATAATCCCGATCACCCCCAAGGGCACGCACACGCGCTGAATCAACATCCCATTGGGCCGTGTCCACGATTTCTGTACCGTGCCGATGGGATCGGCGAGAGCTTCGATGTCCTCGAGGCCGCGGGCCATGGCCTCGACGCGCCCGTCGTCCAGAGAGAGCCGGTCGAGCAGCGCGCCCGACAGTCCCCGCGAGACGCCCTCGCGCATGTCGCTTTCATTGGCGTTCAAGATTTTGGAGCGCCGCGCCCGCATCGCCGCCGCGGCCGCGCCCAAGGCGCGATTCTTCTGCTCCGTCGGCGCGAGCGCGAGCGCCCCCGCGGCCGCCCGCGCCGCCCGGCCGATGTCCTGCATGATTTCGGCCACGGTTCTCATAGCGAACCGGTCACATGGGCTCTGATCAACACCAGGTCATCCCGGTGCACGATCTCATCGCGGCCGCGAAACCCGAGCACCTTTTCAATGTCGGCGGACTGGCGGCCGATGATGCGTGCCGCGTCGCCGTCCGAATAGGCGCAGATGCCGCGCGCCACCTCCGAGCCGTCGGGGCCGATGATGCTCACCGTATCGCCTCGATCGAACCGCCCGACCGCGCGCGTCACCCCCGCCGGCAGCAGGCTCTTGCCTCCCATCAGGGCGCGTACCGCGCCCTCGTCGACGACGATCGCGCCGGCCGGTCTCAAGGTGCCGGCGATCCACTGCTTGCGGGTGGCCAGCGGCGTCGAGGACGGGACGAACCAGGTGCAGCGCGCGCCGTCCTCGATGCGCTGCAACGGATGCTGCGGGGCGCCCTTGGCGATGCACAAGTGACACCCCGCGCCGACGGCGATCTTGGCCGCGGCAATTTTTGTCTGCATGCCCCCCGAGCCCATATTGCTGCCCGCTCCGCCCGCCATCGCCTCGATGGCGGGCGTGATCTCGTGGACCCGCCCAATGAACTCCGCATCGGGGTCCTGTGCCGGGTCGGCGGTGTACAGGCCGTCGATGTCGGACAGCAGGACCAGGCAGTCGGCGCCCACCATTTGCGCCACGCGCGCCGCTAAACGGTCGTTGTCCCCATAGCGGATTTCGGCCGTTGCCACCGTGTCGTTCTCGTTGATCACCGGCACGGCGCCCAGCGACAGGAGCGTATTCAACGTGCCGCGGGCGTTCAGATAGCGGCGCCGCTGCTCCGTGTCGCCCAGAGTCAGCAGAATCTGCGCAACGGTGATCTCGTGCGCATCCAAGAGTTCCTTGTAGGCGTGCGCCAGGCGAATCTGTCCCACCGCCGCCGCCGCCTGGCTCTCCTCGAGTCTGAGTTTCCCGGCATTCAACCCAAGGTGGCGCCTGCCCAGAGCGATGGCGCCCGAGGACACCAAAATGACCTCCTGGCCCCGCTTTCTCAACGCCGCCACGTCCGCCGCGAAGCTCTCGAGCCAGGCGCGATTCAGGCGGCCCTTCTCAACGTCCACCAGCAGCGCCGAGCCGACCTTCACCACCACGCGTTTGGCTTCAGTCAAGCGGCGAGCGATGAGTTTGCGGTCCGCGATCGTCATGGGACCACAATATTGCCATTTACTTGAGCAAGCGGCCTCCCCTAATATTCGTTTGGCGTAAGCGGCAGCAGATCAAGGACAGGTGAAGCGTGGGAAGAGAGTACGAACCGACCGTCGGGCAGTGGTACGAAGACTTGGAAAACGAGGAAACGTTCCAAGTGCTCAAAGTGGATGAGGATCGGGAGATCGTCGAGATTCAGCATCTCGACGGCGATATCGAGGAGTTCGACGTCGACGGTTGGGCGGAACTCGACTTGGAGCTCACCGAGGAGCCGGAGGGCTGGTCGGGCTCCAAGGCCGAGAAGGACGCCGAAGAAGACGAAGAAGAAGACGAGGACTGGGACGAGGACGAGGACGAGGATGACGACGACGATGACGACCTCGACGACGACGAAGAGGATCGCGAGGAATACTAGTCTCTCATCGGCGAATACCAGTCCGTCGTCGGCCTAGACGCGCTCCAGCCAGCCATGCCGGTCCGGCGCCTCTCCGTGTTGTACCGCAATCAGCTGCGCGCGCAGCGCGCGCGTGAGCGGTCCCACCTCGCCGCTCGCCACGCGATGATCCGTGCCGCGATACACCAGCGTGCCCACCCCGGCCAGCACCGCCGCGGTGCCCGATAGCGCCGCCTCGCCGGTCTTGACCCACTCGAGCATCTCTCGAACGTCGAAGGGGCGCTCCGACACCTGGTAGCCCAAATCACGCGCCAAGGTCAGCAGAGAATCGCGCGTGACTCCGTGCAGGAAGGTGGTATCGAGGCTGCGGGTCAGCAGTTCGCCGTCGCGGATCAGCACGAAGTTCGAGGCGCCGGTCTCCTGTACCTGCCCGCCGGGACTGAACAGAACCTGATCGACCTGGTACTTGGCCCGCGCGGTTATCGTGAGACCCAGGGCGGCGGCATAGTTTCCGCCGGTCTTGACCACGCCCATCTGCGCTGCCGAACGCGTATTCTCGTCGTCGACCAGAATGCGCAGCGGCTTCATGCCGCCGGAGAAATAATCCCACACCGGACTCGCCAGCACGATCAGCGAGGCTTCCACGGCGGGCGTCGCCGCCGCGCCGATGTTCGCCGTGGTGCCGAACAGGTTGGGCCGCAGGTACAGTGCGCCCGGGGCCTCCGGTACCGCATCGCGGCAGCGCTTGATCACGGCGCGCACCATGTCGGCGAGCTGCGCCGCATCGGGTTCGGGCAGCACCAGCAGCCGCGCGCTCTGGCGCATGCGCTCAATATGCCGATCCATGCGAAAGATGTGCACCGATCCGTCGGCACGGCGGAATGCCTTGAAGCCCTCGAAGCAGCTGCTTGCGTAATGCAGTACGTGCGCGGCCGGACTCAGCTCGACGGGCGCAACCGGTTTGATTTCGCTCGGCGACCACGCGCCCGCCCGGTAGGTGGCCACGGCCATGTGGGAGGTCAACAACGTGCCGAATGCGGGTCGTTGGGGTTGCGAAGTCATTTGGATGTCACCTTCGGTATGAAAATCATCGCCGGATGCTCCAGCAGCTCTTTCAGCGCCTGAATCATCGACGCTGCATCATAACCGTCCACGAAGCGATGATCGAATGAGGATGAGAGATTCATGATCCGGCGCACCGCCACGGCGCCGTGAAGCACAACAGGCCGCTCTATCGCCTTGTTGAGGCCAATGATCGCCACCTCGGGCGCGTTGATGATCGGGGTGGAGGCAATGCCGCCGAGCTTGCCCAGGCTGGTGACCGTGATGGTGGATCCGGTCAATTCCTCGCGGGTCGCCTTGCCGGCGCGAGCGCGTTCGGCGAGACGCCGGATCTCGGCGGCGACCTCCCAGAGTCTCAGGGACTGCGCGTTGCGCACCACGGGAACCTTCAGCCCGTCCGGCGTTTGAGTGGCGATGCCCACATGCACGGCGCGATGGCGCACCAGGACGCCGCGCGCGGCGTCATACAGCACATTGCACTGCGGAAAGGATTCGAGCACGCGGGTGAGTGCCATCACGACCAGCGGCAGGTAGCTCAAACTCGCGGCGTCCGCCGCGCGCGACAGGTTCAGATGCTGCCGCAGCGCGTCGAGCTCGGTCACGTCCACTTCCTCGACGTACGCGAAGTGGGGAATGTTGCGCTTCGCTTCACTCATGCGTTCGGCGATCACCCGCCGCACGCCGATCACCTTGATCTCGGACGTTTCCGCGGAAGCGTCCGCTGACGCCGGTACCACCGCGGAACGCGCCGCCGCGTAGGCCGATGTCGAGTGGGCCGCCGCGGCCGGCCCCAAATCCTCGCGCAGGATGCGCCCGCCTGGACCCGATCCCACGACCGTGGCCAGATCGATTCCCGCCTCGCGTGCGCGCCGCCGATTGGCCGGCGATGCCATCACCCGGCCGTGCCGCGTTGACGGCACCGGCACTGGCACCGGCGCCGGCGATGGCGATGGCGATGGCGATGGCGATGGCGCGACCGCTGCCGACGCGGACGGCGTGACAGCGACAGGCGCGGCCGCAGTGGCGCCGGCTTCCGCAGTGGCGCCGGCTTCCGCCGCGGCGCCCGGGACCGCCGCGTCCCCGCCCACATCGAAGACGATCAGCGGAGAGCCCACCGCCACCTTGTCGCCCGGCGCGCCCGTAATCGACAGCACCCGGCCGCTCACGGGGGCGGGCACTTCCACCGCCGCCTTGTCGGTCATCACCTCGACGATGAGCTGATCCTCGGTCACGGTGTCGCCGGGCTTGGTATGCCAGGCCACGATCTCCGCATCCACCGTGCCTTCGCCCAAGTCCGGCATCTTGAATACGAACTGGTTCATGCCGATTCCACCACGGCCTTGAGCGCCATCGCGACGCGCGCCTGCCCGGGAAAGTACTCCCATTCGAAGGCGTGGGGATAGGGCGTATCCCAGCCGGTGACCCGCTGAATCGGTGCCTCCAGATCCCAGAAGCATTCCTCCTGAACGATGGACAGCAGCTCCGCGCCGAATCCCGAGAAGCGCGTGGCCTCGTGCGCCACCAGGCAGCGGCCGGTCTTTCGCACGGAGCTGCAAATGGTGTCGACGTCGAGCGGCACCAGCGAGCGCAGGTCGATGATCTCGGCATCCACACCGAGCGATGCGGCGGCTGCCTCGGCGACGAACACCATGGTCCCGTAAGTGACGATGGTCACCTGGGCGCCGGCGCGCACGATAGCGGCCTTGCCGAGCGGAACCTTGTAGTAGCCCTCCTGCACCTGTCCCTTCGAGTGTGAGCTCCAGGGAACGGCCGGCTTGCCCGGGTCGCCGTCGAAGGGGCCGTTATAGAGCCGCTTGGGCTCGAAGAAGATGACCGGATCGTCGTCCTCGATGGACGTGATCAGCAGACCCTTGGCATCGTAGGGGTTCGAGGGCATCACCACCTTGATGCCGCTCACGTGAGTGAATATGCCCTCCGGGCTCTGCGAATGAGTCTGGCCGCCGCGGATCCCGCCGCCGCAGGGCGTGCGGATGGTCACCGGCGCGGAGAACTCCCCGGCGCTGCGATAGCGCAGGCGCGCCAGTTCACTGACGATTTGATCGAAGCCCGGGTAGATGTAATCCGCGAATTGAATCTCGGCGACGGGACGCAGGCCATTGACGCCCATGCCGATGGCCGCGGCGACGATGCCGCCCTCGGCGATGGGCGTGTCGATGACGCGATGCTCGCCGTACTTGCGCTGCAGTCCCTCGGTGGCACGGAACACGCCGCCGAAATAGCCGATGTCCTCGCCCATGAGAACCACCGACGGATCCCGCTCGAGCATAATGTCCATGGCGGAGTTCAAGGCCTGAATCATGTTCATGCCGGCCATGACTTAGGCTCCGCCGGAGCCGCTCGGCTCGGAGCGGCCCTTCTCCGCGCGCATCAGCGCGCGCTGCTTCTGCAGATGCTCTGGCATCTCCTTGAAGACGTCCTCGAACATCAGATCGGCGTCGAGTTTGGGGCCCTCGGTCATCGTGCCGAAGGCCGTCGCCTCCTTCCAGCTCGAGGCAACGAGCGCCTCGAGTTCGGCGGTGAGCAGCTGGTGGCGTGCCTCCGACCACTCGCCGAGCCGGATCAGATGCTGCTTGAGCCGTTGGATGGGATCGCCCAGCGGCCAGTGCTCCTGATCGTTCTTCGCCCGATAGCGGGCCGGATCGTCGCTGGTGGAATGCGCGGCCGCCCGATAGGTGACGAGCTCGATCAAGGTGGGCCCGGCGCCCGTGCGCGCCCGCTCGGCCGCCCACTGCGTCACGGCATAGACCGCCAGAAAGTCATTGCCGTCGACGCGAATGCCCGCGATGCCATACCCGGGACCGCGCGCCGCGAAGGAGCGCTGCTCGCCGCCGGCGTAGCCCTGGAATGTCGAGATCGCCCACTGATTATTCACCACGTTCAGAATGACCGGCGCCTGGTACACCGAGGCGAACAACAGGGCGTAATGAAAATCAGCCTCGGCGCTGCTGCCCTCTCCGATCCAGCTCGCCGCCAGGTGATCCTCGCCCTTGATCGCCGCCGCCATCGCCCAACCCACGGCCTGCGGAAACTGGGTCGCGAGATTGCCGGAAATGGAAAAGATGTTCCCCGCCTTGGAGTGGTACATCACCGGCAGCTGGCGCCCCTTGCACATGTCGCGCGTGTTGGAGAGCAGCTGGCACATGAGATCGACCAGCAGGATGCCGCGCGCGATCTGCAGACCTTGGTTGCGGTACGAGGGAAACAACATATCGCCGGGACGCAGCGCCATGCACTGCGCGACCGACACCGCTTCCTCGCCCAGGGAGCGGATGTAGAAAGAGATCTTGCCGGCGCGCTGATTGCGCTGCATCCGATCGTCGAACAGGCGCGTGAGCAGCATGTGGCGCAGTCCGATCTGCAGCTCCCCCGGATCGAGGTGCGGGTGCCATGGCCCCACCGCCTCCCCGGCGTCGTCGAGCACCCGCACCAGATCGACCGACAGCGAGCCCAAGTCGCGGGCGCGCGCATTGACGTCGGGCCGCGGCACGGCGCCGGCGGGCGAGAGCTGCACGTAGCTGAAGTCCGGAGCTTCTCCCGGCCGGGCGGGCGGAGCGGGCAGGTGCAGGCGGGAGTGCTTGTTCATCCGCATAATTTACGGCCATCTCGCCAAGGTGTTGTATTCATTCGGGAGACGCCGGATAATCCGGTACATTCATTCCGAAAATGACGTTTTCATGGAAAAATATTCCGCCATTGATCGACTGGATTTGCGCCTGCTCGACATTCTACAGCGGCACGGCGCACTCTCGGTCGCCGAGATCGCGGCGCAGACGCACATCTCCACCACCACGTGCTGGCGGCGCATTCAGCAACTCGAGCAGAACGGCGTCATCAAGGGGCGGGTGGCGCTGCTCGACCGCAACGCCCTCGGCCTCGATGTGACGGTCTTCGCGCACGTCAAGCTCGCCACCACCGGGCGCGACGCGATCGGCGAGTTCGAGGCGGCGATCCGCGAACGCGCCGAGGTGCTCGAGTGCTACACGCTCACCGGCGAATGGGATTTTCTGTTGAAGATCGTCACCAAGAACATCAAGGCCTACGAGGCGTTCTATCTTGATCATCTGTCGCGCATTCCCTGCGTGCGCTCGGTGAACTCATCCGTGGCGGTCACCGTCATCAAGGAATCGACCGCGCTGCCCTTGGGGATCTAGCTCACGAAGCGCCGTATGCGCACCATGGCTTCGCGCAGCAGCGCCTCGTCGGTGGCGAAGCACACTCGCACGAAGCCGCTGGTCGCCCGGCCGAACGCGCCTCCATCGAGCACCGACACACGCTCGGCGCGATACAGCTCGCACATGAATTCATAGCCCGACAGGCCGGTGCCGCGTACGTCGACCAAGCAGAACATGCCGGCATCGGGCACGAGACAGTTGAGCCCGCGAATGCCATCGAGTCCCGCGAGCAGCAGATCGCGCCCCATGGCGCAGTACTTGCGGATGCGGGACTCCGCGTCATCGGAGACGCCGAGCGCGGTCACCGCGGCCTCCTGGACGAAGCCGGGAAGCCCGAACAGCATGCATTGCGCCATGGCCTCGGCATGGATCAGCAGTTGCGGCGGACCCACGAGCCAGCCGGCGCGCCAGCCGGGCATGGAATGGGACTTCGACAGACTGCCGATGGTCACGACCCGATCGGGCATCGCCGCGGCGAGACTGGGCACCCGGCCGCCGGGAGCGAGTCCCGCGTACACCTCGTCCGCCACCACCCACAGCGAGTGCCGGCGCGCCAGCTCGCCGATCGCCGCCAGATCGGCTTCGCTCAAGATCACGCCGCTCGGATTGTTCGGCGTCGCGAAGAACACGGCGCGCGTGCGCGCCGTGATCGCCGCTTCGAGCGCCGCCAGGTCGAGGCGAAATCCCCGCTCCGCGGGCGCCGCCACCCGCACCATCCGCGCGCCCGATATCTCGAGCGTGGCGGGATAGCTCGGGTACAGGGGCTCGAGCGCGATCACTTCATCGCCCGGTCCGGCAATGCACAGCGAGGCGACGAACAGGGCGTTCTGCGCTCCCGCGAGAAAGATGACATTGGCGGCATCGACCGGTTGGCCGGTGCGCGCGCGGTGCGCCGCCGCGATCGCCTCGCGCAGGTGACGGCGCCCCGGCGCGGGCGTGTAGTGAGTGTCGCCGGCGCGCAATCGGTCGATGGCGCGCTCCAGCACGGGCGCCGGCGTCTCGAGATCGGGATCGCCGACGCTCAGCAGGATCACGTCCTCGCCGCGCTCCTGCGCCTCGCGCGCCGCGTAATGGATGAGCCAGGCATCCGCGCCGTCGCCCGCGATTCGCTTCACCAGAGGGGAATATTGCATCTTTTCTCTTGCCTACCAGGTGGCGGTGCGCAATCCTAGCGCGCTTTGCGAAGTCGCGTTCAGTTTCAAGAAGGCCCAAATGTCGCGCACTGTCGGCGGATATCTTGTCGAACTGTTGAGCAAGAACGATATCGACACCGTGTTCGGCATCCCCGGCGTGCACAACTTGGAGCTGTACCGCGGACTCGCCGCCTCGAACCTGCGCCACGTGCTCGTGCGCCACGAACAGGGCGCGGGATTTGCGGCGGATGGATTCGCGCGCCTGAGCGGCCGGCCTGCGGCCGCCTTCGTGATCTCGGGTCCGGGACTCACCAACATCATGACCGCGGCCGCCCAGGCGTATTCGGATTCCGTGCCGCTGCTGGTCATCGCCAGCGCGCCGGTGCGCGCATCCTTCACCAAGCAATGGGGCGTGCTGCACGAACTCTACGACCAGGCACGGCTTGCGGCCGGCGTGTTCGGCGTCGCACGCAGCGCGCGCAGCGCCGAGGACGTGCGCGATCATCTGCAGCTGTGCCTGGACTCGCTTCGCACCGCACGCCCGCGCCCGGCGTACTTGGAGATTCCGCTCGACGTGCTGGCGGAGCCCACCACCTTGGAGGCGCAGCGCTTCGAGCCCACGCCGCTTCTGCCGCAGGCGAGTGCCGATCAAATCGAGGCGGCGGTACGTTTGCTGGCGCTCGCCGCGCGTCCTCTCATCATCGCCGGCGGCGGCGCGCGCCGCGCCGGCGCGGAGCTGCATCGCCTCACCGATATGCTGGACTGTCCCCTGGTGACGACGGCGGCGGGCAAGGGCGTGCTCCCGGAAAGCCACCCGGGAAACTTCGGCACTTCGCTGCCGTACGCTCCGGTGCAGCGCTTGATCGCGGATGCCGACGTGGTGCTCGCGGTAGGCACTGAATTGGGCGAGACCGACCTGTACTTCACCACCAAGCTGCCGCTCGGCGGTCTGCTCATCCGCATCGACGTCGATCCGGTGAAGCTCTCGGATCACTACTCGGCGGATGTGCGCGTCTGGTCCGATGCGCGCAGCGCCTTGCACTCCATCAACCAGGGCCTCGCGGTCCGCCCGCAGGAGGCACAGACCCGCACGGGCTGGCGCACCGTGCTCGGGGGCGTCGCGGGCATCCGCGCCGACATCGAGAGCAGCTTTGACGCGAAGGCGCGGGCGCAGGCGCGCGCGCTCGGTGCCATCAAGGCGGCGCTCCCCTGGGACGGGGTGGTGTTCAGCGACATGACGCAGATCGCCTATTTCGGCAACTATGCCTATCAGGTCGAGAATCCCGGACAATGGTTCCACCCCTCCGGTTACGGCACTCTGGGGTTCGCGCTGCCGGCGGCGCTCGGCGCCAAGATCTCGAGCCCGGCCCGTGCCGTCATCGCGCTTGCCGGGGATTTCGGGCTGCAATTCACCTTGGCCGAGCTCATGACCGCGGTCGAGGCGGCCTTAAGTCTGCCCATCGTGGTGTGGAACAATTCGGCGCTCGGCCAGATCCGCGATGACATGGTGGCCGCCGGCATCCCGCAGCTCGGCGTGATCGGACGGAATCCGGATTTCGTCGCGCTCGCGCGAGCGTACGGCGCGGAAGGCTACCGGGTCCATGACCCGGCCGCGCTCACCGAGGCGCTGCGCACCGCCCTGCGCCATGGCGGGCCCACGCTCATCGAAGCGGTCGCGTCCGACTTTGAGTGATAATCAATACACGCACCACACGAGGGAACATCTATGAGGATCACAACCGGCTGCATCGCGGCGCTCGCGGTGGTTTTTCTGACGCTGCCGGCAGTCGCCGCGGAACAAATCAAGGTGGTCGAGAGGCCCGTCGGCGAGACCACGGTCGACCTCGGGGCCAAGGGAGATTCGATCGGCGACCTGCTGGTATTCGCCAACGGCGTGTTCGATCCGTCGAACAAGACGCAGATCGGTACCGATCAGGGCTACTGTGTGCGCACCGTCGTCGGCAAGAGCTGGGAATGCTTCTGGACCTTGACACTGAAGGCCGGCCAGATCACCGTCGAGGGTCCGTTCATGGATGAGGGTGATTCTCTGTTCGCCATCACCGGGGGCACGGGCAAGTATGCCGGCGCCAAGGGCAGCATGAAACTGCATCCGCGCGATGCCAAGTCCTCGAGCTACGACTTCACGTACGATCTCGAGTAATGGCCTACACACTCGACCACTGCCTGCGCAGCCGGCAAGATTTCCCGGCGCTGATGAAACATCCCGATCTTGCCTTCCTCGACGGGCCGGGCGGCAGCCAGGTGCCGCGCGTCGTGGTCGATGCCATTGCGGATGTCTATGCTTCCTGCAATGTGAACACGCACGGCAGCTTCGCGCCCTCCCGCGAGGTCGACAGGCGCATGCTGGCGGCGCGTGCCGCCGTGGCGGCCTTCCTGGGCGCCGAGGACGGCTCGTGCATTTCCTTCGGTCAAAGCATGACCACACTCAGCTTCAGCCTGAGCGCCGCGATCGGCCGCACTCTGGCGGCGGGCGACGAAGTGCTCGTGACCCAGCTCGACCACGAAGGCAATCGGGGGCCTTGGCTGGGCCTCGAGGCGCGCGGCATCACGGTGCGCGAAGTGCGCCTGATGGAAAGCGGTGAGCTGGATCCGGCCGACATGGCGCAGAAGATCACGCCGCGCACCAAGCTTTTCGCCATCGGCGCATCGGCCAACTCGATCGGAACGGTCAATGACATCGCGCTCGCGCGGCGCCTGACCCGCAACGTCGGGGCCTTGCTGGTGGTGGACGCCGTGCACTACGCGCCGCATTTTCCGCTCGACGTTCAGGCGCTCGGCGCGGATTTTCTCCTCTGCTCGGGCTACAAGTTCTACGGGCCGCATGTGGGCGTGCTTTACTCGCGGCCCGGCACCCTCGACAATTTGCCCACCGACCGGTTGAGCGTGCAGGATCCCGCGCCTCCCTACCGCATCGAAACCGGCACGCTCAATCACGCAGCCATCGACGGCCTGCGCGCGGCGGTCGAATACATTGCCAGCTGGGGCAACGGCGCCTCTCTGCGGGAGCGCATCGTCGACGCCATGACGCACATCTCCGCGTACGAGCACGACTTGGCCGCCGCCTACCACGATGCGGTGCGGCGCATTCCCGGCGTGCGTGTCTGGGGACCGGACTTCTCCGGACGCGCCCGGGCACCAACCGTATCCATCACGTTCGCCAAGATCACCGCGGCCACGGCCGCCGCGGCGCTGGGAAGCCAGGGCATCTGCGTCTGGGATGGGAATTTCTACGCAGCGCGCCCGGTGCAGGTGCTGGGTCTCGCCGAACGCGGTGGGCTGCTGCGCACCGGAGTCTCCATGTACAACACCCGCACCGAATTGGACCGGCTGCTCGCGGGAATAGAGAAATTGGCGTAAGCGCTCACGGCGTTTGGGCTAGATGCGCGGCGAGCTGCTCTGCGTGATTGCGCAGCTCCGTCGCGGCCGTCGCCTCCCAGTGATCGGCGCGCAGCATGGGACCGAGATAATAAAGATGCCGGCTGGTGCGCCCTTGTGCGTCGATGCACGCTCCGTACCGGTCCGTACGCAGGCCGAGATTGAGCGAGTCCTCGGACACCAATCCTGCGGCGCGCAGCGAATTGGGCAGCGGGTCGGCCGAGCGCCCGAGCACATAGTCGGGCCCGGTGGCATTGACGATGAGGTCCACCGTCAAAGCGCGCTTCGAACCGCTGCCGCGGGGCCGCCAAGTTACGCGCAATCGCTCTGCCTCCGCGGTCGCCGACTCGATATGGCCGGCATTCACCCGCAGTTTTCCGCTGCGCCGCAGGTCAGCGATGCGGCTTCCCATTTGCGGCGGCAGGCGGTGCCGGTGTGTGTCCCATTGCGCCTGCAGGTGCCGCACGAAGCGCCGCTGTTCTCGCTCGGGCAGCCGCCGCCACAGGGCGGGCGCCAAATTGCGGATGAAAGTGACCACCTCGCGCCAGTCGCCGCCTCGATCCTCGACCTCGCGCGCCAATTCGCGAACCATCGCCAGCACGCGCCTGAGCGAGGCGGCGGACGCGAGGATCTCCGCGCCGTCGCCGCGTATCGCGGCCGGCCGAAACGCCGTCTGCGACTGCGGAATCAGGCCCCGGCGCGAGATCGTGTGCAGCGTGGGCGCCCGGCTCAGGTCCCGGGTGAGCGCGAAGGCGACATCCGCCATGGTCAATCCATTGCCGACGATCAGCACACAATGTGCGGCCGCCAGTGTCTTCGGCAATTCCCAGGGATCATGTCGATACCCGGGGTGATGGCGGATCCCGGCCGCCCACGGGGGCAGCAGCGGGGGCGGATTGCCCAATGCCAGGACCACTCGATCCGCCGCCAGGGGCGGGCGGTCGTCGAACTGCACGGCTAATCGCCCATCCCTCCCGGGGCCCGAGAGCTCCCGCACCTCGCCCGCCACGCGCTTAAGCCGCACGTGCGCGGGCGCCGCCCGCTCGGCCTGCGAAAGGGCCTCCTGCAGGTAATCGCCGTACAGCGCGCGCGGCAGGAAATCCTCGCCGCCCGTATCCGGCGCATGGCGCCGCGCAAAGCGCAGGAATTGCAGCGGGTCGCGCGAATCGGCCGACAGCCGCGCCGCAGGGACATTCAGAAGATAGGGGAACTCGCGGTCGGCGTAGGCCACGCCGCGGCCGATGGCCGAGCCGCGCTCGATGAGCACGATGTCGGTCGCACCGGCCGGCGGCCGGCGCAGCAGATTGGCGGCCAGCACCGTACCTGAGAAACCGGCGCCCACGATGATGAGGGTATTTGGCATCGTTTGAAATTCTACCAAGCGGCTGATCCATTCTTTCGCTAACATTCTCGGGAATTCGTGGTCAAATAGGGCATTGATTCGAAGCGAAGGGGAAGGCCTATGCGACCCAGCAAGTTGACCTACTATGCGGACTTCGTCGTCTATCCGGTGGTCATTGTCGGACTGGCGGCCGTCGGGCTCGCCGGCGCGACGTGGCAGAGCCGCACCGAACGGCTGTGCGCCGCGGCTGTGGGATTCGTGACATGGACGCTGATGGAGTACATCCTGCACCGCTCGGTGCTGCACAAGAGAACCTACTTCGCGCCCATGCACGGCCAGCACCATGCCGCGCCGCTCGCCCATATAGGGACGCCCGCGTGGGTGAGCGTCTCCGTGCTGAGCGCCTGTTTCCTGCTGCCTGCCTGGCGCTGGCTCGGATTCGACGTGGCCAATGGCCTCACCGTCGGCGTGATGGTCGGCTACTGGTGGTACGGCATCGTGCATCACGTGGTCCATCACCATGCGAACACACCGGCGCCGTCTTATTTCAATGAGCTGCGCGCCTGGCACATGCGCCATCACTATTCGCCTCGAAGCGGAAACTTCGGCGTCACCACGTCGATATGGGATCGTGTCTTCGGCACCGCCATCAGGGTGCACGACAAGTCTGCGGCCTCCTCGTGAGCGCGCTGCCCATCGCCACCAATCCGATGCGCACCGACGGATTTGAATTCGTCGAATATGCCGCGTCCGATCCGGAACTGCTGCGGCGGCTGTTCGAGAACATGGGCCTGCCGGCGGTTGCGCGGCATCGCTCGAAGAACGTAACTCTGCACAGCCAGGGCGACATCAATTTCATCATCAATGCGGAGCATGACAGCTTTGCGCAGAAGTTCGCGCGCGCGCACGGTCCCTGCGCGTGCGCCATGGCATTTCGAGTCGCCGATTCGCGCCTTGCGTTCAAGCGCGCGCTCGAACTAGGAGCGAAGCCCGGACCCGCCACGGCCGGCCCGATGGAGCTCAACATCCCGTCGATCGAGGGCATCGGCGGCAGTTTGATCTATCTCGTCGATCGCTACGGCGACCGCACGATTTACGATGTGGATTTCGTGCCCGTGCCGCGCGCGGCGGCATCGAGCGCCGCGGACCCGGTGGGTCTCACCCGCATCGATCATCTGACGCACAACGTGCGGCGCGGCAACATGAACCTGTGGGCCGGCTTTTACGAAAAACTCTTCAACTTCAAGGAAATCCGCTACTTCAGCATCGAGGGCAAGGAGACCGGCTTGTTCTCGCGGGCGTTGACTTCACCCTGCGGCAAAATCCGCATCCCCATCAACGAAAGCCAGGACGACAAGAGTCAGATCGAGGAATACCTCAACGAATACAAGGGCGAGGGCATTCAACACATCGCGCTCGGAACGGACGATATCTATCGCACGGTCGATGCACTGCGCCGGCGCGGCGTCGAGTTCCAGGACACACCGGCGCTCTACTATGAAGGGGTCGATGCCCGCGTGGCCGGCCACCGCGAGTCCTTGAGCGAACTCGCGCGGCGCGGCGTGTTGATCGACGGCAACGCCACCAGCGGCATTCTGCTGCAGATATTCACGAAGAATGCCATCGGACCGATATTCTTCGAAATCATTCAGCGCAAGGGCAATGAGGGTTTCGGCGAGGGGAATTTTCAGGCCCTGTTCGAATCCATCGAGCTCGACCAGAAACGCCGCGGCGTGCTGTAGCCGCCGGTCTGGATGCGCTTGGGCCGCCCAGGGCCGCGCGCCGCGGCCGCCGGCGCGGCGCCCGCGGGGTGTTGAACTTCGACCAAGCGCCCATATCTAACGTGGCAACGGTCAATTTGACCTGTCGGGGGCCCTAATATGCGAAGACTACTCGTTGCTGCCACCCTTGCCGCTACCGTGACATTCGCGGTCGCGATGACTTCGCCGGCGTTCGCGGACAGCGACCCGAGCGTGGACCAGATCTATACCGCCGCGAACAGCGGGCATCTCGATCAAGCCCAGCAGATGATCACCCAGGTACTGGCCGATCACCCGACCAGCGCCAGGGCCCACTATGTGCAGGCGGAGCTGTACGCACGAGAAGGCAAGACCGGTCTCGCGCGCGCCGAGCTCGGCGCCGCCGAACAACTGAAGCCCGGCCTGCCCTTTGCCAATCCCCGGTCGGTGCAGGAACTGAAGGCGCAGCTCGGTCTGCGAGCCAGCACGATCGGCGGCCCGGCCGTGATCCGGTCCGCTCCCGAGGCGCCCCGGTTTCCCTGGGGCACCGTGATAATTCTGGCCCTGGTGGTCGGCGTATTGCTGATGGTGTTCCGCCGGCGCACTCCTCCCTATGCCCAATATCCCGCGGTCGGCCCCGGCGTGGGCGGAGCGCCCGGCGGCGGCTACGGGCCCGGCTACGGCCCCGCCCCGATGGGCGGCGGCGGCATCGGTTCCGGCATCGCCGGTGGCCTCGCCTCGGGTCTCGCGGTGGGCGCGGGCGTGGTTGCCGGCGAAGAGCTGGCCCATCACTTCCTGGATGGCGGCCGCGGCGGCGGTGTCATACCCCCTGCCGAGGCCGGCGACGCCGGCTTCAGCAACAGCGACATGGGCGGCTCGGACTTCGGCGTCAACGATCCCGGCTCGGGCTGGGATGACGGCGGCGGGGGCGGTTCGGACGGCGGCGGCGGCGACTGGAGCTAGGACTGTCTCCCAACCGGGTCGGCTCCGCCTCGATTGAAGGCGAATCCGTCGCGGTCGCGGCCACGGGGAATACTCAGACAGGCTCCTGGCGCCTGTTCACTGGCCGCCGCGCCCCACGGCGGCGGCCACCGCATCGTGCAGCGCCTTCATGCCGAAGGAGATGTCCTGCACGACACCGTCTACGAAAAAGGTGGGGGTCGCGCGAATGTGGCTGCGGTGTCCACCCTCGATGTGCTCTCGCACTCTCTGCAGATAGATGTGATCGTCCATCTCCGCGGTGTAGCGAGCCATGTCGAGGCCGAGGGACTCGGCGTAGCGATGCAGATCCTTGTCCTTCAGATGCGCCTGGTTTCGGAACAGTAGATCGTGCATCGGCCAGAACTTGCCCTGCCCCGCCGCGGCTTCCGAGGCCTCGGCCGCCAGCAGCGCATGCGGATGAGCGTCCTGCAGCGGAAAGTGCCTGAAAATGAAGCGCACCTTGTTGGGATAGCGCTCCAGCAGCAGCGTCGGGGTCGTCGCCGCGACTTTGCAGCTGGGACATTCGAAATCGCCGTACTCGACCAGCGTCACCCGGGCATGCTCCGAACCTTCGAGATGGTCGGTGGGTTGCGGCGGAACCGCCAAGCTGACCGGATGGGATTGTGGATTCATGCATTGCTCCTCGGGAGGTTCCGGTGCTCGGCGGGTCATGCGCGTGCGGGCAATTCGGTGGGCCGGATTCTTACACCACTGCGGCGTCAGCATGCTCAACTCAGGATGATTTTCGGCTGTGCCGCGAGGCCTTCCACGATGAGCCGGTTCACGCGGCGAACGAAGATCGCCGGGTCATCGAGTTCGCCGCCTTCCGCCAGCATCGCCTGGTCGTACAACACATGCGCGAGGTCCGCGAACACCGCCTCATCGGCGCTGTCCTTGAGCCGCAGGACCAGCGGGTGCTTGGGATTGAGCTCCAGAATCGGCAGCGTGGCGAACGGATTGTTCTGTCCCGCCTGCTTGAGGATGCGCCCCATGCGCAGGCTCACGCCGAATTCTCCCGCGACCAGGACCGCCGGCGAATCGGTGAGGCGGGCGGACACCTGGGCGCTGGCGATCTTGCCGAGCAGCACCTTGCCGAGACGCTCGACGGTGTCCTTGAAGGCCGATTCGGCGGCGGCCTTGTCCGGCGTTTCGATGGCGGACGCCACATTGGCGGCGCTGCTCGCGACATTGGCGAGCGTCTTGCCCTCGAACTCGTGCAGATGGCCGGCCACCCACTCATCGATGCGGTCGGTGAGCAGCAGCACTTCCAGCCCCGAGGCGCGAAAGGCTTCCAGATGCGGACTGTTGCGCGCGGCGGCGAGGGTATCGGCCGTCAGATAATAAATCGCCTTCTGGTCGGCCTTCATGCGCGAGACGTACTGCTCGAGCGTGACCTCGGCGGCATCGCCGGCGGCGGCCGTGGAGTGAAAGCGCAGCAGCTTCGCGATGCGCTCCTTCTGCCCCGGGTCATCGATGATGCCCTCCTTCAGCACCACGCCGAAGGTCTTCCAGAAATCGGCGTATTCCTCAGGCTTGTTGGCCGCCAGATCCTCCAAGAGATCGAGCGAGCGCTTCACCAGCGCGGACTTGATCTTCTCGACGGTGCGGTTGTTCTGCAGCAGTTCGCGCGACACATTCAGGGGCAGATCGGCCGTGTCGACCAGTCCCCGCATGAAGCGCAGCCACGGCGGCAGCAGCTCCGCCGCCTTGTCCATGATGAATACGCGCTTGACATAGAGGTGGATGCCGCCCTTCGGCTCGCGCTCGAACAAATCGAACGGCGCGCGCTTGGGCAGATACAGCAGCGAGGTGTATTCGATGTTGCCCTCGACCTTGTTGTGCGCCCAGATGCGCGCTCCCTCCGGGTCGTGGGTGAGGTGCTTGTAGAACGCCTGGTAGTCCTCATCGCTCAGCTCGGACTTCGGGCGCGTCCAGAACGCCTTGGCCTGGTTGACGGTCTCCTCGGTCTCGCCGTCCTTGAGGACGATCGGAATGCTCAAATGATCCGAATACTTGCGCACCAGCTGGCGCAGACGCGCCGGCTGCAGGAATTCCTTGTCCTCATCGCGCAGGTGCAGGATCACTTCGGTGCCGCGGTCCGGCTTCTCGTCGGCCTGAATCTGGTACTGGCCTTCGCCATCCGAATCCCAGCGCACCGCGGGCGCATCGCCGCGCTTCGAGAGCACGGTGACCTTGTCGGCGACGATGAACGCCGAATAGAAACCCACGCCGAACTGACCGATGAGCTGCGCGTCCTTGGCGGAATCCCCGCTCAGGGTTTCGAGGAATTTCTTGGTGCCGGAGCGCGCGATGGTGCCGAGATTGTCGATCACTTCGGCTTCGCTCATGCCGATGCCGTTGTCCTTGATGGACAGGGTGCCGGCCGCGGCGTCCGGGGTCAGCCTCACGGACAGGGCGTCCGAGCCCAGCAGATCCGGCCGGGCGAGCGCCTCGAAGCGCAGCTTCTCGCACGCATCCGAGGCATTGGATATGAGCTCGCGCAGGAAGATTTCCTTGTGCGAATACAGCGAATGGATGACCAATCGCAGGACTTGCTTGGTTTCGGCTTGGAACTCTTTTGTCTGCGGCTGTGTTTCGGTCGTCATGGCCTTACAATCTGTTTGTTTGACGGGATCTGTACGAACTGCCGGGTACTTCGGGCGGCAAGCCCCGGGGAACATGGGGCCGGAGCGGGATACTTCAAGATAGCATGGCGAAGAGCGGCATCAATGTGGCTGTCTGGGCGGCGCTCGCGGGCAATGTCCTGGTCGCCGCCGCGAAATTCGCCGCCGCCGCGGTCACCGGATCGGCCGCCATGCTGAGCGAGGCTGTGCACTCCCTGGTCGACTCGGTCAACGAGTTGTTGCTGCTTTACGGCATCGCGCGCTCGGCGCGGCCGGCCGACCGGATGCACCCGCTCGGCTACGGGCGCGAGCTGTATTTTTGGAGTTTCGTCGTCGCCCTGCTGATCTTCGCTCTGGGGGCGGGAGTGTCCGTCTATGAGGGCGTGGATCGGCTCATGCACCCGATTCCCATCGAGCGGCCTGCCGTGAACTTCATCGTGCTCGCCGTGTCGCTCGCCTTCGAGGGCGCCTCCTGGCTGGTGGGCGTGCGCGCATTCCGGGCCGCCAAGCGCAATCTTGGCTGGTGGGAGGCGTTTCGGCGCTCCAAGGATCCTCCGACGTTCATCGTGGTGTTCGAGGATTCCGCCGCGATTCTGGGCATCATCGTCGCGGCGGCGGGCATGGCCGCGGCGGTGCTCACCCAAGATTCGCGCTGGGATGGAGCGGCATCGCTCGCCATCGCGGTCATCCTGGCCGCGGTCGCCGGATTGCTCGCGAGAGAATCGAAGGATCTGCTCATCGGCGAACGCGCCGATCCCAGCTTGAGCGACGCCATCATGCGCACCGCGTCCGGCATTGCCGGCGTGTGCCGCGCCAACAGCATCGTGACCGTGCAGCTCGCGCCGCGCAACGTGATCGCGACATTGAGCCTGGATTTCTTCGACTATTTGCGCGCCCCGGACATCGAGCGCGCGGTGCTCGAGTTGGAGGCGCGCATCCGCAGTGCCCATCCCGAGGTGTCGGCGCTGTTCGTCAAGCCGCAAAGCGTATTGGCGGCGGCGCAGGACGGCGGGCTCGGCGCCGGTCCGACGCTCGATGGCTTCAGCGACAGCGACACCACGATCCTGCCCGATGAGATCGGCGACGGTTGACGACTAGGGCCAACCGGCGCGCGGATCGAAATCGAATTCGCTTCTCATGCGCTCGTAGGCCTGTTTCGCCTGCGCGGATTGCGCCGCCGGTGTGACCAGCTTGACGACGACGATTTGATCGCCGCCGGGAGTGCCGGGAAAACCGCGCCCGCGCAACCTCAGTTTCTGGCCGGATTGTGCGCCCGCGGGCACCGTCAACTCGACCGTGCCGCCGAGCGTCGGCACGGCCACTTTCGCCCCCAGGGCCGCTTCCCACGGAGCCAGCGGCAGGTCGATCTGCACGTCCTTGCCCTGCGCAGTGTAGAGGGCGTGGGGGCGCAATCGGATGCGGAATATCAGCGGCCCGCTGCCGCCCGTGCCGGCGATGCGCAGCGACTGGCCCTCGCCCACCCCGGGGGGGATTTGCACGTCGATGGACCGCGCCCGCCCGGCTTCGTTGAGCATGACCCGGCGCTTCGTACCCGCATAGGCTTCCTCCACGGTCACATCCAGGAAGCCCGCGTCGGTGTCGGGTGCCTGCGGCCCAGCCGCGCCGCCAAACAGGCTCGAAAAGAAATCGCTGAAGCCATTCAGATCGGAGAAGCGCTGGCCCCCGCCCGAGTGTCCAAAGCGCTGCGACCAATCGGGCGGCGGCCGGAATTGCTGCCCGGGCCGGTAATCCCGCCCCAGCTGGTCATAGGCCGCGCGCTTCTCCGGATCGCGCAGCACCTCGTAGGCCTCCTGAAGCTCCTTGAACTTGTTCTCGGCGTTCTTTTCCTTGCTGACGTCAGGGTGATATTTGCGGGCGAGCTTGCGATAGGCGCGCTTCACCGCGTCGGCATTGGCGCCGCGGGTGACACCCAGAACCTCGTAGTAATCCTTATATTGCATTCCCAACCCTTGCCGATTTAATTTCAGATATTACAACCACATAGCCTCGTCGGTACGCTGCGTTCGGAGGTCCGCGCACTTGAAATTGGATCCCAATGTCCCGACCATTACCCCGCCGCGTTACCATATTGCGGTTGGTTTTCCCAAGATAAAGGTTTATGAAGCGCATTTTCCTGTTCCTGGTCACGAACCTGGCGGTCCTCGCGCTGCTCACGGCGGTGATTTTCATCATCGAGCAGCTGTTCGGCGTCCGTCTGGCGGGTGGAGGCCTCGGAGGCCTGCTGGTTTTTGCGGCGGTTTTCGGTTTTGGCGGCGCGCTGATCTCCCTGGCGCTGTCGAAATGGACCGCCAAGCGCATGATGGGAGTGCGCGTGATCACGGCGCCGCAATCGGACTTGGAGCGATGGCTGGTGGGCACGGTCAAACGCCTCGCCGATCAGGTGCATATCGGCATGCCCGAAGTCGGCATCTTCGATGCCGAAGAAATGAACGCGTTCGCCACCGGCGCGCGCCGCAATGCGGCCCTGGTGGCCGTAAGCAGCGGCCTGCTGCGGGGTATGTCGCGTACCCAGGCCGAGGCGGTATTGGGTCACGAAATCAGCCATGTGGCGAATGGTGATATGGTTACTCTTGCCCTGTTGCAAGGTGTGTTAAACACATTCGTCATCTTTCTGGCACGAATTATCGGTAGCATCGTCGACCGGGCGCTGTTCAAGAACGACCGGGAAGAGTCCGGTATCGGGTTCTTTCTGACCACCCTGGTGGCGCAGATCGTGCTCGGGATTCTTGCGAGCATGATCGTCAGCTGGTATTCGCGGCGGCGGGAGTTTCGCGCCGACCGCGGCGGCGCCGACCTTGCCGGGACCGGCAGCATGATCGGGGCGCTGCAGGTATTGAAACAGAGCCACGGGGAGCCGATGCCGCCGCAGATGCAGGCCTTTGGAATCAATACGGGCAGCACGGGCGGCTTCATGCGGCTGTTCATGACCCACCCGCCGCTCGATGAACGCATCGCGGCGCTGCAATCGTCGGGCGCGTAAGCATCCGCGCGCGCAGCTCGAACGAAGACACACACATTCCGTAGGAAATCTCATGACTCCAGAAAATGAAATCGCGGTGCAGCCGCCAACCGTCGAGCGGATGGGCCGGGAACTCTCGCGTTGGTTCGGCAACAGCGATTTCGCGACACGGCCCATCGAGACGGCGGCGCCGCGCGACTCGGGCAGGCATGTCGATTGGGCGCGGGTCATTCCCTTCATGCTGATGCATGCCGCCTGCCTCGCCGTGATCTGGGTGGGATTCAGCTGGGCCGCGCTCGCGGTCACGCTGGTGCTGTACGTGGTGCGCATGTTCGCCATCACCGGCTTCTATCACCGCTATTTCTCGCACCGCAGCTTCAAGACCTCGCGCGCGGGGCAGTTCATATTCGGACTGCTGGGCGCCTCGGCGGTGCAGCGCGGGCCGATCTGGTGGGCCGCGCATCACCGCCACCACCACGTGCACTCGGACAAGCCGGACGACGTGCATTCGCCGGTGCAGCATGGTTTCTTTTGGAGCCACATGGGCTGGTTCATGTCGCACAAGCACTTCGCCGCGGATCTCTCGCGGGTCAAAGACCTGCTCAAGTATCCCGAACTGCGGTTTCTGGATCGATTCGACATCGCGGTGCCCACCATGCTCGGCGTCGGCGTCTTTCTGCTCGGCGTCCTGCTCAAACACGTGGCGCCGGGCTCAGGCACCAACGGCTGGCAAATGTTGGTCTGGGGATTCTTCATCTCCACCGTGGCCGTGTATCACGGGACCTATACCATCAATTCCCTGTCGCATGTCTTCGGGCGGCAGCGCTACAAGACCGGCGACGCGAGCCGCAATAATGTGTGGCTGGCCATCATCACGCTCGGAGAGGGGTGGCACAACAACCATCATCACTACCCCGCCTCGGTGCGCCAGGGCTTTTATTGGTGGGAATTCGACATCACGTTCTACATGCTGAAGCTGATGTCGTTCTTCGGCGTGATTTGGGATTTGAAACCCGTGCCGGCGGCGGTTCGCGAAGGAAACGGCAAGCGGCACCAGGCGGGCAGTGGGCGCCTGTCCGGGCAACGACCGCCGCGTTCGCCGGCAGATTAATTCGTGGGCGGGCGCATCCGGCAGGCCGGGTGCGCCGAATAACCGACGTAAGCCGGATAACCCGGCGGCGACGAGTTCCCACGTATGCGAATCGCGGTGGTCGGTTGCGGAATATCCGGCATGGTGGCGGCCCATCGCCTGGCGCCCCGGCACGACGTCACGGTGTACGAATCGGGCGCGCACGTGGGGGGCCACAGCCACACGGTCGATGTCGAGCACCTGGGCCGCGAGTACGCCCTCGACACGGGATTCATCGTCTTCAACGATTGGACCTATCCGAATTTCATCCAGCTGCTCGGCGAGCTCGGCGTGCCCTGGCAGCCGAGCCGCATGAGCTTCAGCGTGCGCTGCGAGAAGAGCGGGCTCGAGTACAACGGCACCAGCATCAACTCCCTGTTCGCACAGCGCCGCAACATCGCGCGCCCCTCCTTCTTGCGCATGGTGGCGGACATCGTTCGCTTCAACCGCCGGGCGCGTGCGTTGCTGGCGCCGGGCGCCCCCGACATCACCCTGAGCGAGTACCTCGGGCGCGACGGCTACTCGAGGTACTTCGTCGACCATTACATCATTCCCATGGGCGCCGCGATCTGGTCCTCGCGCCCCGTCGACATGCTCGAGTTTCCGGCCCGATTCTTCGTCGAGTTCTTCGCCAACCATGGCTTCTTGAGCGTCGACGAGCGGCCCACCTGGCGGGTCGTGCGCGGCGGCTCGCGTGAATATGTCAAGCGGCTGACGGCCTCATTCGCCTCGAAAATACAGCTGAACACGCCGGTCGCCTCTCTGCAGCGCCAGCCCAATCGCGTGCTGGTGCGATTGAAGAACGGTGCCGTGGAGAGTTTCGACCAGGTATTCATCGCCTGCCACAGTGACCAGGCGCTCAAGCTGCTCTCCGACCCCTCCCCTCAAGAGCGCGAAATCCTCGGTGCCATACCCTACCAGGCGAACGAGGCGCTGCTGCATACCGACACGGCGCTCATGCCGCGGCGGCCGCTGGCGTGGGCCGCGTGGAATTACCACCTGCCCATCGAGGCGCGGGGACGGGTCACCGTCACCTACAACTTGAACATCCTGCAGTCGCTGAAAGGCCCGGCGCAATTCCTCCTGAGCTTGAATCGAAACGCGGATGTGGACCCGCGCAAAGTTCTCGGCCGCTACCTCTATCATCATCCCGTGTACACCGCCGCCGCGGTGGCCGCTCAGGGCCGCCGGGGCGAGATCAACGGGGCGCGCCGCACCTATTACTGCGGAGCTTACTGGAGCTACGGCTTTCACGAGGACGGCGTCAACAGCGCGCTCGTCTCCGTCGAGCAATTGCGCCGCCGGGAGGCCAATGAACAGCCGCATCTACAAAGGGTGGGTTGAGCACCGGCGCGACACGCCGCGCCGCAACCGCTTCCGCTACCGGCTGTTCATGCTGTACCTCGACCTCGAGGAGTTGCCCGAACTCTTCGACGGTGTGCCCTTCTGGTCGGCGCGGCGGCGGGCGCCGGCCTGGTTCAAGCGCGGCGATTATCTGGGGCCGGCCGCATTGCCGCTCGATCAAGCCGTGCGCGACCTCATCGCCGCTCGAACCGGGCGGCGGCCGTCCGGCCCCATACGGCTGCTGACGCAACTGCGCTACTTCGGCTATTGCATGAATCCCGTGAGCTTCTATTACTGCTTCGACCGCGCCGGCGGCAGGCTCGAGACCATCGTGGCGGAAATCACCAACACCCCCTGGGGCGAGCGGCACCAATACGTGCTTGCCGTCGATGCGGCGGCGGGGCGGCTCCCGCGCTTCGAGTTCGCCAAGGAATTTCACGTATCGCCTTTCATGCCGATGGACATGCAGTATCGCTGGTGCCTGAGCCCGCCGTCGCGGCGCCTGTTTGTGAACATGCGCAATTTTCAGGGGGCCGCGCAGGTTTTCGATGCCACCTTGAGCCTGCGCGGGGAACCGGCCACCCCCGCGGCGCTGGTCCGCGCCTTGGGCTCCTACCCCTTGATGACCTTGCGGATCATCGCGGCGATTCACTGGCAGGCGCTCAAGCTCTGGTTGAAGCGCACCCCCTTTTACGGGCATCCTCGTGCTGTCACGGGGGCAGACGAACTCTGATGAAACCAAGCATCATTCCCGCGGAGGTCGCGGACAAGCCGGCGCAGCGGATTTCATCCCTCGGCAGGCTGGCGAGGATGCTATTGCTCGCCCAGCTGCGAAAGATCCGCGACGGCCGGCTGCGATTGATCGATTCCGGAACAGTGGAATCCTTCGGGGCCGTCACCGAGACCGCGCCCTTCGATGTGACCATCCGCGTGCGCGACCCGCGGTTTTATGCCGACGTCGCGTTCGCCGGCACGTTGGGCTCCGGCGAGTCGTACATGAACGGCTACTGGCACTGCGACGATCTCACCGCTCTGGTCCGCCTGATGGTGATCAACCGCCACTTGATGAATGACGTCGATTCCGGATGGTCCCGGCTGGGCGCGCCGCTGCTCGGATTGGCGCATTGGCTGAATCGAAACGACAAGCTCGGCAGCCGCCGCAACATCGCGGCCCACTACGATCTGGGAAACCGCTTCTTCGGGCTGTTTCTCGATGAGACCATGGCCTATTCCTGCGGCATATTCGCGGATGGCGACGCGCAGCTCGTGGACGCGTCGACCGCGAAATTCGACGCCGCCTGCAGCAAGCTCGATCTGAAGCCGGGGCAGCACCTGCTGGAAATCGGCACCGGCTGGGGCGGCCTCGCCATTCATGCGGCGCGGCACTACGGGTGCCGCGTCACCAGCACCACCATATCGCGAGAGCAGTACGAATTCGCCAAGGCGAATGTCGCGCGCGCGGGCTTGAACGATCGCATCACACTGCTGCTCGAGGACTATCGCGATCTTCGCGGCAGCTTCGATGCGCTGGTGTCGATCGAGATGATCGAGGCCGTGGGGCACCAATACCTGGATACTTATTTTCGGCGCTGCAGCGGGCTGTTGCGCCCGAACGGCGCCATGTTGCTTCAGGCCATTACCATCCGGGATCAGTTCTACGAGCAGGCGCGGCGCTCCGTGGATTTCATCAAGCGGCATATTTTCCCCGGCAGTTTCATTCCCTCGGTGCAGGTCCTGGTCAACTCCCTGGCGCGGGCGACGGACCTCAAGGTGTTCCATCTGGAGGATATCGGGCCGCACTACGCGCGCACGCTCGGCCTCTGGCGGGAGCGCTTTCTCGCCAGGCAAGCCGAGGTGCGCGCATTGGGTTACCCTGAGCGCTTCGTGCGGATGTGGGAGTTCTATTTATGCTATTGCCAGGGCGGCTTCGAAGAGCGGCAGCTCGGCGACGTCCAGATGCTCCTGACCAAGCCGGGCTCGCGCCGCGCCGCCATAGCCGCCATCCATGCCTCGTCCGCCTGACCTAGGGACGCTGGGCGAGCTCAAGGCGGCCGTCGGCAACGGCGCCTGGCTCGAAACGCAGCAGACCGTGGCGCCCTTTCTCAGCGATTTCCGCGGACTGTACCGCGGCGCCACCCCCTTGGTGCTGTTGCCGGGCAGCGTCCAGGAAGTCGCGCGGATACTTGGGATATGCAACCGTGCAGAGGTGGCGGTGGTGCCCCATGGCGGCAACACGAGCTACTGCGGCGGCGCCACTCCCGATGAAACCGGGTCGCAGGTCGTGCTGTCCATGCGGCGCCTGAATCGCGTGCGCCGGATCGACGCCGCCGACTATTCGATGGACATCGAAGCCGGGTGCACCCTGGCCGAGGCGCAGGCCGCGGCGCGCGGGGCGGACCGGCTGTTCCCCTTGAGCCTGGGCTCGGAGGGTACGGCCCAGATCGGCGGAAATCTGTCGACCAATGCGGGCGGTACGGCGGTACTGCGCTACGGAATGATGCGCGACCTGGTGCTGGGACTCGAGGTGGTGCTCGCGGACGGCCGGATACTCAGCTCCCTCAAGAGCCTGCGCAAGGACAACACCGGTTACGACGTGAAATCCTTGTTCGTGGGCGCCGAAGGCACGCTTGGCGTCATCACCGCGGCCTGTCTGAAGCTCTTTCCGCAGCCGGCCGACTCGGCAACCGCGCTGGTCGGCGTCGATTCGCCGCAAAATACCCTGGATCTTTTGGCGCGCATGCGCACCGCGGCCGGCGATCAGGTGACCTCGTTCGAATTGATCCCGCGCGTGGCGGTGCAGCTGACCGTGAAGCACGTGCCGGGCGTCGCCAATCCCTTGGAGCAGAATGCGCCCTGGTATCTGCTCATCGAACTGACCTCGCCGAATCCGCGCCAGGATCTCCTCACCCTGCTGACCGGTACGCTGGAGCAGGCCGCGGGCCGAGGCACGATCGTGGACGCGACGCTCGCCACCTCGATCGCGCAGGCGCAGACCATGTGGAAATTGCGCGAATCCGTGCCGGAGGCGCAGCGCCGGCACGGCGCGAGTCTCAAGCACGACGTGTCCGTGCCCGTGTCGGCGATCCCGGCGCTGATCGAGCAGGGCTCGGCGCTGGTGCACCGCCTCGCCCCAGAAGGAGATGTCGTCGCATACGGTCACGCGGGCGACGGCAACCTGCACTTCAATGTGAGTCAAAAGCCGGGCGCCGACGCCGCAACCTTCGCCGCGCGGGGGCCTGCGCTCGAGCGGGCGATGTTCGACCTGGTGGAGAGTCTCGGCGGCAGCATCAGCGCGGAGCACGGCATCGGACGCCTGAAGGCGGCGGAGTTCGCGCGGCGCGCCGACCCGGTGGAACTTGCCGTCATGCACGACATCAAGCGGACGCTCGATCCGAAGGGGATCATGAATCCGGGCAAGGTGCTGTGCGCACCCTGATTCTTCCCCTGCGCACCGCGCGCCTGAATCTGCGCGAGTTCGTCGATTCCGACTTCCAGGCCGTGTACGCCTATTCCTCGGATCCGCGCGTCACTCGCTACCTCTTTTTCGGTCCCCGCGACGAGCAGAGCACGGCCGATTATCTGGAAGGGCTGCTGGCCTCGCAGCGCGAGCGGCCGCGAACCCGGTTCGAGCTCGCCGTCGAGGAAATCACATCGGGGCGCGTGATCGGCGCCTGCGATTTGTCGTTCATCGAGCACCATGTCGTCGACTTGGGATACATGCTGGGCATCGATGTCTGGGGCCGGGGGTATGCGACGGAAATCGCGCTCGCCCTCGTCGACGCCGCCTTTTACGATCTGCGTGCCGAGCGCGTGATTTCCACCGTCGACGTCAACAACGGTGCTTCGATTCGCGTGCTCGAGAAAATCGGCATGCGCTGGGAGGCGGTGTTTCGCAAGCACCGCCGGGCCAAGAACCGCTGGTGGGACTGTCACCTGTTCGTACTGCCGCGCGAGGTATGGGAGGCGTCGCGGGTAAATTACGCGCCGTGACGCGGCGACACCGCTATTTCGGCGGTCCGCGGTCCTCGGCGTCTTCCCCCGCGGCCTGCTCGCGGGCGCGCTTCGAGGCCCTGCGCAGCACCTCCTCGCCCGGCATTCCCGCGCGGCCGCTGTTGCGCAGGGCCAGCAGGCCGCCGGCCACGACGGCCACCACGAGCACGATGATGATGATTGCCTTCAAGGACATCTCTCTGCGCTAAGAAGTCACCCGTATCAACCCTTCCTGCGCGGTGCTCGCGATGAGCCGTCCGTCGCGGGCGAACACGCTGCCGCGCGTGAATCCGCGCGCGCCCGAGGCGCTCGGACTGTCGGTCGCGTACAGAAGCCAGTCGTCGACGCGCACGCTGCGGTGAAACCACATTGCATGATCGATACTCGCGATCGTCGCGTTGGCGGAGATCATGGAGATGCCGTGCGGCTTGAGCGCCGTGTCGAGCAGATGGAAATCCGACACATAGGCGAGCAGGCAGCGATGCAGAGCCTCATCGTCGGCCAACCTGTCGACGGCGCGAAACCAGATGTGCTTGTGCGGCGGGGACTTCTCCCGCCGCAGATGATCCGGCGGAACGGTCAGCCGAAACTCGAAGGGACGTTTCTGATCCAGCATGCGGCGCGCTGCCGCAGGCAATCTGTCCCCAAGGCCGCGGTAGTACGATTCCAAGTCCGGCAGGGTCTCGGGAAGCGGCACCTGCGGCATGGCGGCGTGATGATCGAGGCCGGTCTCGGGCACCTGGAATGAAGCCGACATGTTGAAGATTTGCCGGCCGTGCTGAATGGCGATGACGCGCCTCGAGGAGAAATGCTTGCCATCGAGCGCCCGGTCGACCTCGTAGACGATGGGCGAGTTGAAGTCCCCGCGGCGCAGAAAATAGGCGTGCAGCGAGTGCACCACGCGGTCTTCCGCCGTCGCCGTCGCCGCCACCAGCGCCTGGCCCAGCACCTGTCCGCCGAATACCTGCGGACTTCCGATGTCGCGGCTCTCGCCGCGAAACAGGTTCATCTCGAGCCGCTCGAGCGTCATCACCTTGATCAGATCGTCGAGGAGCCGGTTCATCTGTGCCTCAATGCGGCTCGGGCCCCGCGACGCCCAGGCGTTTCTGCATGATGGGACTGGTGGTGGTGTACTGCAGGAACTGCCGTTTCTCCGGAAACAAGTGATGCTGGATGGCGAATGCGGCGAGCGCCGCCTCATGAAAGCCGCTCAAGATGAGCTTCTTCTTGCCCGGATACGTGTTGATGTCCCCGACGGCGAAGATTCCCGGGATGCTGGTCTGGAATTTCTCCGTATCCACCCTGAGCGCGCGCTTCTCGAGCTCCATGCCCCATTCGGCGATGGGGCCCAATTTCGGATGCAGGCCGTAGAAGGCGAGTATGTGCTCGGCGGACAGCTTGAGGTCGCGGCCATCGGCCGTGTGCACGTCGAGACCCACGAGCGTGCCGTTGTCCGTGCGCAGGGCGGCGGCGTTGCCCTCCAGCAGCTGCATCTTGCCGGCACGCACCAGTTCGCGCATGCGCGCGACGGTGGCGGGAGCCGCGCGAAATTCCGCCCGACGGTGCAGCAGCGTCAGGGAGCGCGCCTTTTCGCACAGCGCCACCGTCCAATCCAGGGCCGAATCGCCTCCGCCGCAGATCAGAAGATCGCGCCCGTGAAAGTCGGCCGCGGATTTGACGCGATAATGGACGTTTCTGCCCTCGAATTCCTCGACGCCCGGCAGCGCCAGGTGCCGCGGCTGAAAGGATCCGACGCCTCCGGCAATCACCACGGCACCGGCGCTGAGACGCGTGCCTGAGGCTGTGGCCACGTAGAATTTGCCATCCTCCTGGCGGCGCACTTCGGTGACTTCCTGTCCCAGATGAAAGGCGGCGTGGAATGGTTTCACCTGCTCGAGGAGCCGGTCGATCAATTCCTGGGCACCGCAGATCGGCAGCGCCGGGATGTCGTAGATCGGCTTGTCCGGATACAGTTCGGTGCATTGGCCGCCGGCCTGCGGCAGAGAGTCGATGATGTGCGTGCCGATTCCGAGAAGGCCGAGCTCGAAGATCTGAAACAGCCCCACCGGACCTGCGCCAATGATGACCGTCTCGGCCGGCGTGGGGGCGGCCTCCGCCGCCTGGGGTTTTTCCGACATGTAGCCTGATTCCTTTGGTTTTCCGTGTAAATCGGCCGCAAATTGTAGCCCATCGCCTATGACGGCACTCGGGATCTTCAATCCGACTGCCCAGGCAACCGGATTCGATGCGCAGGGTACTTATGTACGAGAGTTGGCCCCTTGAGGATGGCGATCATGCACGCGAAAGTCAGCACATTTCCCGAACCGCTCGATGGCGGCGCAACCGACGGCGCCGAAGCCCCGGAGGGCGGCCGCGAGTCCACCCGTCCGATCCGCGCCTTGAACCGCGGGCTCGACGTGCTGACTACGCTCAATCGCCTGGAGCGAGCGGCCATCAACACGTTGGCCGCCGCGGTCCGGCTGCCGCGCACCACCACCTACCGCATCCTGGAGACGCTGCGCCTCGCCGGCTACGTCGACCGCGATTCGCACGATGACTGCTATCGGCCGACGATCATGGTGCGCGCCCTGTCGGATGGCTTCGATGACGAAGCCATGGTGGCGCATATCGCCAAGCCGCACCTCGCCACCCTCGGCGCGCAAATCGTGTGGCCCGTGGCGGTCGCCACCCCCTCGGGCGCCACCATGATGATCCGCGAAACCACCGACCGTCAGAGTCCTCTCGCCTTGGAGCAGTACGGCGCCGGCGTGCGGGTCCCGATGCTCGGCTCCGCGGCGGGACGCGCCTATCTCGCGTTCTGCTCGCCCGAACGGCGCGATGCGCTGCTCGAGCTGCTGTCGCGTTCATCGCTGCCGGAAGATCGCCCGGCGCGCAGCCGCATCGACGTCGAGCGGCTGCTCAACGAGACCCGCGCCCAGGGTTTCGGCATGGCGCACCGCGCGCGGCGCGTCTCGGAGGAAACCAGTCTCGCCATTCCGGTACGCGCCAAGGATCGGGTGCTGGCGACGGTCACCGTGCGCTACGCCGCCACGGCGGTGCCGCTGCGCACGGCCGTCGAGCAGTTCCTGCCGAAGATGCGCGAGGTGGCGCAAAAGATCGAGTCCGAATTCGTCTGACAGAGCGAGCAATCACACCGGTCAGCATCCCGGCCGCGGGCGCGCTGCTCACTTGCGCAGGACCTTGCCGACGCCGCCGGAGATGATCGCCGTCACGTCGAGCAATGCGCCGAGCATGGCCACGCCGTCCGGCGCCGCCAGGTACCGCGGACTCCACACCGGCAGAAACTTCTCCTTGTATTTGCGCAGGCCTTCGAAAGGATAGAACATCTCCCCGTAGCGCAGCACGATGCGGCCGATCTTGTGCCAGGTGGGCGCCAGGGCGTGCTCCTCGAGTCCGGACAGCGGCGCCATCCCCAAATTGAACCAGCGATAGCCCCGGCTCCTGCCCCACAGCATGCACTCGGTCAGCAGATAGTCGATGACGCCTTTCGGCGCATCGCCGCTGTAGCGCATCAGGTCCACGGATAGTTCGCTCGACGCCCCGCGCCAGAGATTGGCGAAGGCGACGATGACCCCGCCGCGGCGTACCACCCCGCAGTCGAAATTCATCAGATAGCGTTCGTCGAAATAGCCCAGGGAGAAGCGCTTCTCGGCCGTCTTCTTCTCCGCGAGCCAGGCGTCGGACACCGCGCGCAGCTGCGGCAAGATCGCCCCGACACCCTGCGGCGGCACGACCTCGAACTGCGCCCCCTCGCGCACCGAGCGGCGGTGCGCATGGCGCAGGTCGGCGCGCGCCGCGCCCTCCAGGGAAAACTTCTCGAGCGGCACCCGTGCCTCTTCGCCGAGCTTGCTGAGGTTCAACCCGAGATCGATGTACAGCGGCAGATTCTGCGGCTTGACCTGATAGAACACGGGCGAGACCGCCATCGCATCGCAATGCTCCAAAAACTCCCATGCCAGAGGCTCGCACGCCTCCGGCGGTCCAACCGGGTCGCCCATCGCCACCCAGCTGTGACCGGACACTTGGTACATGATGAACGCGGTGCGCTCGCCGTTGAACAGCATGTGCTTGTCGCCGAGCAACGCAAGATTGGCGGTGGTGTCATCGGTGGCGGCGATCAGTTCCGCCGCGCGCCGCATATCATCCGCGCTCGGCGCCGACAAGGGCGGCGTCGCCGGCCGCAGCACCCGCCACAATCCATAGGCGGCGGCGATCACGGCCGCGAGCAGCGAGGCGCGCAGACTGCGCGGCGCCGATGCGTGAAACGCGAATTCCCACCACAGTTGATTGTCGTATGGCACGTGCCGGTTGGCGAATATCACCAGCCAGGCAGCGGTCGCGAGCACCAGGAACAGCGCGATGATCCAGGGCCTCGTGTAGTGTTGTTCGATCAGCGAGGCGCGCCGCTGAAAGCGGCCGCGGGCCAGGACCAGGACGATGACCACCACGCCCAATATGGTCGCCTCCTCGTAGTCGAAGCCCTTGAGCAGGGACAGCAGTATTCCGGCGCACAACAGCCACACGGTCAGCCACCATGCCGCGTCGAGGCGCCGGTACAGACCATGGGCGATCACCAGCAGGCCCACTCCCACCGCGCTGCCGAGCATATGCGACAATTCGAGGATGGGCAGCGGCACGAAATCGCGCAGCAGGTCCAGGCGGGGGCCGATGCCCGGAGTCGCGCCCGAGAACAGCAGCACGGCGCCCGCCACGAACGTCGCAATGGCAATGGCCTGGGGAGTGACGGTAATGAGAAAGGTTCGACCCAGCCGCGCCAGCCGTACCGCCGGCGCGCGGTGCACCCACAGCTCGTGCACGCCGAGCAATGCAAGGGCCGCGGCGAAGGGAGCGAAATAGTAGATGGCGCGATACGCGACCAAAGCGCCCAGCAGCCGATCCTGCGGCACGGAGCGCAACAGGAGCAGCAGGACCGTTTCGAACACGCCGATGCCTCCGGGGACATTGCTGATGACGCCGGCGGCGATGGCGATCAGGTAGATGCCGGCGAATGCCCCGAAGCTGATCGCGGCCTGCTGCGGCAGCAGCACGTATAGGACGCTGGCCGCGCACAGCAAATCCGCGCACGCCACGGCGAGCTGCGCGAATGCGACGCGGGGCTTGGGCACGGGAACCACCATGCGGCCAAACCGAAGGGGCTTGTGCCGCGCGCATACCAGCCAGAGATAGGCGGTCACGGCCGCGAGCAGCGAGCCTCCGGCCAGCATGGCGAGCGAGGCATGCACGTGCAGCGCCGACCCGGACATGCCCGCCTGCGTAAGCAGCGACAGGCCCAGGAGAAATCCGGCTCCCAGCAGAAACGTGACGCTGCCGAAGGCAATGATGGTGGCGATCTGTTTCGCACCGAGTCCGAGAGCGGAATAGGCTCGATAGCGGATCGCCCCGCCGCTCAAGGTGTTCAAGCCGACGTTGTGGCCGATGGCGTAGCCCATGAAGGATATCAAGGCGACGCGGGGATAAGGCACACGCGCGCCGGCAAAGCGCACGGCAAGCGCGTCGTACAGGGTCAGGCTGCCGTAGCCCGCGAGCGTAAACAATCCCGCCCGCAGCAGCTTCACGGTGGATATGGCGTGGACGTGTTCGAGGACGTCCCGCCAGCGATACTGGCCGAGCAGCCGATGCAGCACGAAAAGCGCCAGCCCGAACAGGGCCAGTCCAAGAAGGGTGGTCCACGCGGGGACCTTCCGAGCTATGACCGAGTGTGCCAAGCGAGCTATCGTAGCAGGGCCTCCCAGGCAGCGCTGCAAACTGCTAGGGTGGCGCTTTGTATTCCGTAACGAAGGGGTAACCCAGGCATGAGCTCCACCACCGAGGGCCGTCAGGCAACCATGGACTCGACGCAGATCTATCGCGAAGAGACCTTTACCGACCGCAGGGTCGGCACCATCCGCCGCTTGACGCCGGTGGGCGCGGATGGCATGGCGGATTCCACGCGGCAGGTGATTTACGTCGGACAGGCGCAGGTCATGACGCCGATGGGCGCCGTCCCGATCAGCTTCGAACTCGAGGCTGCGACATTGAACGCGGCGATCGAAAAATTCGGCGCGGCCGCCGAGCAGGCGGTTCAGCAGACCATGCGCGAATTGCAGGAAATACGCCGCGAACAGGCATCAACCCTGGTCATCCCCGATGCCGCCGGCGGGGCGCTGCCGAATCCCGCCGACCTGCTCGGCCGCGGCCGGCCGCGCCGCTGATTCGCGCGGTAGCTCAGGCGAGCGCCAGAGATTCCAGCGCATCCCAGCGCGAGTACGCGTCCTCGAGCTCGGCCGCGAGCGACTGAAGGCGCTGCAAGGCGGCCGTGCCGCGCGCCGGGTCGTCCTTGAACAAGGCGGGGTCGCCGGCCGCGGCTTGGAGCTCGAGTTGTTCCGCTTCCAACCGTTGAATTTTTTCAGGCAGCGCCGCGAGCTCGCGCTGCTCCTTGTAGGACAAACGCCGACCCTTGTCTCGAGTGCGCGCACCGGCGGACGCGGCAGCGGGCGCAAAGGCGGCGGGTCCGGCGGGCGCGGACGCGGCGGAGAGGCGGCCCTTCGCAGCCGCGCTGACCACCTTGCGCTGCTGCAGCCAGTCGCTGTAGCCGCCCACATATTCATTGACGCGGGCGCCTTCCTCGAACACCAGCGTGCCGGTGACGACATTGTCGAGAAATGCGCGATCATGGCTCACGAGCAGCAAAGTTCCCGTATAGTTCGCGACCATCTCTTCGAGCAGCTCCAGGGTGTCGGCATCCAGATCGTTGGTCGGTTCGTCCATCACCAGTAGATTGCTCGGCCGCGCGAACAGGCGCGCGAGCAGCAGGCGGTTGCGTTCACCGCCCGAGAGCATGCTCGCCGGCGCATGCAGCCGCTCCGGAGGAAACAAAAAATCGCGCAGATATCCCGACACGTGCCGCGGCTGGCCGTCGATCATGACCGTGTCGCCGCTGCCGCCCGTGACGTTGTCCATGATGGAGGCCGCGGGATCCAGTTGCTCGCGTTGCTGGTCGAAGTAGGCGAACGCGAGGTTCGTGCCGCGGCGGATCTGCCCCGCGGTGGGCTCCAACTCTCCGACCAATAATTTGATCAGCGTGCTCTTGCCGCAGCCGTTTGGCCCGATGATGCCGATGCGGTCGCCGCGCTGTATGCGGGCGGAGAAATCCACGATGACGGGCGATGCCCCGAACGTGTGGGTAACGTTGAGCGCCTCGAACACGAGCTTTCCCGACGGCGCCGCGCCCTGCGCTCGAATCTCCACCTGACCGATGCGCTCGCGCCGCAGGCTGCGCTCGATGCGCAGCTGTTTCAGCGCGCGCACCCTGCCCTCGTTGCGGGTGCGCCGCGCCTCCACGCCCTGCCGGATCCACGCTTCCTCCTGGGCCAGCTTCTTGTCGAACAGCGCGGCATGCCGGGCCTCGACCTCGAGCGCGGCGCGCTTCTGCACCACGTAGTCATCGTAACTGCCCGGCCAGCCGCGCAATTGTCCGCGGTCGAGTTCCACGATCCTCATCGCCAAACGGCGCACGAAGGCGCGGTCGTGGCTGATGAACAGCAGCGCGCCGTCGAAGTCCAGCATCATCTCCTCGAGCCAGGTGATGGCATCGATATCCAGATGATTGGTCGGCTCGTCCAGCAACAATAGATCCGGCATGGCCACCAGCGCGCGGCCGAGCATCACGCGCCGCCGCCAGCCGCCCGACAGGGCGCCCATGGTCGCGCCCGGATCGAGCTTCAGGCGCGCGATCACCTGATCCGCCTGCAGCTCCGCCTGCCAGTCGCCCTGCTCCGCCGCGGCGGTGCCGGGGCCGAATCCGCTCATGATGACGTCGCGCACCACCGCATCGCTCGACGGCGCCACCTCTTGGGCCAGGCTCGCGACCCGCGCACCGGGCCGCACCCAGACTTCGCCGCCGTCGGGGACGATTTGCCGGGTGATCAGCTGCAGTAGCGAGGACTTGCCCTCGCCGTTGCGCCCCAGCAGGCAGACGCGCTCGCCGCGGCGAATCTGCAGATCGGCGCCATCCAGCAAGGGTTTGAGGCCGAAGCTCAGGGAAACTTTGTCGAGGCGAACGGTGGGCATGAGGGCGGCCATAGTAAGCGGCTTCTGCTCAATAACCCAGCCATATGCACACAGGGCCGCGTTTGCAGCGCCGCTGGACACTCGTGCCGTTTGTTACCAGAATGAGCCGCGTGAACATTCTCGGTGAAGCACTCGACGGACTGGGCCGGTGGTACGTCGCGATCCCGCCGTTCCTGATCCTCGGCTTTCTCGTCGCCCTGTTCTTTTTGACGGGCGCCGGCCAGGCGCGGCTGCAGGAAGCCAGTGAACGGCTGCAGAAATCCGCGCTGCGCGAACAGGCCATCGACCAATTACAGAACTCCCTTTCCCGCTCGGTGGGTTCGCAGCGCAGCTACCTGCTCACCGGCGATGGGCGGTTCTTCGACAACTACGAAAAACACGTCGCCGACGTGCAGCCCCGGCTGGAGCGTTTGCGGTTGGCGTATGCGGACTCCGACCCCGATCTGGCCGAAGTGCGCACGCTGCACGTATTGATCGGCAAGCGGCTCGCGGACCTCGCCATGATACTCGCCATCCAGAAAACCCAGGGCACCGCGGCGGCGGTCTCCCTGATCAAAACCAGTGTCGGCTCGGACACCGGCGATGCCATCAACGACGTGCTGGAGCAATTGCGCGACCGCGAATACCTGGAACACAGCGCGGCCGAAGAGCATTGGTCGAAAACTCTGACCTTGAGCCGCTGGATCGCCGTCTCGGGAACGATATTCAACATGCTGCTGGTGGGCGTCGCCGCGCGCCTGGTGTACATGGACATTCACCGGCGCGCGCTGCAGACGGCGCAGCTGCGCGATCAGAAGCTGCGGCTCGAACGCGAGGCGGAGGAGCGCAACCGCGAGCTCGTCGATTTGTCGACCCATCTACAAAGCGTGGCGGAGCGCGAGAGAGCCGCGCTCGCGCGCGAACTGCACGACGAGATGGGCGGGCTGCTGGTAGGCGCGCGCATGGACATCTCGTGGGCGGAGCAGCATCTCTCGACCGACGACCCCGATGTGAAGCAGCGCCTGCACCGCGTGCAGCAGAACCTCGCCGCCGGCGTCGATTTGAAGCGGCGCATCATCGAGGAGTTGCGCCCGACCCTGCTCGACAATGTGGGGCTGTTCGCGGCGCTGCGCTGGCAATTGAAAGTGACCTGCGGCAACGCCGGCATCGAGTGCGTCGAGTCATTCCCCGTTGAGGAGCCGAAGTTCACTTCCGAGGCCGCAATCGCGCTGTTCCGCATCGCGCAGGAGGCCTTCACGAATATCGTCAAGCACTCGGCCGCGAAGTCCATGGACATCACCTTGGACATCGACGGCGACGTCGTGCTCATGCAGATTTCGGATGACGGCAGAGGCGTCACGGCCGCCGGACTCGCCGCCAGCGGCTCGCACGGCCTGGTCTCGATGCGCCATCGGGTCCGCGCACTGGGCGGCCTGCTCGATCTCAGAAGTCCGTCCTCGGGCGGCACCATCCTTCTGGTGCGCATCCCGGCCGCCAAGGCGGTCCAGGGGATCGCCGAACCGGTCCCCGCGCCGGTATAGAACAATGCAGCGGCCGGCGTTGTTCGCCGCCGCGGCCACCGCCTAGAATCGGCGGGAACACACGGAGATACTCGTTGACTCATCGAAGGCTATCGGAGCCTGTGCTGCGCCGCTGGGCGGGGTTCGCGGCTGCCTGGATCGTGGCAAGCACGTTGGGGGCGCCGGCCGCGGCGCCGAATCGCGATGCCTTGCGTGAAATAGTGCAAGATCAGTGCGTGGC
>Ga0181537_10000370_pt1 | contig 42648 bp, 43 predicted proteins | sample PEATcosm2014_Bin_39_FD_119765 | JGI IMG/M metagenome (GOLD analysis project Ga0181537, IMG submission 119765) | Peatland microbial communities from MTU Mesocosm Facility, Houghton, MI, USA - PEATcosm2014_Bin23_10_metaG | ecosystem: Environmental > Terrestrial > Soil > Wetlands > Peat | place...
GCCCACCGTAGATGATGCCAATGATGGACAGCGCGATCATAGTGATGCGCACCTTGGGGTAATGCACCACTTCAGGGAAGAAGGGAAGCGAGAAGCGAATGAGCCCGTACGTTCCCATCTTCAACAGAACGCCCGCCAGAATGACTGACCCCGCAGTTGGCGCTTCCACGTGCGCATCCGGCAGCCAGGTGTGGAACGGGAACATTGGAACCTTGATGGCGAAGGCAAGAAAGAATCCGAAGAAGAGCACCACCGCCGCGGTTGTGCCATACACCTGCGGTACGAGCGGAGCCGTCTTGTAGAGTTCCTGAATGCTGAACGTGTAGACGCCGGTTTGCGTGTGATGGAAGAAGTACAGGAACAGCACGCTTAGCAGCATGAGCACGGAGCCTAAAAGCGTATAGAGGAAGAACTTGATGGCCGCATAAAGCCTGCGCGGGCCGCCCCAGATTCCGATCAGCAGGTACATCGGCACCAACATCGCTTCCCAGAACATAAAGAACAGGAAGAAGTCGAGCGACATAAAGACGCCGAGCATACCGGTCTGCAACAGCAGGAACCACGCATAGTATTCCTTGACCCGATCTTCAATCGCTGTCCAGGAAGAGAGGATTGAGATGGCTCCTAGGAACGTGGTCAGCATGATCAGCAGGAACGAGATGCCGTCAATGCCGAGGTAGTATCCAGCGCCAATCGTGGGAATCCATGTGTCCGGCGCACCTTCCAGAAACTTGAAGCCGACCTCGGCTTTACGCGCCCAAAACCAGGGCACAAGCGGCAGAGACACAGCAAAGCCGAGGAATGCGAAGATGTTGGCCACCCAGCGAATGGCCCTCTTGTTCCCGCCGGGAACGAACATGAGGACGACAGCACCCACCAGCGGTGTGAACAATATGATCGAGAGAATGTGGTTGTACATTTGATCCGTTCCTGCGGAGTTCCCCGCAACCATTTACTCCTACCGGAGCACGTAATACCAAAGCAATCCTGCAACACCGAAAACCATGACGAGCGCGTACCACTGCAATAGTCCTGATTCCACCAATCGAGCAGGGTAGGAAAGCAGACGTGCGACCACTGCAGGCCCATTCACGCAGATGCCATCGATGATCCACTTGTCCCACCAGGACGAGAGGATGCCGGATGTACGGGTGAGCCAGCCAGCGCCATTCACTCCACCATCAATCACGTCCGCATCGAACTTCCAAAGCGCCTCACCTGCGCCAATTGCACCCAGTCGCACGCCGCCGACCTCGCTACGCCCGGTGAATGCTTTGTCGTAAAACTCGTCGACGTAATACTTGTTGAGCAGCGTGCGATACAGAGCAGGCGCAGCCACGTTGATCGGTTCGCGAACTCCGTCCTTGCAGCCCGCATAAGCCCGATAACCAGCCCACATACCAGCACCTGCGGCGGCGACGGAGAGCAGCATCAGAATGTATTCGCTCGGCGAACCATCTTCAGATTTCTCTTTCGTAGCCGCTGCTTCGCTAATTGAAGCGCTCTCGGTAGAGTTCTCGAAGACCGGAGCCAGGAAGTGCTCAAACCGGTTTGTGTCGCCATGCAATCCGACGAGGCGAGCAATGCTCGGCGAGACTCCAAGGTATCCAGCGAAGATGGAACAACACGCCAGCACAATCAGAGGCACCGTCATGGAGCGTGGTGACTCGTGAACATGATGCTCTACTTCGTGCGACATGCGAGGGCCACCAAAGAAAGTCAGAAAGATGAGCCGGAACATATAGAAAGAAGTCATCAGCGCGGTGACGAAGCCCACATACCACAACGCGCGAAACGCTCCGTTGTGCGCCGACCATGCCTGCCAGAGAATCTCGTCCTTGGAGAAGAAGCCTGCGAATCCCGGAATTCCCGCGATGGCCAGCGTGCCGATAAGCATCGTGGCGAAGGTGGTCGGAATCTTCTTGCGCAATGCGCCCATGAAGCGCATATCCTGTTGGCCGCCCATGGCATGGATTACCGAGCCGGAGCCAAGGAAGAGTAGTGCCTTGAAGAAGGCATGGGTGAAGACGTGAAATACGCCGGCGGTGAACGCTCCTACACCGAGAGCGAGGAACATATATCCAAGTTGCGAAACCGTGGAATAGGCGAGAACGCGCTTGATGTCGTTCTGCACAAGTCCGATGGAGGCCGCGAAGATTGCGGTCGTCGCACCGACTACGGCGACGACCATCATGGTTTTCGGAGCCAGCACGAAGAGCGCATTGGAGCGCGCCACCATGTAAACCCCGGCAGTTACCATCGTCGCAGCGTGGATCAGTGCGGAGACAGGCGTCGGACCTTCCATAGCGTCAGGCAACCAGACATAGAGTGGAATCTGCGCCGACTTGCCGCAGGCTCCGACGAATAGCAGCAGCGTCGCGGCCGTGACAATTCCCGTTCCCATCAGCGTCGCCGACTGTGCCCGTGCCATCTCAGTAACGCGCACGAAGTCGAAGGTTCCGAAGAGCCAGAAAATGGTGAGCGATCCGAGTATTACTCCGGCGTCACCGATGCGGTTCGTGATGAAGGCCTTGTTTGCTGCTGTAGAGGCTGAGTGCTTGTGGAAGTAGAAGCCGATCAGCAGATAAGAGCACAGACCAACGCCTTCCCAGCCGACGAACATCACAAGGTAGTTATTCGCCAGAATAAGGGTGAGCATGGAGAACATGAAAAGGTTCAGGTATCCGAAGAAGCGGTAGTAGCCGCCTTCGTGAGCCATATACCCTGTGCTGTAAATATGGATCAGCGTGCCGACGCCGGTCACAAACAGCAGCCAGACGCAACTCAGCGGATCAAGCAATACGCCCGCTTTGACGACGAATTCGGCAGTTCCGCCGCCATGCAGCGTGTAGAGCATCCGTCCGCCGCCGCTGCCGAGCCAGGTGAAGAGATCGTGCGAGTAATAGGGAAGCCCGCTGTGCGTGAACTGCCAGACAGCCAACACCGTCCACACGAACGACATCGCAACTGCGCCCACGCAGCAGACGTTCACAAAGATCTTCGGCAGCCGCCGTCCAAACAGCAGCATGATTGCCGCGCCGAGGGCGGGAATCAGTGGCACGATCCAGATGTTTTCAAGAAAGAACATTTCAGCTCTCGGTATTCGTCCGGCGATTTGTGATGCTTACCACTTCAACAGATCGACATCGTCCATATTCACCGTTGCACGGTTGCGGAAGAAGGCGATCAGGATTCCCAGGCCGACTGCTGCTTCAGCTGCAGCGTCAGACGCAATGAACAAAGCAAAAACCTGCCCATGCAACCCGTAAAGACGGGAGAATGCCAGCAAGTTCAAATTCACCGCACTCAGCATCAACTCAATCGACATGAAAATGATGACCACGTTGCGTCGGGTAATTACTCCCACCATTCCAATAAGGAAGAGTACGGCGCCTACAAGCAGGTAATGCAAGGTTCCAATTTCCATCATGCTCACACCCTCCTCTTGGCCATGACCACGGCGCCCACAACCGCAACCAGCAGAAGAACGGAAGCGATCTCAAAGGGGAATATGTAATATCCGGTGTTGGGGCCATAAAGCAGGAGGCCAATATCCTGCACGTTGTTCTGCTCGGTATGGTTGACGATGTGCTGCGGGAGATCCTTTGCGCCACGCACCAGCGCGCCCATCATCAGTAGCGCGAGCACGGCGGTAGCGGCCAACCCGACAATCCATTGACGGTTCAGCATCTTCTCCACGTAGAGATGTTCGATATTCACCAGCATCATCACGAACAGGAACATGACCAGGATGCCGCCAGCGTAAAGTACGATCTGGACGCCTGCCATGAATGGCGCATAAAGCATCAGGTAAAGGCCAGCGCTTGCCAGCAAGGTTACGATCAGCGCCAGCGCAGAGTGCACAGGGTTCACCTTTGTGACCATGATGATTGCGCTGATAATTGCAATGCCTGAAAGAAAGTAAAAGAAAAATGGGGTTGCGACCGGAGTCATTTATCGTAGACCTTTCCCTGAATGCCATTCTCCAGTTGATCCTTACCCAGTTCCAATCCTTCGCGGGTATAGAGCGCGAGTTCGTATCCTGACGAAAGGTTCAGCGCGTTCGAAGGACACGCCTCCTCGCAAAGTCCGCAAAACATGCAGCGTCCCAGATCGAAATCGAAGTCGGTTAGCACCTTCTTCTTCGTCTCAGGATCGCGAAGACTGCCGACTTTAATAAGTTTCTCGGGGCATGCCAGCGCGCAGGCTCCGCAGGCAGTACACAGTAGCTTGCCGTTTTCATCCTTGACCAACCGTGGCTGACCACGGAACCGGTCCGAAATTTCAGGGCGATTCATGGGATATTGTTCGGTCACCAAGTCCGAAGGATTCTGGTGACGAAAGGTCACCCACATTCCCTCAAGCAGATCGATCAGGAGAAATCTCCGCACCATTTCAATAATCTTCATCGACCTACCTCCAGACCAGGGCGAGCAGTTCCTGGCGAACGCCAATCAAGGCCGTCATAATCACCACGCCGATTGAAATCGGCAGCAGCACTTTCCATCCAATTTTCATCAATTGATCGAAACGATAGCGAGGAAAGGTCGTACGGTACCAAATATAGAGGTACATAAAAAACCCGACCTTCAGGGTAAACCAGTAAATATCTTGAACACGCACGCGTACTCCCGGAAGCAGCATGACGATGCCAATCACGCCGAGCACGCCGCCGAAAGCGGCCAACCCCCTCGCATCAGCACGCATGGCGCGAATGCTTGGCATGCGCGTGAAATAGAACAGGCATAAAGCTGCGAGCGCCACAAATGTTATTCCGGGCACGAGCGAAAAAGCTGTGTCCCAGTTCTTGCCGCCAAGTAAGTTAGGAAACGGACGAAGCCATCCACCCAACCATAGCGTTGTGGCAATCGAACTCACGGCGATCATGCCCGCGTATTCGGCAAGGAAGAAGAGGGACCAGCGGAATCCACTGTACTCAGTCAAAAAGCCGGCAACGAGTTCGCTTTCGGCTTCCGGTAGATCAAAAGGCGCGCGATTTGTCTCAGCCACCATTGCGATGGAGAAGACTCCGAGTGCGGTGAGTCCGACAGGGAAGAACGAGAATGCGAACCATGTGTGCTGCTGCAACTGTGCCTGCACAATTCCAATCATGCTCAGGGTTCCAGTGCCTGTCGCCATACTTGTCATCATGACCGCGGAGACCACCGTCATGCTCATGGCGATTTCGTAGGAGACCATCTGCGCGCCGGAACGCAAACTGCCCATCAGCGGATAGTGCGAATTGGAAGCCCATCCCGCCATGATGACGCCCAGCACTCCAAGCGACGAAACGCCAAGCATGAAGAGAACGCCGATGTTCATGTCCGTAATGGCGTGAGTGGGACCGAATGGAACGACAATGAAGCCGCAGAAGGCAGTCATTACAACGCAGACCGGCGCGAACCAGAAGACAATCTTGTCAGCGTTCGCCGGCATCAAGTCTTCCTTGATGATGAGCTTTAGCGCGTCAGCAATCGGCTGCAAAAGTCCATGCGGCCCGACGCGCATGGGACCCATGCGAACCTGCATATGCGCCATGATCTTGCGCTCGAACCAGTTCATGAAGATTACGCCAACAGAAATCCCCGCGAACACAAGCAGGACGTAAACGACCACCCAGAACAGATTTCCGGCCACGCCTGGCGTGACGTCTGAGTGGAGATACCGGAGGATGCTTTGGATCACCTGTCCACCTCTCCGAGCACGATATCGAGTGTTCCGATGATGGCGACCACGTCAGCTACCAGGCTTCCTTTTGCCATCTTTTCCAGGGCTTGCAGGTTGATGAATGAAGGTGGCCGCACCCGCACTCGATAGGGCATTGCGCTTCCGTTACTCACCAGGAAGAAGCCGAGTTCGCCCTTTGGAGCCTCAATACTCACATACACCTCACCCACAGGGGGTTTGATCACCTTTGGCACTTTCGCGATGATCGGACCCTCCATCAGACCTTCGGTTGCCTGCCGGATAATGCGAATCGACTGGTGCATCTCCTCCACGCGAACAACGTATCTATCAAAGGTGTCGCCTGCCGTGCCGATGGGAATATCGAAATCAAAATCCTCATAGGACGAGTATGGCTGCTTCTTACGCAGATCCCATTCGACCCCGCTGCCGCGCAGCACGGGTCCGGTGATTCCGTATGCAATGCAGTCTTCAGCAGAGATGACCCCTACGTTCTTGGTGCGTTGCAGCCAAATGCGATTCCCCGTGATGAGGTCGCGATATTCGTCAATCTTCGGTCCAAGGTCGTCGCAGATGTGCAGCACCTGCTCGGCGAAGCCTGCATACGCATCCCAGCGGCAGCCTCCAATGCGAAAGGCGTGAGTTGTGAGCCGGGCGCCGCAGTATTTTTCGAATACATTGAGAATGTCTTCGCGGTCGCGGAACGCATAAAACAACGGAGTCACTGCGCCAATATCAAGTACGTGTGTGCCCAGCCAAACCTGATGGCTTGCCAGCCGGCACAATTCGGTGAGGATGACCCTGAGATACTGTGCCCGCTTGGGAACCTCTACGCCGAGCAGTTTCTCTACCGCAAGGCAGTAGCCCAGGCTGTTGCTCACGGCTGCGGTGTAATCCAATCTGTCTACAAAGGGGCCGAATTGCGCCCATGTGCGATGCTCAGCGACTTTCTCAATCCCCCGGTGCAGATAACCGATCACGCACTCGATGCCATTGACCTTTTCGCCGTCAAGCTTCAGGATGACGCGCAGAACTCCGTGTGTGGAGGGATGCTGCGGCCCCATGTTCAGCACTAATTCATTGGAATCCAGAAATGTATTTCCTGGTGCGACTTCTTCAATCGGAGAGTCATAGAACCGGTTATCGCTCATTGTCCGCTCTCGATTCCCAGATTCTTGCGCACCCAGACTTCATCCTGTTTGTGTGGGTCATAGTCTTTGCGTAGCGGGTGTCCTGTCCACTCGTCAGGCATCAGAATGCGTCGCAGGTCAGGATGTCCGGTGAAGCGGATCCCGAACATGTCATAAACTTCACGCTCCATCCAGTTGGCACCTACCCATCGGTCGGTCACAGTGGGGGCAGATTCTCCATCGGCAAAGCGGGCCTTTACACGCACGCGCTCATTCGCCGCCATGGAGAATAGAATCCACACCATCTCGAACGGCAACTCATCCTTGGGATAATGCACGGCGGTCAGATCGGTCAGGCTGGTGTAGCCCAATTGCTGGTAAAGATAGAGCAGCACATCGTGACAAACTGCGCGGTCCACAACCAGGTAGTTCTGGCCTGCGAAGGTCGCTGCATCATGAATTCCCGAGCCATACGAGTTCTTCAGTTGCTGTACTAACTCGCAATCCCACGGTTGGGGTACAGGCTTCGGCGCAGCAGCAGGGGCCGCGGCAGGTGTAGTCGCAGCCTGGGCCGGGACTGGGTTCGGCGGGTTTCCGTCGGGTACTTCGGGCATTCTTGTTACCCCATCATTCCGCAGCTCAAAGCCATCGATTCAAGCCACGTCATCTCATTGCGACTTACTGCTGGAACAGGTATGGCTGGATCAAATCCACTCCAGCGCGCCTTTTTTCCAAACCCACACGTAGCCAAGCACCAGTATCCCCAGAAAGACCAGCATCTCCAGGAAGCCGAACACCCCAAGCTGCTTAAACTGGACCGCCCACGGAAACAGGAAGATAGTCTCTACGTCAAACACCACGAAAAGAATAGCGATGATGTAGAAGCGCACTGTGTACCGTTGGCGCGCGCCCTCCTGGGCCTCAATGCCGCATTCGTAGGCCATGCCCTTAACTTTTTCAGGATTGCTCGGACGCACGATCGTAGCTACGAGAAGTGTTCCCGCCGCCACAAGGAAGGCCACTACAAGAAAAACGAAGATCGGAATATAGTTTTGCGGCATAGATTTCCGGCACCCCGCCGTTAAATCTTTTTATTGTTTCTTGCTTGTTCCCCACACGTTGTAACAGGATTGCAATTACTTAGCAGGTAGACAAAAGTTGCAACTATTTAATCGCGAAACTTCATATTGATCTGTGATTCCCGTCACAGTACAAATCGAGCACTAGAGAAATCCATAAGGCTGGGTTATCACCCATGCATAGCCGAGCACCTTTTCGCAGAATGACCTTGTGAAATTTACCGAACAGCTTACTACATTCGGGGTACGGTAGGGGGTTTTGTGTCGTGCTCGCCATCAAAAGCTGGAGATTGTACGATGGAGCGCTGGTCCCGAGGTGTAATCTACCAATCGCGAGGAAACCATGCCGGACGCAAACGAAAAGCTGAGGACAGAGTTCAACCAGTGGGCGGAGCAGGGACGCGGTGAAGAGATGGAATCCCATCACATAAGCATTGCCCAGCAGACGATTGAACGCATGGCGCTGAAACCCGGCGAGCGCGTGCTGGATCTAGGCTGCGGAGCAGGATGGGCAACGCGCCTGCTGGCCAAAGCCGTTGAAGGCGGCCCAGGAATGGCCGTCGGCCAGGATATTTCAGACGAAATGATTACTCGCGCTCGCGCTGCCTCCACGGATATCGAGAATGTACTGTTCGCCGTAGGTGCAGCCGATGAGATTCCATGGCGCGATGAGTACTTCGAGAAAGTCCTCTCGATTGAAAGCTTCTACTATTACCCGGATCAGGAGGTCGTCCTCCGCGAGCTATATCGCGTGCTTGCCCCGGGCGGAGCGCTATTCATACTGATTAATCTCTACAAGGAGAATCCGTACTCGCTGCGCTGGGTAGCCCAGTTGAAGGTTCCGGTTCATGCACGCTCAGAACGGGAGTACGAGGCAATGTTGCGGGCCCAACAATTCGTGGATGTTACGGTGGAGCATGTCCCCGATCAAACTCCAACTCCGGAGCAGTACAGCGGCACATGGTTTGCGAATGCAGGCGAACTCCAGGAGTTCAAGCGAATTGGCGCACTTTTGCTGGTTGCGCGCAAACCCGAAAGTGAATAACAAGAGACTGCGGTACAATGCTCGGAATTCGAGAAGCTGGGAATGTGTGACGAAAATCACCGACTGATCTTTCTCCAGTGAAACAAACTTACGACATTAACTTACGGCGCGCGAACCTGTGGGGGTAGCATGAGCTGGATTGACAATCGTTTTGAAAACAATTTCATGATTAGCTCGGTGGACTACGTCTTCAACTGGGCTCGGAAATCTGCCATTTGGCCTATGACCTTTGGTCTTGCATGCTGCGCAATCGAGATGATTGCCTCCTCCACCTCGCGCTTTGACATTGCGCGCTTTGGTTCGGAGGTCTTTCGGCCCAGCCCACGCCAGAGCGACCTGATGATTGTCGCCGGAACCGTAAGCCTGAAGATGGCTCCGGTTGTGCAGCGAATCTACGCGCAAATGCCGGATCCCAAGTGGGTTATTGCGATGGGCGCCTGCGCCTCCGTGGGTGGCCCGTTCAACACCTACTCGGTGTTGCAGGGCGTGGACAAGATTGTTCCGGTGGACGTTTATGTGGTCGGGTGCCCGCCGCGCCCGGAAAACCTCTTCTACGGGTTGCTCAAGCTACAGGACAAGATCGACCAGATGTCGATTTCGCGTCGTCCTACCGAGGTTCGCCTCAAAGAAGAGATGGCTGAGGAATTTGCGCGCCAGATGACTGTTACTCAGGCCATACGCGAGGGCTCGGTGAGCGAGATCAACAAGCCGCAGTCTCTCTGATGCCAGGAATCCACTCGTATTCGTCGTTACCGTGTGCAACCTTGGGCCGAGCCGTTACTGGCATGTTCGTGCTTTATCTCCTAGTCGCAATCCTCTGCGGTTGATAGAGAAATCACTAAGGGTTGTGACGTCAATCACTTCACTATCAGCCGCAAAGCACCAAAATGCCTGCAATGGTGAGGAGGCAAAATGGCTCGTGGGTCAGTGTCTATAGTTGTGGAACGATGTAAAGCGTGTGGTTTCTGTGTTGAATTCTGTCCCAGCAAGGTGCTCGCTCTTTCCGACGCCTTCAACTCCAAGGGATACCATCCGCCCCATGCAGTAACCCCCGAAAAATGCAGTGGATGCGATCTTTGCGGCATGTACTGCCCTGATTTCGCAATTCATGGATACCGCACGGACAAACCGGCGGCCGCTGCGGCGGAAGTAGTGAAGGAGTCTGAAGATGCATGCTGACCCTATTGGCGTCCTGACGGGCGCACATTTTCTGGACGGCGATCATGCCGCCTGTGAGGGGGCCATTGCCGCCGGAGCTCGATTCTCCGCGGGATATCCAATCACGCCCTCGACGGAAGTAGTGGAACGGTTCTCGCAGCGCGCGCCCAAGATCGGTGCCACGTTCATTCAGATGGAGGATGAACTCGCTGCTTCCATCACCATTCTTGGTGCCGTTTGGGGTGGAGTGAAAGCGTTCACAGTCACCTCTGGCCCTGGTTTCTCGCTGATGATGGAGCACATCGGTTACGCGGTGATGACCGAAACTCCCTGCGTGTTCATTGACGTGCAGCGCGGTGGACCCTCCACCGGACTGCCCACCCTGCCTGCCCAAGCCGACATGATGCAGGTCAAGTGGGGCTCACATGGCGACTACGAAATCATCGCCCTGTGCCCGAACTCTCCGCAGGAATGTTTTGACCTTACGATCAAAGCCTTTAATTTCTCCGAGCAGTATCGCGTGCCGGTTTTCGTGATGATGGACGAAGTAGTCGGACACATGACGGAGAAGGTTGTCATTCCTCCCGCAGAAGAAATTGAGATAGAGCCGCGGCGCTGGACCAGCAAGGATAAGAGTTCTTTCCAACTCTTTGCACCCTGCGGGGAAGAGCAGGCTCCCGAAATGGCCAAGGCCGGAGACGGCTACAAGTTGCACGTTACGGGCTTGACCCATAACGAGCGCGGCTATCCTGATATGACCCCGGTTGTGCAAGAGAGAATGGTTAAGCGTTTGGTCACCAAGATCCGCGACAATGCGGAAAAAATCTGCATCACTGAACAGATTGACATTGAAGGTGCTGACGTCGTTGTAGTCAGTTATGGAATCACCTCACGCGTAGCACAGCGTGCTATCCAGAATGCGCGCGCCGAGGGCCTCAAGGTTGGCAGCTTGCGCCTGATTACCGCATGGCCTTTCCCTGAGCACATCATCCGTGCAATCGCTCCCAAGGTGAAGGGAATCGTCGTCGCCGAACTCAACCTTGGCCAGATGGTCCGAGAAGTGGAACGCTGTGCCGGCGGCCATTGCAAGGTGAAGCTCGTAGGCCACGCAGGCGGCACCGTACACAAGCCTGAAGAGATTCTCAAGGCCATCCAGGAGGTGGTGAGATGAGTACGCCAATCGTTTCCATAACGGCGCCGGAGAACCCGGTAGAAGATTTTCTGCGTACAGACCGTATGCCGCACATCTGGTGTCCTGGATGTGGCATTGGTACCACGGTCAATTGCTTTACCCGTGCTCTCATTGATTCCAAGACCGACCTTGACAAGCTCAGCATCGTTAGCGGCATCGGCTGCACGGGACGCGTGGCTGGGTACGTCAATCTTGACTCATTCCACACCACACATGGTCGCGCCATTCCATTTGCAACGGGACTCAAGCTTGCGAACCCTGATATGACCGTAGTGGTTTACAGCGGCGATGGTGACCTGTTCGCGATTGGCGGCAATCACCTGATTCATGCCGCCCGCCGCAATCTGGATCTCAAAGTGATTTGTGTGAACAATCTCACTTACGCCATGACCGGAGGACAGACGGGGCCAGCTACGCCCTTGGATGTAATCACCGCAACGGCAGCCTACGGAACGTATGATCCTCCGTTTAATTTGCCTCAGTTGGTGGACGCGGCCGGTGCAGTCTATGTCGCGCGCTGGACCACCTTCCACGTGAAGCAACTTGCGCGTTCCATGGCCGAGATGTTCAAGAAAAAAGGCTTCGGATTCATCGAAGTTGTCTCCCCCTGTCCGACGCTTTACCAGCGCCGGAACAAAATGGGCGATGCCCTGGATACGATGAAGTTTTACAAGCAGGTTTCCAAGATCAAACATGGAGCGCCAACCAACGAAGTTGGTCTCACCAAGAGCGGCGAGATCATTGTCGGCAAGTTCGTGGATCGCGAGCGCCCGGACTGGACGACCATGATGAATGCGCATCTTCAGCAAGAGCTTGGCGAAAAATACATTCCGGCGGAGGCACCCGTATGCAGCTAACTGAGATTCGTATCGCGGGCTTTGGCGGTCAGGGCGTCATTATGTGCGCCAGTGTCATCGGCCGGGCTGCATCCATTGTGGAAAGCGGATACGCAACCATGACCCAGAACTTCGGTCCTGAAGCGCGTGGCGGAGCCTGCTCGGCACAACTGATCCTCTCACCGACTCCGATTCTTTATCCCTACGTCGCCCACCCGGACCTGATGGTTCTAATGTCTCAGGAGGCGTACGTGAAGTTTTCCAAGGACATCAAGCCGGGCGGCACGATCATCATCGAACAGGATTTGGTTCGCGTGCAGGAACTGAATGTGCCAGATGTACGGGTCTTCGCAATTCCTGCCACACGGATAGCTGAGGAGCTCGGCAAGAAAATGGTGCAGAACGTCGTGATGACCGGCTTCTTCGGCGCCATTTCCGGACTGTTGCAGCGCGAGTCCCTACGCAAGGCAATTGAAGATTCGGTCCCGGCAGCATTCGCTGAACTGAATCGCAGGGCGTTTGACGCTGGATATGACTATGGCGTGAAACACCTTGAAACTGGTGCCATCGAACTGGGAGAGGAAGATCCTGTCGTTGTTTCCGAGTAATTCTCGATAAACCCGTTTGACAAAGCCCCGGTTCTCTGGGGCTTTCGCTTTGTGCTCGTCTTCACGCATGAATGGTTGGAGTTGCTCGGTGCGCTGTGGCACAATTGGTATGCAGCATCCGTGAGTTTGCGGGGATGGTGAAATGGCAGACACACTAGCCTTAGGAGCTAGCGCCGCAAGGCATGGGGGTTCAAGTCCCCCTCCCCGCACCAACAAAAAAGGCCGGTCTCCTCGACCGGCCTTCTGCTTTTCTTAATTACCTGATTAGAATGCGCTCCAGCTGAACTCGGTAAGGTGGAAGGTCGATGCCGAATTCGTGCTAGTCGTGCCGGTATAGACGTGCGGTGACGATAGGGCGAGATGCGAGTCGTAGTTCAGGTGTCCGCCGCCCGTCATGGAAACGGTGTTACCGATCACTGCCCCAAATATGTTTCCATTGCCGTCAAACACGACCTTCGAGTTCGGGGCATACACGGTCGCAAACACCGCATTACTGGAGATGCTGCCAAAGTGCACTTCTTGTGTGCCGTTATAGACGAACGTCAGGTTATTAGGATCGCCGCCCTGATTGGTCTGGCTACCGCCGGTGAAGTTGATAGGCTCCGAGACACCGGCGCCGTTCAGGATGTAAACCACCACCGGGTTTGAAGTGAGGTGAATGCGCGCACTAGCCGTGACGGTCAGCGTGTCAAAGTAGTAGTTGCCGGCGCTGAAGTAATAGTCGTCATTAGAGCCAAGCGTCACCTGGCCGTAGCTGGAATTGCTAGGCGGCATGGTAAGAGCCCCCGTGCCGTAATTCCCGGCGCACTCGGTGCTGTAACTGCAGGTGCTGGTGTTGTTGGTCGTCGGCGCGCCGGAGGGCAGGGAGGCCGTCGGGTACGGGGTCGTATAGCCGGTGGGGAGCATGGAGGCTTTGTTTACGCAGCTTGAGGAACTTGAGCTCGTGCAGCCGAATCCGGTGCCGCCTGAGTTATCCATCTGAACCGCGTAAGGCCATGACGTGCTGCAAGCCTGCACAGTCTTGTTGTTGGCATTCCAGCCATTAGAGGAGGAATCCGGGCCGGAGCCGCCCGTGACACCATACGGGTAGTAGGTGCTTACGAACGGGCAATTTGGAGGAGCACAGTTCGAATAGCCAGCGCTGGGATTGCCCAGGTTGTAGTTGGGCGCGAAGATATTGCCATCAACCATCGCCGTATTGTGCAGATATACGTTCCCCAGCGTCGCGATGTCGCCACCCCCCGTGGTAAGGGAGGGGCTCGCGACTCCCAGCTGGGTGGAGGAATTGTACGACTCAGTGTTGGAACCGCCTGTAATTTCAATGGCGTCACAACTGGCGCTGTTGGCCCATGCTCCGAATTTGAATGCAGGAACTGACACACTCGAGGTGCCCGAACTTGGGATAATCTTGTTCTCAACAGTGGCCACTACTTGCACTTTTGATTGTCGTACGCCACTCACGGTACCTTGCGAGATGATCTTCCAACTTGTGATCCAGCCCGCCTGGGGGTCGTTCGTAGCCGAGAGCAACTGCACCGCTACTGTGTAGTTAGGAGTGCCTGCAACGGTCGGGAATGGGCTGGTAGTACTGTTCAGCGTCTTGTTGAAAGAAGTGGTGGCTGTGGTGTCGAGTGAGTTGTCGATCAGCGAAAAGGTGTCGGTAATTCCGGCAATGGGAGCTGCGATTCCGGTAGTGGCGGTGCTCGGAGGAGCCAGCACCACGGTATTTCCTCCAGAGGTCGTTACGGGCACGCCGGTCACAACCAAGCTCCCGCTGACGATATCCGCAGCCAACGCAGCGTTGTTTTGCGAAATCCAATACGTTGCTCGCTGAACCCCAGCCTCGGCCGCATAACGAGCTGCTGTCACCGCGCGGTAGTTTGCCGTAGTCCAGATTTCGCTCTGGGTCGTGTACATGAGACCTGCCGCTAATGTGGAGACAATCAGCAGCGTAAGCAGGGCGATGATGAGCGCCACACCACTCTCATCGCGGCGGGCGTTGCGATTGCGAATTGGATAAGCACAGCGTTGTATTTTCATTGTGTAAACGTTCCGATCTGTGTAACAACCGCCGTTGGAATACTCAGGAACTCAGCCGTCGGGGTGGTAGGCGTTGAGAGATTCATGGAGTAGTTGTAAATTGTGTAGGCGTTTACGATATTCCTTGGCTGAATATTCATGAACGACTTCGTAATCACAACGGGAGCCTTTGTCTGCGGGTCGTTGGTCTGCGACTCAGCCACAATCGTTACGTTTACGCTGGTTACCATGTACCAGCCAGCCGCGTAAAAAACGTTGTAGTCGAATCGGCACCCGTCAGCAGGTGTTCCGGAAGGGGCCGTAGCCACTCGAACCAGTCCCAGCAGGGTAGCGGAAGTTGGGGTTGCGGTAAAAGGATAAACGTATTCTGTGCGCGTCAGCGGTCCCCATTGCACTCCGCTGGAGTCGGTAATTGTCCCTGTCGTAGTGGCAGTGGGACAAACATATTCCACAATCGTGAGATTTCCCGTGCCGGTGATGTCGCCGAATGCAATCAATGACGTGTTGCTATAAGCTGAGGTGCCTGCTGGAAACGCCGGGGCGTTTTGGAATGTGATTCCCTGCGGGTAGACTCCGTGAGGATAGAGGCTGAAGTTTGCGGCGTGGTTCTTTTGGAAGATTGCGCTGAATTGGTTGGTGGGACTACCACTCGGTCCTAATATCGTGATTACTTCGGCATTTGTTCCGGTGTCTGCAATCACAACCTGATTAAGTTGAACCGATGCAGGCGGATTCGTTGCAATCGTGACGGTTGTGGGGAGGGTGGCATTTGCAGTGATAGCCGACGCGTTCGTTACGGAGGCTACGGCGCCGGATGCGCCTGTCCCGGTATAGACAGAGTTACTGGCCATGCCTGAAGGTGGCAGCCCTGCCTGGCCAACTTCCTGTGCCATTAACTCCATGGATGCCCGCATCTGCCCGTTGAGTATGGTGCGGATTTCGTTGCTGCGGTAGTTCTTCTGCATTGTCGCCATGCCGCCAAGAATGGCTCCGCTAAGGATCAGCAGCAGTGCAAGGCTGATAACCATCTCCAGCAAGGTGAAGCCGGACTGCAGCTGTCTTCGGTCTGGGCGGCGCATCTTCATTGGTTAGAAGCTCGTCTTCATGGAAACCAGAGTGGTAGTGGGAGCAGCTCCAGGCACTACCGATTGCAGCGACTTCACCGACACCGTGATTGTCTTGATATTGCTGTCTGTCGAGTTCAGCACGATGCTCCATTGCCGCATATAGGCCGAGTTGGTCTGCTGGGTTGAATAGATAGCTGCGCCAGTGCCTGAGCCTTCGGTTACATAATCCACATAGCCGGTTGTCGCAGCGCTTGGGTAAACACTTCCGCCGGAAGTCAGCCCGGTTCCCGTGGCAAGGGTATTGGTGTAGGTTGGGATCACAGTTGTATCGGAGTTCGTATCGGAGAAGGAGAGTGCCATCAACTGCTCCATCTTGTCCTGTGCGTACTCGGTGCAACGCGAGGCCTGGGTGCCCTGACTCATGTTTTTGCTGGCCCCGACGGTGAACAGCGACATCACTCCGCCGATACCAATGATCATCAACGCCGCAGCGATAACCGTCTCCAGCAGGGAGATTCCACGCTCGTGTTTTCGATTCCGCGAAATATTTTGGACCTTCATGCCTAGTCCTTGATGACCCAGTAGGAACTGCCACTCAAAACATAAACTTGTCCGCGTCCGCTGGGGTCTATGCCCACCGCTACGCTAAAGACGCCGGGTTGATCCTGCAGGTACAGTGCGTAATTCGAAATTGGGTTTCCGTTGCAATCGATTGGCCAGCCGCGCGAGTTGAAATAGATGGTGTAGGGTAGGCTTGTCTGCCCGCTCCCACTGTAGACTTGCGTCGGTGCCGTCGTCGCTTGGCCCATTACGCCGGACGTCGCTGTTGCTGGAATACCGAACTGAACCGTCGACGACAATGCATACTGCTGAGGCTCCAGGTTCCAGTTGGCGAGCGGCGTGCAGACGGCGGAGGGGGTGTACTGAAGCGTATAAACTTGGCAAATCGACGAACTGCAACTCACCGCCGCACGGGAAAGGTTCGCCCCAGCGCGCATCCGCGCAATAGTCGTAAGGCCAACAATATTGTTGGCGTCGTTGCGGACTCGGTAGTTGCGCAAATAGTTCATATAGGAAGGAATGGCCATGGCGGCGATGATGGCCAGTATGGCTACGACCATAAGCATCTCGATCATGGTAAAGCCGCGCTCATTGCGGAACTGTCCCAATGCGAGCTTCTGGTCAGCCGTTGCTTCCGTCCTTTCGCAAGCTAACACTGACTTCACCGTGTTCCTTCTCCTGCCAGTTCAGCAAAGGTCTTGGCCCGTAGGCGCGCCCAAAAATGTACCTTCGGCCATTTGCAGAAGGCCTGATTTTTCATCTAAGCCATGATTTTGGGCGTTCCACTTGCGTAAGTAAAGTTACGTAAGTGTCGCCATCGGGTTCTCTGATTGTTTTGTGTAACCAGAATACTTCATTACTGCCAGCGATGAAACCTTGAAAAATGCTGTATCAGGCCCTGTTCAACAGGTGCAGCAGCGCGTCCAGTCCACAGTAGTTCAGACGGAAGGCTGCGGCGGCCCGCACCACCGGCTTGGCGTGGTAGGCCACCCCGGTGCCAGCCAGCGCGAGCATTGGCAAGTCATTGGCGCCGTCTCCGGCGGCCACAGCCTCAGTCAGCGGAATCCCCTCACGTCCGGCGATCAAGCCGAATTCCAAAGCCTTGCGCTTGCCATCCACTATCGCAGCGGACAGACGGCCAGTGAGCTCGCCATCCGCAATCTCCAACTCGTTGGCACAGAGGTAATCGAACCCCAGCCGTTCCTGAAGATAGCCACCAAAGAACCCAAATCCCCCAGACAGAATCGCTGTCTTACACCGGGCAGCCTTCAGGCCACGCATCAAGCGCTCCAAACCCTCTCCAAGTGCGATCCTCGTCTGCAATTCGCCGATCCGCTCCTCCCGTATGCCTTTGAGAAGCGATACCCGCCGGGTTAGGCTCGTGGGAAAGTCGATTTCCCCACGCATGGCAAGCTCCGTTATAGCCGATACTTCGCATTTCACACCCGCCAACCCAGCCAGTTCATCCACGATTTCGGCCTGAATCAGGGTCGAATCCATATCGAACACGAAGAGCCTGCGAGGTGTGTGGAAGAGTGTTTCGCTCTCGACGAAGACGTCCAAACGCGCATATTCCGCGGCTTCTCCCAGCAAATCTACATGCTCTTTGCCGAGTTCTGAAGCCGAAGCAGCCCAAACGCGCTGCATCCAGAGATCGCTTCCATCCAGCGGCCGCGGCTTCTCCGTCTTCAAGCTCAGGCCTTGCGCTTCCGCCTTCGCCAGGAAGCACCCAGCGCGTTCCTGCTCCCAGTCCTTCGCCAACAGCGTCACCACGTAGTTGCAGGACATCCCGCGCCACCCTGGAAAAGAGATTTCCATTGAGGAATAGCACTTTGTTAGAATTAAGTTCAAGCTCATCTTCCCGGGCGGGCCATCTTAGCCGATCCAGCGGAGTGTTTTTTGTATATCGCGGTCCGAACGTTGAAGCGCCATCCCCGATCGTGCTCCTCCGCAATTCTGGCGCGATCGTGCCAGATATCCCCGCAATAGCTTCCCGCAGAGCATCATGACCATGGTTGCAGCATTTGGTTGTTGAACCAGCATTTCTCTTTCGAACCGCGGTTAGCCGCGCATTCACCCTCAGGAGAAGAATTCATGTTTCGTAAGACGCGTCTCTTTACCCCAGGCCCAACGCCTTTGCTTCCCGCCGCGCAGTTCGCCATGGCCGCCGCTGATCTTCATCACCGTACGCCCGAGTTCCGCGCGCTTTACTTGAAGGTCCTGGCGCAGTTGAAGGTCTTCATTGGCACAAGCAATGACGTGGTTGTCCTCGCCTGTTCGGGCACGGGAGCCATGGAAGCCTCGGTGAGCAACCTGACCAGCCCGGGCGATAAGGTCCTCGTGTTGAGCGCTGGGAAATTCGGTGAGCGTTGGGTCTCACTGGCGAAGGCGTTTCATTGCGAGACTGTCGTGCTCACCAAGCCCTACGGTGAGACCTTCCCTATTGAGGAAGTGAAGGCTCTGTTGACTCCTGACGTGAAGGCCGTCTTCGTGCAAGCCACTGAGACATCCACCGGGGTGCGGCATGATGTGGCCGCCCTTGCGAAATTGCTCAAGGGGACTGATGCTCTACTCGTAGTCGATGCCATCACCGGTCTAGGAACCACCACATTCAGCGTTGATGATGGAATTGACGTGATCATTGGCGGCTCACAGAAGGCTCTGATGATTCCTCCCGGCCTCGCCTATCTCGCTGCCAGCGAACGCGCCTGGGCACGCATGGAAACCAGCAAGCAACCGCGCTATTACTTTGACCTTCGCAAAGAACGCAAGTCAGCTGCCAAGGGAGAGAGCGCCTACACGCCGTCTGTCGCACTCATTGCCGCCATGGGCGCGGCTCTTGACTACTTGGAGCAGCAGGGAAGCGGCGACCTGGCCAAAGGCCGCGATCTTCTAATCGCAAATGCCGAGTTAAGCGCTCTATGCATGAGAACCGCCGCTCAGGCGCTTGGCCTGGAACTCTTCTCCTGCTCGCACGCCGCCGCCGTTACAGCCATCAAGGCTCCTGAAGGTGTGTCCTCCTCCGATCTGGTCAAGGGTTTCAAAAAGGAATTTGCAGGCGTACTCTCCGACGGTCAGGGGGAAATGAAAGGCCAGATACTGCGCGTCGCACATATCGGATATCTCGATTATCTCGACTGCATCGCCATTATCGCGGGCATCGAGCAGGTGCTTGCGCAGTTGAGGCCCACTGGCTTCCAACTTGGCGATGGACTCCGCGCCGCACAGCTTGTTTATGCCGAAGCCCGCAAGAATGGAGAAAAGCAGTGAAGATCGTTGTCGCTGAGAAAATAGCGGGCGCCGCCATGAAGGTGCTCGAAGCGATTCCCAACACCACGGTAATCACTCCGGAACAGTTTGCCATCGATCCCGCGCAGGCCGTTTCGGACGCCGATGCGTTGATCGTGCGCTCGGCAGTTCAGGCCGATGCTGCGCTCATCGAGGCTGCACGCAGCATCCGCGTCATCGGCCGCGCTGGAGTAGGCGTCGACAACATCGATGTGGAAGTTGCCACCCGTCGCGGCATTGTCGTCATGAACGCTCCGGGTGCCAGCGCGGTTTCCGTAGCGGAACTCACTCTCGGCATGATGATCGCCATGGCTCGCCATATCTCCCGTGCCGACCAGACGACTCGCTCTGGCAAGTGGGACAAGAAGAATCTCCAAGGCACCGAACTTTCCGGCAAAACTCTCGGCATCATCGGCCTCGGCAGAATTGGAACGGAGACGGCTCGCCGGGCGCAAGCGTTTGGCATGAAGATCATTGGTAGTGATCCGTATCTCTCCCCTTCGCGCGCCAAGGAACTCGGCATCGAACTGCTCTCTACCGACGACCTCTACGCCCAGGCCGATTACATCTCCCTGCACTTGGCGCTCACCCATCAAACAGCAGGAATGATCAACGCCGAAGCCATCGCCAAGATGAAGCCCGGCGTGCGATTGGTGAACTGTGCTCGCGGCGAACTGGTGGAAGAAGCCGCCGTTGAAGCCGCGTTGCGTTCAGGACACATGGCCTCCGCCGCTCTCGATGTTTATTGCGAGGAACCTACCCACAATACCGCGTTGCTCTCCGCCCCGAACCTGCTTGCCACGCCGCACATCGGTGCCTCCACTAAGGAGGGCCAGGAGGCCGTGGGTATTCAGATCGCCAAACAGGTGCGCGACTATTTGCAGCAGGGCATTGCGCAGAATGCCGTCAACCTGCCTTCGCTTTCAGACGTTGAGTACAAGCAGATCAAGCCCTATATGGCGTTGGCCAGCAGGCTAGGCCGCTTCGCCGCACAGTTGTTCGCCTCCAACCTTGCCGAGATCGATGTGAAATTCGAAGGCGAAGTCGGTGCGTGGAAAACGCAGTTCATCCGCAGCGCTGCCGTTGCCGCAATTCTGCAATCGGATTCCGACGAACCGACCAACATCATCAATGCGCAGGCAGCAGCCGAGGAGCGCGGAGTAGTAGTTCGCGAGACTCGCGCTGAACCCAACGCGCGCGTGAATGTAATCCATCTAAGACTGAGCGGCCCAACCGGGACCGTGGAATGCCGCGGCACCATCGTTCACGGAAGCTCTCCGCGCCTCATTCACCTCAATGGCATCGACATCGAGTCGCATCTCGACGGCAATTTTGTGGTCGTGGCGAACCTCGATGCACCAGGCGTGGTGGGCTCCATCGGAACCCTGTTAGGCAAGCACGACATCAACATTGCTCGCCTCTCTTTGGGGCGTGAAGGCCGTCAGGCGCTCGCCATTGTGCAAGTGGACGAACTGGTCTCTTCTGATGTGCTCGCCGAACTCCGCCGCGTGAGTTCGGTGCAAAAGGTTTCGAGCGTGAAGGTTTAATTGCATTCGGCGGTGGGATGGGAGGCTGTCTAGCACCCCATCCTACCTGTCAGTGTCATTTTGCATAACCGAATTCAATGCTGGTCACGGCAGCACTACTTCTTTTAGAATGATCCATGGAAACCCATTGCATTGACCTCACCAGACCAAACACTTTACGTTGATTCCGCTCAGAAGTTCGAAAGCCTGCTCCATGAGCTTTCTTCCCAGTCCGTAATCGGCCTCGACACGGAATTCATCTCTGAAGGGCGCTACGAGCCGGAATTATGCCTCGTACAGCTTTCAACGCCAGAGCACATTTTCATTGTGGATCCAATCGTGCTTCCGGATTTGGAGCCTATGTGGAAGCTGCTCGCATCGCAGGGCCGTGAGATTGTGACCGTGGCCGCTCGCCAGGAGATTAAATTTTGCGCCAAGGGTGCCGGATTTGCTCCAGCCTGCGTGCTTGATCTTCAAGTGGCCGCAGGTCTGCTCGGTTTCGGTTATCCGCTCTCGCACACCAATCTTTGCTTGCGAATTCTGAATGCCCGCGTCAACGGTGGAGAAAGTTTTTCAGACTGGCGGAAGCGGCCACTTCGCCCCGTGCAGCTTGAATACGCAGCCGACGACGTACGCTACCTTCTTCCGATGCGCGATAAGATTCTGGCCCGCGCACAGAAGCTTGAGCGCACCAACTGGGTGCGCGGCGAGTGCGATCACCTGGTGAATATCGTGATGCGCGATGACGAGCGATGGAAAATTTCTGGCAGTGCCCGGCTAAGCCGTCGTCAACTCGCGGTTCTGCGGGAGGTGTGGCGTTGGCGGGACCGCCAAGCTCATGTTCTCAATGTTCCGGTTGCACGCGTACTCGGCGACAGTATGTTGATTGAAGTGGCACGGCGCTCGCCCGCCACAGTAGACGATCTGTTTTCCATTCGCGGCCTGGATAGCCGCCTGCTGCGCAAGGCCGAGCAGGAGATCGTGGACGCGGTTGCCCTTGCACGCGCCATCCCGGAATCCGATCTTCCCAGCAATGAACGGCGCGACGATCCTCCACAGGTAGCAGTACTAACCAAACTTCTCTCCGTCGCCGTAGGCAATCTTGCGGCGGAAGCGGATGTGGACACTGCCCTGTTAGCAACTACCAGTGACCTGCAGGAGATGGTGCGTTGGTTTCTGGATCAGGAAAACACACCAGTCCCAGACGTTCTAGAGGGCTGGAGGGGCGAGATATTGCGGGAAACGCTGATTGGTTTTCTGGAAGGGAAGAGAGTGGTTCGCATCGGAAACGTTCGCCGTCCCAATCCCCTCATCTTCGAACCATTCTCCAAGTAGTATTCCCGCCCATGGCGGCACTAGCACCTAGAGCCTGTTCCAGCCTCGCCAGAACCAAAGGCCCGCCATCATCAAAACCAGCAATCCGCTGGAGGCGCCCAGTACATTCACCAGCGGACGTACGCGGTCCATTCGCGCCATAAGTTGCTTCTGTTCTTTTTCCAGATGCGATTCCGCATTATCCAAGAACAGTTGATCGTCTTCATGCATGGAGAGTGCGCTGCGGTAAATCAGCAGTACCACAAGCACCGTCGTCAGCACAGCCCAAAGCGTCACCATCAGAGACATTGGTTCCATAAACACCTGCCACTCCGTCCGGCACCAGCCTGAGGAACTCCCCACCATGCCAGACGCACTTCGTTGGCACGCATTATAAGCACGCTTTCGGCAGGGTTTTCTGGAATATATTTCACCATCGGTCCTGGTCATAGGACAACCTGCGCTTCTCCGCTGGGCATCGTGGGTGAATTTTGCGACGCCGGCGGTTCTCCGGCATCCAACTAGGAGCAGCCGTGAAAAATTGCCCGGTTATCTGTCACACCAGAGTGTGACATGGCAGTTTGGATTTGCTATAATCAGCCTTTATCGAGGAGAGAAAACACTATGTCCACATCCACCACAACTCCCGAGGTCAAGAACGCTCCTCTTACCCTTACTGCTGCTGCAATCGCAAAGGTTAAGGAAATCATGGCGCAGCAGACTCCCGTTCCCACAGGTCTTCGTGTGGGCGTAGTAGGTGGTGGCTGCTCTGGGTTTTCCTACAGCATGCAGTTTGAGAATGGCGCTGGAGCCATGGATAAGACCTTCGAGTTCGAAGGCCTCAAGCTTTATGTCGATGCGACTTCTCTGATGTATCTTCAGGGCGCGAGCGTCGATTACATCGAGACGCTTGAAGGCGCAGGCTTCAAATTTGAGAACCCGAACGTAAAAAGCACCTGTGGTTGCGGCTCTTCGTTCAACGTTTAACGGATGCAGGAATTGTAAAAACCCCGTCGAGAGGCGGGGTTTTTCGTATTGCGTAAAGGTGCCACAGATTCTACTGCGTAGGTTGCGAGGGTGTCGTGGGCTGTGACGGAGTCGGGGTGCCCGACGAACCATTGGCTGGCGTGGTCGACGTTCCCCCTCCGATTCCTGTGCTGGTGCCTGAGGTTGCCTTGCCAGAGTTCAGTCCAGAGTTCGCGGCTCCAACAAACATTTTCGGATTGTAAGGCCCCACCAGCAACTGTCCCCGATCCATGCTCGGGTCATAAACAAAGAACCATTCGTTGTACTTGGATTTGTCGCCGTAGGAGTGAAAGCCTGTCTTCTTCGACTTGCTTACCACGCCGTAAACATCTCCCCCGCCAAGGACAGCCCCATTCGCGGCATTGTTTCCTCCTCCGGGGTTGCCGAATGCGCTCGAACTCTGCGTCGCACCGCCCACTCCGGTTGTGGTTCCCCCGCCGCTGTTCCCAAAGGCGCTGCCCCCGCTATCTCCGGTGCTGGTGGTTGGTCCTGCGCCCGTTGTGCCTGTGCCGCCTGTCCCGGTAGTGTTTCCTGGAGACTGGCTTACCCCGGTAGTGCTGCTACCCGCGTCCTGGGTTGGTTGAGATGCGTCCACCGCACCGCTTACGCCCGTTTGGTTGGGACCGCCCGCGGCTTGGTTTGTGCCTGCTGCTGCTCCGGTCACCGGTTGTGTAACGGACCCCGTTAGTTTGAAGTCTGTTGGATGAACCAACTTCCACTCGCCGTCCGGAGACATTGGATCCTTGTATCTTTTCCGCAGATAGCGGATTTTGTTCATGTTTTCAAGCTGCTCAATGCTCACGGGATATCTGCTGTTCTTGATGTAGAAGCGGCGCACGGCGCGTTCATATTGCTCGCCACGGTGAATCATTTCCACTTCACGGTCGCGCTGGACAGCGCGCTTGTAGTTCCGTGCCACCCCCAGCATTGTGATTGTCAGCATCGCGACGGCGAGCATCAGGAACAGCAGCATGTAGCCGGAATTGTTCCTCTTGCTGCTCCGCTTTTTGATTCTCATCATGGTCATCACCCCTGTGTCAGGGGAATGTTCTCGTGGTGATTATTCAGCAAGTCTTCGATCTCAACCTCTCGCGGCGAGATGCGAATGATCCTGTAGTGGCGGTTCACTACGTCGCCTTCATGCGCAATCCATACGTCGTCGCCCTGTGACAAAAACGCTTTCGGCTTCTCCCCCTTGCTGTTGGAACTGCCGAAGTACTTCAGGTTGATGGGAGAAAATGACGGTTGGTTTGAGCCCTGCGGTCCTTGCGCTAATGCCCGTCTCTGGTCCGGGTACAGCGGCGGAACCTTCACTTTGTCGATTATCACTGCCTCATTTGAGGCGCGGAAAATATTCTTTCCCTTACCCTCGTATTTCACCCCTTCAGAACTCGCCAGCAGATCGAGGTGAAGTCGAGGATCCAGCGAATCAGATGAAACCACCTTCGCCCTGGTGCCTGGCTTGCCGGAGGGTGCAGTCGCATTCCCGGAGGAGAAACTGGGGAGCACCGCCCAGACTACGCATAAGACTGCGACGACGCAAAGCACAATCGCCATATAGAGCTTGGTTTTGCTCTCCGCTCCCGCCTTCATGCGCGACTCCTCAAAAAAGTGGAGAGGTGAAGCGAAACGGTGAGATTGTCACCCTGCATCCCACCGAAACTTACGCCATCAATCAGCAGCATCAGCTTCTGCCGCTCTACCGCGTTGATGAACCGTATGTTCTGGTCATAGGTGCCGCGTATCTGAATGGATATTCCGATTTCGTCATAACCGCCCGGTGTGCTTTTGTCGACATTGTGCTCATCGTACTTGACGTGCGCAACGCTCACACCGGCTTCCTTGGCAATGTGCGAGATCTGCTCTGACATAGTTGAATAACGATTCGCCAGCCGCTCTTCATTGAACGATTTCTCCTGCTGACGTGCCGTCGAAATCTTTTCATCGATGCCGCGAGACGGAGCTGCTGCCTGCATCTTCTCGAGCCTTTCCAACCGTAGTTGCTCGAACTCTGCACCACGCGAGCGGCCAATCGGCGAAATCAGCACGAAAAGCGCAACCAAGTCTACCAGCACCAGAATTCCAACGATGATCAAGAGCTGCACACGTACATCCCGGAGTTCGCCTTTCACTGGGCTCCTCCTTTTGTTTCCGTGCTCTTCACTGCAGCTTTCTGCTGCTCGCCTGGGCGCGTCACCAATGGCACGTAGACGGCGTTCAACTGAAATTTTACGGTGTCCAGGCTATCCTTTTCATGCGCCTCTGTCTCCTCGGCAATGCGGGCGTCGCGGAAGTAAGGCGACTGCTCCAATCGCTTTACCAACTCCACTGCCGATTCCCGTGACGTGCCTGCTACCGTGAGATGGACTTCCACCGTGTTCGTCCTTGGCTGCAACTCAGGTGCAATCGAGACCACGTGCAATCGGGGAGGCATAATCTCTTCCAACTGCATAAACACTCGCGTCCAGGAGAACGACTTTCGCGCAATCAATCCATTCAGAAACTTTGAACTGTCCACCACGGAGCTATTCTGTGGAAGTTGTAATTCAGCCATTGCTTCGGCACGCTGCTTGTCCAGCGCAGCAATGTCAGATTGCACCGCAACGATTTTCGCATTTACGTTCCGTGATTCCCGCCACACTGAGAGTGCAGTCCACGCCAGCGCCACCGTGCACACGGCAAGCAGCAGAACCAGTCCACCCCATTGCAATAGCACGCGGCGGACGTCCTGATATGGTTTTGTCGCCAGATTGATGTTAAATCGCACGGTGACGTTCCTCTTTCTAGAGCAGCGCTCCAATTGCTCCCGCAAATTCGTGGCGCAGGTTTCCAGCTATCACGCTCGACCCAATCAGTTCCCTAACATTGACGCTGGCCTGCTCTTTCAGCGCGGGTGCAAATTCATTCAGTCCGGAAACTCCGCTCACCAGCAGTTCTTCGACGCTGCTTCCATAGTTATCCTGGAAGTACACAAGCGATGGATAGATATCGTCCGCCATGCGTTGAGCAGTCGGCGTTCCAGCTCCCGAACCTTCCAAGCTGCGGAACAGCAGCAATTGACCGTCCTTCACCACGGCAACAGAGGTAGTATCCGACGATAGCTTCAGCAGCATGGATGGTCTCTCTCCGTCCACTGCTCCAAGCGCCGCAAGGCTCGAGGGCAGCACGACTCCCGGTGAGCAACCCGCGCTCCGGAATGCTTCTTCGTACTCCTCAAGCACGCTGCGCAGCACAATCGAGGTCACTACGTGCAGCCCCTGCGGAGTCTGCTGGGAGTCGAAGCTCAGCGCCGCTTTTTCAATGTCGAAGGGAAGGGATTTGCGCAGCCTGAATCGCACCGCCGCCTCCGCCTCATGCCGTCGTACTGGTAGCGAATCAAAGTCCAGCAGCGTAACTCGTATCGCCGAATCCGGCAGCACTGCAACAATGTCCTGGCCGCGCCCTCCCACGCTGGAGAGTGCCTCTTCAATTGCATTGCGCAACGCTCGTGCATCCTGCACGTTTTGCGCGTTCAGCGCCGGTGTCAGAACTCCGGACGCAAGCGCGCGGGTGTGTGTTGCCACAATCACGCCCGGCTTGCCCTCCGAACGTGCAGCGGCTACGCCATGCGAAGTTACTTCGCAGGCGATATGAGGCAGGCGGATTGCAGGCTTTTTCTCGGGCATTAGCGGGTCGACTCGATAAACGTGACTTTGTTGATTTCCTTCAGTGTTGTGAGACCGAGCCTTACTTTTTCCAGTGCCGCCTCACGCAAGAAGTGCATCCCTTCATCACGCGCAGCACGCCGGATTTCGGAACTCGGTCGCCGTTCAAGAATCAGTTCGCGGATGTGATCGGTCAGGTCCAGCAGTTCATGAATCGCCGTCCTTCCGTGGAATCCGGTTCCGGCACACTCCATGCAGCCGGGGCCTTCATAGAATGGTATGCCACGCCACTCCTCCGGTTTCAATCCGGCGATCTCCAACTGCGCATCGGTATACTTGACTTCCTGCTTGCAGTGACGGCAAATCAAACGCACCAGCCGTTGCGCCAGGATGCAATTCAGCGACGACACAAAATTGTAGGGCTCCACGCCCATGTTCAGGAAGCGCCCGATCACGTCCACAACGTTGTTTGCGTGTACCGTTGTAAACACCAGGTGCCCGGTCAGGGCGGAGTTAATAGCGATCTGCGCTGTCTCCTGATCGCGAATTTCGCCCACCATGATTTTGTCCGGGTCATGGCGCAGAATGGAACGAAGCCCACGCGCGAAGGTCAATCCCTTTTTTTCGTTCACCGGAATCTGCGTAATGCCGCGCAGCTGGTACTCCACCGGATCTTCGATGGTGATGATCTTGTCTTCATCGGACTTGATTTCGTTCAGTGCCGCATACAGGGTGGTCGTTTTTCCCGAGCCCGTCGGACCGGTTACCAGCACCATTCCGTAGGGCTCCATGATGTATTGCCTGAACTTCTTGATATCGGAGTCGCTGAATCCCACTACGTCCAGGGTTAATTTATGGAACTGTTCGCTCATCGACTCTTTGTCCAACACGCGCAACACAGCGTCTTCGCCGTGAATGCTGGGCATGATTGAGACGCGGAAATCAATGAATCGCCCGTTGTAACGAACACGGAAACGTCCATCCTGGGGCACTCGACGCTCGGCAATATCCAACTCGCTCATCACCTTGATACGCGAGATGATCGTAGAGTGGTGTTCCTTGGCAATCGGTTTCATCGCCTCTTGCAGCACGCCGTCAATGCGGTACTTGACAACCACGCAGTCATCGCGCGTTTCGATATGAATATCACTGGCGCGTCTTTGCAGCGCTGTAAAGATCGTTGTATCTACCAGGCGAATGATCGGGCTGATGTCGCTTTCCTGTGTCAGCTTCTCGATCGAGATTGTCTCGTCGCCATTGGTGTCATCGTCATGGATCACGTCCAGCGTGAAGGTCTCGCCCGCTTCGTCCAGTACACGCTGTGACTGCTCGGTCTTCTTCAGAATCTCTGTGATTTCGGTCAGTGTTGCGACACGCGGAAGCACGCGCCGGTTTAGCAACAGGCTGATCTCGTCAATCACCATCAGCTGACTCGGATCGGCCAGTGCAATCGCAAGCCGTCCATCCGCCAACTCCTCCAGCGGAATAAAGTTGAAGCGGAACATCAACTCCACAGGAACCTTGCGGAAGAGTTCGTGCTGAACTTTGTATCCCTTCAACTCAACGTATTCGCAACGATAGCGGCGCGCCAGTTCGTGCGCCTTCTTCTGTTCGTCGTTTGCGTCCGGGATTGCCTCTACAAAAAGCTGTTGTGCCATAACCCTCATTGCGTTGCTATGTCTTGGCTTCGCACATCGCGCGCGCTAAACCGTTCGTGTCATGGGTGAACGTTATCCTGCCGTGAAACTGAAGATCGGCAGATAAAGCGAGATTAGAATAAAGCCCACCACAACGCCCATCACTACCAGAATCGCCGGCTCAATCAGTGACATTGCCGCTGAAAGCGCTGACTGTACGTCCTCTTCATAGAACTCAGCAATCGAACTCAGCATGGTCGGCAATGCGCCTGTAGCCTCGCCAACTTCCACCATCTCCACTGCCAGGTCAGGAAACACGCCTGTCTGTTCCAGGCTCTGAGCCAGCGTCTGTCCTTCGCGTACTTTCTTAGACGCATCGTTAATGCCGATGACGATTAGGCGGCTGGACATTGACTGTCCCGCTGTTTCCAGGCCCGTCACCAGCGGCAGTCCGCCAGAGAGCAGCGTGGACATCATGCGCGAGAAAAGCGCGATCTGGTAGCGCTGCCAAATACTGCCGACAATCGGTAGATTCAGTTTGATTCTGTCCAGAATCTCCGCCCCTTTCGGCGTCCGCGACCAGCGTCGTAGAAGCAGAAACACGGCAACCAACACGATCACGACCAGTGGCAGGAACTTTTTCGCGGCCATAGCCGTGTTGATCGTGAACTCTGTCATCGGAGGCAGTTTCTGATTGAGATCGGCGAACAGTTCAGAGAACTTGGGAATCACAAACGTGACCAGCATCGTCACGAGCGCAAATACACCAATAACCAGGATGACCGGGTAAACCAGTGATGCGATCAGCTTCTTACGGAAGCTCAGGGCCAGCCGCTGGAAAGCCACATAACGCGACAGCACCTCATCGAGGTTGCCGCTTTTCTCCCCCGCCATCAGGGTGGTGGAGTATATCTTTGGGAAGGCGCCCTGCTTTTCAAAAGCTTCGGAGATCAACTCGCCGCCCTTGGCGCGGTCACGTACATCTTCCAGCAACATGCGGAAGTACTGGTTCTTCTGCCGTTTTGCCAACAGTTCCAGGGCCTGCACAATAGGAAGGCCGGCACGTACCAAGGTAAGGAACTGCTGGTTGAAAATGACGAACTGCTCAAGCGTCACCTTGCGCCGCTTCGGAAGCCGAAGCTGGCCTCCAGACAGCAACCCAAGTGGCTTCACCGAGTAAACCAAATATCCCGATTGCTGATATCGGTCCCGAATTTCTCCAGCAGAATACCCAGCTTCGGTCTTTTCAAGCACCTTGCCGCGTTCATCCGCTGCGCGAATTACAAACTCGGCCATACGCTCCACCCGCAGTAGGCACGCTCGCCATGCCAGCCCGGACCCTCAGTGTAACATTGTGAAACCTTAGGGATTGTTGCCCTGAGGTCATGGTTTTTATCCCAATCTCACAACTTCCTGCTCAGGGTCAGGCCCTAATCAGTCGCCGAATGGCCCACTCACGGTTCCAACTGATTGCCCTGCAATACCTCAACGCCTGCCGGGGGACGGAAGCTGAACTCTCCGTCGCTGACGGCAACATTCTCTGTTTGATTCTCCATCCGGAACTCTGTCGTGCTTCCGTCCAGCTCCTGCATCACGATTCGCCGCAAGAAACCCCGTCCGTCGCTTTCCAGCAGCAGCATGGAAACTCGATCCTCCATGCCTACCGGCACGCCCCGCAGAACCACGTCTCCCGCCATCTCAGGGCGCACATCGGATGCCAGCGAAAGTCCACGCAGCTCCTTTTCCAGTTTGGTGCGCCCCAGCAGATAGCGCAGTGGGGAGCGCAGATCATTCAGGCTCTTGAGAGGTGTTCGCCGCGCCTGCCGTTCGCCCGGGACGTAGAACCACGCGATCGAGCCATCGGTCACAAACGTCTTTTTCTGTGGAGACGTGTACTCCCAGCGCATTTTCCCCGGCTTCTTGATCCATAAAATGCCGTTCTCCACGCGCCGGATTCCGCCTCCGGAGTAGCTCTCCGTGAACTCCGCCCTCAGACTCTTCATCCCGTTGTAGCGCGCATCAATTACCGCCGCAGCCTGCCTTGCGTCCAAACCATGAGACTGAGCCCATAGCGTCTCACCCAGCGAACCGCACGCCAAGGCCAGCAGTAGGAAAATTCCGACGAGTGGACGGCTCATAACTTGGTCTTCGTGACTTTGAAGTTAGCCTCGCCCGGCAGGTCCCCAAGTGCACGTCCTGGTGGCAAGCCTGTCGTGATAAACGGAAACAGGTCTGGGTTTTCAACCTGCACGCGTCCTGCAACCAACCGATAGTGATTACCCTTGGGGTCCGCCGGTGTGCCTCGCAAAAGGCCCGCGCCGATTAACTCCTGCCAGTCCGAGGGTAGTCGTCCGCTCTGTTTCGTAAATAGATCAACCCGTTCCTGCAGAGTCTTCACCTCGCTGTCCACACGCAGGCAGCGCAACCGATTGAGCGCGTTTGCCCGTAAATCCTGATCCTCGGTGCTGTTCAGGATGTTGGTCCACATATAGATTGCAGTCTCTGTTTCGCCCGCATGAGCAGCCAGGGCCGCCGCCATTACCCTCATCCACGGGTGCGCCCCAGCAACCTTGGAACCGCGTTCAAATGCGTTCGAGGCTTTTGCGGGATCCTTTAGTTCCAGCCAGTAGATGTAGCCGAGGTCATAGTAGAGCCGCCACGCCTGCGGATTTTCCCGAATCCCTTTTTCCACCAGTCGCGCCGCAGCCGCCGGATCGCCAGCTCCCTCGGGAGGCTTCTGCGCCAGGAACACCGACCCAAACTCGTACGCCGGAAGCAGTTGTGGATCGAGTGTCGTCGTCATATCCAGCAGCGGCTCCAGGATCAGGTACTCTTTGGCTTTGGCCTTGTGCTTGTTTCCAAAGTACTGCACAACCCTCGTCCAGTAGATGTCAGCCAGCAATCCCGAGTAGCCCAGGCTTAGCCGTTTCACAACCTTCGGAGATGGAATGTAGAGAACTTCCTGAATTGGTTCGTCGGAGCGCACCCGGTCCACCTGCCGCACCAGCATCGTGCTTGCCGTCAGCAGCGCCCCCAGCAACAGGGCATAGCATGTCTGGACTCGCAAATCTCTGGTCATTTCAGGTTGCGCCGCTCAAAAATCCACACTGAGGCCGTAAGCACAGCCGCCGTGTACACAAAAACATAAAGCGTGTTCAGTAGAATCAGCTTTGGTTCGATCCTGGTATTGTGCGCCACCTGCCCAATCACGTTGAGCGAAGCAAAGTTGGGTACAAGGTAAGCGGCCCCGGTCATCACCCACCGGGTCACGCCCTGAGCCATTTGTGCAAAGCCGCGCATATCCTCAGCGAACGTGCCCACCGCGAAAATTGCAAACGCGAAAATCGAAGAGAAAATGGGCGTCGAGAACGTCGAAAATAGCAGGGCAAGCGCCGTGATAAGCACAAACTCCAAAAGGATGAAGTAGATCGCTGTCACCAGCGACAGATCGCCGCGACCCAATCCGTGCGAGACATACAGGACGGCGGCAAAAAATCCCACGCTCATGAGCAGCGCATTCACCGTCAGCGTCATGACCAGGCCCAAAAACTTCCCAGCAATGAACTCCCACCGCCGTACCGGACGCGCTGCCAGAACTGTGTACAACGTCCGCTTCTCAATCTCTTTGGAAACCAGCCCGATGCCAATAAATATCGCGATCACAATGCCGAACATCGAAATCGCCGTCAGCCCAAGATTAATCAGCACAATCCGGTTGATGTCCAGCGAGATCTGCCCGAAGAGGACGGACGCCCCCACAATCAGCAAGGCAAAAAGAATCAGGTTATAAAGCACTCGGTCGCGCACTGCTTCGCGAAATGTGTTGAAGGCGATTGCCCAGAGCCGCCCAATCATGCGTTCACCTCTTTCGGCTTTGTTTCGCCAATGCGCGCCAGAAAGTAGTCTTCCAGCGTCGCCCGCACGGGAGTCACGCTGGTCAGGCGGGCCTGGTTTTTGCGGAGAATCTCCAAGGCCGCGTCCAGCGAGCGCTCCGGCAGTATCGCGCGCACCACGTCGCCCGTGGAGTGGCAGCGCGCGCCAAGCGCCGAAAGCTGTGCAATCGCCTGTGCTCCGTTCCAAACCACTTCCACTTCGCCGCTTACCTCGCGCACCAGGTCGGCAACCACCCCCACGCCTTTCAACTCGCCTTTGTTCAACACCGCAACACGGTCGCACAGCGTCTCGGCATCACTCAGGATGTGGGTCGAAAAGAAGATGGTCTTACCCTCTTCGTTCAATTCCTGGACCAGGTCGCGAACCTCGCGACGGCCAATGGGGTCCAACCCGCTCATCGGTTCGTCCAGCAACACCAGCTTGGGGTCGTGGACGATCGCCTGTGCGATCCCAACCCGTTGCAGCATGCCCTTGGAGAACTTGCGCAACTGTGTCTTGCCGGAATTGCTCATTCCTACCCGTGCCAGCGCCCGCTCCACCTTGCGGCGACGTTCTCTCGATTCCACTCCGCTCAAGCGCGCGTAGTAATCCAGTAATTCCAATGGTGTCAGGTGATCGTAAAAATAGGGCTGCTCTGGCAAAAAGCCGATCTGTCGCTTTACCGCAATGTCGCCCAATTCGCGACCCAGAATCTTCGCCGTTCCCCCACTCGGAAACACCAGCCCAAGCAGCAGCTTGAGCGTGGTCGTCTTACCTGCTCCGTTAGGCCCCAGATAGCCGAAGACTTCTCCTTCTTCCACTTCCAGTGAAAGGGGGAGAAGCCCCTGCTTCAACTTGTTCTTGAAAAACCCGGTTCTATAGGACTTTTCCAGTCCTTGAATCTCGATTGCGTTCATTGTGCGTGCCAGAATTATATCCGAGGTTAGTCCCCCGCTCTGTTTCAAATGAAGGTACTCTCCACAACCTTCAGCTCTGTCGAGTCGATTCACTAACGGTGTTTGCCGAATCTCGGGCAGAGATATCAGTCTGGGCAAAAAGAAAAGGGAGGCCGGAGCCTCCCCTCATAACCCATGTTGCAAATTCGCCTGCTACTGCAGTGGGGCGTCCGTCGAGGTCGCGGCATTGGTCTCGTTGTATGTGATGAAGCCGGGCGTCGAGCTGTAGAAATGGCGATGTCCGGTCTGTTCCTGGACCATTGGATCGGCTGACGTCACGTATGTGTAGATGATGCCGCCAACTGGAGTGCCGCCCGTCAGCAGGAAGTTGTATCCGCTCTTCGAGCAGGTAGTCGTTCCTGTGCCGTTGGCGCAGGCCAGAACCGAGTCTAATAGGATCGCATTCGTTGAACTGGAACTCGTGTTGCCGCTGTTCGTGCCTGGTCCCAGAGTTGCCAGGTTATTCGCATAACCGATGCTCGGATAGGTAGCAGCGTACGCCACTTCGGCGGTGTCAATTGAGCGGATCGAGCGAACGGCGGAGGCTTCGTTCGCAGCAATGCGGGAGCGAAGCAGGTTCGGGATTGCGATGCCGGCGATAACCAGGATGATCGCCACCACAATCAAAAGCTCAATCAGTGAAAAGCCCTTCTGTTTAGCTGTCATTTTGTGAACTCCGGTAAATGATGTAGGTCTGAATCACTACTTACCGGCCCATTTCAAGGTTTCAACTCTTAAAAGATTCGCTCTGCGCTGCTTTGCGAACCGCGTAATTCCTGAAATTGCCGTATGTAGCGAGAGGCTTCATCCAAGATGAAGCCTCTCACATTCAGGCTCGAACCCTCCCCGGGTGCTTTGCCTGTTCCTGCCTTCTGAGACTACTGCAGCGGGCTGTCAGTCGAGCTTGCCGCGCCAGTGGTGTTGTAACGGATCACACCAGAAGCATCGCTAAAGAAGTAGCGTTTGCCGGTCTGGTCAACAGTGAGAGGGCCTGCGTTGGAATAGTAGGTGCTGGTCGGTGTTCCGGCGACAACAGCTGGGCCATTCACCGCAAAGGAGTATCCGCTCTTCGGGCACGCGCTGCCGGCGCTGGAAGCGCTCGAGCAACCAAGAACACCGTCCAGCAGAATTGCATTGCCAGACGTCGCAGAGTTATTGGTGATCGCGCCCGGTCCAAGCTGGGCCAGGTTGTTCGCGAATCCGTTCGAAGGATAGGTCGAAGCAAAGGTGACTTCAGCAGTGTTGATGGTGCGAAGCGAACCAACAGCCGACGCTTCGTTCGCGGCAATACGCGAGCGCAGCAAGTTCGGAATAGCGATGGCAGCGATGATCAGGATGATCGCCACAACGATGAGAAGCTCGATAAGCGAGAAGCCCTTCTGTTTGCGCATTGTAAGTCTCCGTCTCTAGTTGAAAAAAATTCTGGTCCTTGTACTTGGACTCGCTATCTCTATTGCAATCTACCCGCCAATGCTCGCCGATGGTTCCCAGCTAATTACCGTAGTCCATGTAACTTCAATTATTAGTGTGATTTGCCTGATAAAGAAAAAACCTACTACTAATTAAGATGCACCCCTGAACCCACTAAACGCGCGGTGAGTGACACTTGGCGTCAAGCTGATATGACAAAAAGTGTCACGATTCGCGCAGCCGTGCAACTTCGGATTCGTGCAACTCTTGATTCTCCTCAAAGCGAAAGAGGAAATCCGATTGGATTTCCTCTTTGTGCTCTCTAAAATGCTGGGTGTTTATTTTGTCTCAGCAGTCAATCTGGTCCCGTGAGAGTCTCAGCCCGCTCAAATTTCCCAGAACCGTTACAGCGATCTGGTCCGCAATGAAGAATTCCCGCGCTACTTTCTGAACGTCTTCTACAGTTACTGCCTCGATGCGCTCGGTGATCTCGTTCATGCCATAGAACCGGTCGTAGTACATCTCCTGCCGCGCCAGATTGCTCATACGAGCCATTGAAGACTCCAGGCTCAGCATCAGACTTCCTTTCAGTTGCGCCTTCGCGCGAGTCAGCTCTTCGCTCGTCACTGGCGCGTCTTTTAGCTCCCGGAACTCCTTCAACACAGATTGCACTACCTTCTGCGCGGATTCCTTGGATGTACCCGCATACACTGCCAGGCAGCCTGTATCGCGATAAGGATTCAGTTCACTGAAGATGGAGTACACCAGCCCCTGTTTTTCGCGCACGTTCTGGAACAGCCGCGAACTCATCCCACCACCCAGCAGCGTGTTCAGCACAAAGGATGCATAGCGATTCTCATGCGAGATCGAGTACGACGGAACTCCAATGCACAGTTGCACTTGCTCCAGCGATTTCTTATTTCGCATTGAGATCTGCGCCGTAGCTTTCGGAGCCATATCCAGAAAGTCGCTGTTACCCGGCGGCAAATGGGCAAACTTTTCGGTAGCCAGTTTCAGGAACTCATCATGATTCAGGCTTCCTGCGGCCGCTACCACCATGTTTCCGGTCTGGAATCGCTGCTTGTAATAGTCAAAGAGCAGCGCCGGACCGAACTTCTTCACCGTATCCCGGGTGCCAAGAATTGGCCTACCCAAGGGGTGGTCCTTCCAGAAATTCTGCACAAATATCTCATGGACTAGGTAATCCGGATTGTCTTCGTCCATTTTGATCTCTTCCATAATCACGCTTCGTTCCTTCTTGACATCCGTGTCATTGAAAGAAGGATTCAGCACCAGGTCGGTCAGTACGTCCATTGCATTGCCAAGGTGCTCGTCCAGCACCTTCACGTTGAAGCAAACGCACTCCTTAGCAGTAAATGCATCCAGGTTTCCACCAAAAGAGTCAACCTGCCGCGCAATCATCTCGGCTGTCCGAGTCGTTGTGCCCTTGAATACCATGTGCTCGGCAAAGTGTGAAATTCCGTTGACTTCCGGTGCCTCATGCCGTGACCCCGTCCGTATCCATACGCCGGCCGAAACCGAGCGGATGTGCGGCATCTCTTCACTGATCACCGTCAGTCCATTTGGCAGAACTGTTCTTCGCACATTGCGCAATGCGGCGTTCAAATTTGATTCCAAGCTCATAGAATTCCTTCCGGCCGCAGACAATGCTGCCCATCCAACTTCGAAACGTCTTTGTACTTCGATCCTACTCGCCGCCCAAGGCTCATTGCCTCGGGGCACTGTACAATCTGAATTAGAGAAGTACCGCCAGATTTCTGGACCGCTAACTAATTAGATGCATGGCACCCCAAACACAATTCGAGAACTTTTAGGCCTTTCGAGTCAAGAGCTTACAGAGGTAGCCGAGCGGGTGGGAGAACCTCGTTTTCGTGCTCACCAGCTTTTTGAGGCACTCTATCGCCAGCGTCTGGGAGCTTTGGACCAGGTTTCCACCCTGCCTAAGTCTCTGCGCTCCCGCCTTCTCTCAGAAGGTTACAGTATTGGCCTCCCCGCCATTGACCAGCGCTTTCTCTCCGCCGACGGAACCGTTCGCTACCTTGTTCGTTTCTCTGACGGCCAATCCGTTGAGACCGTCTGGATGCCGGACGGCGATGGCGTTGAAGACACGGAAGAACTTCTTCCTGGCGCGCCTATGCCTACTTCGTCCGCGCCACGAACTTCCGCCAATCCGCCAAGTCGGCGAGGGACCATCTGTCTATCTTCACAGTGCGGTTGCGCCGTCAATTGCAAGTTTTGTATGACCGCCTTGCTCGGTCTTCAGCGTAACCTGACTGCCGGTGAGATTGTCGGACAGGTTCTGTTGGTTCTCAACGACCACGCTATCGAAATTGGTCGCGATCGCGTCAATCTGGTATTCATGGGACAAGGCGAGCCATTCCTGAACTATGACAATTTCATTCGAGCCGTTCAGCTCCTCGTCGAGGGCACAGGAATTCCCGAGTCGCGCATGACGGTCTCCACCTCCGGAATCGTCCCCCGCATTGCCGACCTCGGAGCAGAGCCCATCCGCCCGCATCTCGCCATCTCGCTCAACGGTTCCAACGATGAAGTCCGGGAGCGCGTTATGCCTATCAACCGCAAGTGGAATCTCCAAGCCATTCTCGAAGCAGCGCGTCAGTTTCCATTGCGTTCGCGCGAACGCCTCACTTTCGAATACGTGTTGCTCTCCGGAGTCAATGACCGCCCTGAAAACGCGCTTGAGGTTGTAGCGCTCCTCAGCGAAATCCGCTCCAAGGTAAACCTGATCGCTCTCAACCCCGGCCCGGAGATTCCTTTTCAAACTCCATCCCCTGAAGCCGTCGCCGCCTTCCAGAAAATCCTAATCGCCGCAGGCATTCCGGCCTATGTGCGCCGTCCCCGCGGTCTCGATATCTACGCTGCCTGTGGCCAACTCAAGCGCACCAGCGGCTTAGTCCCCCTGCCATAGCCATTCTCATTGGCCCTGCGTGAAACCCTCAACGCCCTCCTGCGCATCCCAACACCGCACCATCTGGAGGAAACATGTCCCAACGCTTGGAAGGATTTCGCGTGGCGATTCTCGCCACCGATCTTTTTGAAGAATCCGAACTCGTCGAACCACGCAAGGCTCTGGACGAGGCCGGTGCAACAACCGTTGTAATCGCCCCGCACGCGGGCGAGATTCAAGCCGTCCAGCACGACAAGAAAACGCAAAAGGTAAAAGTCGATATGACCCTGGCCGAAGCCGATCCCGACCAGTTTGACGCCGTCCTGCTCCCCGGCGGAGCCATGAACGCCGACGCACTTCGCCGTGATCAGTTGGCCCAGGAGTTCGTTCGCCGCATCGATCAGACTCGCCGTCCTTTAGCCGTGATCTGCCACGGTGGCTGGCTTCTGATTTCCGCTCGACTTGTTCGCGGACGCCACCTGACCAGCTACAAAACCATTCAAGACGACTTCCGCAACGCTGGAGCTTTCTGGGCAGACAAAGAAGTGGTGCGAGATGGAAACTTGGTTTCCAGCCGTCAACCCTCTGATATTCGGCGTTTCAACCAGGAGCTCATCAATCTTTTCGTCGATTATTCCGTGCGCTCACGGATTGCCGCCTGATCTTCAAAAGGGAGCGCACCTCTGCAGGCGCGCTCCCTTTCTTTCCTCATTCAATTTGCAACCACTTCAGTCATCAACTAACGTTTGATGCCGCATATTTGCTCAGTTGGCGAATGTGGGTCTTCCGTCATCTGCTACCATGAGCTCTGGCCATGCCTCAAACAGCTCCCATGTTCATCCTGCGTGATTACGAAAAGCGTGACTTCGAGGTGCTCTTCAAACTCGACCGTCTCTGCTTCGATCCCGGCATTGCCTACAGCCGCCCTGAGCTCTCCAGCTTCATCGAGCAGCGCCGTGCCTACACTATCGTCGCCGAATGGGCTGATACCGCTCCGGAAGTCGCCGCCGAGCTAATCCCCGCCGAGGAAGCACGACCTCAGCCTGCAATCCACGGCAAGCAGCCGCGTCAGCCCCGCGTCCCTATCGCTGGATTCGTGACCTTTCACTTCCAGCGTCAGGGATACGGCCACATCATCACCATTGATGTCCATCCGGAAGCTCGCCGCCATCGCCTCGGCACAGACCTCATCGCCGCCGCCTGTGAAAAGCTGCGCAAGATGACTGCATTCATGGTTGTCTTGGAGGTCGCGGTCAACAACCATGCCGCGCTCGCCTTCTATGACCGCCACGGCTTCAAGCGCATTAAGGTTCTCGAACGCTATTACAATCGCGACGTAGACGCCATCTTCATGACCAAGCGCCTATAGTTCGATTTGATTTTTGTAAGGTAGGGTGAAGACAATGCCGGGAGCCCAAGGGGCACCCGTTTTTTGTGCGATAACCTGGAAACGGAAATGTTCGGTCTGCCGCTCTTGCGCTTGCCTTTGACTCAGAAGCCCTGCGCTACCCGCGAAGCTTCCTGCTTCTCCCGCATTGCTCCCCGCGCCAGAAAAACTGCCGCCAGTGCCAGGAATCCCAGTGCCAGCGCGCACACTCCATTCCACTGCCAGCGCCCCCAGGCCGCTGCCGAGGCAGCCGATCCCAACGCGCCTCCCAGGAAAAACACAATCATGTACACGGTGTTGATCCGGCTGCGTGCGCCTTCCACCAGGCTGAAGATGCGGGTCTGGTTGCCAATGTGCATCGACTGCTGTCCTATGTCGAGCACGATTACGCCCACGATCAAGCCCGCCATGTGGTATCCGGCAACCCACATCACAACAAACGCAGCGACCTGCATTCCCAAGCCCATCGCCACCACCCAGCGCGCGCCCTTGCGGTCGGCCACACGTCCTGCAAAGGACGCGGCCAGCGCTCCCGCCGCGCCCAGCACGCCAAAGCTGCCCGCCGCGCCTGCTCCCAGCCTGTAATGTGGAGTCCCAAGCAGGAACGCCAGGTTTGTCCAGAATGACGAAAACGCTGCGAACAGCAACGCGCCCACCGCCGACGCCTCGCGCAGAACAGGCTGCTCCACCACCAGCGTCCACAGCGAACCCAGCGCTTCCCGGTAGCTCACCGCTTTCACCGGAGGCAGTTTCGGCAGGCGCCATCGAAGCAGCGGCACAAACAGCGCGGTGAACGCAGCCGCCAGCAAGAAGAATCCGCGCCAGCCCAGCGCTGCTGAAATCCAGCCGCTCGCCGTTCTTGCCAACAGGATTCCCAGCACCAGTCCGGTCATCACTGTGCCAATCGCGCGCCCGCTCTCATGCGGTTCCACCAGCTCTGGCGCAATCGGAACGATTACGTGCGTCACTGCCGCCGTCGTGCCGATCACAACACTGGCGGCCACCATCGTCCCCAATGTTGGAGCAACTCCCGCCACCAGCAGTGCCAGGCTGACCGCAGCAAACAGCTTCACGATCAAACCACGCCGCTCTGTCACATCGCCCATGGGCACAAACAGCAGGATGCCCACCGCATACCCAAGCTGCGTTGCCACCGCTACCGAGCCAATTTGTCCGGAGGTAACATGAAACGTGCGGCTCATCTCAAGCAGCAGCGGCTGATTGTAGTAAATGGTCGCCACGCTAGCGCCGCTGGCCATCCCAAGGAAGGGAAGCAGGCCACGATGCTGGTGCGTACTCATTGATTTGTGAGGCAAATGCGAAAGTCTGTCCACAAGCCAGTTTAACGCTTCGCAGGAATCAAACTCATCCCGTAGCCCGTTGCAAATGTTACCGCGCTGCCCAGCGGGACATACCATGGAAACGGAATTCGCGTGAACTGCCACAGGTAAATATTCAGCACAAAGCCGCATAGCATTCCCGCCATCGCACCGCGCTCCGTGGCCTTCCGCGTCAGCACTCCAAGCATGAACACCCCCAGCAGTGAGCCATAAGCGACCGACGCAATCGACAGTCCCAACTCCAGCACCTTGCCGCCGCTGCGCGCCAGAATGGCAAGCGCAAATAGAATCACTCCCCACACCACGGTGGACACTCGTGAGAGCATCACTCGTCGCGCCTCACTCGCTCGCGGGTTGATGCGCGAATAAAAATCCACAATCGTAGTAGAGGACAACGAGTTCAGCGCCGCACTCAAGTTCGCCATCGCCGCTGCCAGTATGGCCGAAATCAGCAGCCCGCTAATTCCATGCGGCATCCGGTTGACGATAAATGTGGGAAAGATCGTGTCCGCCCGCGTGAACGCCACCACCGGAGGAAACATTCTGTAAAACACATACAGCGTCGCGCCAATCAGCAGGAACAGCGAGAACTGAATCAACACAATTACGCCGCTCGCCAGCAGCGCGACCTTCGCCTGCCGCTCGCTTCTGGAGGAAAGCAACCGCTGCACAATCAACTGATCCGTGCCATGACTGGCCGTGGTCAAGAACGTGCCGCCAATCACTCCGGACCAGAACGTGTAAGTCGTGTAGAAGTTCCACGAGAAGTCAAACACTCGGAACTTTCCAGCCTCGGCGGCCACGCCGTAAACCGTGTGCCATCCACCCGGTACAAGATGCAGAATCGTGAACAGTCCCGCCAGCGATCCCGTAACGTACACAGCCAGTTGCACGACGTCCGTCCAGATCACCGCAGCCATGCCGCCCTTGAACGTGTAGACCAGCGTCAGCGCGGACACAATCGCAATCGCCGCAACATCGCGCCCAAAGTCGCTGAAGCCGCCAAGCAAGCCATGCAGCGCGATGCCCACCACAATCGCCACGGCAAACACCCGCACACCTTCGGCCGCCGCGCGTGTAATCAAAAACAGCCCCGCCGTCAGCGAGCGCAATCCTTGTCCGAAGCGCCGCTCAATCAGTTGATAAGCCGTAACCAGGTCGCCGCGGAAGTAATGCGGAATCAACAGAACGCTGATAATGACGCGTCCAATTAAATATCCAATCACCAGTTGCAGGAATCGGAAGTCCTTCTCATACGACATCCCCGGCACGCTGATGATTGTCAGCGTGCTTGTCTCTGCCGCCACAATCGACAGTGAAATGGCCCACCAAGGAATCGTCTGCTCCGCCAGAAAGTAGCCACGAACCGTGCTCTCTTTTTTGCGAAAGCGCATGCCGAACGCGGTGACGCATCCCAGGTACGCCACGATCACGGCAACATCCAGCGCGTTCAGTCCCATTGCTCTCCGGTGGCCCATTCAAGCCTTCTTTTGGCTTGAGTGGGGTACATCAGTAAATCAGATACTTTGCCCGCACCGCTTTGAAGCTCTCGATGGCATCGTTCCAGTCCATCCACAGGCGCCGCGGGTCTTCGCCCACAGCAATTGCCTTCGCTGACGCATCGTTCAGCATCAGCTTATCCACGTTCTTCAATTCGTATTGATCCGGATACAGCGTGTGCAGCGCCGAAGCAATCTCCATGCCCAGTTCAGGACTATCCAGCGCGTTTCGATCCGTCACGATGATGTTCACTCCGCCGCACTTCTTCTGCGCATACACATCCGTCGTAGGCGTGAACTCCACCGGAACAAAGCGCACTCCGCTAATCCCGCGTCCATTCAAATACCCAGCCAGTTCCACCGCACGAATCCACGGCGCACCCACCACTTCAAACGGAGTATCCGTGCCGCGCCCCAC
>Ga0181537_10000372_pt1 | contig 42587 bp, 36 predicted proteins | sample PEATcosm2014_Bin_39_FD_119765 | JGI IMG/M metagenome (GOLD analysis project Ga0181537, IMG submission 119765) | Peatland microbial communities from MTU Mesocosm Facility, Houghton, MI, USA - PEATcosm2014_Bin23_10_metaG | ecosystem: Environmental > Terrestrial > Soil > Wetlands > Peat | place...
GGGTCCGTCGTGCATGGGTCCGTCGTGCATGTGGTGATGATGCCCGCCGCATTGCTCGCCGTCGTGGCCGTCATGCCACCAGTGCCCGCCATGCATCATCGCGTGGTGCTCGAAATGCTCGTGCGCAAAATGGCGCGCCACTTCGTCGAACACCTGCTTTTGCTCGGGGCTCAGCGTCTGTTCCAGCTTGGCGGTCGCGTCGGCAACCTGGGCCAGCTTGCGCGCGTGGTCGGCGGCATGGTCCGCGTGTTCGCGGGCCATCGTTGCCGCGTCGGGCTCGGCCCCTTGACGCTCGTGGGCGCCGCGCGCCATGGCCATCTGACTTGTCATGAGATCGCGCATTGCGCCGGAGAACGACTGCCACGCCGCTTCCTGGGAGGCCTTGATCTCCAGGCGGCCGGCGAGCTTGTCCAGGTGCTCCTGGATGTGTTGGTTCATTTGCTGCGCCATGGCATCGCCGGGCGGCGGCATGCGCATGGGCGCGTCGGCGGCATAGCCGGGCACTGCGGCGATGAGAAAGCCCGCAGCGATTGCGGCGGACGCGTACTTGCCAAGAGACGGGAAAATCTGCATGAGGCGCTCCAAAGCGTGTTGGGGGTTAGGGCCTGTTAACGTTATTTGTATTCCGGCGAAACGCGTCTTCCCTTAGCTTAGACGGTTGGCGCCGGGCAATGTTTGGATTTTCATGTGCCTGCGAGGCACAACTTTGTAAGCAAGCGCTTCTGTTTCTCGTGTAAAGCTTGCGCATCACCCGTGGCATCCGTACGATTTTGCGTCGTGGCTGAAGCTCCCGGCAGCACGACGTCCGAAGTCCCGTCTCCCGCGCCCCGCGAGAGCCAGAACGATTGGCGCCGTTTCGCGGACGCACTCATGCGGGTCGTCGAGGAAGAACGCGCCGGGCTCGCCGGCCACCTGCATGGCGAACTCGAGCCGATCGTCATCTCGACGAAACTGCAGATCGAAGATGCCGCACACCGTCTGCAAAGCGGATCGACCGATGATGCCCTGCAGATGCTCGGGGAAATCGCGCCACGCCTGCGCGCCTTGGCGGAGGATCTGCGCTCGACCGCGAATGACTTGCGCCCCAAGCTGCTGGACGAATTGAGATTGCTCGCGAGCCTGGAGTGGCTCGGCGATCGGTTCGCGGCAAGCCACCCGAACATCGGTGTTGTGCGCAGGCTGACCGCACGCGAGGAAGAGGTGCCGCGCGCCTGGAAACTGGACATATTCCGGATTGCCCAGGAAGCCCTGCGCAATGTCGGCGAGGACACCGGCGCGAGCTGGGTTCGCCTTTGCCTGTTTCAGGACGGCGATGCGCTCAACTTCCAGGTCGAGGACAACGGCGCTGGGCTGGTCGCCGCGAAGTCACTGGCGGCCGAAAGTCGCGCCGGCATCGGCCTGGCGTTGATGCGCCGGCGTGCAGCGGCGACGGGCGGACGCTTGACTCTGAAAAGCCTTGCGCGCCAGGGCTCGCAGCTCAAGGTCGTCTGGCGCGCCGCGCGCCGAACGGTTGCTGCCGACGATCCGGGAGAAAGTCCAACCGATATCGTAAGTGACTGATTTTGATGGTTTTACCGAAAATCGGATTGGATGGATGGACAAACGGGGACGGGTCCTACTTCCGGTGCATCGGGCGCAATGTTAAAAGCTACGTGGCGACCTCTGTTTCTCAGGTGTGTGCGTGCGCGTTTCCTTTTCCGTTCGTCGGCTGACTCTCTTTGCGCTCGTGTTGGGGGCTGGCGCAGCGCATGCGCAGATCTACGGCGGTGCCGACAGCAACGGCGTAGTTGTCCTGTCGAACTTCTCCTCGGAGGAGACGCCGCGACTCGTGGTCGCGGCCCCCGTGGTTGCGAGCGCCGAACCGGTCGGCGCAGCGCCTTACGCGAACAAGGAGCGCGCGCTGCTCAAGGATCCCTTGCCGATCGTCGACATGCGCGATCCGGCCGCCGCGTATCGGCCGATGATCGAGAAGGTCGCCAAGGAAGTCTCGATGTCGCCCAAGCTGCTCAATGCCGTGATTCGCGTCGAGTCCGGGTACCAGGCCAATGCCGTCTCGCGCAAGGGCGCGATCGGCTTGATGCAATTGATGCCGGCGACCGCCCAGCGATTTGGCGTGCGCGATGCCTTCGACCCGCAACAGAACATTCGGGGCGGCGCCCTGTACCTGAAATGGCTGCTCGATTATTTCCGGGGCGATCTCAAGCTCGCTCTCGCGGCGTACAACGCGGGTGAGGCGGCGGTCGTGAAGGCTGGTTATCGCATTCCCCCGATCGCCGAGACGATCGATTACGTTCCGAAAGTGCTCTGGTTCATCAGTCGCGCCAGCGGCTGAAACACTCTTCCGCATGACCGTGCCTCGTTGTGGGCGACGCGTTCTGGCGAGCGCGCGTAGCGCCGATTCGCGATGCAACAGGCAAGTCCCGGGTTCGCTTCGAGTGAAATGGTTGTTCCGTTCTACTGCTTGTGTACGTGCAGTGCAGCGATCGACGTGAATGAGTGTCGACCGGTGGGGTGGTACCAGGCATGTGGTGCAATTCCCCAGCTGTAAAGTAGGGTGATCCCGCGTAAGGGGAATCGACCCGCATACGGAAAAATACGATCTTTGCCGCGCGCTGCCAGGGGTTGTGACTTTCGGCAGTCAACGTACGCCGCATTCGGTGGATGTCGTGTGCCGGATGCTCCGGGGCCACGGCAAAGCGCGGTTCGTCGGCAACTTGTCCTTGGAGCATTGAAGCAGCGCACATGGAACCGGCCCCGAACGAGAACAGCAGCACGCAGAACCAGAATCTCGGGGGCTTTCGTTATCCGCCTTCCGCCGCAGCCGGCCAGACGGCAGCTGCCATCCGACTCGACGGCCAGGGGCGCATCAGCGATGCAACCGTGTCGGCCGCCGCGATGCTGGGTTTCGAGCCGCAGGAGTTGCGCGGCCGCACGCTGAAGGACCTTGCCCTCGAAGGCTGGCAGGCAGCGGCCGAGGTCGCGTCGGCACGTGTGCGCTTTGGTGCCACCGAGAGCTTCGAACTCGCGCTGCGTGGTCGTAGCGGCCGGCGCACGCTGGTCGAAATGACCGCGAAGGCCGGTAAGGATGGCGATCCGGGAGCCGTCATCGCGTGGTCGGAGCGGCGCATGCGCAAGGCGAGCGCCGCGCAGGATGCCGATTCCGACCTCAAGCGCGTCGCCTACGGCTTGTTGCGTACGCAGGAAGCCGAGCGCATGCGCGTGGCGATGGAATTGCACGACGAAGTGGCGCCGATCGTCGTAATGGTCAAGTACATGATCGAGGATGCGGTCGGCAAGCTCGGCCTGGACGTCCCGCCCGAGTCGGCGAGCCTGCTCAACGGGGCGGCGGCGCGCTTGCGCGACGTCATCTCGGAGTTGCGGCGCATCTCGACGGACCTGCGCCCGCGCCTGCTGGACGACCTGGGCCTCGTGCCGACCTTGGAGTGGTACTGCCGCGGCGTCGAGGAAGCGTGCTCGGACCTGAAGGTTTCCTGTCAGCTGAGCGTGCCTGAATCGGAAATTCCTTCGGCCTTGAAGCTGGACATCTTCCGGATCGTCCAGGAGGCGATGAGCAACGTCCTGGAACATGCGCACGCGCATCGCGCGCAAGTCTCGCTGTTTGTTACCAGTGGCGATGAACTCTGTGTCGTGGTGGACGACGACGGGGAAGGTTTCGACATGGCCGCGGCGACGAGCAAGCGCGATGGAGAGCTGTCGCTGGGACTGCAGTCGATCCGAAAGCGAGTCGAGGCGACGGGCGGACGCCTGCTGTTCGATTCGACGGGTCAGCGCGGCACGCGCATTGGCGGCGCCTGGCGGCGCGATACCGAGACAGCCGCCGCCTAGAGGCTCGTCCGAACTGCTCGTTCTGGCTGGCGCGCTGCGTGCGGTTTCCGACCCCGACCACCGGACGCCGTGCGAATTCGGGTTCGCCTCATGGCGGCGTCGTTTCCAGGATGCCGGACGATTTGATTCGAGCAGTGATCACGGCGGCGTTTTTTCGCTGAAAATCCGCGCATTCGAGCAACGTCCTCTTGAGGTCGTCGCCGAACGCCTTGAATTTGCTTGCCGATTCCGATGCGGGCGCAGACAGCGCTTCCTGCAAGCGATTCCTGGATACCTCACGCAACGCCGAGTAGGTGCTGTCCGCGAATTGGGCCGACGAATATGCTTGTCCGCCGACCTTGAAGTAGCCCATCACGGGGTAGAGTGAACTGACGTCCCGCCCCTTCTGCTCCTGCAACAATTGAATGTTGTCGGAGTGCGCGGATGCACAGGAGAGAAGGTGCTTTGCCATTTCCAGGTCGACTGGCGAGTTGCCGGGAGCGAACTGGGCGCGACAGATACCTGCCGCAAGACATGCGGCAATGAGGAATGTCGACTTCGCGGAAGGACGCAATTTCTGTTCCCTGGGGATTGGCGGCCGGTTCAGCCCTGCCGCCTTACAGGCCGACGGCCTGCGCTTCCTTGGGTTCCGGGTCACCCCAGCGGCCGTCGATCGTGTCGCTGCTCAGCAGGCGCGAAACCGTACCCGGCCGCTCGATCAGGCCACTCTCGAGTGCGACCAGGGTCAACTCGGAGACGTTGCGCAGCCCCAGCTTGCGCATCAGGTTGGCACGGTGCTTTTCCACCGTCTTCGGGCTGACGTTCAGGAACTCGGCGGTCGCGCGATTGGTGCGCCCCTCGGCGATGAGCTTGAGGATGCTGCGCTCGCGCGCGGTGAGCTTGTCCCAGGGTGCGGTCTTGGTCTCCGGCCGATTGCCGTTCAGGTAGTTGTCGACGAGATGTCCGGAAACGTCGGGCGAGAGGAACTTCTTGCCGCCGACCACGCTGCGTAGCGCCATCACGAGCTCGTCGTACGAGGCATCCTTGAGGATGTAGCCATCGGCGCCGGCGCGCAGCGCCTCGCGCACGTATTCGTCCGTCTTGTAGGACGTCAGCGCGACGACCTTGATCTCCGGCATGCGCCGCTTGATCTGCGCCGTCGCCTCGATGCCGTTGAGTCCGGGCATGGACAGGTCCATGAGAATGACGACCGGCGAAAGTGTCAGCGCGAGTCGTACCGCTTCCTTGCCGTCCTTGCACTCGCCGATCACTTCGAAGTCCGGCAATGTGCTGATCAGGGAGCGCAACCCCTGCCGCAGCAGGTTGTGATCCTCGGCAATCAGTATTCGGTTCTTCATAAATTCGTCTTTCGGTGGCGAATGGTAGCAATCAAGGTTGCCCGGATAAGGCCGGAGTAGCACCGGGACTCGGGGTCGACAAAGGACTACTGCTTCGGTAACCACGGGAACTGGGCGGAATGAATACGAACTGCCACTGCGAATAGTCCTGCGCCTCCGCAAACTGCACATAGCGACGCGGGAATTGGGCGTGCTTCATCGGCACTTCCTTGGACGTCGAGCGCACGCCGACCAGCGCGTTGTTGACGACGATCAGCTCGAATTCACCGTCTTCGGCCATCGGATCGCGATACTTCGCACGCAGGTGATGGATCGGCGTCGGGAACCGGTCGTCCTCGAGGAGCTGGTCGATCGACTGGGGCAGGATCTTGCGCGCACCGGGCGTCGTCTTCCAGTACGACTCGATCGCGTGGCGGTACTGGTCGCCAACCCACAGCAACTCGACCTCGCGCTCGTGCTTGCGCGCGGTCGACCAGAGCTCGCCCGCGGCAAGCGCGCCCACGCCCACGAGCATGAGCATGAGCAGCAGCGCAATCAGCACCAGGCCGCGCTGCGCGCGCGGCGCCATCGACGCGGACCGATTACTGGCCATCGGGCTTCTCCTCGGCCTGGGCCGCCTTGCTCTGGATGTCATAGATGCCGGTGAGACTGGTGTCGGCCGGCGCGACTGTCACCCAGTCGCGCTTGTCGGTCACAGGATCCACGGGAATCTCGCGCAGGTAGCGCTTTTCGACGAGATCCTGCAAGGCGTCCGGATATTTGCCCTGGTCGCCATAGAACTTGTCGATCGCGTCGCGGATGGCCGCGATGTTCTCGCGCTGCACGGACACCTTGCCTCGATCAACCGCGCCGAAGTAGCGCGGCACGGCCAGGGTGAGCAGCAGCGCGATCAGCACCATCACGACCATCAGCTCGACAAGCGTGAAACCCCGCATGCGGCGCAGGCTGGCGGCGGTCGTCCGAAAACCTCTGGTCGGCGCGCGCATCTCACCAATCCTTGTACGGAACGCCGTTGAGCCCGACGGCCGTGCTCTTGGACGAGACGTCGTATACATCGGCGCCTTCGCCGAAGTCGCCCGGCGATGAACCATAGGCGCGCAGATTCCACTGCTGGTTCGGCGCCACGCTCTGATCCTCGTAGAACGGGTCACGCGGTACCTGGCGCAGGAACACCATGCGCGAGGGAATCGCCCCGGCCGAGTTCGCGCTGTTGTTCTGGCTGGTGCCGTTCGTGTTGAAATTGACGCCGCCCGCCTGGCCGCCACTCATGCCGGGGGCGCCGTTCATGGCAACACCTGCGTTGCCGTTCACATTGCCCACGCCATTGACGGGCGCAGCCACGGTGTCGACGCCGTCGACCAGCAGCTGGAGGGACGGCGGATAACCGGAATCGACCGTTCCCTTCGAGATGTAGCCGTTGTCGGTCGCGTACTTGTATGCGTCCAGTGCCGAGCGGATCGTGCGCAAGGCGGTGCGCAACTCCGATTCCCTTGCGCGCGTCGCCGTCACCTCATACAGCGGCACGGCAACGAGCGCCAGCACGCTGACGAGCGTCAAGGTGACCACGAGCTCGATCAGCGTGAACCCATGCTGGGGCACGCGGATGCGGGGACGGAGTCGAATCATGGCGCTCGCTTCGATTCGGCGTCGATTCGCGCTTAGTTGCTGCCCGCGGGCGGTGCGGGCGGCGGTGCGTCGGGTGCCGGCGCAGGTGCCGGCGCAGCGGGCGCTGGTTCCACGGGCGTTGCCGCCGGCGGATTGTTGTCGGCAGGCGCGTCGCCGCCGGGCAGCACCATCACGCCAGGATCGCCGGCTTTGCCTCCCGGCGGCCAGGTCGAACCCGGCGCCGGAGCCTGGTGGCGGATTGCCGTGCCGCTGGCTCGTGGGTCCGTAACGGCCCGCGAGTTATCGGCGGGCGATGCCGGCACACCGGTGCCGCCACCGCCGACGAAGCCCGGTACGACCGGAGCAATGGGCGTGGTTCCGGTCGAATTGCTCACCGAGCCGACCGGGTCCAGGCGCAGCGGATTTTCGCGGACCGTCGATTCGCTGCCCGAGAACAACTCGCGGTCGCGGCGGTCGGCGATCGCGGGAGCGCGCAGCACGTGCGGCGTGATCGACAGGACGATCTCGTCCTTGTTGTGGTCGCGGCTGTCGTTGCCGAAGATCTTGTCGAGGATCGGGAATTGGCCGAGACCCGGAAGGTAGTTGCTGGTCGCGGTCGTCTGGTCGTTGATCAGGCCGGCGAGGATCTGTGTTTCGCCGTCGCGCAGGCGCAGGCTGGTCTGCGCGGAGCGCGTGCCGATTTCGTACGCCAGCGAACCCGAGGCCGTATTCGTGATTTCCTTGACGATATTGCTGACCTCGATGCTCATCTTGATGCCGACGTCGCCTTCCAGGTACACGTGCGGCTCCACATCGAGCTTGATGCCGACGTCGAGGTAGGTCACCGATCCCGTCACCACCGGCGATCCGGTCGCGACCGGCGTCACCGAGTTCGTGATCACCGGGACCTTGTCGCCGATGAGGATCTTGGCCTTTTCCTTGTCGCGTACGCGGATGCGTGGGCTTGCCAGCGTGTTGACATCGCTGTCCTGCATGCTCAGGTTGAGCGTTCCGGTGAGTGCCGTCGCACCGTACAGGTTCAGCGGCGTGTGGTTCAGTGCGTGCAGGGTGAGCGAACCGGTGGTGGGGGAAGGCGTTGAAATCGTCTCGCTGGTGGGCCACTGGATCCCCAGGTCGGTCGTCCGGTCGCGCGAAACTTCGAGCACCTCGACTTCCAGCATGACTTCGGGATCGGGCAGGTCGTGCGCCGCGACGAGCTTTTCCGCGATCGCGATCATGTCGGGCGTCGCGCGCAGCGTGAGCGTGTTGCTGTGCTCGTCCAGCGACATGTCGGCGGCCTTGAGCACGGTCTTGAGCACCGTTTGCATGTACTTGCCGTCGACGTTCGAGAGCTGGAACACGCGGATCTCCAGGTCCTGGTATTCCTTCTGCTTGGCGGCGGTAGCCGGGTAGATGAACAGCGTGTTCGCGTTCAGCACCTTCTTGTCCAGCTGGCTTTGCAGCAGGATCATGTCGACCGTGTCGTCGACCGAGGCGTCGCGCACGAAAATCGTCGTTTTCAGGTCGGCCTTGACGTCGCGGTCGAAGATCACATTCAGGCCGGTCGTGCGCGACAAGGCCTCGAACACGAGTCGCAGGTTGGCATCGCGGAACTGCAGCGACACGGGCTTCTTCATGACCGAGTTCGCGGCGATCTGCGCCGCCCGGGCCTGGTCCGCCGCCTCTTGCTTTTCGGTGAGCTGCGTCATCAACTTCTGCGCGGTCACGTTCGATGGATTCTCCAGCAGCACCTTGTGCAGGCGACCGCCCGCATCCTCGAGCTTGCCGGCGTTCATGAGCTGTTGCGCCTCCGCAATGATCGCGACGTGGCGCATGTCCATCTCGACGTTCGAGATGCCGCGCAGGGCGCGATCGGAATTCGGACTGACGCGCAGGGCCGAGAGGTAGCTCTGGCGGGCTTCCTCGAGCTGGCCGTTGCGGCGCGCCTCGTCCGCCTTGGTCAGGAAGTCGCGCTCGGCCAGTGCCTGCTGCTGCAGGAAGTCGAGGCGATACTGGGTATTGGTCGGCTCCGCACGGCTGGCACGTGCGAGCAGCACCAGGCCTTCGTTCGGATTGCCCGCTGCCATATCCTTCATGCCTTCGTTATGGTCGCGTTCCGCGGCGCAGCCTGCCAGAAGCAGCAGAGATGCGACCAGGGCGAACGGGATAGCAGTGCGCATTTCTAGCCTCCAGAGACGTCGATCGTTTGCCGCTGCTTGAGCGGCAGATAGGTGACCACCACTTGGGCGGAGTTGAAGGATTCGACCCGGTACGTGTTCTCGACCACGTCGCCGACGTGCACGACGAACAGCGCCTCCCCCTTGGTGATGAAGGCGGCAGGCTTCGCGGATTTGTCCTCGATCTGCCCGATGAATTTGAACGGGATCGGCGGCGCCTCCGGCGGCGGTGGCGGTGGGGGCGGGGCGACGGGCGCCGGCGGCGGGGGCGGAGGTGGTGGTGGCGTCCAGCCCCGGGGGGCAAAAGGATCCGTGCGCGCGTCTTCGGAAACCAGCGAGCGCGTGGGCACGTCCGGCGCGTCGACGGACTTCTCGGAGGTGCGCGGCGCGGCCGATCCTCCGGCGTCGGTCGACGCGGCATTGACGTTGCGCGCGACCGCCTGCACGACGCTGCTGTCCTCGTCCTCGCCCGGACGGAACGCGAGGTAGAAGGTTACGGCGCCCGCGATTGCGAGCAAGCCGTAACGCAGCCATTGCTTGCCCTGGGGTTTCACGTTGCACGCGTCCGGTAATAGAGGATGAAGTGCACGCGCGTATCGAGCTCGTCGGCGCCCGCCGCCTGGCGCTCGACGCGCAGTTCGGCAAGACTGGCGTGCGGCAATTCGTTGAGCACATCGGCAACGAAACTCTTGACCGCGCCGTAGTGCTCCTTGACGGGCAGGATGACGTCGAATTTCTGCAGACCGCCGGAGCCGTCGATCGGCGTCAGGCTGTATTCGCCTTTCGAGAGTTCCAGGTGACTGGTCTGCGCGGCGCGGAAGATCTTGCGCAGGTCATTGGTCGTCGTGTCGACCGTCGGGAACCAGTTCTGGAAGCGTGCCAGCCGTTCGGCGGGCGCCAGGTTCTCGACGGGGTGCGCGGCGGCGGCAGCGACGCGCGTGCGCGCATGCTCCGCCTCCGCCTGCAGGCGCACTGCGTCATCCTGCGCACGCTGCGCGTACAGCAGGCCGATCACGGCGATCGCGACCAGGCCGACGCCCAACAGGCCGTTCGCGCCCAGGCGCACGTGCACGCGTTGCGCCATGCGCCGGCCCTCGTTCAGGGCGATGTTCAATGCGCTCATTGTGACCTCCAGCGCGCCTGGACGACGAAACGCACGGGGTCGCCTGGCGTATTCGTCTCGAATTGGTGGGAGGACAGGTTGACCTCGGGGAAGGAATCGCCGCGCAATGCATCGACGTAATTGAGCATCGCGTCCGTGTTCTTCGCTTCCGCGGTGATGCGCACGTTGTGCCGGATCGGCGACGGTTCGACCCCGAGCAGGGCAACGTCCTTGGCCTGGACCGACTCGAGCGCCGTGAGCAGTTCGGACCAAGGCACCTGCAGGTCACGCGCCACGCCCACGGCCGCCTTGGCCGCGCGCGAATCGTTCGGAGTTGCGCTGTCCGCGACACGTGGCGGGCTGAGCTTGGCGGCGAGCGACGTCAGATCGCCTGCCTGCATGAGACGCTCGGCATGAGCGGAGCGGAATTGAACGCCGGCGACAGTTGCGGCCATCAGACCGAGTGCAAGCAGGATCCAGCCCATCGGCGCATTGCGCCGGGCGGATGCGAAGTTCAGGTCGAGTCGGGCGAGCTTGGCTGACATGTTTTCCCTCCGCGTCACGCCGCAAGCGGAATCGAAACCCACGGCTCGGGCGCTTTCCAGCCCGGTGCCGACATCGCGTAAAAGCGCGCGCCGCTGTCCCCACCGACACCGGCGACGCGCAGCAGGCCGCGGCCGCGCAGTTCCAGCTCCTTCGCGGAGCCAACGCCGAACTCGAAGCTCATCGAAGTGAGGTTGCCGTCGACGAGGATCGCAAGCTGCGCGCCGGCCTCGCGCACCAGCGCGATCACCGAGCACTTGGGCTCGAGGCGTTCGCGGTGCGCGTTGTATTCGTGCACGAATTCCCCTTCGATCGTGCCCGCGGTGACGCCATGCGCGCGCAGTGTCTCGGTCAGGACCGGCAATGCGTTGGCGGGCAGCCCGCAAGCGAGCGTGTACGCGCTCTTGCCTTGCGCCTGCCAGCGCGCCGAGAGTTCGCTGGCCGAAACGCCCGCCACGTCGGCCAGCGAGGCGCCGATCAAGTCGTCGGCCGCGCCAGGCGAGAGTCCGCGCAGGTCTGCGCGCACGACGTCGTAGAGCATCCACGAATCATCGATCACGACGTCGCAACTCAGTCCTTTCAAACCCTTGGCGCCTTCCGATTGCAGCTTCGCCTGGAGCGCGGCAAGTGCCGGGGCGATGGCCGCAATCGCCTTGGCGAGGTCGGTTGGCGTCCCGCCCTGGCCGGCATCGTCCAGGGTGTCTGCGCCCAGGGAATTGACGACCGCGGCAAGCAACTGGGGTTGTTTGCGGTTGGCGCACAGCTCCACCTGGACCTGATACGAGCCAATCCGGGCACGCAGGAAGCGCCCGAATCCCCAGCGCGAAGCCTTGGCGGGCTTTGCGGGTTGCGAGGCTGGCGCAGCCGCAGTGGCGGGCTGTGTCGCGGGCGCAGGCGACTTTGCTTTTTCCACCGGCTTGTTCGCGACCGCCTGGGGCGCGGGCGGCGCCTTCTCCACAGCCTTGGCTTGCGTGGCCTGTGCTTGCGGCGCGGGCTTCGGAGCGGCGAGCGCAGCGGACTGGGTTGCCGGCGCGGCAGCCTTGTTCATCGCCGGGGCAACGGCCGTGCCGGCGGCCGCGCCTTGTTGCGCGGCGCGCGGGTCGCCGGCCTTGCCGGACTGCTCACTCGATGGGCGTAACACGATTGATTTCCTCGAGAGTGGAGTCGCCGGCCATGGCGGACGCGAGTGCCGCTTCGCGCAAGGCCTGGTAGCCGTTTGCGCGCGCTTCGGCCTTGACCTGCGAAAGCGGTGCGCGCTCGCCCAGCAGGTCGCGCAACTTGTCGTTCATGCCCAGGGTCTCGGCGATGGCGCGGCGCCCCTTGTAGCCGGTGCCGCGGCAGTGCGCGCAACCGATCCCGCGACGGAATTTGGCGGTGTAGGCGGCGCGCGGGTCGATGCGCGAGCGTTCGAGCATGTCGGCAGTCGGCCGGTACGGGGTGGCGCAACGCGGACAGTTGATGCGGATGAGTCGCTGCGCGACGATCCCGTTGAGTGCCGACATGAAGCTGTAGGTGTCGACGCCCATGTTCGCGAAACGACCCATGACGTCGAACACATTGTTCGCGTGCACGGTCGTGAACACCTGGTGCCCGGTGAGCGCCGCCTGCACGGCGATTTGCGCCGTCTCGGGATCGCGGATCTCGCCGACCATGATCTTGTCCGGATCATGGCGCAGGATCGAACGCAGGCCGCGCGCGAAGGTCAGGCCCTTCTTTTCGTTGACGGGAATCTGCAGCACGTCCTTGACCTGGTACTCGACCGGATCCTCGATCGTCACGATCTTGTCGATGCCGGTGTTGATTTCCGTGAGCGCCGCGTAGAGCGTCGTCGTCTTGCCGCTGCCGGTGGGGCCGGTCGCCAGCAGCATGCCGTGAGGCAGCGCGGACAGGCGGCGCACGAAGTCGAGCACGTGCTGCTCGAAGCCCAGCGCCTCGAGGCGGATCTGGCGCGCCTCGCCGCCCAGGTTGTTGCGGTCCAGGATCCGCAGCACCGCGTCTTCGCCGAACAGGTTGGGCATGATCGAGACCCGCAGGTCGATTTCGCGTTCGCCCACCGACACCTTGAAGCGGCCGTCCTGCGGAATGCGGCGCTCGGCGATATCGAGCTCGGCCAGCACCTTGATCCGCGACAGGACGTGGTGTGCGGCATCCAGGCCGTCGACGCGCTTGATCACCTCGAGCACGCCATCGACGCGATACTTGATGATCAGGCCGGTGTGCTGCGTCTCCATATGGATATCGCTCGCCAGCGCCTTGAGCGCATCGTGGATGGTCGAGTCCACGAGGCGCACGATCGGGCTGCTCGATGCGCTGATATCGGCCAGAGCAACCGACACGGCACCGCTGGATGCGTTCGCGCCGGCCGCATTGCCGACGCTCACCGAATCCATTGCGCGCATGCTGCGCTCGGCCTGGGTCAGGTAGGCGCGAACGTCCTCGGTCGAGGCCAGCGCCCACACTATGACGTTGCGCCGGCGCCGGCGCATGCGCTCGGCCGCCCAGGAGCGGGTACGCGTGTCGAGAGGGTCGGTGAGGACGACGTATTCGCGCTCGTCGGCACCGGTGAGAGCGAGACACACGCGCTGGCTCGATTCGAGAAAGCTGATCGCCTCGAAGTCGGCCTTGCAGGCGCGCATCTCGGCCAGCTCCATCGCCTTCAGCCCGAAATACGGCGAAGCGGTCGCGACCAGCGGCTGACCGCTCAAGCCCAGGCGCTCGGACAGCACTTCGATGGGCCGGCGTCCACCGGCAGTCTCGACGACCTGGCGTACCAATTCGTCGGACAGGATCGCGTTGAGTTGGGCGGGCGCGTTCATGGCTCGAACATTCCTACTGGAGACTCGTGGCGAGGTCGAAGATCGGCATGTACATCAGCACGACGATCGCGCCGATCACGAGGCCGATGAGGATCATGAGTGCGGGTTCCACCAGGCGCGCGGCCATGTCGATGGCGCGGCCCAGCGCCGCCTCCTGGAAGGCGGCGATGCGCCCGAGCACGTCGGCCAGGCGGCCTGTGCGCTGGGCGACCTCGAGCATGCGCAGCGAGACCGTGTCGGCGATGCCCGCCTGCGACAGCGCGGGTCCGATCGGCCGGCCTTCGGAAATCTGCCGCCGTGCGATATCGAGCTGCTGCTGGTCTTCCTCGGCCAGGAGACGCCGGCTCATTTCAAACGCGCGCAGCACCGGAATGCCGCCCTGGACCAGCATCGCGCACGTGCGATAGAACTGCGCGTGGCGGAACAGTCGCACCAGCGAGCCGATGAGCCAGGCACGCTGCAAGCCGGGGATCTGCCAGCCGCTGCGCGCCGCGCGGATCAGGCCGACGACGATTCCGACGACGACCGCGACGAAGCCGCCGGCAAACAGCAAGGGATGGCTGGCGACTTGCTTGCCCCAGGACAGAAGAATGCTCGAGGCGAGCGGCAGTTCATGTTTCGAGCCTTCGAGCAGGACCGAAAAGCGCGGCACCACGACGCCCAGCAGGAAGAACACGACGAGGGCACCGACCCCCAGCAACAAGGCCGGGTACACCGCTGCGCCAACCAGCTTGCCGCGCAGCAGGCGCATCGTTTCCAGGTGCGTCGAATAGCGACGCAGGGCCGATACCAGGTCGCCGGTCTGTTCGCTTGCCGCGATCGAGGCGACCAGCAACGGCGGAAAGAATTCGGAGCGATTGGAAAACGCGCGCGACAAGGGCAAGCCCTCGGTGATGTCGCGCGTGACCGCTTCCAGGGCTTCACGCGAACGGGTCTCGCGTTCCTTCTGTGCAAGGGTGCGCAGCGTGTCGACCATGCCCAGCCCGGCATCGAGCAGCGCCGCGAGCTCATCGGTGAACAAGCCGACATCGAGCCTGGCCCGCATGAATCCACGCCACGCCTTGCGCTCGCCGCCGCCGCCCGCCAGAGCACGACAGGACAGGACGCGCAGGCCGCGCAATTGCACCTGCTCCGACGCCTGGCGTTCGTTGCTGGCGCGCAGGCGCTCGGTCTGCAGGGCGCCATGCGGTGCGACCGCAATGACTTCGAAGAGAGTCGACGCGGCTTCGCTCATGTGTGGCTCATCGGCCCCGTGCTTCCTATTGACTCTTTGTCGCGGGCGCTACGTCCCACGAGGTTTCGTCCTGGTTCTCACCGGTTCCGCCGGGCTGTCCGTCGGCGCCGTAGGAAAACAGGTCATAGTCACCGTGGTCGCCGGGCGCCTTGTAGCGATAGGGACGACCCCAGGGGTCGGGGGGAACCTGCTTGGCGAGGTAGGGACCCTGCCACCGATCGACGCCATCGGGCTTCACAACAAGTGCCTGCAGCCCCTGGTCGGAGGTCGGGTACGCACCGATGTCGAGCCGGTATTGGTCGAGCGCCTTGCCGAGCGAGTCGATCTGCGCGCGGGCGATATTCACGTTGGACTTGCCCACCTGTCCGAAATAGCGGGGAGCAACCAGGCCGGCAAGCAGGCCGATGATCACGACCACGACCAACAATTCAATTAGGGTAAATCCCCCAGCGCGGACACGAGAATATGGGGAATGAATCGCTAGAGACGAACAGGGCTTACCTGCAAATGCGGTACAAGGCACGACCACTCCTCCTTGCTGTCGGTAGTGCGGAGCTCGAAATTGGAATCCGCTCGCCCGAAATGGGTACTACCTGTATTGCGCCGCCCTACCGGTATGTACCAGCGGATACCGCAAGTACGTTATGCCGTGACGGGATACGAACGTTACTACCCGGCTAGGTGGTTGGCAACCACCAGTTAGTCCGAAATAGTGAGGGGGAAAACCCTACCTTTGCATGGGTAGGGTACCGGGGAGGGCGGAAAAACCCCGGTGGGCGAGCATAGCCCGCGAAAATTACCCTACCAGTACAGGAGAGGGGTGGCCCGTGGCCCCGACCGGGTAGGCGGCAGGGCTTGGCGGCATGGCAGGAAAGCGGACCGTAACACGCAAACCACCCAGTTCGGACCGGTCCAGCTCGATCTGGGCATGGTGCATTTCAACGACGGCCTGGACGATCGACAGCCCGATGCCGCAACCTTCGACGCCGGCGTTGCTGGGCAGCCGGTAAAAGCGCTCGAATACGCGCTTGCGCTGTTCCGGCGGGATGCCAGGCCCCGTGTCTTCCACACTGGCAAAGCAATAATCGCCCTGCATGCCGGTGCTCAGGCGAATCCTGCCTCCTTGCGGGCTGTAGCGCAAGGCGTTGTCGATCAGGTTGCGCAAGAGCACGGCGACACCAAACTCCAGTCCTTCGATATCCGCCGCCGCGAGATTCTCCTCGAAGACCTGCTCGCGGCGTGCGGCGACCGCCCGCAGCTCGTCGATGACATGCGCCGCGACCGCGTCCAGTTGCAGTCGCGCGGACTGCGCGCGCAGCGCGATCAGGCCGTCGATACGCGACATGGTCAGCAGCTGGTCGATCATGTGCGCGGCGTTGTTGATCGTGGCCATCAGGCGCTCGAGCTCGACTTTGCGCTCGGAGTCCGTGCGCGTGAGCATCGCGACCTGCGCCTGGATCTTGATCGCGGCCAGCGGCGTGCGCAGCTCGTGGGCCGCCGCCGACGTGAAGCGGCGCTCGGCCGCGAGCGCATTCTCGATGCGCGCAAAAAGCGAGTTGATCGCGGCGATGATCGGGGTGAGCTCCTCGGGAGGCCCGGCGACCGCGAGCGGCCGCAGGTCATCGGGCGAACGCTGCGTCACCTCGCGCGCGGACTCGCGCAGGGCACGGGTGGCCCGTCCGACGAGAAGCGCGCTTACGCCGATGAGCAGGGCCAGCGACAGGAACAAGGGAAACGTCAGGTAGGCGAGGCCCGTGTCGAAGCCCGCCGAACGCGCCGAGACGGGTTCCGCGACCTCGAGCAGCTTGGTGCCGTCGTCGGAGGGCAGGGTGATCACGCGCATGGTCCGGCCGTCGATCTCGCGTGTCGAGAAGCCCGGCTCGTTGAAGGGCGCGAAAGGCTGGCGCACCGTGCCGATGCTCACGAGCAGCAGTTCGCCGTCGTTGGACCAGATCTGATAGTGATAGCGCGCGCCCAAGGTCAACGCGCCCTCGAGGTGCACGATGTCGCCGCCCGCGGCCTGCAATTCGCTGATCTCGTGGTCGGCGAAGGTGAGCAGCGCACTGGCGATGTCGCGCAGGCGCTGGTCGAACAGCGCATCGCTGACGTGCTGCTCGATCACATACATGACCGAACCGCCAACCAACCAGGCGGTGGCCGTGACCGCCGAGGCAAGCAGGATCAGGCGCCGGCGCAGCGACCACGCGCGGCCGCCGCCCGCTACGGCCTGCTCCGAACGGGCATCCCGGGCATCGAGGCTATTGGCGTTCGGCATTCTGGTTCAGGCGATAGCCCGCACCTCGTACCGTTTCGATCAGGTCGCGCGAGAACTTGCGGCGCAGGTTGTGAACGTGCACTTCGATCGCATTGCTGTCGACTTCCTCGCCCCAGCCATACAGCGCTTCCTCGAGCTGCTTGCGGCTGAGCACGCGGTCGCGATTGCGCAGCAAGGTGTCGAGAATGCGGAATTCGCGCTTGGTGAGCTCCACGCGCGTGCCGTTCCATGCGGCGACGTGTTCGCTGCGCGAAAGCAGCAGCGGACCGCACTCGAGCGTCGCCTCCTCCTTGCTGTTGCCTTGGCGCCGTGCCAGCGCGCGCATGCGCGCGCTGAGCTCGAGCAGGTCGAAGGGCTTCACGAGGTAATCGTCCGCGCCCAGGTTGAGCAGGCGCACGCGGTCGAGCACGAAGCCACGTGCCGTCAGGATCAGGACCGGCGTGTAGTCGTAGCGTTCGCGCCAGGTACGCAGCAGTTCTTCTCCCGGAATTCCGGGCAGCCCCAGGTCCAGCACGATGCCGTCGTATTTCTGCGCGATCAATGCGTCGTTCGCGCTTTCCCCGTCGGTGCGCAGGTCTACCGCGAAGCCTTCCAACTCCAATCCCCGGGCCGTCGACGGACCAAGCGCCGGGTCATCCTCTACGATCAAAACGCGCAACCGAACCTCCGTAGTTACCTGTACGACTGAAGTCAAATGTCTGCCAAGGGTAAAGTCTATTCATCCATGACGCCATGGTGGTGCAAGGGACGCATAGGGTGTTTCCCCGCTTTTGTCAGGTTCCGTACGCTTTCTCCGTGAGAAACTCGGTATCCGCGCGCTGGTCCAAGGTTTTCCGACCGTACCGGAATGTACATCGTGACGGTGCGTGATTGCCGCACCGCGGCACCAAGGAATCTTCGGTGGTAATGGCATGTTTTTCATGAAAGTTACGGCAACCAGGGCGCTATTTGCCGCAGCGGCGCCGGCTATTGTTGCGGGTCTGGTCCTCTTGCCCGCCACAGGCGCGCAAGCGATCCCGGGCATGGATCCCACGGCCGACTACGTCCAGGCTTCCCTGGTGGCCGAGCAGGATGGAGTCGCTCCTGGAGGCGAAGCACACCTTGCCCTGCGCCTTCGTCACGCCCCGCATTGGCATACCTATTGGGTCATTCCCGGCGACGCTGGCTTGCCGACGCGGATCCAGTGGAAGCTCGATCCTGGCTATGTGGCGGGGCCCATCGAATGGCCGGCGCCGCAAAAGCTGCCGGTCGGCAACCTCGCGAATTACGGATTCGAGGGTGAAGTCCTGCTACCGGTGACGATTCGAATCCCCGCCGGCGCGGTCGTGGGTAGCACGGCGAACTTCACGGCGCATGCGGACTGGCTGGTCTGCAGCGATCAATGCATTCCCGGTGGCCATGACCTCAGCCTCCCACTGCCGATTCGTGCGGCAGCCGACTTGCACGCGAGTGCCGATGCACCCGCGTTTGCCTACACCAAGACCCGCATCCCGCTGGCGACGACGCTCGACCAGGCGCGCGTGAGCGTCAAGGACGACGCATTGCGTCTCGCGTTTACCCGCGCGGGCGTCGCCCCCAAGACGCTGGAATTCTTTCCCCTCGAAGCCGAGCGCATCGTGCCCGCGGCGGACCAGACGCTCGCCGTGCACGGCGACGCAATCAGCTTGCGCCTGCAATTGGTGACCCCGGTGCAAGCCGGATTCCGCTCTTTGCGTGGGGTCCTGGTGGCCGACGGCGGTCCCGGGCAAGGCGCCAACGGTTGGGTCGCGATGATCGATGTTGCAATTCCCAAGGGTGTCTCCCCGGCCAAGGTCGCCGCACCGGGAGCTTCGAAGACTCCTGGCGCGGGGTCCGCGCCTGGCAGTGCCGCGTCCGGCGCAAGCGGTGCGCCCTTTGCGACTGGCGCGGCGACACAGGCGTTGAATTCGGTTTCCCCGGTCGATTCGACGGCAACCGCGACCGCGACGCCAGCCGCCGCGCCTGCTTCCAGCGAGTCGCCGTCGATCCTTCTTGCGCTCGCGGGGGCGTTCCTCGGCGGCGTGATCCTGAACCTGATGCCCTGCGTATTTCCGGTGCTTTCGCTCAAGCTGATGGCATTGATCCGTCACCGCGACGAACCGCACGCTCGCCTGCGGGCGCACGGTCTGGCGTACGCGGTCGGCGTCGTGCTCAGCTTCCTCGCCCTGGCCGGCGCGCTGCTCGCCTTGCGCGCCGCCGGCTCGCAGGTCGGATGGGGGTTCCAGTTGCAGTCACCGGCCGTCATCGCCGGCCTGCTGGCGCTGTTCTTCCTGATCGGCCTGAACCTTCTGGGCACCTTCGAATTCACCCTGGGCTCGGGGCTCGCGAACACGCAGGCGGCGCAGTCGATCGACGGCCCGGGCCTGCGCGGCAGCTTTGCGACAGGCGTGCTCGCGACGCTCGTTGCTTCGCCCTGCACGGCGCCGTTCATGGGCGCGGCCCTCGGCGTGGCGGCCACACAGAGTGCCGGCATCGCGCTGTCGATTTTCGGCGCGCTGGGCGCGGGCATGGCGGCGCCCTACGTCGTGATCGCCTGGGTACCCGGCTTGCTCGCTCGCCTGCCGCGGCCTGGCGCATGGATGGAGCGGCTCAAGCAACTGTTTGCGTTCCCGATGTTCCTCACCTGCGTCTGGCTGTTCTGGGTCCTGGCCCAGCAGGTCGACGTCGATGCCACCGCAACCGTGATGGCCGCTCTCGTGATCCTTGCCTTGTTTGCTTGGGCGCTGGGACTGGCGCAGCGCGGGGCGCGTCCTTTCCGCTGGGTTGCCGGTGCGGCGGCTGTCGGTGCGGCAGCGATCGTGCTCTCGCTGTCCCACCCCGCTGCGCCGGCTACGCGCCAGACGGGATCCGTTGCCTTGGCGGGCGCGGGTGCGGGCGAGGACGCGGCCGGCTGGTCGGGATGGTCGCCTGATGCCCAGCATGAGGCGCTTGCCCACGGTTCGCCTGTCTTCGTCGATTTCACCGCTGCCTGGTGCATCACCTGCCAGGCGAACAAACGCCTGGTGCTGCACGATGCACGCGTCGAAGCGGCCTTCCGCAAGGCCGGTGTGGTGCGCATGCGTGCCGACTGGACGCGGCGCGACGACACCATCACCCACGAGCTGGAGCGTTTTTCCCGAAGCGGCGTGCCGATGTACCTGTTGTACGACCGGACCGGCCGGCCGCATCTGTTCCCCGAAATCCTGTCCACCCAGGAAGTGCTCGACGCCCTCTCATCCTTGGGGAGTAGCTAAAGATTTGGCACGGCAGGCCGAAAGAGTGGGGGAAACCCACGAGTCTGCCCATGCTCAAATTCGCCCTTGCCGTCGGAATTGCCTTCGAATGGATCTTTGGTGCCGGCGTTTTCACGGCGCAGTCGCTCGCCTACGCCGCTCTGCGCACCGTCTGCGCCACCCTGCTCGCCTGGATGGCCCTCGAGTGCATCCGCGTGCTGTACATGGCGGCGATGTCGCTGGACGACCGGGTTTCGACGCCGAGCCGCAAGGCCGGTTGATCGCGACGCGCGCTTGTCGCGCGCCGGATCACTTCTTTTTCTTCTTTTTCTTTTGCTTGGCCAGCATGGTGCCGCGGCAGTTCTCGGCGCCGCACAGGCACAGGTACTGCTTCTTGAGCTTCTTCGTCAGCTTCTCGTCGACGATCAGGCAGTAGTCGTAGTGCAGCTCCTCGCCCTTGGCGATGTCGCGCAGGGCCTCGATGTACACCCGCCCTTCCTCGGACTCTTCAGTCTCGCAGTTCGGATCGCAGGAGTGGTTGATCCAGCGCGCTTCGTTGCCGCCGACATTGGCGTCGATCACGCGCTTGCCGTCGTCCAGCGAGAACAGGAACGTGTGGTTGGGATCATCCGGGTCGGAGGGGGGACGGTGGTCCGCTTCCTTCCAGGAAATGATTTCGCCCTTGTATTCGACGATGCGCTCGCCTTTGCGCAAGGGCCGGGCGGCGTAGACGCCGCGACCGTGGATACGGGAATTGCGCACGCTGATCTTGGAAGCGCGCTTCGCGGCCTTGGCGGCCTTCCTGGCGCTTTTTGCGGCAGAAGTCTTCGCAGGTGTCTTGCGGGTAGTGGTGGTCATCGGGGAATCAATAAGAGTGGCAACGTGCGCGTCGCAAGGCGATCGGACGACACGTCGTGTGCAACGATATCAAGAATCTTCGCGCCAGGAGGTGACCAGCCGCTGGATCGCTTCCCAAGGTGTGTTTTTCACCACGCGCAACAGGTTGTTGTAGCCGTCCGTCCAGACGCCGACATCCGCCTGCTGGCGCAGCGCTTCGCCGTGCTCGCCGATCGGCCCGCCATCGAGCGTCCGGGGATCGGACGCGATCAGCACCCATTCGCTGCTCGAGGCGTTGCTGCGCGACTCGTCGACATCGTCGTTGATCAGGACGGCGCGAAAGCCCGTCGCGCCGGCGATGTTCGCGAGGACGGGCTGCAGGTCCAGGAAACGATTCGAGATATGGACCGCAAGGATTCCATCGGGCGCGAGATGGTGCACGTACAGTTCGATCGCTTCGCGCGTGATCAGGTGCACGGGAATCGAGTCGCTCGAGAACGCATCGACTGCCAGCACGTCGAACTGCTGCGGCTTGCCCTGTTCCCATTCGTCCTCGAGCGACAGCCGTGCATCGCCCAACGCCACTTCGATACGCGCCGGACTCGAACGCAGGTAGGTGAAGCTGGCGTTGGCGATGGTCACGACGTCGCGGTCCAGCTCGTAGAAGCGCACGCTGTCATTGGCGCGTCCGTACGACGCCAACGTGCCGACCCCCAGCCCGATCACGCCCACGCGTGCGGAGGGCTTGCGCTCCTGGGCGCGCAGTAGCGCCATGCCAACGCCGGAAGTCGAGGTGTAGTAGGAGCCCGGCTTGTTTTGCTCCGGACCGCTCATCGGTTGCTCTCCGTGCAGGATCACGCCATGCAGCAGCCGACGCACGCGAACGCCGTCTTCATCGACTTCGCGCACGCGCAGCGTCCCGTAGAAATTGCGCTCCATCAGGACGAGGTCGCGATCGAGGAAGCGCACATAGGTCCAATCCGCCCAGGCGATCGCGCCCGCGGCGGCTACGGATAGCGTGCACAGGCCGGCAATCCAGACTCGTGAAAGCCCCGGCCGGCGCAGCGCCGCGAGAAAGCCCGCGACCGCCACGAACAGCAGGCCCAGCGGCAGCTCGTACAAGGAGGGGAATATGCGTGGCGCAACGAGGCCGACGAATATGCCGCCCAAGGCGCCGCCGACCGAGATCATCAGGTAGTAGCGCGTGAGATCCGCGGTCGCGGGCTTGCGCGCCGCGAGTTCACCATGGCAGAAAACACAGGCAATGAACAGGCAGGTGCAGTAGAGCGGGACGGCCAGGCTCACATCGAGCACGCCATTGTTCGCCGACAGGCCGCCAGCCATCAGCAGTGCCGCGATCAGGGCGAGCGGTACGCCCCACTTGGGGTTGTACCAGCCGCGGCCCTTGCGCGCCTCGAATACGACCACGAAACTCAATAGGTACAACGCCAGCGGCAGGACCCACAGGAAGGGAATCGACGCGACGTTCTGCTGGAGTTGGTTCGTGGTCGAAAGCAAAAGCACCACGCCCAGGCCCGCAAGTCCGAGCCAGACCATGGCACTACCCGGCCCCGACCAGCGCGACGCGGCGTTGCTTGCGCCGCCGGCCGCGCTCTCCGCTACGGCCGCATCCGAATCGGTCCCGCCAGCGACCTGCGCGCCGTGCGCTGCGCCAGACTCGCGCGGCGCCTCGGAGGACTTGCGCGAAAGATTCGCCGCAAAAGCACAGGCCACGACAAAGAGAAGGTACGACACGCTCCAGGTGATCGCCTGGCGGCGGCTGTCGAGCAGGGGTTCGACGAGGAACGGAAACGCAACCAGCCCCAGCAGGGACCCGAGGTTGGAAAGCGCGAAAAGCCGGTACACGCTGCGCCCGGGAAAGCGCCGCGCGATCCATGCCTGGAGCAGTGGGCCCGTGGAGGACAGCAGGAAATACGGCAGGCCGATCGTGACGATCAACAGGACCAGGATCGCCATCGCCGCGTCTTCCCCGCCACGCGGTTTGAAGGCGGCTGCGGGAATGATCGGGAGCAGGGCGAGGCTCGCGACAAGGAGGACCGCATGCACCTGGAACTGCCGCACGGGGCGCAGGCTGCGCGTGAGCAGGTGTGCGTAGGCATAACCCGCCAGCAGTGCGGTCTGGAAGAAGACCAGGCAAACGGACCAGACGCCCGCGCTGCCGCCGAACCAGGGAAGGATCTGCTTGGCAACGATGGGCTGGACGAGGAACAGCAGCAGCGCCGACAAGGCGATGGTTGCAGCAAACAGCGGCATTTTGGGTCGCGGCGGGCGAAAAGCCGCGATTCTCGCACGAGGCATGCGCATAACTGGCGGCAAGTCACCCTGTTTCTCGCGACACCCGCAAAGCCGTGCCTGGGCTAGCTTTTGGCATCGCCCGGTACCGTGCGACGGCCGTCTCACGGCAAGCAGGGCTGCGGAGCGCACCTTGTTCGACCATCCGCCTGGAAATCCGGGCGAAACGCCCAACGACGACACGACGCCTGAGCCCGTCGCGCTGGATTCGCTCGCGCTGCAGTGGCAGGTGTTGGTGGGGCGCGACCGCAGGCCGGCAGGCGTGCGAATCGAATTGCGTAATCGTCCCGACGGTACCCCCGCACCCTTGAGTTCCCTGCTCGAAAGCGTCGTGCGCGCATTTGTCGACGACGACGCCACGCCTTTCCCTCATGGAATGGTCCTGCTCGCGCCGCTGGCTGCGGCCGTCGATGCGGCCATGGCCTCCTGGAAGGCGCCGCGTAACGTCCTGTTGGAAATACCCGCCGCCGACCTCGACGACGAGGCACGCGCGCGCATCCTGTTCGAATCGCGTGGCCAGGGCCTGCGCCAGGCCTTGCGCGTGCAGGAGAACGTTCCTTCCGAGGCACGGTTGTCGTACTTCCAGTACGTGGTCGGCCCCTCGTCGATTGCCCGCTGGGCATCGATCCCCGTGCTCGCAACCGACTCGGACACGCCGGCGCGTGCGAACGTCGCGCTTGGCAATGGCGCCCATCTGGTCGTCGGTTGGCCGCTGTGCGACCCGCTGGCCGGCAAGGAACGCGAGCTTTCCCCTTCGCAGCGCGCGATCTTCGAGGTCGTGCGCCTCGTGCAGGCCGACGCCGAAATTCGCGCCCTCGAGAAGGTATTCGAAGCCGAGCCTTTGCTCGCCTACATGCTGCTTACGCTGGCCAACAGCGTCGCGTTCCGGCGCGGCGCGCCGACCGCCTCGTTGCGCCAGGCGATTACATCGATCGGCTACCAGCGCTTGATCAAATGGCTCATCCTCATCCTCGCCATCTCCAGCAAGGAGGGGCCCATGGCGCCCCTCATATTCACGACGCTGATCCGCGGCTATTGCATGGAAAACCTGTGCCTGGCCAGCAAGCGGCCAAGGCAGGAGGCCGACGAATGTTTCATCGTCGGGGCGTTCTCGCTGCTCGACGTGATCACGGGGCAGCCCCTGCCGTCCCTGCTTGGTGAAGCGGGATTGCCGGCAGCGATCGTCGACGCGCTCGTGTTTCGCAGTGGACCTTATGCACCTTTGCTGGAGATCGTGCTGGGCATGGAATGCGGCAACGCCGCGCCGGTCATTCCGCAGGATTCGCCGGTTCCGCTCGAGTTCGACGCCGTGAACAAGTCGCTGCTGCGTTCGATTGCGGCGGCCGATGCCATGCTCGCCCTCCTGTAATACTGCGCCGGTTCTTCCAGGCAACGGACGGCGCGCTCGCGCCAGAGTTCCTCCAGCGAAGCGTGCGACACGGGCAGCACGTGCAGGAGTTGCACGCCCAGCGCCTCGCATACCTTCGCCAGTGTCGCCAGATTGCCGCGCCCCCGCTCGACCGCGCCGAGCGCATCGATCGACACCGCCGCACGCGCGGCAAGGCCGAGGCGGCTGTGCCGGCGCTCGATGCGCCAGGAACTCACCGTATGCACGCGCGAAGGCGCCACAAGAGCGCTCGCATGATCGTCGAAACCGATCACGGCGCTGTCTTCGCCCGGCCAAATGACGTCCTCGACTCGCGGCGCCGCAAGCAGGTGGATGCGCAGGCTTGCGAGCAGCTTGCGCCAGGTGGACACGCGAGCGCGTAATGGATTCTCGAGTGCGTGACGCACATTGCGGTAATGGATGCCGCTGTCCAGGCTCAGGCGGTACGCGGGCGGCGGTTGCAGGGCCGGAAGCTCTCGTGCAAGTTCCGCCAGTGTGAGAACCGAGGCGCTTGCGCCGCTTTGCAAGGGGGAAGTCGTCATGTCTCCACCTTGCCCCGCAGGCGCGGCCCGCGCAATGCGGGTGTGAATATTCACCCTGCTTCGCGCCTTCGGCGCTACGCAGGGCCTTGCCCTGCATGGCTGCGAAGCAGCGCAGCAGGACTAGCGAGACGTGCGCCGAGCGGGGCTTGTCTTCGCGCTCTTCGCCGATTTGGCGGCCGTTGCACTCTTGCTGGCACGTGCGGGTGCCGCGCGTGGCGCTGCGCGGGCGACCGTTGCGGCAGTCTTGGCCGCAGGCGCCTTCGGCGCCGATTTCGCTGCGGACTTCGTGGCCGTCTTCGCCGCAGGTGCCGCGGTCTTGCGCGCAGCGGTCCTGACCGGCGCCTCGGGTTCTTCGGCCTGCACCTTGGCCGCGCTCTTCGCCGCCTTTGCCGGTGCAGTCTTCGCGGCGCCGGTCGCCGCCTCGGCAGCGCCGTTGGCGCCCTTGGCAGCGCCGCGCGCGGGGCGCGGCTCGAACTCGAAGCCCGTCGATCCATCCGGCTTGCGGATCAGGAACGCGGCGAACTTGCGACGGGTGCGATTCGAGACGAAATTGCGCAGCAGGTCCGTCTTGCCTTCGAGCAGCAGCTTGCGCATCTGGTCGGCTTCGATCGGCTGCTGGAGGATCACCCGTCCCGAGCGGAAGTCGCAGGACTTCGCGGCACCGACCGATTTCTCGCAAACGTAGGCCATCGGCTGCTCGTACACGTTCGAACCGCACTTCGGGCAAGGCCCGAGCGGCGTAAGCCCGCTGAAGTCCACCTCGGCCGCGTCGTCGCCCGAATCGCTGTTGCCGAAATCGAATTCGAGCTTGAACTCGGGCGAGAGCTTCAAGGCAGCGGCAAACGGGCGCCCCATCTTGCTGCGAAAGCCGGTCAGCGGTCCGATGGCGCCATCGCGCAGCAACTGCTCGACCTCTTCGTATTCGAAGGTGCGGCTGCCCGGATGCTTGGGCAGCGAGAAATCGCAGGAGGTGCATGCGAAGCGGCGGTAGTTCTCCTGTACGGTCTTGCCGCATTTCGGGCATGGCGTTCGCAGGGTGGCGTAGTCGCCGGGCACGGTGTCGGATTCGTAGCTTTTCGCGCGCTCGACCATGTGCTCGGTCATCTTGGCGACGTCGCGCATGAAGCTGTCGCGCCGCAGGGACCCCTGCTCCATGAGCGCGAGGCGATGTTCCCATTCGCCGGTGAGTTCGGGCAGCGTCAGCTCATCGACGCCCAGGCCCCGCAGCAGCGTCATCAATTGAAAGGCCTTGGCGGTCGGGTGCAGTTCGCGCCCGTCGCGCACAAGGTAGCGTTCGGCAATCAGGCCTTCGATGATGGCCGCGCGCGTTGCCGGCGTGCCCAGGCCCTTGCCGGCCATCGCCGCGCGCAGTTCGTCGTCATCGACGAGCTTGCCGGCCCCTTCCATGGCGGACAGCAGCGTTCCTTCGTTGTAGCGCGCGGGCGGTTTGGTTTGCAGTCCGTCGGCACGGATGGATTGCGTCTTCACGTTCTCCCCGGCTTCCACCGCCACGAGGGAGGCTTGCTCGGACTGCGCTTCCTTGCCGTAGATCGAGAGCCAGCCGGGCTCCACCAGGACCTTGCCGTCCGTCTTGAATTTGTGGCTTTCGACTTCCGTGATGCGTGTCGTGACGAGATATTCCGCCGCCGGGTAGAACACCGCCAGGAAGCGGCGCACGACGAGGTCATAGATCTTCTGTTCGGCTTCCGACAGGACGCCCGGGGGCTGCAGTGTCGGGACGATTGCGAAGTGATCGGAAATCTTCGTATCGTCGAAGACGCGCTTGTTCGGGCGCACCCATCCCTTTTCGAGGATCTGCTCCGCGAACGGTGCGTACTCCGCGATGCCACCGGTGCGCGACTTGCCCTTCTTCTCGCCCGTCATCATGCCCAGGGTCTTGCGCACGACATCGACATAATCCTGCGGCAACGCGCGCGAATCGGTTCGCGGATAGGTGAGCGCCTTGTGCCGCTCATATAACGCCTGCGCAATCGACAGCGTGGTCTTCGCCGAAAATCCGAAGCGCGCATTGCCTTCCCGCTGCAGCGAGGTGAGGTCGAAGAGCAGAGGCGAGAGCTGCGAGCTGGGCTTGGACTCCTCGCGGACCGTGCCGCGCCTGCCCTGGCACGCCGCGACGATCGCCTGCGCCGCGTTTTCATCCCACAGTCGCTCGGCCTTGGCCTCGGCGTCGTCCTCGCGCTTCTTGAAGTCCGGGTCGAACCAGCGCCCGTCGTACGTGCCCGCCTTGCAGTCGAAGCTGGCGTGCACTTCCCAGTACGACCGCGCCACGAACTTGCGGATGCGGTCTTCGCGCTCGACCACGATGGCAAGCGTCGGCGTCTGCACGCGCCCGACCGTCGTCAGGAAGAAGCCTCCGTCCTTGCTGTTGAAGGCGGTCATGGCCCGCGTGCCGTTGATTCCGATGAGCCAGTCGGCCTCCGACCGGCAGCGTGCGGCATCGGCGAGGGGTTGCATGGCCTCGTCCGTGCGCAACTGCTCGAAGGCCTCGCGAATGGCCGCGGGCGTCATCGATTGCAGCCACAGCCGCTGTACCGGCTGGCGCGCCTGCGTGTGCTGCACGATGTATCGAAAGATGAGTTCGCCTTCGCGGCCCGCGTCGCAAGCGTTGATGAGCGCACCGACATCCTTGCGCTTGATCAGCTTGGTGAGAACCTTCAAGCGCGATTCCGACTTCTCGATGGGGCGCAATGCGAACTCGGGCGGGATCACGGGCAGGTGCGCGAAGCTCCATTTGCCCCGCTTGACCTCGTACTCCTCGGGTTCGTGCAGTTCGAGCAGGTGACCGACGGCCGACGAAAGCACGTAGTCGTCGCTCTCGAAATAGTCCTGCTGTTTGGCAAAGCCACCCAGGGCGCGCGCGATATCCGCGGCGACGGAGGGCTTCTCGGCGATGATCAGGGTTTTCTTTTGCATGCGGAATGTAGGGATAACGCGTGCGCTTCCATCACGGTTTGCGTCACTCGATGCACGGCCCGCGCCGAGCGGCGTCCGGGCCGGTCTCCTTTTTCAGGATACAACGAAACGGAATCGACGCATGTTCCGGGAGCGGGCGGGCCCGTCCCGGGCGGCGGACGAACTCAATGCATCGTGTGCGGATCGTTGTCGTCGAGCAGTTCCTCCAACAGGAGGAAGTCGACGTCGGCGGAATGGCTCCAAAGGACCATCAGCACGATGATCTTCATCGTCGCGACGGAAAGCGGTGAATCCGTGATCGCCAGCGCCCGCTCGAGAACGATTTCGCGCTGTTGCGCGGTCAATTGCTCCGCGGAGTCGAGGTACATGAGGAAACCGATCGCCGGCGCCCCGAGCTGCTCGATTTCCTTGATGGTATAGACGCGCGTGCCGGCGCTTTCGACCATCGGTCTGGCTTCGGTGTCCTGCACGATGCGGGCGAGGCCTTGGAGCCAGGACAGCGCATCGCGGATTTCGTCGTCATCGAAGCCCGCATCGGCAAGCGACCTTCCCAGGGCAGCGGCATCGGGACAGGCCTCAAACGCGCCGTAGTTCTCGTACAGATAGACGAGGACGTCAAACATGAGTAGAAACTTTACCGTCTGTGAAGGGAAACTGCAATCGCTACCGTTGCCAGCCGTCGATTCCATCGGGCCGCACCCTCACCGACGCTTGACCTGCAGACGTTGATATCGATTGCCCGGTAGGCGTTCGACACGCGCAGCGAGCTCAAGTTCAAGCAGTTGCGCGACAACGGTTCCCGCGTCGCGGTTCAGGCGCTGGGCAAGAGTGTCCAGGTCGATGGGATCATGCCCGAGCGCGGCAAGAACATCATTGCAATCATCGACTTCGCCTTCCTCACGCGCAACGGCTTGCGCGCTTGTGCTGCCCCAGCGCAATTCCTCGAGCACGTCCTGCGCGGACTCCACCAGCTTGGCGCCGTCGCGAAGGAGACGATGACAGCCGCGCGCGAGCGGCGAGTGGATCGAACCCGGAATCGCGAAGACTTCGCGCCCCAGTTCCGTCGCCAGGCGCGCGGTGATGAGCGAACCCGAACGCACCGCGGCCTCGACGACTAGCACGCCGCGCGCCATGGCCGCAATCAGCCGATTGCGCCGTGGGAAGTTGCCCGGATGCGGGGGCGTACCGAATGCAAATTCCGAAAGCACGAGACCCTGGCGCGCAACCGCGGCGGCGAGTCTGGCCTGGCTGGCGGGATAGGTGATGTCGATCCCGGTTCCGACAAAGGCGATGGTGCCGGCGGGAGTTTCGAGCGCTCCGCGATGTGCGGCGGCATCGATGCCGGCGGCAAGCCCGCTGACCACGCAGAGGCCCGCGCCGCCGAGCGTCGCGGCGAACGCGCTCGCATTCTGTTCGCCCTGGCGGGTAGCGCTGCGACTGCCGACGATCGCGATGCAGGTGCGGGCCAGCAGTTCGCGGCGGCCGGCGCCGAACAGGACAGCGGGCGCATCGACAAGCTCGAGCAGCGGTCGCGGATAGTCGGCATCGGCCAAGGTCAAGAGAAAACGGTCGTCCTGCGCACCGAGCCATGCGCACGCACGGCGCATCATTTCCTCCTGTTCCGCGTCCAGCGGGGCAATCAGCTTGCGCGCGAGATCGCCGCCAACGACGCGGGCCAGGTTCGCCTGCGTCACGGAACCGTCAAACAAGGCAATCGGAAGGCCGAACTCCTGCAAGAGCGCGCGGGCCGCGACCGGGCCCAGGCCGGGAGTCAGCGTGAGGCGGTACCAGGCCGCGCGCTCTTCCTGCGCGCAAGCGGCCGCCGACACCGTCATCGGCATGCCCTCATCGTGCTAGGCGGCGCCTGGCGGGACCGCGGCGAATGCGCGGCCCGCAGGGGTCTGCGGTGGAGCGGCAGCGCGCGGCGCGCGCGCGCGAAGGGCCTAGTGCGTGTCGGCGGCGCTTGTCTCGATGGCCGCGCGTTCATTGGCGGCAAGCCCGGCTTCGGGCTGCGTGAACCGGTCGCCGACGCCGATCGGGCCGGACGCGGACACCAACAGCGCATACGAGATGTTGTCGAACAGGCGGAAGACAAAAATGTGACCGACGTTTTCATCGGGAAGCTTGACCTTGTCGTGGCCGGATACCGTGCGATCGACGATCGTATCGCCATTGCTCAGGACGGCGAGCACATCGCCGATCTCGAGGCCATCCTTGGCGCCGCGGTTCAAGGCTACGACGTTGCCCGAGCCCACGGAATACTCCCCGCCGTACACCGCGACGATGCGGCCTTCGATCGCCTTTTCCGGCGCGCGCGGAACGTAATTGATCAATTCCTGGTGGCCGATCGGAACCAGCCGATCCTCCACGCCGATTTCTTCCTTGGCATCGAGCACGCGCAAGGTCGTGACTTCGCCGGCCTTGACGACGCGCGCGGTTCCCAGGTACAGCGCCTCGTAGCCGATCGGGTGATGGCGGCTGAAGTCATCCGGATCGTAAAGCGCCTTGGCCGGACGGAAGACGTGGTACGTCTCGACCGACGTATCGGTCACGCCGCGCGCATACGCTTCGTCGCCGGCGCCCAGGTACACGCGGCTTTGCTGCGTCGCGACGATGCGCGGATACTGCTCAAGTTCTTCCGCAGTGACGACCAGCGGCTTGGAGAGGAAAGGCTCGATCTGGTTGTTCGGGATGCTGGGGATCGCGACCGCCGCCTCGGGGCCCAGGTCGCGCGCGTGCGGCGCGACATGGATCGTGGGCACCGTTTCGACCGGCGTCACCGGCGCTACGTTCGTCGTCACCGGCGCATTGCTTGCCGGGGCCGCAGCGGCAGCCGAGCCGGCCAGCACGAGCTGCGCGCGGCCATCCGCCGTCTTCACGAGCACGAGCGTCTGTCCGGGGTAGATCAAATGCGGATTCTGGATCTGCGTGCGATTCATGCCCCAGAGCTCGGGCCAGCGCCACGGCGACTTGAGGAACAGGGTCGAAACGCCCCACAGCGTATCGCCGCGCTTGATGGTGTAGCTCGAGGGCGCGTTCGGAGCCAGATCGCTCAACGCGACGCCGCTCGCGACCTTTTCCGCTGCTTCGCGCTGCTGCGGCGTGATCGGGAAACGCTGCGCCGACGCGGGCGCGGCAGCCGATACGGCGACCACGGCGCCGAGGATTGCGAGGGTGCAGGCAAATGCTTTTCGAGATGCGGGCACTGCGATCTCCGAAGGGACGCTAAACTTCAGCATAAAGCGAAATTTTCCACTGAATAGTGCCCGGTCGCAACGGATGTTTGGCTTTCGTTTGCTCCCCGGATCGTGTTATTCGCCTTCTTTTCAAGCAATTGAGCTGAGCAACCCAAACGGAACCGGCACTTGGCGACTGCAAGGACCGTCAGCCGCGCGACCGAATCCCGAGCATGACCATCCTGACGATCCTGGAGTACCCGGACCCGAGGCTGCACAAGCACGCGCAGCCTGTCACCGAATTCGACGAGCGCCTGCGGGAGCTGGTCCGCGACATGCGCGAAACGATGTACGCGGCGCCGGGCGTGGGCCTGGCGGCGACCCAGGTCGACGTGCACCGGCGCGTGATCGTCATGGACCTTTCCGAGGAGCGCAACGAATTCCGCGTATTCATCAATCCGCGGGTCCTCGAGAAATCGGACGAGCTGATCGAGTGCGAAGAAGGGTGCCTGTCGGTTCCGGGCATTTTCGACCTGGTGCGCAGGCCGGCGCGCGTGCGGATCAGGGCGCAAGACGAACACGGCGAAACCTTCGAACTCGACTGCACCGACCGCCTTGCGGTTTGCGTGCAACATGAAATGGATCACCTGGACGGCACCGTTTTCGTCCAGCACCTGTCCTTGCTCAAGCAGGCGCGGGTTCGCACCAAACTCAAGAAGCGGCGCGTGCGTCGTTAAGACCCGGACGACGGCCGCACCATGCGCATCGCGTTCGCAGGTACTCCCGCATTCGCGGCCACCGCCTTGCAGGGCTTGCTTTCTGCGGGCTACCCCGTCGATCTCGTCCTCTCGCAACCGGACCGCCCGGCGGGACGCGGCCAGCGCCTGCAAGCGAGCGAAGTCAAGCGAGTCGCGCTCGAACATCGCATCGCCGTCTTTACGCCCGTGAGCCTTCGGCCCGAACGTGGCGGCGCGCCAACCGTCGAGGCCTTGGAAGCCCTGCGCGGCGTGGCGCCGGACCTTCTCGTGGTGGCGGCGTACGGTTTGCTGCTTCCGAAGTCCGTGCTGGACCTGCCGCGCGGCCGCGCGATCGCCAGCGGGATGGTACGTGCCGTGAACATCCACGCGTCGCTGCTGCCGCGCTGGCGCGGCGCCGCCCCGATCGTGCGCGCGATCGAATCGGGGGACACGCGTACCGGCATCTCGATCATGCAAATGGACGCGGGGCTGGACACGGGCCCGATCCTGCAGATGGAGGAAGTCGCGATCGCAGCGGATGCGACCGGCGGCTCGCTCACGGACGAGCTGGCGCAGCTGGGAGCGCGTTGCATCGTCTCGGCTTTGCGCGCGATCGATCGCGGCGAGGCGCGCGCTGCGGAACAACCGCAGCACGGCGTGACGTACGCGGCGAAGATCGACAAGCGCGAGGCCTCGATCGATTGGAGCGAACCGGCCGCGCGAATCGCGGCGCGCCTGCGTGCCTTCGATCCCGTACCCGGCGCCAGATCCGCAATTGCCGGTCATGTCGTGAAGATCTGGCGCGCAGATGCAGTCGGTTTTGGGGGCGATGTTGCGCCTGCGCCCGGGACCGTCTTGCGCGCCGGCCCGGAAGGCATCGACATTGCGTGCGGGTCGGGCGCACTGCGCGTGACGCAATTGCAACGTGCGGGCGGCAAGCGGCTCGAGGCCGGCACGTTCCTTGCCGGCCTGCCGATCGAACCGGGTTCGCGTTGGGAGCGCGCCCCCCAAACATGAACGAGGATTCGCCGCAAGGCGTGCCTGCCCAATCCAAGCCCAACGCGCCGCCGCTGTACGCCGTTCTTTGCATTGCTGCTGGCGCGTGGGCGCGATTGCGCGCGGGCGAGTCGCTCGATGCCGCGCTGGATGCGGCACGCGCGGGCCTGGCGCCGCAGCTGGTTCCCGCACTTGCGCGCGATCCGCGCCTGGCCGGGGCCGTGCGCGACGTGGCGTCCAACGCCGTGCGCCGTGCGCGCATGTGCGATTACGTGATCGGCGCGCTGGCAACACGCCCGCCCGCGCCACCGGTGCAGTCGCTGCTGGGAGTGGCAATCGGCCAGCTGCTGGCGCGCACGTATGCGGACTTCACACTCGTGGACCAGGCGGTGCGTGCCGCGCGCGCACTGGCGGAAACCGAATCGGCATCGGGTTTCGTGAACGCCATTTTGCGCAATTTCCTGCGCGATCGCGCACAGTGGGAGGAGCGCGCGCGCGCCGATCCGGCGCGCCGCTTCAACGTTCCGGATTGGTGGTACCGGCGCGTGCACGAAGAGTATGGCGCGCATACCGAATCGATTCTCGCCGCGCAATGCGAGGAGCCGCCGATGGTCCTGCGCGTCAATCGCCGGCGCGCCAGCGTGCAGGAGGTGCTTGCGGACCTGTCCGCCGCCGGCATGGCGGCACGGCGCGTCGGCGTTTGTGCAATCCATTTGGAGCACGCGTGCCCCGTCGAGCAATTGCCCGGATTCCTGGCTGGCCGAGTGTCGGTCCAGGACGCGGGCGCGCAGCTGGCCGCGCAGTGGCTCGGTGCTGCCGACGGCATGCGCGTCCTGGATGCCTGTGCGGCACCCGGCGGCAAGACCGCGCATCTGCGCGAGCTCGCCGATTGCACGATCGATGCGGTCGAGATCGACCCCGTACGCGCGCAGCGCATAAGCTCGAATCTCACGCGCCTCGGATTGGACGACGGGTCCATCCGCGTCCATGTCGCCGACGCCCTGCGTCCCAAAACCTTCTGGGACGATGTGACTTTTGACCGGATCCTGTTGGACGCACCCTGCACTGCCTCGGGGGTGGTTCGACGCCACCCGGATGTCACATTGTTGCGAAGATCCGGTGATGTTGCGAAATTGGCAACGCAACAAGCCAAAATGCTCCAAACCCTTTGGCCGCTGCTGGCTCCGGCTGGTAGATTGCTTTACGTTGTTTGTTCGGTGTTTGCCGAGGAGGGGCGGCGACAGGTAGCGGCGTTCGTGCGACGACAGCCTGGCGTGCGCTGTATTCGGTTGGCGGCCGGCGATCCTGCCGGTGTGCAACTACTGCCGAATTCGGTCGCGCCCGCGTCCGATGAAGAGAGGGGCCCCCCCTTCCCCGATCGGGAAGCGGACCCGGGTGCTATGCCCACACTGCACGACGGCTTTTTCTACGCGCTGCTCGAAAAAACATAACTCCAACATGCGCGCAGCGGACCTCCCCGGGCGGCTTGTCTCCTTTGCCGTCGCATGCGCAGTGGCGCTTGTCCTGTTCGCGCCGCTCGTCGCACCGGCACGTGCCGACGATCGCATCGAGGTTTCGCATGCCAGCGTCACCACGCGCACGGGCGCCGACCCCGGTACCTACGTCGAAGCGCTGTTCGACCTGAACCTGCCACCGTCGCTGCGCGACGCGGTCGACCACGGCATCGCGCTGTATTTCATGATCGATCTCGAGATCTCCCGCAGCCGCTGGTACTGGTTCGACAAGCGCCTGGTGGACGATTCGATCCAATATCGCTTGAGCTACAGCCCGTTGACGCGCCAGTACCGCCTGGCGCGCGGGGGGCTCGCGCTTCCTTTCGATTCGCTCGACGAGGCCATGGCGACTCTGCGGCGCGTTTCGAACTGGCGTGTGGGCGACTCGAATCTGCTCGATGGCGGCAAGCCGCGCGCGCGGATCCGCCTGCGGCTGGATACGTCGATGCTGCCCAAGCCTTTCCAGGTGAGCGCACTGACCGACCCGGACTGGACGATGGCATCGTCCTGGTTCAACCTCGACTTCGTCACCGAGACCGAGAAGTAAACGGGCGGCGCGAGCGCGTGCCACCGGTAACGCGTTAACAGGCCCTACCATGTCACGTCTCATCCGCTATGGCCTGATCGGGGGTCTCGCGCTCGGCGGCGTGCTGTTGTTCGTCCTGACGACGGCGAGCAGCAATTCGCGCGCCTTCGAGCGCAACTACCCGATCCTGCTGGCCGCGAACGGCGCCATCGCGCTGGTGCTTTTTGTCCTGGTGACCGCCCTAGCCTTGCGCCTGGTCCGCCGGGTGCGCGCGAAGCGCTTTGGCGCGCGCCTCATGTCGCGTTTCGCGGTGGCATTCGCCCTGATCGGTGTCGTGCCCGGCGTGCTGGTGTACGTGGTTTCGTCGCAATTCCTGTTTCGCTCGATCGAATCCTGGTTCAACGTGAAGGTGGAAGGCGCGCTGGAATCGGGCCTGGCATTGGGCCGCGCTGTGCTGGAATCGCAGCGCGACGACCTCAAGGCGAAAGCGCGTTCCTTCGCATCGGAACTGGCCGATGCGCCGCAGGCCGACCAGCCGCGCGTGCTCGAGCGCCTGCGCGAGCGCGTTGGCGTCGACCAGGCCGCGATCGTCAGCGCCAATGGCAACTTGATCTGGTCGAGCAGCGCGCCGGGCTTCTCGATCGCGCCGACCATTCCCGGCGCGAGCATGCTGCGCAACGTGATGTCGGCGGGCGGCTACGCCGTGATCGAGGGCGATGAACTCGCGGATGAACCGGTCAGCGGGCTGCGCACACGCGCCATCGTGCCGATTCCGTTGAGCTCGACGGCGCGGGGGCTGAACTCGCTCGCGTTCGACGACGCGCTTGCGCGCACCGGTACGGTCTTGCACCCTCCGGGCGCGAACCCGATCCGAATAGAAGAACCGCGCTTTCTCCAGCTCACGCAGTCGGTGCAGGCAGCGGTCGCCGCCAACGCGCAGGCGCTGCAGACCGGGTACGGGGAGTATCAGCAGTTGTCCTTGGCGCGATCGGGGCTGCTGAGCATTTACCGGCTGACGCTTACGCTCACCTTGCTTTTCGCCGTGTTCGCTGCCATCGCGACCGGCGTGCTGCTGGCCGGCTCGATGACCGCGCCGCTCGTGGAGCTTGCGGCGGGGACCAAGGCGGTGGCCGAAGGCGACTTCCGCCCGGTGCGCGAGTTCCGCGGCAATGACGAATTGAACCTGCTGCCGCGATCCTTCAACGCCATGACGCGCCAGCTCGCGGATGCGCGCGACGCGGTCGAAACGCGGTCGCGCCAGCTCGAAACCGCGCGCGCCTACCTCGAACGCCTGCTCGCGAATCTTTCGGCCGGCGTCATCGTGCTCGACGAGAGCTTTGCGATCGTCACCGCCAACTATGGCGCCGGGCGCATCCTGGGCGTGCCGCTGGCCACGCGCGCGGGCCGCCGCCTGGAGGACGAAGTGCCGCAGTTGGCGCAGGCGTTGTCGAGCGCGTTCCGTGACCAGGCCTTGGTCGCGACGCCCAAGGACTCCTGGCAGCACCAGATGCAATTGCCGCGCATCGGTTCGCCACCCGGTGCGGAGCCGCTGGCCCTGCTTGTGCGCGGATCGCGACTGCCGCTCGAGGATGGCCTCGGATATGTCGTGGTCTTCGACGATATCACCCAGGTGATCTCCGCACAGCGCGCGGTCGCCTGGGGCGAAGTTGCCCGGCGTCTGGCGCACGAGATCAAGAATCCGCTGACCCCGATCCAACTCGCGGCGGAGCGCCTGCACATGAAGCTGGGCGGCGCCCTTCCGGAGGAACAACGCGAAGTGCTCGAGCGCGCGACCTCGACGATCGTGAACCAGGTCGCCGCGATGAAGCGCATGGTCGACGAGTTTCGCGACTACGCGAGGCTGCCGGCGGCGCGCCTTGCCCCGCTGGACCTGAACGCGCTGGTCGAGGAAATCGGGGCGCTCTACGGAGCGGAATCCGGCACCGGGAGCCGGATCGACGAGTCCCCGGGGATTGCGCCGCGGCCTTCCGCGGCCGCGCGCAGCGAAAGCGGGGAGGGCACCCAGGCCGCACGCGTCGAACTGCGCCTCGCGCCCCGGTTGCCACTGGTCGAGGCCGACGCCGGACAAATGCGCCAAGTGATTCATAATCTGGTTGGCAATGCAATGGAATCGATCGCCGGCGCGCAAAGCGAACCCGCCGGCAAGCGTCCCGCGGCTGGAGCGGGACAGAGGACCTCGGGTCCTGGCCTGATTGTCGTGCGCACGGAGTTGGTTGCCATCGACCATCCGGGGCGCGAATCGCCTTCCGACCCGGCGGGCTCCCCGCAGGCGGTGCGCCTGTCGGTCGAGGACAACGGCCCCGGGTTCCCGGCGAATATACTTAGGCGGGCGTTCGAGCCGTACATCACGACGAAGCCGCGCGGGACCGGCCTGGGGCTGGCCCTGGTGAAAAAGATCATTGACGAGCACAACGGCAGGATAGAGATCGTCAATCGAGAACGCGGGTCCGGCGCAACCGTGACGATAGTTTTGCATCGATTGTCCCTGTCACCGGCCGATGCGCATTGAAGCAGCAGAAGTAGACATGGCAAACATACTGGTGGTGGACGACGAAATTGGCATACGCGAACTGCTCTCGGAAATCCTGTCCGATGAGGGGCATGTCGTCACGGCCGCCGAAAGCGCCGCCAGCGCACGCGTCCTGCGCCGACAGTCCAACCCCGACCTGATCCTGCTGGACATCTGGATGCCCGATACCGACGGCGTCACTTTGCTCAAGGAGTGGGTGGCCGGCGGACAGCTCACGACGCCGGTGATCATGATGTCCGGGCACGCGACTCTCGAAACCGCCGGCGAGGCGACGCGCCTGGGCGCGCTCGATTTCCTGGAGAAGCCGATCGCGCTGGCACGCCTTCTCGGTGCGGTGCGCACGGGCCTCGAATACGGCCTGCGGGCGCGCGGCTCGACCAAGCCGCCGGCGCTCGCACCGGTTGCGCCCGTCGATGACGCGGCGCCGTCACGACCGCGCGCCGTACCCAACGACGTCGTGCATCGCGACTCGGGCACGCAGACGATGCAGGCCCTCGCGATCAACCTGGACCAGCCGCTGCGCGAGGCGCGCGACCAGTTCGAACGCGTCTACTTCGAATACCAGCTTTCGAAGGAAAGCTACAGCATGACGCGTGTGGCCGATCGCGCGGGGCTGGAGCGGACCCACCTGTACCGCAAGCTCAAGCAGCTCGGCGTCGAGCTGGGGCGCGGCGCCCGACGGGCCGAGCGCTTCGAGCATCTTGCGCCGGCGGGTTCCGGCGCCACCGCGGGTACCGGCCAGGAGAAATGATCCGCCTGCGCGGCGCGCGCACGCACAATCTCCGCAACATCGATCTGGACCTGCCGCGCGGGCGCTTGATCGTCGTCACGGGCCTGTCCGGGTCCGGCAAGAGTTCCCTCGCGTTCGACACGCTCTATGCGGAAGGCCAGCGACGCTACGTCGAGTCGCTCTCGGCCTATGCACGCCAGTTCCTGCAGATCATGGAAAAGCCCGACGTCGATTCGATCGAAGGCCTTTCGCCCGCGATCGCCATCCAGCAGCGCGGGGCAAATTCGAACCCGCGCTCGACCGTCGGCACCGTGACCGAAATTCACGACTACCTGCGCCTGCTCTTCGCGCGTGCCGGCGTGCCTTATTGCCCCAACCACCCGGACCAGGCGCTGGTGGCACAGACGCTGGCGCAGATGATCGAATTCGCGACCGGCCTGCCTGCCGAAACTTCGCTCGCCGTTCTCGCGCCGATCGAAACGCGGCACGGCAACGTCGATGCGCGCCTGGGCGAGCTGCGTGGGCGCGGATTCGTGCGCTTTCGGGTCGATGGACAGATCGTCGAAGGCGAACAACTGCCGCGCGAGGCAGCCGGTGCGGGGACACGCGCGATCGAGGTTGTCGTCGACCGCCTGCGCGTGCGTGCCGACATGCGCGGACGCCTCGCCGAGTCGATCGAGACCGCGTTGCGAATCTCCGGCGGCAAGCTCATGCTGCTCGACCGTGATCGCGATCAGGCAACGTCGTTTTCCAGCCGCTCGACCTGCCCGCTGTGCGACTATGCGGCGCCTTCGCTCGAGCCGCGCCTGTTCTCCTTCAATAATCCGGCCGGGGCGTGCCCGGGCTGCAGCGGACTGGGCAAGGTTCCATTCTTCGATCCGGAGCGCGTGGTCGCACACCCGGACCTGAGCATCGCCGGCGGCGCCATCGTGGGCTGGGATGCGCGCAATCGCCAGGCGCACGCGCGCCTGCGCGCATTCGCCGATGCGCAAGGCGTCGAGCTCGACGGCGCCTGGGAATCTCTGCCGGCACACTTTCGCGACCAGGTGCTGCACGGCAGCCAGGCGCGCGATCGCGAAGGCGCCGCCTTCTTCGCGGGCATCATTCCGATGCTCGAGCGGCGCTGGCGGGAAACGGACTCGGCGACCGTGCGCGAGTTGCTGTCGGGCCTGCGCACGATGCGGCCATGCCCCGAGTGCGGCGGCACGCGCCTGCGGCGCGAAGCGCGCCACGTGTTCGTCGGGACGGCATCGCGGCGCCTTGCCATCCACGAAATCGAGGCGATGCCCCTCGCCGATGCGGGCGCCTGGATGGAAGCATTGGAACTGGAAGGCGTGCGGCGTGACATCGGCGCACCGATCGCGGCCGAGATCGTCGCGCGCCTGCGCTTCCTGCGCGACGTCGGGCTCGGCTACCTGTGCCTGGATCGCCCGGCCGAAAGCCTTTCAGGCGGCGAAGCGCAGCGCATCCGCCTGGCCTCGCAAATCGGCTCGGGCCTGACCGGCGTGCTGTACGTGCTCGATGAGCCCTCCATCGGCCTGCATGCGCGCGACAACCAGCGCCTGATCGAAACCCTGCGGCGCCTGCGCGACCTCGGCAATACCTTGATCGTCGTGGAACACGACGAGGAGACGATCCGCAGCGCGGATCACGTCGTGGACATGGGGCCGGGCGCGGGTAGCGGCGGAGGCAAGGTGGTCGCGCAAGGCACGCCCGCGCAAATCATTGCCAATCCGGAATCGCGCACGGGCGACTACCTCGCCGGCCGGCTGCGCATCGAAATCCCCCGGCCGCGCCGTGCTCCCGGAGACGACTGGCTGCGCCTGAATGGCGCGAGCGGGAACAATCTGCAATCGGTCGATCTCGCGCTTCCGGTGGGCCGCATGATCTGCGTGACCGGCGTGTCCGGCTCGGGCAAGTCCACCCTCGTCAACGACACGCTCGTTGCCGCGCTGGCGCGCCACTTTCACGATGCGCGCGAAGAGCCGGCTCCCTACGAGAGCCTGGAAGGCCTGGAATTCTTCGATCGCGTCGTGAACGTCGACCAGGCGCCGATCGGACGCACGCCGCGCAGCAATCCCGCCACGTACACCGGAATGTTCGGCCCGATCCGCGACTTGTATGCGGGTACCGTGACCGCGCGTGAGCGCGGCTACGGCAGCGGCCGCTTCTCGTTCAACGTGGAGGGCGGGCGCTGCGAGACCTGCCAGGGCGAAGGCCTGATCAAGGTCGAGATGCATTTTCTGCCCGACCTGTACGTGACTTGTGAAACCTGCGATGGCCGACGCTACAAGCGTGAAACCCTCGAAGTCCTCTACAAGGGGCGCGATATCGCACAGGTGCTCGACCTGAGCGTGGACGAGGCGCTCGCGTTTTTCGACGCGGTGCCGGTCATCGCGCGCAAGCTGCGAACGCTCGCCGAGGTCGGCCTGGGTTACCTGCGCCTGGGGCAGAGTGCGACGACCCTGTCGGGCGGCGAGGCCCAGCGCATCAAACTGTCGGAGGAGCTGTCCAAGCGCGACACCGGACGCGCGCTCTACGTGCTCGACGAACCAACCACCGGCTTGCATTTCCACGACACCGCGCTTTTGCTGGGCGTCCTGCGGCGCTTGCGCGACGCCGGCAATACGGTCTTGATCGTCGAACACAACCTCGATGTGATCAAGACCTGCGATTGGGTGATCGACCTGGGACCGGAAGGGGGACGCGACGGCGGGCGCATTGTCGCGACCGGGACACCCGAACAGGTCGCGGCGCAACCCGGCAGCCTGACGGGGCGGTATCTGCGCGGAGTCCTGGGGGCCGCGCGTCAGGAAGAAGCGTCGCCGAAGATGTCCACGAACGCGGCGTAGGTGGATACGAACATCCAAGGCAGCAGGAAAAGCCAGCCCAGGCCAAGCAGCAAAGTCGCGACGAACGCCAGGCCCAGCCAGATCAGGCCATAGACGGTCAAGGCGCCGAAGTGGCGCTGGCAACCCAGGTAACTCGCGCGCAAGGCATCGACGGGCGCGGCGCCGCGCAACACGATCAGCGCCGGCGCGAACCAGGCCGCCATCGAGATCGGGATGAGCAACAGCACGCACACGAGCAGGCCCGCCAGGGCTCCGCCCAGGCCGCCCAGGTAACTGTCCGGGGCATCGAGCGGCGACGCGCTGATGGCAATCCAGACCGTGTGAAAGAAGGCAACTACGCCAATCACCATCATCAAGGCGAACACCGCGACCAAGGCCAGCAGGAGGAGCAGTCCTGCACCCAGGAGGGCGCCGCCACGCGGGCCGAAGCCGCTGAACATGTCACTGAATTGAGGATTGGCTTGCATCGCCGTCTTTTGCGCGGCCAGGGCCAGCCCGCCGGCAAATACGAACCAGAGCACGTGGGCCGCCATGTGTCCCACCAGCGGAATGACGCCCAGGACCAGGCTGATCACGAGGCCCGTAATGATCATCCCGATCCAGAGTCCGAGGGTCGAAAGATCGCGAAACATCCACGACGCGGAGTCGGCCCACCAGGTGAAGCCGCGGCCGGCATCGATGTGCCGATGCGGGGGATCGACGGTGGGCTGGGTCTGCGGAGTCGGGATCGGTGCCTCGGCCACTTATGCTCTCCTGGTTCGCTCGCGCGGCCCGATGCTCAACGCGAAAGCAATAACACCTGCTCGCCCGCTTCCAGCGCCGCCGCCGTACCGCGCATGACAACGACGTCGCCGCTTTGCAGGACGAGGTCCATACTCGGATTGTCGCCCAGAATGCCGCGCCTGCGCACCGCGGTAACCTCGACGCCGGTGGCGGCCAGGCCCGATTCGTGCAGGCTCTTGCCGATCGCGGGCGCGTCCGGCTCCAGGACGACGGTATGCAAGCGCACGAGCAAAGGCTCCTCGACGCCGAGGTCCGCGTCGTCGGCGCCGTGAAAGTAGCCGCGCAGCAGGCTGTAGCGCGAATCGCGTGCGTCACGCACGCGCCGGATCACGCGCGACAGCGGCACGCCAAGCAGCACCAAGGCGTGCGAACCGAGCATCAGGCTGCCCTCGAAAACCTCCGGCACGACCTCCGTCGCGCCCGCCGCGAGCAGGCGGTCGAGCGCGCTGTCGTCCTGGGTGCGCACGATGATGGGGACGCGCGCATTGAGCTCGCGCGCGAAGGACAGGATGCGCATGGCCGCATGCAGGTCGGCGAAGCTCAC